>Ga0207907_100039_pt1 | contig 123966 bp, 121 predicted proteins | sample LinPmetageLP52_FD_184062 | JGI IMG/M metagenome (GOLD analysis project Ga0207907, IMG submission 184062) | Marine viral communities from the Subarctic Pacific Ocean - LP-52 (SPAdes) | ecosystem: Environmental > Aquatic > Marine > Oceanic | place: Pacific Ocean | collected 2011-08-26
AGTTTCGCTCGCGCGGAGAAAATTGCGATACTGAGAAAAAATCGATCGCAACCATCTTAAATGGTTTCAAACTAAGAACATACCCAAGACAATTTATTAAAAATTAGTTTTCACACAGTCTGGGCACTCTCCAGCCACTCGACCACATAAAATATTGATAATAATTGGTAAGGTATTTTACTGTGCCTGATGGCGCTTCGCTTATCCGATCTACGCGGGCACAAAAGAGTTACTAATATTGCATTAGTTTTTTGGTTGGTAGCCCCTGCAGGAATCGAACCTGCAACTGCCCCTTAGGAGGGGGCCGTTATATCCATTTAACTAAGAGGCCACATCGATCTTACAGCTTACAAAATTATAACGGCATCTTGTTTTTCATATCAAGCTAAAATTAACTTAATTGCTTGATAAATATATATCTTCTTTGTTTAGTACATAAAGCGGGATGAGTTTTCTACTAGTCGCAACCACATGCTTGCTGTGCACGTTTATAACGCGAGTATTTACTGCTACGCCATTTGGACGATAAATTAAAGTGCCTGCTAATACGTAGTTGGCCATGCTGCTTTCACTCAATTTTTCTATATCACGAGATAATACAAAGTCACCTCGGTTTGATACATCAATAGAATTCATAGCTTTGAAGTCAACAACACCGTAACCAAATTTTTGCAGCTGATGAATAAAGCTCTCAGCTATTTGATTCCCTAATTGATTACTTTTATTGAGCGATGCGTCTAAATCTACAATGGTTGTTACCGCTATATTAATGCTGTTGTTATCTAGTGCTTCAGACTCAAGCGTGTCGACTAAATCAAGCGCCATTTGTTCAACGTAATTAACAAGCGTTTTATGATGTTTAAGAGGTACAAATTCACTGCTATCTTGAGGCTCTGAACTTTGCTCGGCTTGAACTGACTGTAGCATGCTGGTCAAATCGTAATTTGGGGTATTATCAACCGGCGTAACAACCTCTACTGATTCGTTATTTTGAATAATTGAGCAACCTGCTAAGGTTAAAAGTATGGCTAAGCCTATTGCGCTATTTAAATATTTAAAATGCATTTTGGCCTCACTTACTAGCTTGTTTAAGCATTATTCCATCAGTGCGATAGCTACTGTTAAGTGCATCAACAACTGATTGAGGGATAAACCCTTGCGCAGTACCTACCACTGCCTTGCTTTGTATACCCACTACACGCGCATTTACTAATACGCCACCTTGATGGCTTACTAACGTTCCTGCTAACACATAATTAAAGTTTTGATCTTGGTTTAGCTCTAAGTAATCACGGCTAAATACAAAGTCACCATCGGGCGTTACACGCATGTAATCGGTTGTTTTAAAATCGATAACCGGCACACCAAAACTATGTAGTTCATGCATAAAGCTTTCGGCTATTTGATTGCCTAGTAAGCTACCATCACTATAGTCATCATCTAAAAATACAAAACTAGATACAGCTAGTGGTGTTTTATCGTTCACATATTGCAAGTTTTCCACCATGTCTTGCATTATGCCGCGCACATAATGATTTATATTTTTTCGCTTTGCAGGCGCGCTTTTAGTGTAATTACTTTGCTGGTTCAAGTTAGATTGAAATAGCGCTGTATTAGTCTCAGGTGCTTTTACCGTACGTTGGTCAGATACCAACTGAGCTGAATTATCTTGCTCTACTGGCTTTGCCTCTGGGCTTAGCGAATCTAACATTTGTGAACAGCCAAAGCCTAATGGCAAACATAGGGTAATTAATAGGTTTCTCATGGTGTGCTCCTGATTAATATTCGCTGCGGTACAAAGACCCGTCACGCTGCTGAATTTTTTCATTTCCCCACATTACATTTATAGGGATCTCTGTACTGCCCGCCGACAAAACTTGCTTGTTTTCAATATTAACGAGCCGAGCATTAACTATATAGGCATGCTGCTGACGAGTCACTGTGCCGGTGATCACTAAGTCAATATTTTGGCGATTACGTAATTTACTTAAGTCGCGGCTTAAAATGCTGTCTGCATTTTGCGCTAAAATTAGATTGTTTCCGAGGCGGTACTCAACCGTATGATAGCCAAGCTGGGTAAACTGAGTTAATAAGCTTTCTTGAATTTGCAAGCTCAAGCCCGATGCTTGCCCTGTTACTAGCTTTGTATCTAATGCATCTGCGTAATAAAAGCTGCTTACACCAATGCGCGCATTGGCATTTAAAGCACCATTTACTTGGTTAAGTTGTGAGGTTAAATTAACCATGTACTCGTTAACAGTATAAGGTGCCATTGCCGCTTTAGGGGCGTCAGTCGGTATGCTCGGCTCCTCAGGCGGAACCAAGTTACAAGCTGTTAAATTTAACATTACTAAAGGCAGTAAAAGGCGCATAGTTGCCGTCCTCTTTAAAACATAATGAGGATAAAGCAATTATTATGCCTACTTATTTAATCTAATATGAAGGGCTGTTCGACATAATAACTAACTATACAATTTACACTTTGGCTCTTTAGTTTTTGACAATCAGCTGTCGCGTTTTCTTTACTTATATACGCACCTAGCTTTAAACGATTATACATTACGCCTTTAACATTAATTGTTTCAACATTTATAACGTAATTAGATTCAAGTAGTGCGGGGACCTTTTTCTGTAACTGCTTAAACGCAGAAGCTAATTGCTCTTTGTGAGTAATTGATAGCACTTGTAAAGCAAACTTTGGAGCACTTTTGTTATTATTATTAGAGTTAAATCTGTTAGTTTTAGGCTCTTTATCAACCACTTTTTTTTCTTGCTTTAATGCTGAGGTATTTTCTTCCTTTACCTTTGCAATAGTATTTAATTGCGATATTAATAAGCTTAGGTCTTCTTCAATAAGCAGTAAACGAGATAGTTCGGGCTTCATATTTTGCCATTGTTCAGAGCTCTTTTTTAGCTCATCAAGTTCTTGTGCCGTTATTTTTATATAACTTTTTTCATTTTTAGTATTTTCATTCTCATCAATTACCTTATTGCTAGCACAGCCATAACTTAATAATACCGCACTAATTAAACAAATAACTTTAGCCCTTTTCATCCTAATTCCTTTAATGGAGTATTTTGTGTTTTTCCACAGTGCAGTTAAGCCCTTGCGCTTTTATTGCGTTGCATACAGAGATAAGATCTGGCGAAATTTCTTTTGCATACCCTAACGCTAAAATAAACTTATTTTTAACTTTATCATGTATATAAAAAGCTTTTTTGTGCTCTATTTTTGGTGCTATTAATCGGTAATAAATTTTTAATATGTTTAACGAGCTAAAACTCCCCGCATTAGCAATAGCGCCTGTTATTTCGCTAAGGGCTTTCAATGTAAGATCAACCCCCATTACAACATCTCCCTCTGGCGGCAATGACACAGTGACATTTTGGGTGCTTTTTAGCTTCTTGCGCTGTTTATATTCATCATTTATAACCGCTTTATATTGCCCAGGCTTTAAATCTGTAAATAAATAATAACCATCATATGCAGCTTGAGCTTGCGCAATTTGTTCACCTTTTTTATTCAACAGTGAAACACTCGCAAACGGTTGAACTTGTATATCATCACCTTTTTGCTGATAAACAACCCCCTCCACTTCACTTGCATTATTTAACGCAAAGTCCATGTATTCTACAAAACCAGCTCGAGGCGTTATAGAAAAGCCATCATTAGCGGGAATTATAAATGGATCTTCAAAGCTATCTCTATCAAGTATTATGTCTGTCGTTCGGTTTGCAGGCATTGAAGTTAATATCGCAATACCATGTTCATCTGTAATTGCTTGGCGGTAATTATGAACCCCTTTGACTTTAACGCCGGCTATCCCGCGCTCGTCATCATCCATAATACCGTTATTGTTTTGATCTAAAAATACTCTTAGCATTAAGCTACCCGTGTTAGTTAAGCTGCGCTTAGAGATAAAATATGTATTGTTTTCTACATCAAACCCGAGACTAAAACGACTGTAAATGCCAAGTAGCCAATCATCATTACTATTATAATTTACGTTGCTTGTTAAGCTTAATTTGTCACTTTGCCAGTTAAGACCTAATTCAGCCGATTGAATATTGTTACTGAGTGAGTCAGTTAAAGTAAGTTCTGCTTGTAAGTCTCTGCTCAGGTTACGGCTAAACTCTGCCTCATAACTTACAATTTCACTTACTGGTGATAACCTATAATCAACACCAAACCTTGTGTAAGTTCTACCAAAGCGCTTTTGAAAACGTGTTGTTCCAAATGTGCTCTTGGAGCTATTATCGTGTTGCCATAGAAATTGGTTACTTAATGCAAAGCCTGAATACGAATAATTTAATTGGTTACGTACTTGTTTAAAACGCCCTCTGGTATCACTATCGTCATATAAAAAGTTATTTTGATAAGAAAGTCGCCCATAAATATTATTCATTAGGCCACCAGCTAAATTTATTTGATAACTGTTAAAATCTTGCTGTTGTTCGTCGGTGCGGTTAGAGGCACTAAAAAGTAGTGATTGTTCGGCAAGTTGGGTTCGAGCTGTAAATTCAAATTCTTGTTCATTTTTATTGTTTTTTTCAATGTTTGCATTTAATAGTAACCGGTCAAACACACTTATGTTGGTACCAAAAGCATATTTGAGTAAATCATCATCTGAATTTTTTTGACCGAACGCTGCCGAGTAAACAGATACGTTATTAGTAAGCCCTTGTTCGTATCTCCCTGCAACTTGCCATCCATGCCCTTGTGAATTAAAAACATTATTATTTAGTAGCTGCTTACCTTGTTCAGTAACTGATAATTCATAGTTGCCTTGCCCTTCTTTGAGCTGATTTCCATCTACAAAGTAATAGTCACTTTTGCGCTCAACTTGCCCTTGGGGGCCATAAAAAATAAGCTCAAAGTTATTAGCTCCAAATAATAAATCTATGTTATCAAAAATATATCGACCATCTGCGAGGCTCAGCTGCTGATCTATTAATATTTCATTGCGGTACAACTCTACATCCCAACCAGGCTGGATAGCACCACTTAAATTAATTTGATTATTAACTATTATTTTATTAGTTACATTATTAGACACTTTAATGCCACGAGCATACTGGCTGTTATAGTTATTACCTACTTGAGTTGCAATTACATCACCAAAAGATATTTCTGTTGGCATAAAGCCATTTTCTAAGTTTTTGTCTAAATTTTGCTTTGTAAACGTTAACCTAGAATTGGTTAGTAAATCAGTACTTCGACCAGCCAAAAAATATTCAGCCGATAAATAAGCAAAATCCTGCGTTCCTAAAAGGGAATAGTTTGTGGAATGCTTATCATCGCTTGCGGTAAAGTTTAACTGTAAATCAGCCACTGGGGAGGATAGTGCCTGATAAGGGCTTGCTTTCCAGGGAAGCGTTGGAGGCGACTTTTTATTAGCTGATTTAAAATTACGTGATTGCCTGTACCTTTGTAACTCAACTGGAAGCGGTATTTCTGAGCTAATAAATAGCTCTAAATCTGGGTAATCAATATTAAACTCTAGATTTAAAACACTATGTAAGCTTTCAATATCTACATAAATATCATCTTCAATAGTAATTTTGTTTTTTGCTAAAAAATAGCTTTGAGAAGAGCTAGTAAATACTGCCGGAGTAACAACAGCATTTAAGGAAAGTGGTTGTTGGTTTGCTCCAACGCCTTGAGCTGTTCGATTGCTTACATCTACATTCATGGCAAATTGTAATATATCAAACAGGTCACTTAAACTAACATGCACACTTTGGGCGCTCTTAATAGCGGCAACTTCACCTAGATAGTATGAGTTTAAATGAAGCGAGAGTATTAATAACTCCCCAGTTGCTATACGCTGCTGGGGACTTTCTTTAGCGGCGTTATAATCGTTTAGATCAACAGATGTAGTTAGCTTTAGCTCAATTGCGCGTATTGTTGTTAAAGCATCCTCTACCGAAGCACCTTTGTTGGCATTTGCACAAGTGCTAAGCAAAGCGCTAATGCCTACAAATATTACACACAATAATTTATTTAGCTTCATTCACTGTTAATACATTAAGTGATTGTGATGTTAAAGGAAGCGTGTATTGTGCAAATTCAAGATCTTTATACTCCTGACTTCCTTCATATTTAAAAATAACTTTGCCTGTTTTATCTAAATTTTTATCACTAAATAAGCTAAGCGTTACAAACGCGTTGTTTACTTCGGGATAAATACTTAAATTGCCAATTTCTGCAATTTTAACTTGCTCGTTATTGCTATCAACAAAGTAAGCACTTAATTTACCGTAGCTACTAAACTTACCCTCTCGGTTTATATTTAGTAAAAACTGAGGGCGTTTATTACTGTTATTTAAAACTAATTGAGCTTGTTCAATGACTACATTAGGCTGTTGCATGTCTTTACGTAACAGAATGGGAATACTATAACTCATAATCATATTTACTTTTATAGAGCTTGTTTTATTAGTATTTTCGCCTGGGAGGGCCTGAAACAATAAGTGAGAACGGTACTCACCAGAAACTAAGTTTTTAGGCTTACGTATTGCGATTTTTACTGTTTGCTTTTCACCCGGGGCTAAACGCATTTGTTTTGGTGACAACCGCGCCATTGTACTTAAACTTTCATTAGTAGGTTCTGCTAATTGTATATAACCACCCGTTGGCTGCGCTTGCTTTTCGCTCCACAAAACACGATATGTTTGATATTTATCGCCCGTATTAATTACGGTAACTTTAGCCGTTCTTTGGCGCTCATCAAAACTAATACGAGTTGGAGAAATAAGTAAATTTGCATGTGCACTTTTCCCTATAGTACATACACTGAGTGCAAGCAGCACAACAACTTTATAAAACATGTTTTTCCTTTAGTAATCAATCGTAATTTCTAATTGTGTGTCGGTAATAAAACTACCATCTAAGTAACCTTGGCTTGTCCCTGTAGTAATTAAACGGCCACCTACTTTTAATAAAAGCTCTCCAAACTCATCGCTAGCTTGCGTTCTAGGTAAATCCACTAGGACCACCGAAAACTTAGCACTATTCGATCCTAGAGCTTCGCTTTGCAATGTTGAATCACTTGTTTTATTAAACGAAACTTGAGTAAGAGGAGGTAAGCCAGTAAATAAAAGCTCTGCGGGGTTCCCCTCTGCTAAAACATAAATACTACCAAATGTAGTAGTTTCACCTTCATGATTAATAGTTATAGAGCTTAAGGTATTATTTTGAGGAATAACTAAAGTGCCAAAATTGAGAGGCTCTTGCTGTATGCTATCGCAATAGACCGACTTACTAAAAATCAGCAATAGCGAAGCATACAAAAAGCGCATTATTTGCTTAAGCACTTATCAATAAGACACTTCAATATTGAAGCTACCTGAATACTCACCATCAGGATAATCCACACTTGATACACTTGACGAAGTAGACAACGTTGCGCCTATATTAAATGATACAGCGCCGTCAGCTCCTGCTTGTAAGTTAGGAGATCCCTGCGTATAAAGCGCCCCCGCATTTGTTCCACTTGTTATAAAATATGTCCAAGAATCGACAGTAAAGTCGGGCTCATTTACCCCCTGTCCTGCAGAAGACACTATTAAGGTATTTACCGGATCAGTAATAGTTAAAATAGAATTAGGTACTACATCGGACACACTAAAACCAGCAGCCTCACCATCCTCTATTACTGAAATAGTTGCAGTATTACTAACGGGGTTTGACTGTGTAGAAACAGGGCTTGCGTCAGGGTCTGGATTAACCACAAGTGTAGCTTGTTCGCCACCTGTTGGATCTGCAATAGCACGAATAGTACCAAAACTTAAATCGTTATCTTTTGTAAGAACAACCGCATTTTGTACCGTTACTTTTGCTTCAAATGATTCTGTTGCTGCAAAAGAGCTAAACGAACTGGCCGCTGTAACTACAGCTAGTGTAGATAAATAAAACTTCATGCTAAATCCTTATGAGAAAATGGGCCTTATTAAATTTTGCCCAACTGTAATTAGTATCGACCACTAATTCAAATACTTTAATACTATATAAGCTCAAAAGGCTTAGTTTATCAATTATATTGGCTTTCCTATAAATGCAGCGATATCACACGCTTGATCTAATTGATTTACTAAATAACAAAACATGCTTACCTCAGCATTACTTTTAAACGGACCTACACGTAACCCATACAACGTAATATTGCTTTTTTTGTTCTCAAACACTGCAAAACTAAATTGAGAAAATGCATTAGGATAAAACGCCTTAAGCTTTGTAACTTTCGCAATCGCAAAATCGGGATTTAAATACCAACCGAGTTGAGCCCCTACTTTAGACTCATCTATTAAAGCTAGATCTAAATTCTGAGGGGTAGATAATTTAGCCTCAGAAAGAGAATTAACTGTAGTAGGTTCAAGAGGTTTTACAGCTTCGTTGCTATAAGTAATATCTGGTTTGTTTTGGGTTAATAAAGGAGGGTTTTCACTCAATTCGCTTTGAGAAGATAACGCCATAATTAGCAGCTGTAAATCCGCTTCCATAGCAGTTAATTTGGCGATGCTATCTTGCTGCATATGCCACTGCGATACGAACTCTTTGACCTGTTTGTCTGTTATTAAGGAATGTTGCGTGCTTTCTTGTTTAACCGTCGCACTAGTACATCCATAAAGACCAAAAGGTATCAGTAAAGTTAGTATTAAATGAAAATTCCTAAAACAGCGCATTAAAAGTACTCAGACAACCTAGATAACATCCCAAAGCAAATTATGCGCCACTTTCAATAAATTTAGTTACAACTTAATAGGTTTATCTGTGTAATTACTTACTATGCAATCAAGCTTATATAGCTTAAATACGTCACAGTCAGCTTTTGCATTTTTAAAGTTTTGGTAAGAGCCTAGCTTCAGCCTGTAAAAAGTTTTGTTATTTATTTTTGCGGTTTCTACATTTGTCAGTATTTTGTCTCTAAATAATGGGGCTGCTTTGGTATTTAGCTCTTTCCATGCCTTTGCTACACCGTTTTGCGAATCAACAGAGGCAACCTGTAATGCAAATACATGTTTAGGTGTATTTAATTTAACAGCTTGCTTTTTATTGCTGTAGTTTTGCTTAACCTGTCGCGGGCGCGATTGCGTACTGCGGGTATTGCGTGGCGAGCGTACTGACTTACTGCTATAGCCTTGGTTAGACTGAGCTATAGCTTTGCTGTTTATAATGTCTATATGGTTTACTAAATAAGTTATTTCTTTTTCTAATTTTAAAATGCGCTCAATACCCGCTCGGGCTTGTTGCCATTGCATGGCGGCATCTTTTAGCTGAGCAAGCTCTAGGGCTGTAATAGATACGTAGTCTGGTGTGTTAGTTTGCGGTGTGTTGCTTGTTTTTATTTCAGGCGTAACACTGCATGCTGTGCCAAATAAAAGCATCAGCAAGCTAAGTAATAGCCCAATGTTATTTTTTTTATGTATAAACATGTATTTGTTGTCCTGAAAGTAGTGCCTTTACACTTACATTTCAGTTAAACATTCTCACAAGAAAGCGTTTAACTTTATTAAGCTTTGAGCTATTAACTTAGCTCTTCGTATGCTTTTTTATGTTTTATAAAACACAATATTGCATACTCCACCCCTTCCTTGAGAGCATTATTTAATACAAATTTAATGCCAGTTAACTTAAACTTTACAACATAAATTACAATCTGTCTGTAATGTCCCTAAAACATTTCTGTTTTAGAGCTTTCTTATTAATGCATATTTATTGTAATGAATAAATATAAAAAAAGGCGCCAAATAGGCGCCTTAAGGAATTAAATAAAATAACTAATTAAATTAGTGTTTTAATAAATGATTTGAGTTCACCTGCAAATTCATCACGGCGTAGTGCAAATTCAATCGTTGCTTTTAAGTAACCTATTTTACTACCACAATCGTGACTACGGCCTTTAATTGCATAAGCATCAACTTTTTCATGCTCCATTAGCATTGCAATGGCATCTGTTAGCTGAATTTCGTTGCCTGCACCTTGAGGTGTTTTAGCAAGTAATGGCCAAATATTTTCACTTAATACATAACGCCCTACTACAGCTAAGTTAGAAGGAGCTTGATCAACAGGCGGTTTTTCTACCATGTTTGTAATGGGTGAGCTTTCACCTTGCTGTAAGTCAACATCGCCTAAATCAACCACACCAAACTTATCTACTTCATCCATTGGCACTGATTCAACCATTATTTGGCTGTGTTTTGTTTGCTCAAAATGAGCAATCATTTCAGCTAGGTTGTCTTTTTTTAGATCGCTTTCTACGTCATCAATAATTACATCTGGCAAAATTACAACAAACGGTTCGTTACCAATAATTGGCGCCGCACAGTTAATTGCGTGGCCTAGGCCTTTAGCTTCACCTTGGCGTACGTGAATAATAGTGACGTCTTTAGGGCAAATAGCCTGCACTTCGGCAAGTAATTGCCGCTTAACACGTTTCTCTAATGTGGCTTCTAGTTCAAAGCTTGTATCAAAATGGTTTTCGATAGAATTTTTGCTTGAGTGAGTTACAAGTACTATTTCTTTAATACCTGCTGCAACCGCTTCATTTACTACATATTGAATAAGTGGACGGTCCACTATTGGTAGCATTTCTTTAGGGATTGCTTTTGTGGCAGGTAACATACGGGTACCTAGTCCAGCTACTGGGATCACTGCTTTCATTTTAGTTTTCCTTAATCTTTTTATACTGAAAATGGATACTGAATCGGTTCGTGGCTTTGATACCCCGTGACTTCAAAGTCGTCACGCGTTACCCACGTTTCTATATCTTCTAACGTCTTTATTTTTGGGTTAATTGCTAGTTTAGGCGATTCGAACGGTTCGCGCTTTAATTGCACGTCTCGCATTAGTTCTAGTTGGTTTTCGTAAATATGGGCATTAGCAATTTTATGATACGCCTTACCTGCTTTATGCCCTGTAATTTGAGCTACCAATGCAAGTAAAACAAAACACTGAATTTGATTGAAATTAAGCCCCAGTGGCACATCACAGCTGCGCTGATACGATGTTAAATATAGCGTGTCACCAAGCAGTGAAAAAGTATGCGTGTGCATACATGGGCGCAAACAACCAAGCTCAAATTCGCCGGGATTATAAAAAGTAACGATTTCCCCTCTATCATCAATACCATTTTTTAAGTTATTAATAACTTTAGCAAGCTGATCGAGCGTTGAACCATCTGGTCGCTGCCATCCGCGGCCTTGCACGCCGTAGACGCGGCCCATGTCGTCTTCACCTTTACGGTTGGGGTTATTAAGCCATGCGCCGTTGTCGTTAGCATTTGCATCCCAGGTTTTACAGCCAATATCACGAAACTGCTCTGCACTATCGTAACCACGTAAATACCCTAATAACTCAGCAATCGCTGCTTTATAGTAGCTTTTTCGCGTTGTGATCATAGGAAACTTATTATTCGCTACGTCGTACTCTAAGTCAGCGTTTATAACCGTTAAACAACGCGTACCTGTACGCTTATTTTCTACCCACTGGCCTTCGTCAACAATACGCTGACATAATTCTAAATATTGTTTCATGCTGTTTTTATTATGCCTTAGCTGTTTTAACTTGTTGTGGTTGTTTGTATGCCCAAATTAATAAACCTAAACCGCCCACAATCATTGGAAGTGATAATATTTGACCCATCGAAATAAAGTCAGCAAACAGCCCTAGTTGCGCATCTGGTTGACGGAAGTATTCAATGCAGAATCTAAATACACCATAACCTAGTAAAAATACACCCGCTACACTACCCGCTGGACGCGGTTTTTTAATAAACCATTGCAGGATTAAAAAGAGTACTAGGCCTTCAAAAAATGCTTCATATAATTGTGATGGATGACGCGCAAGTGGCCCGCCTGTAGGAAATACCATAGCCCAAGGCACATCGGTCACTCGCCCCCACAGCTCGCCATTAATAAAGTTACCTATTCTTCCAGCTAATAAACCAACAGGGACAAGCGGAGCAACAAAATCGCCAACTTGAAGCAATGATTTTTTGCGTGTCCACGAGAAAATGGCTACAGCTGTTATAACTCCCAGCGTGCCGCCATGAAAAGACATACCACCTTGATCTATTCTAAATAAATAAAGCGGGTTTTCTATAAAGTAACTAAACTGATAAAACAATACGTAACCAATACGCCCACCAAGAATTACCCCTAGCATGCCATAAAATAGTAAGTCGCTTACCTGATCTTTTGTCCAACCTGAATTAGGTTTTGCAGCTTGGCGATTAGCGAACCACATCGCAAACGCAAAACCAATTAAATACATTAACCCGTACCAACGTACGCTTAGCGGCCCAACAGAAAAAATTATTGGATCAATTTGAGGAAACTCAAGTGCCATAAAAAATAAACCTTTAGCTAAAAACCATTTTAAGTGCGATAACAACAAGCAATACCGCGAAAACTTTCTTTATTGTATTAACAGGTAAATAATGAGTTGCTTTAGCGCCTATAGGCGCAACAAACCATGATGTAATAACAATCCCAAATAACGCAGGTAAATAAACAAACCCTGCAAAACCATGTTCTAAATCGGTGACTTGCCAACCTGCACTAATATACCCAATAGAACCAAATAAGGCGATAACAATGCCGCAAGCAGCAGCGCAACCTATGGCTTTTTTTATATCTACCGAAAAATAATTAAGCATTGGAACAATAAGCGCCCCACCACCAATACCAATTAAACCAGATAAGCCACCCATTAGAGCCGATATAGCTCCCAAAATAGGGCCTGCTGGTAAAGGCTGCTCCACGACTGCTTTTTTGCGGGTCGACAACACCATCCTCGCAGCAATAAACACGACGCTGATAGCAAACACAGTTCGTAAAATTTGCTCAGGAATGAGACTTGCGGCAAAGCCACTAATTAATGCCCCTAACGCAACGCCTGACATAACCCAAGGAGCTATTTCCCACGGCACATTATCATTTTTATGATGAGCTAACGCTGAAGAGGTTGAAGTAAATAAAATAGAAGCTAGTGAGGTTGCAATAGCAATCACTAGAACGTGGCTTGGAGATGTAACGTCAAACGATAACAGTAACGTACTAAGCACAGGGACAATAATTAAACCGCCACCAATACCTAACAATCCTGCTAAAAAACCGACAACGCAGCCTAGTAGTGCGCAGCTTGCCACTAACAGCCCTAAGTCATACATAGTTATCTCAAATACCTAATAATGTGTTTATATTAAAGGATTATAAAGCCAATAGCATCTGCGGATTGATACTATTTGGGCGTGTAAAATAAATCGCCTAATTGATGCTCTAACATAAAGTTTCGTGTTAAGCGCAATACTTGCTTAGCGGTAGATTGAGCTAAGCACTCGCTAAGTAGCTGCTCCATATCACTCACATTTAAGCGCCTGATCACCCATTTAACTTTATTAAGTGATGATAGGTTCATACTTAAGCGCCTGTATCCCATTGCAATAAGTAAAATCGCACCTTCTGGATCGCCACCAAGTTCACCACATAAACTAAAAGGCAATTCGTACTGCTCACACTCACAAGCCACTTTATTTAACACTCTTAGTACGCCTGGGTGATAAGGGTTAAACAGCTCAGCAACACGTGCATTAGCTCTATCTACAGCTAATAGGTACTGCGTTAAATCATTACTACCGACTGAGCAAAAATCGACTTTTTTTGACCATTCAGGCAACATAAATACGCTCGAAGGCACCTCAAGCATTATACCAATATCAGGTCTTTCTATACTTTGCTCTGGGTACTTTTCACTTAGCTCATAGTACGCTTGCTCAAACAATGCTAAAGATTCATCTACTTCATCGGTGCCACTGATCATTGGCAGCATAATCTTCAAATTGCCTAAGCCAATATTTGCTTTTAACATCGCTTTAAGCTGATCTAAAAACAGCTCTGGGTGGTCAAGACTAATACGAATACCACGCCATCCTAAAAAGGGGTTTTCTTCGGTAATATTAAAATAATCTAAAACTTTATCGCCACCAATATCCAGCGTACGCATAACCACAGGGTTTGGGTGGTAGCTAGTAAGCACTTCGCGGTACCAGTTTTCTTGCTCTAATTGCGAAGGAAACTGGCCTTTTTGCATAAACCAAGCCTCTGTTCTGTAAAGCCCTACGCCATCGCAAATATGTGAACTGCTTTGTTCTGTATTTAGCTCAAGCCCGGCATTTAACAGCAAGCTAATATGCTCACCATCAAGAGTTATTGATTCTGATGTTTGCTCGGCTAAAAAACGGTTATTCAATAAGCCATCTTGGTACTGAAGCTCGGTGTACTCATCTATTAGCATTTGCGATGGGGAAATATATAAACGCCCAGAAAATGCATCCAGAATGAGCGGTTTACCCTCAAACTGTAATAGTGGTAAATCTTCAATACCCCAAATAGCAGGAATACCCATTGCACGCGTTAAAATAGACGCATGGCTATTAGCTGAACCATTAACACTAACTACACCCGCTAAATGCCCTTTTGGCACTTCTGCAAGCATGGCCGGAGTTAATGTATTAGCAATTAAAATAGCATTTGGTGGGTAATCTTTTATAGCGTGTTCGGTGTTTACTAAATGATGTAGCACACGTAAACCAATGTCTTTAACATCAACCGCACGCTCCTTTATATATGGGTCTTGCATGGCATTAAATTGAGAGATTAAGCGCTCTATTACAATTTTTAATGCACTTTTAGCGCACCAACCTTCTTGTAACTGTACCTCAACATTATGGCCTAAGCTTTTTGCATCAAGTAATTGTTGGTAAACATCAAATACAGCCAACGCTTCATGCGGTATCGAGTCACTTAGCGTCATAGAAAGCGTATTAAATTCTTTTCGGGTCGCGGCTACGGCTTGTGTAAACAAGCGGCGTTGCTCGGTTACATCACTGTCTTTTAAAAGCTCTATAGACTTAAAATCAAGCTTTGGCAGCACGACAAATGCTTGGCCAATTCCTATGCCCGGCGCACTCGATACCCCTTTTAAAACTGATGTTTGATGAGATGATTCGTCTTGTCGCAATACTTCTTTTATTTCAGCATGCGCTAATTGTGATGCAAGTTGTGCAGAGAGCGTAATTAAAAACGATTCTTCATCTTGGCTAAAAACACGGGCCATTTTTTGCTGAACAACAATAACGCCTAATACTTTTTTTTGATGCACCACAGGCACAGACAAAAAAGCATTGTAGCCTTCTTCATTCACTTCGGGGGAGAGTTTAAATCGCGGGTGTGATTTAGCAAATGCTATATTAATTGGCTCTTCGCGTTGGGCAACTAAGCCCACTAAGCCTTCGGTAAAGCCAATTCTAAACTTACCCACCGCATCAGGATTTAACCCTTCGGTAGCCATAAGTACAAAATTGTCTTGGCTGTAATCTGCAAAATAAATGGAGCAGCACTGGGTTTTCATGGCATCTTTAACCATTTGCACAAAGCACACTAAAGCACTGTCTAAATTCGCTTGTTGCGATACAGACTCAGCAATAGATCTAAGTGTAGCCAGCATGTCCTGCTCCTTTATTCTATCGAGAAATTACTACCTTTTACTTCGCCAATGATCTTTGTGTTGTTCTCTTTTATTAAAGGGCATGGCGAAAGGAGCAAACTCCTTCATTACACGTCGATAAACATCCCGTTTAAACGATACTACCTGTCTTACAGGATACCAGTAACTTACCCAGCGCCAATCATCAAACTCTGGATGATGGGTTTTAAGCAAGTTTACATCTTCATCTTTACAACGCAGTTTTAATAAAAACCATTTTTGTTTTTGCCCAATACACACCGGACTAGAGTCGCGACGAATTAATCGTTTGGGTAATTTATAGCGTAACCAATGTTTTGAGCTTGCAACTATTTCTACATCTTCAGGTCGCAGCCCTACTTCCTCGTGTAACTCGCGGTACATGGTTTGTTCTGCTGTCTCGCCATCATCAACACCACCTTGGGGAAATTGCCAAGAATGCTGACCATAACGTCTAGCCCAAAAAACCTGTCCCTGATTATTGCAAATTACAATTCCGACATTGGCACGAAAACCTTCGGCATCAATCACCTTAGTGCCTCATTTGTAAGTCGATTTTTAATGATTGTTCCACATTAGCTGCAATACGGCAAACACTATTATAGCCAAGCTAATTTCTAAGCTAAGTTTACGCTTTTGCATAACCCATAAATAATGAAGTGTGAGTAAAAATTTTAAAAATAATCCACCAAAGCTATTGCGGTTATTGTTTTACTCTACTTACTCACAGTTTGTGCATAACTTTTATAAAACACGCTCGTTTTGCAAACAAATCCACAATATAAGATCTAAAAACTCGTGTTTTCCACAGATTCTGTGGATAAACATGTTTATATAGTTGTATTTATCCCAACAACTTTTAATAGCCTTAATCAAAACTGAATATATAATTTAAAAAAAACCAACTAGCTCAGTAACTTAAAGTAAACCGCTCTATTTTATACATGTACAAAATTAACCCAAACAACACGAGCACAAAAAACGAACAACCCTAAAGATATCCACGGCTTAGCCAATTTGCTATCATGGCTATGGTATTTATTCAACCGAAATTAATAGTATGCGACCATCAAAACCACACTCAATTAACGACCTAATGCAGCGCGTGAATAACATTGCTGGATTAACACTTGGCCAACTTGCAAACCAGTATCACTTTAAAACACCTGATGATTTACTTCGTGAAAAAGGCTGGTCCGGGCAACTAATTGAATATGTACTAGGGGCTACAGCAGGTTCAAAACCCCTACCCGATTTTGAAGATTTAGGGATAGAGCTAAAAACATTACCAATTTCATACAAGGGTAAGCCACTAGAGACTACGTTTGTATCGGTAACACCTTTAATAAACGTCACTGGTATGACGTGGCATACAAGCTCTGTGCGTAAAAAGCTAAATCATGTTTTATGGTTACCCATACTAAGTGAGCGAGATATAGCCCCTTTTGACAGAACGATAGGCAGCGGCTTTTTGTGGCAACCAACACCTGAGCAAGATGCGTTATTACAGCGTGACTGGGAAGAACAAATGGAGTTAATCGCACTCGGACGAGTAGATGAAATATCAGGCCATTTAGGGGATGCTATACAAATTAGGCCTAAGGCGGCAAACAGCAAAGTTGTTACTGATGCTATTGGTCCAATAGGTCAAATTATCAAAACCCTACCACGTGGGTTTTATTTAAAAACCAGTTTTACAGGTAAAATATTAAAGCAGCAATTTCAGCTCTGAGCTGTGCAGAAAATATTATAAATTAAGCAAATCCTTTTTCGCACTACTTGCGCGTGTCAGCGAGCTTAACGCCTATAAGATATTTCACCTTTTTTAATAAAATAATTTGAGGTTTAAATAAAGAGTTTACGCTTTTGGTGATCCCTCTTTTCGCACTGCGCGCGCCTCAGCAAGCTTAACGCCTACAAAGCATTCTCATCTCTTTGAAAAATTATCAGGCATAAAAAATCCCCGCATTAGCGAGGATTTTATCATCTAAAATTAAAAATTAGATTCTATATAAAATAGAATTACTGACCTTTAACTTCTTTAAGACCGTTGTAAGGTGCTTTTGAACCTAGCGCTTCTTCAATTCGAAGAAGTTGGTTGTACTTAGCAACACGGTCAGAACGGCTCAATGAACCTGTTTTAATTTGACCTGCAGCAGTACCTACCGCTAAATCAGCAATAGTTGAATCTTCCGTCTCGCCAGAGCGGTGAGAAATAACAACTGTAAAGCCTGCATCTTTTGCCATTTTTATTGCAGCTAACGTCTCAGTTAGTGAACCAATTTGGTTAAACTTAATTAATATCGAGTTAGCAATACCGTTGTCGATACCACGTTTTAAAATCTTAGTGTTAGTTACGAATAAGTCATCGCCTACTAATTGGATTTTATCACCCATTAGTTTAGTTTGGTGTGCAAAGCCATCCCAATCTGACTCATCTAAGCCATCTTCAATAGACACAATTGGGTATTGCTCAGTAAGCTCTTGTAAAAAGAAGTTAAATTCTTCTGAAGTGAATTTTTTGCCTTCACCTTTAAGATCATAAATGTTTGCTTCTTTGTCGTAAAACTCAGATGCAGCACAATCCATCGCTAAAGTAATATCTTTACCTAACTCGTAACCTGCGTTTGCTACCGCAACTTTAATTGCTGCAAGTGCCGCTTCGTTAGATGCAAGGTTTGGCGCAAAGCCACCTTCATCGCCAACCGCTGTTGAATGACCGTCTGCTTTAAGTACTTTTGCAAGGCTATGAAATACCTCTGCGCCCATACGTAGGCCTTCGCGGAAGTTTGCAGCGCCAACAGGTTGGATCATAAACTCTTGAATATCTACAGAGTTATCTGCGTGCTCACCACCATTGATGATGTTCATCATTGGAAGTGGCATAGAGTAAACACCCGGTGTGCCGTTTAAATCAGCAATGTGCTCGTAAAGCTCTACTTTTTTAGACTGTGCAGCTGCTTTTGCAGTTGCAAGTGATACTGCTAAGATTGCGTTTGCACCTAGTTTTTCTTTGTTTTCAGTGCCGTCTAAATCTAGCATTACTTTATCAACAGCACTTTGCTCTAATGCATTTTGGCCTTTAAGCGCATCTGCGATTTCATTATTAATAAAACCAACAGCGTTTAATACGCCTTTACCTAAGTAACGTGACTTATCACCGTCGCGTAACTCTAATGCTTCGCGAGTACCAGTAGATGCGCCTGAAGGTGCAGCTGCACGACCCCAAGAACCATCTGCTAAATGTACGTCTGCTTCAACAGTTGGGTTACCACGCGAGTCCATAATTTCGCGACCGATTACTTTTACGATTTCTGACATCTTGATTCCTCTATATTCCCAAAATGGTGAGTTCAGCTAACTTTACTACGTTTTGTATAGTTTATACCAATTGCATTTAATTAGTGAGCTATCATAACGCTAAGAAAACAACTCAATAACAAGGCACAAATTATGACATATAGTTGTTCTATATGAGTAATTTTTAACGCAATTAGTAAGTTATTTAATCCGATACAATGCTCATGTTTTTAATAAAATGGGTATCAGTCAGCCCTTAAAACAAAAAAGCCGTGCAATATGCACGGCTTTTAAAATTACGAATTAGCTTTTTGGTGAATGTGAGCCGCAGCTACAAACCCTTCAAATAGCGGGTGACCATCACGTGGGGTTGACGTGAATTCCGGGTGGAATTGCGCGGCAATAAACCATGGGTGATCTTTATTTTCGATAATTTCTACTAATTTTTTATCTTCTGATAAACCAGTAAAGCTCAAGCCTGCTTTTTCAAGCGCTTCTACAAAATTATTATTTACTTCGTAGCGATGACGATGACGTTCAACAATTTCAGCATTACCGTATACTTCATGTACTTTAGAACCTGGTGTTAAATGACATTTTTGTGCGCCTAAGCGCATAGTGCCACCTAAATCAGATTTTTCATCACGCACTTCAACCTTGCCTTCAGCGTCTAACCATTCAGTAATTAAACCAACGACAGGCGCTTCTGAGTTAGCGTTAAATTCTGTAGAGTTTGCATCAGTTAAACCTGCAACATTACGCGCGTATTCAATAAGTGCCACTTGCATACCTAAACAAATACCTAGGTATGGAACTTTGTTTTCACGTGCGTATTTAGCCGCTAAAATCTTACCTTCAACACCACGTCCGCCAAAGCCGCCAGGAACTAAAATAGCATCTAAATGAGATAGTAGTTCTACACCTTTGCTTTCTAAATCTTGTGAGTCTACGTATTCAATATTAATTGTTAAACGATTTTTAAGACCCGCATGTTTTAGTGCTTCGTTAACTGATTTGTATGCATCTGGTAATTCAATGTACTTACCAACCATACCAATTGTTACTTCACCAGTAGGGTTAGACTCTTGATAAAGTACTTGTTCCCACTCAGCAAGATCAGCTTCTGGCGCATCTAAATGAAAGCGACGGCATACAAAATTATCTAATTCTTGAGATTTTAATAGCGCAGGAATTTTATAAATGCTGTCTACGTCTGGTAGTGAAATAACCGCTTTTTCTTCAACATTAGTGAACAATGCAATTTTTGCACGCTCGTTGTTAGGCAGTTTACGGTCTGAACGACAGATAAGAATATCTGGCTGAATACCTACAGATCGCAACTCTTTAACAGAATGCTGAGTTGGTTTTGTTTTCACTTCACCCGCAGGGCCTAAAAATGGCACTAGCGTTAAGTGAATAAATAGCGCGCGTTCGCGGCCAATTTCAGTACCCATTTGACGAATTGCTTCAATAAACGGTTGTGATTCAATATCACCTACTGTACCGCCAATTTCTACAATCGCAATTTCATGACCTTCAGCACCGTCGTATACGCGTTGCTTAATGTCATTTGTAATATGTGGAATAACCTGAATAGTTGCACCTAGGTATTCACCACGGCGCTCACGACGTAACACGTCTTCGTATACACGCCCTTGTGTAAAGTTATTACGACTAGTCATTTTGGTACGAATAAAACGCTCGTAGTGACCTAAGTCAAGGTCAGTCTCTGCGCCGTCTTCTGTAACGTATACTTCACCGTGTTGAATTGGGCTCATTGTGCCTGGGTCAACGTTGATGTAAGGATCCAGCTTTAAAATGGTAACGTCTAAACCACGGGCCTCTAAAATAGCGGCTAGTGATGCTGCTGCAATACCTTTACCCAACGAAGAAACAACCCCGCCAGTAACGAAGATAAATTTTGTACTCATGCGAACCCTAGAATATCAGGAATTAAAAGGAATATAACACCCGAGAAAGAGACTCTGGGTATATCATCAAGACGGGGCGAAATTGTACCAAAACACGCCAGCGCAATCCAGCTAAAAATAGTAAATGCGCGCACAAAAAATGTGCATTTTTTAACATTAAACCTATTTCACTTTTTTAATGGCATCCCACGCGTTGTCCATTTCTTCTAGGCTTGCAGTATCTAAACTTTTGCCTTGAGCAATTAAGTACGCTTGTACCTTTTCAAACCGCGCTGAAAACTTATCATTTGCTTGTCTTAAAAGTTGTTCAGGGTCGCGTTCAACATGGCGAGCAACATTAACAGTGGCAAACAGTAAGTCGCCTATTTCTTCTGCTGTATGCTCAGATAGAGGATCGTGTTCGAGCGCTTCTTTTACTTCTAATACTTCTTCGCTCACTTTATCAAGTGCGCCATGATAGCTTGGCCAATCAAACCCTAAGCCAGCAACACGTTGCTGAATTTTTTTAGCTTTACTAAGGCTTGGCATATTTGCCGGAATATCTTGCCAAAGCGAAGTATTAACCGGTGAAGCTTTTTCAGCACGTTCTTGTGCTTTAATTGCTTGCCATTGCTTTGCTAACTGCTCGTCAGTTAACGCTTGCTGCTCGTTAAATACATGAGGGTGGCGGCGCACAAGTTTAGTACTTAGCTGATTTATAACATCATCAAAATCAAATAAGTTTTGCTCTTTAGCTAACTGGGCATAAAACACAATTTGAAAAAGTAAATCGCCAAGCTCATTTTTAAGCTCACCTAAATTATTAGTCTCTATGCAATCGGCAACCTCGTACGCCTCTTCTAGGGTATGAGGAACAATTGATTTGAAATCTTGCTTAAGATCCCACGGGCACCCGCCGTTAGGATCTCGCAAGGTTTGCATAATATTTAAAAGCTCAGTTAATGCGTTTTTATCTGTCATGTTTATTGGCTGCGCTTAGCATCGTGAACACCTTCAATCTGAAGTAGTTTTGAAAGTACTCGATTAGTACCTGATAAGTCATGTACTTCTATTTGCATAGTAAATACGGCAAGTTGGTCTGCGCCAACCGTATTTACGTTCATGTTTAATACGTTGACCTTTTCATTAGCAAGCACAGAGCTTATATCGCGGATTAAACCAGACCGATCGCTGGCCTCAATTTTTATGCTCAGTGCATAAGAGCCATTAATATCGTCAGACCAACTTACTGAGATCACGCGTTCAGGATGCTGTGTTTTTAAGTTATTAAATGCGTCGCAGTCATCTTTATGAACACCAATACCACGGCCTTGGGTTATATAGCCAATTATTTGGTCGCCAGGCACAGGACGACAACACTTAGCTACATGACTCATTAAGCTACCAACACCGTCCACTACAATGCCGTTTTTATCACCCGTTACTTTACTTGGTGCTTTAAAACGTATAACCGGTTCATCTTCTGTACGGTCGCTAACAAAGTTAAGCATTTGGTTTAAGCGTACATCACCTGCGCCAATGGCAACCATTAAGTCATCGAGCTCTTTAAAATTAAAGCGCTTGATGGCGGGATCTAAATCTTTGTAGGTTAAATCAAGCTTTTGTAACTCACTGTCGAGGATTTCTTTACCCGCACTTAGGTTTTTATCGCGGTCGAGCTGCTTAAACCAGTGATGTATTTTAGCTCTTGCACGTGATGATTTAATATAACCTAATGATGGATTAAGCCAGTCTCGGCTTGGATTAGGTTGCTTTTGAGTAAGTATCTCTACTTGATCACCCGTTGATAACTGATGTGTAAACGGCACTATTTTGCCAAATACTTTAGCGCCTATGCACCTGTGACCTACGTTTGAGTGAATGTAGTAGGCAAAATCAAGCGGTGTAGCACCTAATGGTAAATCAATAATATCGCCACTTGGGGTAAAAATGTACACACGGTCTTCTACTACTTGGTTTTTTAGCTCTTCGGCTAAATCGCCCCCATCAACGACTTCTTCTTGCCATTGTAGTAATTTACGCAGCCAACTAATTTTTTGCTCGTAACCTGAGCCTCGTCCAGGTAATGCGCCTTCTTTATACATCCAGTGCGCAGCAACACCTAGCTCAGCATCTTGATGCATATCGCTGGTGCGTATTTGTATTTCTACGGTTTTGCCCTCAGGGCCAAATACCACGGTATGAATTGATTGATAGCCATTTTGTTTAGGCGTTGCTACGTAGTCGTCAAACTCTTTATTTAAGTGGCGCCAATTAGTATGAACAATGCCAAGCGCGCCATAACAATCTTGTAGACGCTCAACCACAATACGCATTGCGCGAATATCAAAAAGCTGATCAAACTCGTAGTTTTTCTGCTGCATTTTTTTAAAAATGCTGTAGATATGTTTAGGCCGCCCGTACACTTGCGCTTCTATACCGGCCTCACTTAAGCGGTTTTTTACCTGCTCAACCATATCTTCCATATAGGCTTCGCGAGCAAGTCGTTTATCATCTAACTGTTTGGCAATGCCTTTGTAGGTATCTGGGTGTAAATACCTGAACGATAAATCTTCAAGCTCCCATTTTAATTGCCCTATTCCTAAACGGTTTGCAAGTGGTGCAAAAATATCGGCTGTTTCTTTTGCGGCAATAACCCGCTCTTCTTCGTCGGCATCTTTTACATTACGTAAATGACATACCTGCTCTGCAAGTTTAATAACAACAGCGCGTACATCTTCAACCATGGTTAATAGCATTTTTCGGATATTATCGACCTGCATAGTGCCTTTACCTTGGTGCGATAAAGTACTAATAGTGGCCATTTGCGCTACACCCGTTAGCAGCATAGCAATGTTATTACCTAGCTGCTCTTCTATGATTTCAAGCGATATAAGATCATTTAAAAAATAAGGCGTTAAATATGCAGTAGCTAACGATTCAGGGTCAAGATTTAGCTCAGCTAAAATTTCTACCATTTCGATTGCTGTGTTTTGCCGGCTTTGGTTATCACATTTATCGCACAGGGCTTGGGCTTGATTTAGTAGCTCTGTTTTTTCCTCAGACAAGCCAAGTAACGAAAGCCGCGTGCTAAAGTCTGTACTCTCATCTTGTTGATGTGATTGTCGTGTAGCTACCATAGTGCGCTTTACCTCCGTTGAAATAACGCCATAGTTTCGATATGCCCTGTATGAGGGAACATATTCATTAGCCCAATTTTATTAAGATCAAAGCCTGCTTGCGAAATAATTGCACTGTCACGGGCTAAAGTAACAGGGTCACAAGACACATATAAAATAGTTTTAAACTGCTTCAGTGGTAATTGCTCCAAAACAGCCATTGCACCTGTACGAGAAGGGTCAAGCACGAGTACGTCTAACTCTTTACTAAACCACTGCGCGTTTTGCATATTTTGCGTTAAATCAAAACAATGAAACTGCGTATTAGTAATTTGGTTAGTTTGCGCATTTTGAGCAGCCATTGCAACAGCTGAAGTGACGCCTTCAACACCAATTACCGATTTGGCTTGTTTTGCCAACACTAATGAGAAATTACCAATACCACAAAACAAATCTAATAGATTTTCGTCCCCATTTAAATTAAGCCAATTTGCAGCTTGCTTTAACATAGCTTCGTTAACTTGCGCATTAACTTGAATAAAATTACTTAAACCAAATTCAAATTTTATATCTAAATCTTTAAGGTAATAAAATGGCATCGCTAAGTGCGAATGATCAATAACGTCACTCTCGCTTTGCCATACAATAGTATATTGCTGGTTAAGTGCAGCTTGCTCAACTATTGCCTTAAATTCATCGTTAATTGTTTTTGTGTGACGAATAACCACAAAGTTTTGCTCATCACTTTGGCATAACTGCAGGTGACTTATACTGTGAAGCGCTTTATGTTGATTAATTAACTCATCAAAAAGAGTAAATACATTTGCAAAAACATCATTAAGTACCGCGCATTTATTAATACTTACAATGTTTTTAGAGCCACTGGCTCTGTAGCCTACACGCATTTTTTTAGCGGCTTTATCAAACATAACGGCAATCCGAGCACTGCGCCTGTAATGAGTTGATTTGCTCAATAGCGGAGTTTGCCAATTCAGCTCTTTTAATTTAGCAAATTTATTAAATAATTGAGTAACCGCTGTTTGCTTTTCAATAACTTGCTGAGCAACTTCTAGGTGCTGTAACTGGCAACCACCGCAGTGATTATAATGCTCGCAAAATGCATCTGTTCTAAATTCACTGGCGTTTATTACTTTTATTACCTTAGCACTACTGTATTTCGCTTTATCTTCAACAAGTGTTGCTTTAACCGTTTCATTAGGTAATGCACCACTTACAAAACACACTTTATTTATATGCTTAGCAATACCACGCCCTTGGTGATCTATACCTGTGATATTTAATTCTAATGTTTGTTGCTTAAGCGGTTTTTTTTTCGCTTTAAAAATTTGCGCCATTAGGCATTACCTTCACTTTATTTGTAATGCACCTATGTTTAGATGCTTTAGAATGCGAGTTGAACCGTATATACTCAAATCATACTAATAATGATAATAACGCTCCCATTATGACCAAATTAGGCTTACGCGATTCTGTTTTAACACTGACCCTGATCCCAACGGTGATCATAGGATTACTACTTGGTGGCTATTTTACAATAAATCGTTACATTGAGCTTGATGAAATTTTATATCAACAAGGCGCAACTATTTCTGAGCCGCTTGCTATTGCCCTTGAGCAACCTATGCTTGAAAAAAACAAACAATTATTAAATCGCCTTATTAGCTATACACATAACAAACACTCCCCTGCAATCAAATCGATAGCGATTTTTGATAAAAATAATGAGCTGTTAATGACCAGTAATTACCACCGCTCATTTGACAAGCTTATTAACCAGCAAACACTACAAAATTTAAAAACGACTCATGTGCAAAAAAATGCAGAGCTCATCACTTTTTTTACGCCAGTAATTAACCATACAAGTCATGATTCTAAATGGGACCCTTCGGCTTTTCAGTCATCACTTGGTACTGTAATTTTACAATTAAATAAAGACCAAGCCGTTATTGGCCAGCAACGAGCGCTATTAATTAGCGGTATTGTTATTATTTTGTCGCTGGTGTTTGCCGCTATTTTGGCATTAAGACTTAGCCGTATGTTTATGAACCCTCTTAATAAGTTAGTACTTGCCACCGACAAACTTGTTGAAGGAAAAAGAAATACTGGCTTAACCGATAGCATGATTGGTGAATTTGAGCTGCTACGAGAAGGTTTAAATACCATTGCTCACACTATGGTGATGCAAAAAGATGAGATGCAAAAAAATATTGACCAAGCAACCAGCGACTACCGTGAAACACTTGAGCAATATGAAACCTCAAATATAGAACTCTCATTTGCTAAAAAAGAAGCGCAAGACGCTAACCGAGTTAAATCAGACTTTTTAGCTAAAATGAGTCACGAGCTGCGCACTCCGCTTAATGGTGTTATTGGCTTTACCCGCCAACTTTATAAAACGCCACTTAATAAAAATCAAAAAGATTACCTTGATACAATTATGCTCTCGGCAAATAGTTTAATGACCATAATTAGCGATATTTTAGATTTTTCTAAACTTGAAGCGGGTGCAATGGAGCTTGAGTCAATTCAGTTTCAACTTCGCGATGCTGTTAATGAGGTAATGACATTACTAGCGCCTAGTGCACACGAAAAACAATTAGAGTTATCTATATACATAAACCAGCACGTGCCAGATGATTTAACCGGCGACCCAACGCGCTTTAAACAAGTTTTAATAAACCTTTTAAGCAACGCGATTAAGTTTACTGAGAAAGGCTCAATTAAGGTCGATATAAGTCACCGGTTACTCGATGACGAGCGTGCTTCTTTATTGGTTTCGGTAACCGATACTGGTGTGGGTATCCCTATGGATAAACAGGATTCACTGTTTACCCCTTTTGGCCAAGCAGACTCAAGTATTACACGTAAATTTGGTGGCACAGGCCTGGGGCTTATTATTACCAAGCATATAGTTGAGGCGATGAGCGGCCGCATTACATTAAACTCAGCGCCAGGTAATGGTACTTGTTTTACATTTAATAGCGTGTTTAATTTACCTGATCATACATTTACTGATGACTTACCATCTAAATCGCTCATTGGTAAACGGATTTTATATTTAGAGCCGCATGACCATACACACCATGCAGTGCTTTCATTATTAACTCAGTGGCAATCAAACGTAACAGCGTGCTTTAACGAGACCAGCTTTTTAGACGCTATAAAAAATAGCGAATATAAATATGATATTTGTTTAATTGGCCATATGGCGTCTGTTGATGATATGCAGCAGCTAAAAAGCTATGTAAAAGCTGTACGCGAATCAACCGACTACTTATATTTAATGCTTAATACTGTATCGCACAACATGCGAGAAGCGTTTATAGGCAGTGGCGCTGACGCTTGTTTGAGTAAACCGCTTAATCACCGTAAGTTATGTGAAGTACTTGCTGCGCCTTATAGACTTGATCACCCTACTCATAATATTGAGCAAAATGAGCAAGCTTTATTACCATTAAAAGTGCTTGTTGTTGACGATAACGACGCTAACTTAAAACTTATTTGTACGTTATTAAAAGAGCAAGTAGAGGTTGTAGAAACCGCTCATAATGGCTCTCAAGCATACAGCTTAAGCAAAAGTCATAAGTACGATGTGATATTTATGGATATACAAATGCCAATAATGGATGGCATTACCGCATGTAAGCTTATTCGCGAATCATCATTAAATGAAGATACACCTATTATTGCAGTAACAGCCCATGCGCTTCACAGTGAAAAAGAACAACTTTTAAAAGATGGTTTTAAAGGCTATTTAACTAAGCCTATTGATGAGGATATGTTAAGCCAAATTATTTGCGATCATAGCCCACAAACACCTATAAACCGTGATAAAGCTAAAATAGATATTCCACAAAGCCCTGCTCCATTTCAAAGTACTCGAATTGACTGGGCGCAAGCATTGCAACGTGCTGGCGGCAAAAGCGAGTTAGCACTCGAGATGCTTAATATGCTACTGCTAAGTGTGCCTGAAACACTCACACTCCTTGCTAAAGCTATTGAAAGTAATGATTGTAAGCAAGTACTTAGCATAGTGCACAAGTTTCATGGTGCATGTTGTTACACCGGCGTACCTAAGCTTAAATCACTAGCAGAAACCATTGAAACGTCACTTAAAAGTGAATGCATACTAGAGAATATTGAACCTGAGTTATTTGAGCTTCAAGATGAGCTTGAAAATTTATTAGCTGATGCCAATGTCACCGAGCTTCAACGCTAGCTTACGGCTACTTAAACTAAGTTGCTTAAATTCAGTAACTTAAATTTAGTTACTTAAACTAAAAAAGCGCAGTAAAACTGCGCTTTTGTAAAATTTAAATCAAAGATAAAAATTACATTCTTGCTTCAATCATTAATCGCTTCATATCGCGCACGGCTTTATCAAGGCCATCTATAGCTGCACGAGCTATAATAGCGTGGCCAATGTTTAGCTCGTATATTTCGGGCATTTCAGCAATTGGCTTAACGTTATGATAATGAAGGCCATGTCCTGCATTTACAATTAAGCCTATGCTTGCTGCATATTTAACGCCTTCGCGAATGTGCTCAAGCTCTTTATGTAAGTCAGTGTCATTAGTAGCGTCGGCATATGCGCCAGTGTGTATTTCAACAAATGGAGCGCCACATTCTTTTGCTGCGTCTAACTGCACTTTATCTGCATCAATAAATAGCGATACTTTAATACCCGCATCACCAAGAGTTTTAGTCGCAGCTTTAATTTTATCTATATTGCCAGCTACATCTAAGCCACCCTCAGTCGTTAGCTCTTCACGTTTTTCAGGTACTAAACACACGTACTCAGGTTTTACTTCAAGCGCTATTTTTATCATTTCATCGGTAACAGCGGTTTCAAGATTCATACGAGTTTGAATAGTTTTAGCCATTACATAAACGTCACGGTCTTGAATATGGCGTCTGTCTTCACGTAAATGAATCGTAATGCCATCAGCACCTGCGTGCTCAGCTACACTGGCTGCGTGAGCCGGATCTGGGTAGTTTGTTCCACGTGCTTGGCGAAGTGTTGCAATATGATCTACGTTTACACCTAAAAGAATATCTTTCATTGTTCTACCTGTAAAATTACGTTTATTGAGAGGCCATAAATAGCTCACGGCTTTTTAATGGTTTACTACCTAGTAAGGGCTTTAATAAATAGCGACTTAATTGCTTTGCCATATATAGCACATCGCTTTGGCTAAAGTCATGATTTGCAATTGCATTAAGCTGTTTACCACTAAATCCTGAGCGTACATCGTCTTGCATTAAAAAACCAAGCTCAGAGAAATAGCTATACGTAAGCGCTTCATCTATTGGCTCACCGCTTGCGTCAAAACTAAAATCAACACCGTAGCCCAAAAGCTCTAACAATTGAAACTCGTATGAGCGCAGCACAGCTTGCAAATTAGCACCGCTATTAAGGTTACCAAGGTGAGATTTGTAAAGTTCAAATACTTGTTCAATGGGTTCATTAACAGGCACAATACGATTAGTTAATTCATTTAAATAAAAACCACAGTATAACTCGTCACCTTTTAAATAATGCGGGTTACCATGTAATTCGAATTTATTGATATATTTTAAATCATACTTGCCGCTGTAGTGAACAAGTAATGCCTGAAACGGCTGAAGTTGTGCTTTATGCTTAGTGGCCTGGCGGCCACTAATTCGCGCCAGCATTCTTAACTGGCCCACGCCCTCTACCAGCATATCAAGCATTACTTGGGAGTCACTATAAGGACGCCGATGTAACAAATACGCTGTGTAGAAGTCGCTATCCATTCATTAAGCTGCTTATTGGTTTAGTCTTCACCGTAACCTAAGCTTCTAAGTGCTCGTTCGTCATCAGCCCAACCAGATTTAACTTTTACCCAAAGTTCTAAAAATACTTTGTTGTCGAGCATTTCTTCAATGTCTTTACGGGCTTCACGGCCAATCGTTTTTAGCTTTTCGCCTTTATTACCGATTACCATGCGCTTTTGTGTTTCACGCTCAACAAGTATTAACCCGTTGATATGCCATACACCGTTTTCTTGCCATTTAAACTGCTCTATTTCAACAGTTACAGAATATGGAAGTTCTTCACCCATGAAGCGCATTAGCTTTTCACGAATAACCTCTGCTGCCATAAAGCGCATAGAACGATCGGTAACGTAATCTTCAGGGAAGTAAAACTCACAAGGAGGTAAGCGTTTAGTTACTTCTGCTTTGATCAAATCAACGTTTTTACCTTGTGTTGCCGATACTGGCATAATGCCAACAAAATCAAACTTGTCACCAAGCTCTTTCATGTGAGGTAGCACTAAATCGCGGTTTTTAACTTGGTCAATTTTATTTATAACCAATAATACCGGCTTACCACTTTGCGATACCTTATTAAGTACCATTTCGTCATCAGCATTCCAATGAGTGCCTTCAACAACAAAAATAATAAGCTCTACATCACCAATTGAACTAGACGCTGCACGGTTCATTAAACGGTTAATAGCACGCTTTTCTTCAACGTGAAGACCTGGTGTATCTATGTATACCGCTTGGTGTTTACCTTCGGTATGAATACCCATAATACGGTGGCGTGTAGTTTGTGGTTTGCGCGAGGTAATACTTACTTTTTGCTCAATGATTTCATTAAGTAAAGTTGATTTACCTACGTTTGGGCGACCAACAATGGCAACCATTCCACAAAATGTATCTACATCACCTTCATGAGGTTGTATTAAGGTATCAAGGTTCATTTTTAAGTATCTTCAATGCTTTTTCGGCAGCTTTTTGTTCGGCTTTACGGCGCGAGCTACCAACAGAAATTATGCTATCCATTCCATCAACAATACATTCAACCGTGAATGTTTGATTATGTGCTTGGCCTTTAGTGTCAACAACAGTGTAACCCGGTAAGGATAATTTACGGGCTTGTAGATACTCTTGCAGCAGGGTCTTCGGATCTTTTTGATTAAGCCCTGGTGAAATAGCATCAAGTCGAGACTCGTACCACGCTAAAATTAGTTCTCCGCAGCGTTCAATATCTGAATCTAAAAATACTGCGCCAATAATGGCTTCAACTGCATCAGCAAGTGTAGACTCACGGCGGAAACCTCCACTTTTAAGCTCACCCGGCCCCAAGCGCAAGTAATCGCCTAGGCCAAATTCGAGACCAAATTCAGCAAGAGTTTGGCCACGCACAAGCGTAGAACGCATACGGCTTAAATCGCCTTCGCGTGCTTTTGGAAATTTAGCATAAAGCGCATTGGCAATTACAAAGCTTAATATTGAGTCGCCTAAAAACTCTAGTCGCTCATTATGTTGACCTTTGTGGCTGCGGTGCGTCATTGCTTGTTCAAGTAAACCTTGATCAGCAAATACATAGCCAATTCTATTATATAATTCTGTTACATTTTTTTTCATTGTTACTGAATATTACCTAGGCGTTCAAAACGAACACCAGTTGGAACCCATCCTGGTAAAACATCATCTGGGCCATTTTCAAATTCAAAACTCATCCATATAAAGACAGCTTTACCCACCAAGTTTTCTTTTGGTACAAAGCCCCAAAAGCGACTATCTTGGCTGTTATCGCGGTTATCACCCATCATAAAATAATGATCAGCAGGTACAGTCCATTCATCTGAAGGTGTGCCTGGTTGCTGATAGTAACGCCCTTTTCTTTCAGGTGCGCGTGGGTTGATTAAAATGTCGTGCTTTAGTGTAGTTAAATTTTCGTTTACACGTGCAAGCGACATTTGGCCTTGTTTAAATTCGTTATCATTAATTAGTTTAAAATCAATTTTATTGAATTCATTGCATAGAAGCTCGCCCTGTTGGGTTTCACCTTCTTTACAGTTTGGTTGAATATATAAACGCTTATCGCGATAAACAATTTTATCGCCCGGTAAACCAATTGCGCGTTTAATATAATCAACTCTTTCATCTAACGGATATTTAAAAACAACAATATCACCACGTTCTGGCTCACCCATATCAACTAACTGAGTACGCCAAACTGGGTCTTTAATTCCGTAAGAATATTTTTGCACTAAAATAAAGTCGCCAACTAATAAAGTAGGCATCATTGAACCTGATGGAATCTGAAACGGTTCAAAAATAAATGACCTAAAAATAGTAATAGCTGCAATCATCGGAAAAATCGACTTTGCAGTTTCAGTTATTACTGGTTCTGGTGCTATTAGTGCAGCTGTTTCTTCATCTAACTGGCTGCCAGCAGAGGTTTGCGCTATAGCCAAACGCTCTTGCCTTTTTGGCGCATACAACAGGTGATCTATTAACCATATTAAACCTGAGCCTAAGGTTAATAACACCAATAAAACTGAAAAGTAACCAGCCATCTATAATCCTTTGTTTTTATTTACCAACTTTCAAAATAGCTAAAAACGCTTCTTGAGGCACTTCAACATTACCTAGTTGCTTCATTCGTTTTTTACCATCTTTTTGCTTTTGCAGTAGCTTTTTCTTACGACTCACGTCACCACCGTAACATTTAGCTATTACGTTTTTACGTAACTGCTTAACCGTTGTACGCGCAATAACATGCTGTCCGATAGCTGCTTGAATCGCAATATCAAACATTTGACGCGGGATGAGCTCTTTAAGCGCATCAGCAAGCTGACGACCACGCGATTGAGCGCTATCTCTGTGTACAATAATTGCTAACGCATCAACACGCTCACCGTTAATAAGTATATCAACGCGTACCATGTCTGAGGTTTGAAAGTGCTTAAAGTTATAATCAAGTGATGCAAAACCACGACTTGTTGATTTTAACTTATCAAAAAAGTCCATTACCACTTCAGCCATCGGTAGCTCATACGTCACAGCTACTTGCTTACCGTGGTAACTCATTTTGGTTTGTACACCACGCTTATCAACACATAACGTAATAACACTACCTAAATACTCTTGAGGAACAAGAATATTAGCCTCTACTACTGGCTCACGAATTTCTAAAATATCGTTTACCGCAGGTAAATCAGATGGATTATCAATCTGAGTAGTACCTTCTTTAGTAACTACTTCGTAGATTACAGTAGGTGCCGTCGTAATTAAATCAATATCGTATTCACGCTCTAAACGTTCTTGAATAATTTCCATGTGTAGCATTCCTAAAAAGCCACAGCGGAAACCAAAACCAAGTGCGGTCGAATTCTCTGGTTCAAAGAATAACGACGCATCGTTTAAGCTTAATTTATTTAGTGCATCACGGAACGATTCATATTCATCAGATGCAATTGGGAACATACCGGCATAAACCTGTGGCTTAATTTTTTGAAAGCCTGGTAAACGAAGCGGTGCTGCATTTTTTTGATGAGTAATGGTGTCGCCAACTGGCGCACCGTGTATTTCTTTAATACCCGCAATAACAAAACCTACTTCGCCAGTACGTAAAATACCGGTATTTGTTTGCTTAGGGGTAAAAATACCAACATGGTCAGCGGTATGAACGTGCTCGTTTGACATTATTTTTATTTTGTCGCCCGCGCGTAGTTCACCATGCTTAATACGTACAAGTGATACAACACCTTGGTATGGGTCAAACCACGAGTCAATAATAAGTGCTTGTAAAGGCGCTTCTTTATCACCCTCTGGTGGCGGAACGTCTTTAACAATCATTTCAAGAACTTCGGCAATACCTACACCTGTTTTAGCGCTACACTGCACAGCGTCTAAGGCATCAATGCCAATAATATCTTCAATTTCTTCAGCTACACGAAGCGGATCGGCTTGCGGTAAATCAATTTTGTTAAGTACAGGAATTACTTCTAAGTCCATTTCGATAGCGGTATAACAGTTTGCCAATGTTTGCGCTTCTACGCCTTGGCCTGCATCTACTACTAATAATGCACCTTCACACGCAGCTAATGAACGAGATACTTCATAAGTAAAATCAACATGCCCTGGCGTGTCGATGAAGTTAAGTTGGTATGTTTCACCATCATTTGCTTTGTAGTTCAACGTTACACTTTGCGCTTTAATGGTAATACCACGTTCGCGCTCAATGTCCATTGAATCCAAAACCTGCTTCTGCATTTCACGGTCGGTTAAACCGCCACAAACTTGGATCAAACGGTCAGAAAGGGTCGATTTACCATGGTCAATGTGGGCGATGATCGAAAAATTACGGATATGCTTCATAAACTGGATTCTAAACTTCTATTTTAATGGACTAAGTACATACACCTAAGTGACTTGAAAATACTTGCTTTAGGATGCCACAAGTTTAGTTTATAACTTTCACACTAAACTTACGCTTTTTAAGGTGGGTTAAAATTATTTTATAGCTTGAATAACATTGATTTAGAGCCGTTTAGCCTAAATAACTTTCCTCGCGTAAAACAATTATAAAAACCACGGCTCCTTGTATTTCCAAGTTACTTTGGTATAAAACGGCAATTTTACATTTAATTGGCGTCAATCACCATCTATTTGCGTTAAAGGAATACTAATTGGATGAATTTTTATAACTTTTATATCGTGCTTAAGAGATTTAACACGTGTTTTAGCAATAAAATAACCACTTATCCCACCTAAAACCGCTGCTAAAATTTGCCAGCCTTCACTAGCTATAAATAACTGAGCTGCAATAAAAGCAAAAATCAGGCTTAAAAATAACGGTAGCATGTAAACAGCAAAAGCATGTTTAACCATATGGCTATCATCAAGAGACAGTGTAACTTTTTGACCGACCTCTACGGGGGATTCAAATTTAAAGGGGAATGTTTTTTTAGCCGTGCCAAATAGCTTACCAAGCACTTGTGAACCACAACGTCCGTTGCAGCCTTCGCAAGCTTGTTTTTGCTGGGCTTCTAAATGCGCAGTGTGGCCATCGAGGGCCACAACTGTGAGGGTCTGTTCTATCATAACAATCCTTACGAATCGTTTATAATGCGCGGGTTACTGACTCTGCTATTGCTTTTGCGGTCATACTTGGCACATTACCAACAACGGATACATCGAAATTACCGCCATTATGCACATATACAGTCGTTGCACCAGAAGTTAATGCACCGCTTAAACGCTTGCCCGGTAATGGGCGCTGAATAAATACCGACACTTCTACAAACCCGTCTGAGAACAGGTAATAGTCTGTAAGTTCATTATTTAAATCGAGCTTATGGCGGTCTGATTTTAGAAGTTCAAAACCATCTGGCAACCAACTAATTTTCCAGTTTGTGGCCGTGCTATCGTTATTGTTCAATGCATCATTTGGTAAAGGCGTTGGAAAATTACGATTAAGTACTTCAAGTAACATAGCCGCAGGCTGCTCTGTTACGCTAATATGCGTAAGCTGCAACTGCTCAAGTGCTTCGCCTTCATGATTAACGTACGCTGCTTTTAATAAAAGCGACGACTCCATATCAAGCCAAATCCAATAGTTATATTTATACTCGTCTTTAGATTCTATTCGCACTAGCTGCGCAGCACGCCCAGCTATTCGCCCTTTTCCACCTAAAACAAAGTCATAATGCGCACTTAAGCGCTCGATATCTTTGAATAATACTTCAGGAATTGGACCCGCTATTGAGTCTGTTTTTAAAGAGTAAGGCTGAGATTGCGGCTCAAAGTAAGTAACTTGATTATCAACACGAACCATTTCTAAACCAGCGCCGTTAAGCAAGCTTAAATGCTCAAGTTCTGTTTCGCCCTGAAGCGCATGTACCCATCGATAGGGTTCCATTGCTTTACCTTTAACAACCACAAACGAGGCGTCAAAATTACGGGTGTGAACGGCATTCGCCATTTTAAGTAATAAATCTTTGGCAGGATTTGTGTCGTTGGCAAAGGCATTTACGCTTACGACCAACGACAGAACAAAAGTGATTACTTTCATTTAATTAGTTTTTTTCCTCAGACGCTTTGGTGCTAGTTTGCGCTGTTTCTAAAGAATTCGCAACTCGGGCTTGGCGTTGGTGCTCTAAAACTAACGCGCCAATACGTTGCTGTTGTAACTCACGTAAACCTTGCTCTGCATTTTCAAGGGCAGGCTCTGATGAGTAACTTACCGGAGATGCCATACCTGTTAACGGAGTCGTTTGCAGTAATGGAATTTCACTTTGTTGCTCGTTATTGCTTTGTGGCAAGGTGTTTACACCTACAATGGCAAACATCGCTACACTTGCTGCAATAGCAAGTTGTGCAACAGGTTTACGCCAATTAAAAGCAACTACGTTGTTGTCTTTTTCGGTTGAGCTTTGCGGCTTATTTGCTGCTTTAGACTGAGAAAAATCAGCGTATACAGGCTCACTTTCTAGCGCTAGTGCAACGCGATCGCTAATATCAATATGGATGTCGTTGTTATTTTTTTGAGCACGCATCGCATCACCAATTAACGCATAACGACCGAACGTAGTTACATCTTGCTCTGCAATTGTTGCATCAGCTAAATGTTGCTCGCCGTCAAGTAATGCTGATAACGCTTCGTTATCTAACTTGCTAACGTGTGCTTTTGTCATACTAAGACTCGCCTATTAATGGGTTTAATTTGTTATCTATTGCTTCACGGGCTCTAAATATACGCGAACGTACAGTGCCAACTGGGCAATCCATTACCACGGCTATTTCTTCATAGCTCATCCCTTCGATTTCTCTTAGGGTAATCGCGGTTTTAAGGTCTTCAGGCAAACTATCAATCGTATTAAAAATAACAGCGCGTACTTCTTCGCTTAAAAGTAGGTTTTCAGGAGATGCATTAGAACGCATTGAATCTGCACCATCGTAAAACTCGGCATCTTCGGCGTCTATATCATTCGCTGGCGGCTTACGCCCCTGGGCTACTAAGTAATTTTTAGCACAATTAACGGCAATACGGTATAACCACGTGTAAAAGGCGCTGTCCCCTCTAAAGTTAGGAAGTGCACGGTAAGCTTTAATAAACGCTTCTTGTGCTACATCTGCAATATCGCCTTGGTTAGATACATAACGTGAGATCAAACCTGCAATTTTGTTTTGATACTTCTTTACTAATAGGTTGAAGGCGTTTTTATCTCCTTGCTGGACCCTTTTTACTAGCACTAAATCTAATTCCTGCTCGCTCATTCGAGCCGGTACTCCTATGTCTGATTTTTGCTTGTTATTCATATTGTCGTCATTGTTCACAAATACTCTGACCCCTTTATGAATAAAAAGTTCTGCTTAATATTATTTTTTTATAAAATAGTTGATAAATAACGGCGCTAAGCCTTTAAAATCACTACGTAGTAATATGACAAATATGATACAACTACAGATATTAAAAACAAATATTGCTCTATTTGAGCATTGTAACCGCAAAGTACCTCTGACATGAACCAAAATAAACATCACATTGCAGATGTCGCTATTATCGGTAGCGGCGCAGCAGGCTTATCGCTTGCATTGTCTTTAGCTAATTATTGTAACGTTACCGTGATCAGTAAAGGAGCGCTTACCGAAGGTTCTACCTTGTACGCTCAAGGCGGTATAGCCGCGGTTTTTGATAAAAAAAATGACAGTATAGAATCCCATGTAGAAGATACCCTCGACGCTGGCGGCGGCCTGTGTGACCGCGATGCTGTTCATTACACAGCAAGTAATGCACACGACTGCCTACAATGGTTAATAGACCAAGGCGTGCCTTTTGATATGGAGTTTGACAGTAAAGGTAAAGAAAGATTTCATTTAACTCGCGAAGGCGGTCACAGCCATCGCCGTATTTTACATGCAGCCGACGCAACAGGTAAAGCGGTACAAACCACCCTTATTAGCCAAGTAAAAGCGCATAAAAATATAACCTTGCTTGAGCAATATAATGCAATTGATTTAATTACTGATAAAAGCGCCGATAAACCAGGGTCGCATATCCATGGTATGTATGTATGGAACAAAAAAGCTAAAAAAGTAGAAACTATTTCGGCTAAATTTGTGGCTTTAGCTACCGGTGGTGCAAGTAAAGTATATCTATATACCTCTAACCCTGATGTTTCAAGCGGTGATGGTATTGCTATGGCATGGCGCGCGGGCTGTAAAGTGGCCAATATGGAGTTTAACCAATTTCACCCTACTAGCCTTTATCACCCAGAGCTGCAAAACTTTTTAATCACCGAGGCAATGCGCGGCGAAGGTGCTTATTTAAAACGCCCTGACGGCTCCCGTTTTATGAAAGACTTTGATGAGCGTGAAGAGCTTGCACCTCGTGATATAGTCGCTCGCGCAATCGATTTTGAAATGAAACGCCTTGGTGCTAATTGTGTTTATTTAGATATAAGCCACAAAGACAAAGACTTTATTATTGAGCACTTTCCAACTATTTACGCAAAATGTTTAAGTGTTGGCCTTGATATAACCAAAGAGGCAATTCCGGTTGTGCCTGCGGCGCATTATACCTGTGGCGGTGTAATGACCGACTTTAACGGTAAAACCGATTTGGATAACCTATATGCCGTTGGCGAAGTTGCTTACACCGGTCTTCATGGTGCAAACCGCATGGCAAGTAACTCATTATTAGAGTGTATTGTGTTTGCTCATGCTGCTGCTAAAGATATTTTAAGTAAAATTGAAACAGCACCAGAGCCTATGGCGCTTCCTAATTGGGATGAAAGTCGCGTTAGTAACTCAGATGAAGAAATTGTCATTACCCATAACTGGCACGAACTACGTTTATTTATGTGGGATTATGTAGGCATTGTGCGCTCAACTAAACGTTTAGAGCGAGCACTGCACAGAGTTGAGTTACTGCAACAAGAAATCCACGATTACTACGCAAACTTTAGAGTAAGTAATAACTTACTTGAGCTTCGTAACTTAGTACAAGTGTCTGAACTTATCATTAGAAGTGCAATGGAGCGAAAAGAAAGCCGAGGCCTTCACTATACAATTGACTACCCTGAACAAAATGAAAACCCAACACCGACTATTTTGACTCCAAAGCGCAGTTAATTGCATTTAAAGTGGCGCGTTTTAAACGTGCATAACTTTGCGCATTAACACCATTGGCTGAAATTATTAGCCAATGGTGTTCGCTAAAGCCCTTTATATGCAGCCATATACTATTGCCATAAAAACGACTCTTTTGAGTTATTTCACCCTGCACTTTTAGCGTTTCGCCTTCAAACCTAAAAAGCTTAGGTTCTAAAATTATTACGCCCTGTATAGGGTGTATCGCTAAAATTTTTCGCCAAACTATATAGGCAGCTATCGCATTTATAATCACACAAAATAGCATAGCTAACGCCGCGTCTAAAAACATACAAAGTAGTAAGCTAAGCACGCAAAAAAAGACCACAATCGGTTTGTGGTCTGCTTTATTATTTGTAACTGTAAATCTATACACGAACTCGGTCTAAGATGAGTGAAACCATGCTATTTAGTTCTTCATCTTTACATTCTTCATGGCCCATAAACCATGCAAATAAATCAGGGTCTTCTTGCGTTAGTAAACGCTGAAAAATAGCTTGTTGTTTTGCATTAAGCGAGTCGTATGCTTCTTCTACAAACGGCATAAACAAAACGTCTAGCTCTAACATGCCACGACGACAAGCCCAACGAATACGTGCTTTACTATGAATTTCAACCATTTTAAACCTCATACTTAATTAACCTGAGTTTACCAAAATCAGGTGTACTTAGCAGCTATTAATCATTCATTAAATAATAAACTAATCGTTATAGTTGCTTGCCTGTACCATACGTAACAACTGCGTTATTATGTCACTTCATTTGTATTGCAAAGAAGGTTTTTATGTCGAGCGTTTATGCATGTCCGTTATCTCATCAGCTTATTAGCCTCAGTGGTGCTGATAAATTATCTTATTTGCACGGGCAAATCACTCAAGATCTCAATAAATTAACCAGCAGTAATTATTTATGGGCTGGCCATTGCAGCGCTAAAGGTAAACTTTGGGGCGTATTTAAATTATTTTCTTATCAAGATAGCTATTACCTAGCAGGTAGCGAAGCCGAAGTAGAAAAGTCGTTAGCTGAGCTTAAAAAGTACGCTGTATTTGCTAAAGTTGAAATTAGCGAGTGCTCTAAACGTTTAATCGGTTTAATTGGCGATGACCTTAGTGATGTACTTACACACCTTGGTATTCATTTTGAAGACGATACAAACGCGTGTGACTTTAATAATGGCAAAGCACTTAAATTAGCCCCTAACCGTGTACTGTTAATGGTAGATGGCCAATTTAGCATGCCCGATAGCATATCAACGCTTGATAACGAAGCGCTTTGGCAGCAAGCTGCAATGCTTGCTGGCGAGCCTCAATTAAGCAGTGACGCGGTAGGTGAATACGTACCACAAATGGTGAACTTACAAGCCATTGGCGGTATTAGTTTTAAAAAAGGTTGCTACACGGGCCAGGAAACCGTTGCCCGTATGAAATACCTAGGTAAAAACAAACGTGCCATGTATATCGTTTCTGGGCAAAGCGAAGGCTTACTAGAAGAGCTTGATTTAGAAACCCAATTAGGTGAAAACTGGCGACGTGCAGGTAAACTGATTGCACAAAGCTTTGATGAGCAATCTAATAAATTAACGGGCCTTGTTGTGTTGCCTAACGATACCGATGTAACTCAGGTACTTCGTGCAAAACACGCACCTCAGGTGGAGCTAAGCATTCTGCCTCTACCATACTCTCTTGAAGATGAATAAATAGGAATGACTATGATCGTTGCGGCAAATAAAGTAGTAAAAATGCATTACTCAGTAATGGATAATGATGGCAATAGTATTGATAACTCGTTCGGTGGTGAACCGCTAGTTTTTATTGTTGGCACTGGCTACTTAATTTCAGGCCTAGAAAACGCGTTACAAGGTAAGCAAGCTGGCGATACGCTAAGCGTAAAAGTAGAACCTGAAGATGGTTACGGCGAGCGCCACGACCATTTAATGCAAGCAGTACCTAAATCAATGTTTGAAGGTATGGAAATTGAAGTAGGTATGCAATTTCGTGCATCAACTGATGATGGCGACCAATCGGTAATGATCATCGACATCCAAGATGAAGAAGTTATTGTAGATGGTAATAACCCGCTTGCAGGTATTACACTTAACTTTGATGTAGAAATTTTAGAAGTACGTGACGCTAGCGAAGATGAAATGGCTCATGGCCACGTTCATGGCGAAGGTGGTTGTGGTCACGACCACTAATCTAAATACTTATAAAAAAAGCGCCTAAGGCGCTTTTTTTATATCATATTATTTCGCTTAACCACTTTGGGCTCGCTTTGTTGCTTTTCGGGCTGTGCCATGGGTACATCATTTTGTTTAAGGGCACTTAATAAACCTTGTTGATCGTTAGTTCCTAAGCGATACATAGTGCCATCTTTTAGCGTTAATTGTACTGCACTAAAACCCGACACAGAATATACCCAGCCATCGTGCGTAATGCGCATACCAATACCATGCCTGTAAGAATTTTGAACCGCTTTTGCTTCAGTGATTTCACTCAACTCAACACTTTGCCCTGCTACGCCTGGGCCAAACGCCCAACTAATAGCGCTATCATTTACTTTGATTGTTAAGCCATGAAATAAGAAACCCACCAGCACTAAAATACCGGCAAATATCATCAAAGGAGCATCAGCACCTATTAAATTCCACGCCAGAGCAACAAAACCGCCAATCCATGCCAATACAAAAAATATAAACACCGCGTACTGCTTATGCTGATACATAGTTATCTCTAAAATTAAAAAATATTAAAAGCTGTATACCAAGGTGGCACTCAACTCTGAGTCGTATTTGAGGTTATCGTCTTCTGGCTTTGAATTATAACGATACATATAAGCAAACTTAAGTGATACCGCACCAATAACTTGGCTAATGAGCGCAGTTTCTGATTTTAAACGAGAGTTTAACCCAGAAAGTGATTGCTCAATACTTACATCTTGGTTAAAACGAGTTCGTTTTGAAACTAATCGCTCCCACTGCATAGCAACACGGACTAAGTAACCTGTTTTGTTTTGCTCATCTTCACTCACTTCAGATTCATCATCTGCAACTGAGCGATACAAGCCAGGCCCAACATCAATATCAACTTTATTTTTTACGCCCTGATATACCCGCGCGCCATAACCGGTTGCTATCGTGCTTTTAAAATCAAGGCCGCTAAATTCATCTTCTTCATAATCGCCATAAATAAAAAGTGAAGAGTTTTTAACGCCTACTTTGTAGTTACCCTGAGCAGATACAAATATACGATTTGCGGTTACATCGGTTGTACCCGTATCGTCATTTTGGTCGCGCTTATAAAGGGAGTCTATTTTGAATTGATTTCGCCATTTCTCAAAGTCTTGATACAAGTTGCCTTTGAGCTTAAAGCTTGTGGAGTTGGTGTTACCTTTACTTAAAATTAAGCCAAACTCGGTATCACCATAAAACATTTCGCCTTTGTGTAACTCATGAATTTCTTCATCTGAAAGCTTGCCATATTCATGAAAATCCTCAAACGGATCAACTGCCCAGCTAGGGCTACTAATCATTAAAAGAATTAAAAATAAATACTTACGCACAGAACTCTCTCTGATACACAATTAAAACAAGTAAGCGCAATGCTTACGCTGTTTCTTTCCATAAAATATGACAAAACGGTGCGTCTTTATCACGGCTAATTAAAATTTTTGCAAATAACACATCGTCGGTTTCAAACTCTAAACCTACTAATACCTGAATAAAGTGTTCAGGCTCTATTTCAAGCGCTACAAAGTCTTGCCATTGGTCATCAGGTTCACCTTCTTCAATAAATCCTAACTCTTCTCGGTATTCATTAAAGTCCTCAACGTCTTTATCGCTAAGGTTATTAGGCGCCAGTTCTAAAAAAATATCATAGGCTTGGTGAGTAGCTTCTTCTTCTGTGTATAAACGTGGACCCGACATAATTGCTTAACCTTAAGCTTTAAAGTGGCGTCATAATATCAAAACTAGAAACAAGTTTGAGAAAAATACGCTTAAAAAACAGATTTTTTTGTTACCGAGTCATGCTTGATTCAGCATTTAATAAATTCATTACTTAAGGAACTTCCTAACACCTTGAATAACTGCATTAATTACATTTATTGCTATAAATAAACCATTAAAAACAATACCAATAAATAAAAGTAGATACTCGCTAAATTAATTAATTATGACTAAAGGATTACTAAATAATTCAATTTATTTTTTATAAATATGTACTTAACGCTGATAAAAACTTAAGCTCAAAAGAGGTCAGAGGAGTAACCATGATAAAATTAGAAAAACTAAATAATATTGCTACTGTCACACTTTGCAGGGCACAAAAACAAAACGCCCTAAGCTTTGAAATGTTTGTACAATTAAAAAAAACAATCAATAACATCAAACAAGATCGCAGTATTAGAGCTGTAGTCATTAAAGGCGAAGGTGAACACTTTTGTGCAGGGCTTGATGTAGCAGGCGTTATGGCTTCCCCCTTTAACATTGTAAAACTACTATTTAAGTGGTTACCGGGTAATCAAAACCTAGCTCAAAAGGTTGTTTTAGGCTGGCAATCGTTAAATGTACCGGTTATTGCACAAATAGATGGCAACTGCTTAGGTGGAGGATTACAAATAGCCTTAGGAGCCGACTACAGAATTGTTAATAACAATGCAAAACTTGCCATTATGGAAGCCCGCTGGGGACTTTGCCCTGATATGGGCGCAAATGTAGTACTAAGTGGCCTTATAAAGCGCGACCATGCACAATGGCTTGCCAGTCATGCAAATCCAATTAGTGCTCAGCAAGCTGAACAATTAGGGTTAGTTACTCAACTCACCGACGATACACAAACGGCAACACACACCATGTTAAACACATTGCTTGAGCGCTCGCCAGATACATTAGCTGCAATTAAACGTATAACACAGCAAAGCTATAAGCTTAATCAACGTAAAATATTAGCTAAAGAAACATTTAGCCAAGTGCGATTACTGCTAAACCCAAACACTAAAAAAGCCATAGCTAAAGCTAAAGGGAAAACTGATATAACTTACAATAATGCTAAGCGCTGGTAAGACTAACGCCCAATGCATGGCGCGCACAAATTTGCTAAAGTTAAACCCTCATTTTATTTATAAGCTACTTAAATGAAGTACTTACTCAGCAGCGCTATTATTTTATTGTGTTTAACTTTAGCTAAATTAGTTATGCATTTTATTGGCGGCAACTTTCCTGCCCCTCTGCTTGGCATGGTTATTTTACTCACTTTACTGTTATCGGGCATTGTAAAAGAGCATTATGTAATGCCCTGCGCATCACCAATCTTAAATATTATGCCAATATTTTTCATTCCTGCAGGAGTCGGTTTTATTGAGCATATAGACCTTATAAAATCGAACGGGCCTTTTTTAGTCTCTGTGGTATTACTCGTTCCTACCAGTACTTTACTGCTGGTAAGTGCGGTTATGGCTTATTTTAAAGGTAGAGATAACAATGACTGAGCTAACACCTAATTTATGGTGGTTAAGTATCCCCTTTATTGTTGCTTTATTTGTACTGCTAAGGGCCTTAAACAAGAAAGTTCAAAACGGTGTTTTAAAATCACTTACTAATCCGGTATTTTTAAGTATTGCTATTATTGCTTTGCTGCTTGTTAACTTAAACTTGCCCTATTCCCAATTTGCCTCTCACAGTCAACTACTTAGCTGGTTATTAGAACCCGCAATTGTTGCCTTAGCACTGCCTTTATATCAGCAATTTATTCATGTACGAAAAAACTTATTACTCATAGTAAGCACCTGCAGTTTAGGCATTGTTAATGCTACTTTTGTTGCATTTGTACTGAGTGTGTTATTTGACGTGCCTAACAGCTTAAGTGCATCTGTTGCGGCTTTAAGTGTAACAACACCCATCTCTTTAATAGTGACAGACTCCTTAGGAGGAATAAGCTCGCTCGCCGCCGCCTTGGTTATTTTTATAGGCTTATTAGGGGCTTTATTTGGCTTTATGCTATTTAAACTGGCTGCTATTTATAATCACGAAGCGCAAGGCGTTGCAATGGGAACTGCGTGCCATGCAATTGGCACTGCTGCAGCCCTTAGTGAACATCCAAAAGTAGGCGCATTTTCGTCTGTTGCTATGGCATTAAGCGCATTATTAACGGCAATTATAGTGCCGTTGCTCTATCCTTTTTTAGTCAACACTTTGCTATAGTTAGCAAAAATCGTATTACCATCATTTAAAGAGCCCGCTATGATCAGTTCTGAAATAGAACAATTTGAAAAATACTACACCATGCTCACCGAGTACCTAGTTACCTACAGCATGCAGATTGTAGGCGCTATTTTTATATTACTACTGGGCTTATGGGTAGCTAAAAAAATAGCCAATGTGGTTGCAAGCTTAATGGCTCGTCATAATATCGACGTTACTTTAACCAACTTTGTAAGCAATGTAGTTAAGGTATTGCTTATTGTTATGGTGGTTATTATAGCGCTGGGCAAAATAGGGATAAGCGTTACTCCTTTTGTGGCAGCAATAGGTGCAGCGTCTTTAGGTGCAGGTTTAGCACTGCAAGGTATGCTATCTAACTATGGTGCAGGCCTTGCCATTATAGCTACACGCCCTTTTGTAGTTGGCGATACCATTGAGGTTAAAAATGTAAGCGGCCAAGTTAAAACTATAGAGCTTGGCTACACCATTTTAATAGATGAAGAAAAAGTAGAAATCACTATTCCTAACAAACATATAATGGGCGAAATAATTCATAACTCATTTAGTTATTCATTAGTTAAAGGTGAAATAGATATTGCCTATAGTGCATGTGCTGATACCGCTATTAGTCTTATTGAAGAAGTACTCAACGCACACGAGTTAGTTGCTCAAAACCCACACTCTCAAATAGGCATAGAGCGCTTTGCTGATAGTGGCGTCACTATTAGTTACAGGTATTGGGTGCCTACTACAAAAATAATCGAAACAAAGCTCGCTATTAACGGTGGTGTTTATAAAGCTATTAACAACGCTGAAATTGAAATACCGTTCCCGCAACGCGTAGTGACCATAAATAAAAACGATATTTAACCTTTAAACTTAGTAGGTAATGCAGTATTGCATTACCTACATCACTAGGGCGTGTTGATCTTTGCGGATTGAAATTTGTTCAATCTAGGGGCGATTAAATCGCGGCGCGAGGTTTGTAACCTAGTGGGCTAAGTAAAAACCGAGTAACAAAGAGTTTATCGCCCCTAGGCATAACCCGAAGGGCAGCGCATGTTTGGCATTTATGCTGCGTTATCGCCTATTTATGGGGAGTAACCACACTTCATAGGCTCCGCCTTGCCTAAAAACCAAACACACTGCTGCAAATTCAACCATCAAAGTTCAACACGCCCTAAACTTCCCTTTCTTAGCAAAAACTCTTTTTGTGTTTGTTGTTTATTCTGTAATATAAATAATTAGTTAAATAACTATTTATTCTCTCGCTTTAATCACACAATAACAATAATGAGCCATTATGAATCGCAGCCTCTTTTACTTAGGTGATTGGCAAGTCAATCCCCAGTCAAATACCGTTCAGCGAGCAGGTAAAACTAAGCAATTAGAACCTAAAGCCATAGATGTATTAGTGCACCTGTGTTTGCAAAAAGGTGAAATAGTCACCAGCGATGAGCTATTAGATCATTGTTGGAAAAATATTGAAATTGGCGATAACCCGCTACATAAAATCATTACTCAGCTACGAAAAGCCCTTGGCGATAAAGCAAGTGAACCCACCTACATAGAAACTATCCGCAAACGTGGTTACCGGATTATTGCAAAACTTGAGTTTCCATTAGCAGATGACATAACAGCAACTGAAAACACGTGGCAAGGTGGTTCTCCCTTTTTAGGTTTAAGCGCATATAATCCAGCCGATACACACTTGTTTTTTGGCCGAAATAAATCGGTATCTACCTTACTTGATAGAATATCGAGTCAAGTTAATTTTGGACGCGCATTTTGTTTAATCCTAGGCCCTAGTGGCACAGGTAAGTCATCATTAGTTAATGCGGGTATACTGCCAAAGTTACTCGACGAGCGAGGCTATAACGGCATCGGAGTTCTTTCTTATTGTCAGCTCGATTTTGCAGATGTACATAAAGATAGGCTTTTTTTAGATTTAGCCTCTGCGCTACTCGACTGGGATATAAACAATCGACCTGTATTTGAAGGGTTAAGCGCGCAAGTACTTGCTCAGCAGCTAGAGCACAGTATTGATAATGTCATCAATACCATAAAATCAGTGCTTAGCAAAACCTCTACACAAATCCACAAGCCGCAATTATTTTTATTTATAGACCGTTTAGAAGTACTACTCTCCTCGCCACTATTTAGTAACGAAACACGTAGCCACTTTTTATCAGTTATTGAGCACTTAGCAACGTCTAAAGCGGTGATTGTATTTAGTGCGTGCAGAAACGATTTTTATCCTTTAGTGGTTGAGCAACCAAGCCTAATGGCTGGCAAAGCTAATGGCGCGCATTACGACTTAATACCCCCAAACAGGCACGAGCTTCAACAAATTATTCGCTTGCCAGCAATAACCGCTAATTTAACGTTTTCACACGACCCGCAAACCCAAACACCACTGGATGAAATACTGTGCGCCGATACCGCCAACAACCCCGATGCACTGCCTATGCTGCAATACACTCTGCAAGAGCTGTATTTACAGCGTAGTGATAATAACGAGTTACTGCACAGTGTTTATAAAAAACTTGGCGGTATTGAGGGCGCCATAGGCAAAAAGGCAGAAGATGTATTTATTGGCCTTTCTAAAGCGCAACAACAGCAACTAAAAAGCGTGTTATCACAGTTAATAACGCTAAACCCTGATGGTAAAACGATTACTAGCCGCGCAGCGCGCTGGAAGGCATTAACCAATACCAGCCAAAAAGAGCTTGTTCAAGCCATGGTCGATAGCCGCTTATTTGTATCGCACTTACAAAATCATGAGGCCTGTTTTAGCCTTGCGCACGAAGCATTATTACGTCAATGGCCACGCGCGAAACAGTGGATAAGCGATCACAAAGATGCATTAGCAATAAAAAGTCGCTTACAACACCAAGCACAAAATTGGATAGATGAAGGTAAAAGTAGCGCTTACCTCCTTGCGCCAGGTAAACCGCTACAAGAAGCGCAGCTATTGCTTAATGACAAACTGTTTAAACTAGATGATAACGAGCATGCTCTTATTAAAAGCTCTGTAAAAAGAACAAAAACAAAAGTAAGAGTAAAGCGAGTGACCGTTGCTCTATTATGCTTACTTACATTTACCGCATCATTAATGAGCTTCACTAGCTTTAAAGCCCAACAACACGCGCAAAAAAAACAGCTTGAGGCAGAAAGCTTACTGGGGTTTATGGTCGGCGACTTTGCCGACAAACTACGCAGCGTTAAACGTATGGACTTACTTGATGGCATTAGTAATAAAGCACTTGAGTATTTTACTAATCAAGTTGATGAACCAAGCTCGCTATTTAACTTTAGCAGTCAACAAGGCGAATTTAAAAGTCGCTTTCAATACGCGCAAACTCTGGAAGCCATGGGGGAAGTGGCCTATTCTCGCGGGAAAACCATTGAGGCCTTCACTGCCTTTGAAAACGCCCGCATTCGCCTTGAAGCATTATTAAAAATCCAGCCAAACAACTTAGAGCTACTCACCCTCGCCGGTGCCAATGCCTTTTGGCTCGGCCAGCTTCATTATGATAAAAGTGATTACGCTGCCACTGAGCCATTATTTAAAAAATACCATTCATATAGCGAAAAGATGTATTCGTTAGCACCGAATGATTTTAGCTCGATTATGGAGCTATCTTATTCGTATAATTCGCTGGGATCTTTGTATTTAAAGCAATTTAACTACATAGCCGCAAAGCAAAGCTTTACAGAGTCACTCACCCTTAAAAATGAAGCCCTTGAGCTTAAACCCAGCAACAAAAACTTACTGCGCGATAAAGCAGATACCATCAGTTGGCTGGCAAAAACAGAAGAGAAGTTAGGCGGCTTTAGTACAACGGTAAATATGTTAGAAAATGCAGCTTCAGTGGTCAAAGAAATGACTAATCGCTACCCCAATGATGCAAGCCTTTTGTATATGTCAGCAAATATACATATGCAGCAAAGCTATTTATTGAGCTATTTAGCCGATAAACGAATAGCTTACCAAAAAGCGCTATTTGCTAACAAAATGGTAAGCAATGCATTAAAACAAGATTTCAAAGACAATAAACTTCAGCTTATGTATTACCGATCTTTAGCGCAATTATTGATGTTATCTAATGACAAAAATATTGATCCAAGGATAGAAGAAATTATTACATTCTTAAAGTCACAAAGCTTTAATAATACCAGGCTCATTAATATAAAAATTGTTTTGATTCAGTATTTTATAGATAGAAACTTACAGCATAAAGCCCAAAAATTATTAACTACGCTTGAGAGTAACGAAAACTACCAACAGTTGATAACTAAACAAGTAAAAATTGGTGATAATTTAGTACTTTTACGAATAAACCTGCTGAAAGCTAAGTTAGCTGCTACGAGTATACAAAAAAAACAATTTTGCTTAAATGCGCTTCAAGAAATTGCTAAAACAGTAAATACAAACCAAAGCATTCTCATAACATACCCACAGGTTCAGGCATACACTTGCTTGAACCGAGCAAACGAAATACCCAAAATTAAAGCCCGTCTGGTTAAGCTGGGCATTAACAACTTTCAACTATAACCATAAATACAAAAGGAAATAATATGAATAACACTCAAGAGCAAATTCACTTTACAGTTAACATTGCACTAGGCAGTGACAACGAAGCTAACTTTACATACTCTGTAGATGGCAAAGAAGTGACAGGCGGCGGAGTTGTTAGAACCGAAACTGCGGGCATTTATAGTTTAGATGAAGCCACGCTTGCTAAGGGCTTTTTATTTACTGGCGCCACTATTACTGATGTCGATAAAGAAGCGCCTTGCGCTCAAGACTTCAGCTTTAAAGTAAGCGATAACGGCCGTAAAATTACCGTTATCGACACCGATGAAAACCCAGGTACTGCCTGTTTAGTATTTAATGTTGAGTGCAATGGTAATCCTTATACAAGTACCGACCCTCAAGTTATCAATGAAGAAGAAAACTAATTAACAACGCTTTATTATTGATTTCTAAATTGCACAGGCCTAATTTACCCCTGTGCAATTTATTTATAGACTTACCACCTTTTCGCCTACTACTCTTCAAAGTTATAAAAACTAAACCTCAGTACTTTCCTAATTAAAAACATAATAAAATAAGCAACTTAAACCAGAAGGTTACCGAAAGGTTTAAAACCCATAAATTAAATACACTGCTAGACACCAAGTTTCATTAACAATAAAAATGAGCAACACCATGTCTAACAATAATGAAAATAGTAGAGCAAATAACACCAACAACGCTGTATCTGCATTAATGAGCAGCATTTCTAATACCGTTAACAATGAAAAAATAAGCGCGATTATTAATGTTACTAATGTGATGGCCGATGCTATTTTTATTGTAAATGCACACGGTGTATTTGAGTCTGTAAATCCGATTGCTGCAAAGTTTTTTAATATGCCACTTGAAGCCATAATTGGTAAAAAGTGGCAATCGTTTTTACAAGAGCAATATAGAGACGATTACAATTACATGTTTGAAAGTTGGAAAAACAATTATCAAACGCCGCTTAACCATGGTCCTAAAGAAGTAAAAATAATTAAAGCCAATGGTAACTTTTTAGATGTTGAGCTATCTATATCATGTTTACCCGAATCGGTAGTCGCAAATACCCCACTTTTTATTTGTATAATGCATGATATTTCAAAGCACGTTAAAAAGTATAAAGTACTGGAAAATGTAGCCAAGCTTGATCATCTCACTGGCATTGCTAATCGTTGTACTTTAGAAAAAACCATCATTAAAAATTGGCAAGAGTGCATAGTTAACAAGCAGCCTCTTAGCTTTATACTTATTGATATTGATTACTTTAAATTATTTAACGATAACTTTGGCCATGTAAAAGGTGACAAATGCCTTCAAAAAGTCGCGCGTACAATTGAAGAATGCCTCCCCTCTAAAGACAGTTTAGTAGCTAGGTATGGCGGTGAAGAGTTTGCCGTTGTACTACCTCGTTCGCACATTTCAAATGCACAAATGATTGCTAAGCGCATCCAAGATAAAATTCTAAATATTAACTTTAGAGATATTGGCCTACCTGCAAACGTAAAAATAAGTGTAAGCCAGGGCCTTGCCTGCGAATACGATAATCAGTACAGAACATCTGAAGCATTAGTATGCGCAGCTGACACGGCGTTATATAGAGCGAAGTCGGAAGGTCGTAATAAATTATGTATAAGGTAATGTACGACCTATATTGATAGAACCTTTATGTACTGAAATAAAAAACCGCACTTAGCGGTTTTTGTTATTAAATAGGATTATACGTCTATTAGCAGGCCTTTATCTTTTTTGATTTTTTCGATAACCATATAGGTATGATGAGTCCCTACCCCTGGGATATCGACTAAATCACCTAGTACCTGCCTGTACTCTTCCATGTTAGACACACGAATTTTTAAAAGGTAGTCATAGCCGCCAGCTACCATGTCACACTCGACGACTTGTTCTATCCTTAATATGTGCTCTCTGAATACTTTAAATACAGCGGTGTTTGAAGCAACAAGTGATACTTGAACATGCGCCACTAAGCTCTGATTAAGTTTAGCTTCGCTAAGCTTGGCATAGTAGCCTTCAATATAGCCTTCTTGCTCTAAACGTTTAACACGGTCAAGGCATGGGCTGGCACTTAAATTAACCTGTTTTGCTAGGTTAACATTCGAAATTCTGCCGTTCTTTTGAAGAACGTCTAATATAGCTAAATCGATACGATCAAGCATGCGTAATCTATTTGGAATGCTCATAACAGAATTTTATGCGGATAAGTTAAATTTATACCCTGTAAATTATCGTAAATCGTGAAATTTAACCAGCATATTCTGCTGAAATTTATTTAGAATGCACTCACAATATCACTGGTAATTTATTGGTAATTAACTTTACTTTAAATCTTAACACTCCTGAGGGTTGCTTATGTTATTCAACGGCGATTTAACAACGACTTGTCCTATTAGACAAAGAATCCGTGACTTTTACCGCATAGACGAGAATGCGGTTATTGATCATATTTTACCGCTTGCAGAAGTTGGCGTAAAAGCACGAAGCCGTGCGTGGGAAAGGGCTCGTCAGATTGTTTTAAACATTCGTAAAGACCAAGATGGTCAAAGCGGTGTTGATGCGCTCTTAAACGAATTTTCACTTTCAAGTGAAGAAGGCGTTGTATTAATGTGTTTGGCCGAAGCACTGCTTCGCGTACCAGATAAAGCAACTCAAGATGTGCTTATTCGCGACAAGTTAGCTAAAGGCGATTGGAGCTCTCACTTAGGAAGCAGCGATTCATTATTTGTAAACGCATCTTCTTGGGGATTATTAGTAACCGGTAAAATGGTTAACTACACAGACAAAACTAAAGAACAACAGTTCGGTATGCTTAAAAAGACCATTGGTCGTCTAGGCGAGCCGGTTATTCGTAAGTCTGTAAACTTTGCAATGAAAATTATGGGTAAGCAATTCGTAATGGGTCGTACCATTGACGAAGCAATTGAGCGTGCTGCCGACACAGAGCAAAAAGGCTATGTATATTCTTACGATATGCTAGGCGAAGGCGCGCGCACCATGAAAGATGCCAAGCGTTACTTTGACAGCTACATGAATGCAATACACTCAATTGGTAAAGCGGCAAATGGCCGTGGACCAGTTAAAAGCCCGGGTATTTCAGTTAAACTTTCTGCGATTCACCCTCGTTATGAGTTCACTCATAAAGAACGTGTAATGCAAGAAATTGTGCCAAAACTTAAAGAGCTTGCGCTTGCTGCTAAAAAGTACGATATCGGCTTTACGGTAGATGCTGAAGAAGCTGACCGTTTAGATATTTCTTTAGATGTTATTGAAGCGGTATTTAGCGATAAAGATCTTGGTGATTGGCAAGGTTTTGGTTTAGCGGTACAGGCTTATCAAAAACGCGCTATTTTTGTAATTGAATGGCTAACTGACCTTGCAACTCGTGTGGGTCGCAAGATGATGGTACGTTTAGTTAAAGGTGCATACTGGGATACAGAAATCAAAACCACTCAGCAAGATGGTTTAGAGCACTTCCCGGTGTTTACGCGTAAAGCGACAACTGACGTTTCTTACAAAGCATGTGCAATTAAAATGCTTGAAGCGCGTGACGTGCTTTACCCGCAATTTGCAACACACAACGCTTACACTGCAGCGACTATTTTAGAAGTTGCTAAAGGCGATAACACAGGTTTTGAATTCCAACGCTTACACGGTATGGGTGAATCATTATTTGACCAAATCGTTAACGAAGAAAAAATTCAGTGCCGCGTATATGCGCCAGTAGGTCAGCACGAAGACTTACTTGCTTATCTTGTACGTCGTTTATTAGAAAACGGTGCAAACTCTTCGTTTGTAAATGCAATAGTAGATACCACTAAACCTGTTGAGTCGTTACTACCAGACCCAGTAGAAACACTGCAAGGCCTGCGTAACAAATACAATACGCAAATTAAAATGCCAATAGACTTATACGGTGAAGAACGTGCCAATTCAAAAGGCATGGATTTAACTGATATTAACGTTATTACCCCTTTCAAAGAAAACCTTGATATGTGGTTTAACGAGCATTTAATTGAGCCAAGCCAAGTACCAGAAGGCTCACTTGCAGTTAAAAACCCTGCAAACCATAAAGAAATCATTGGCCACGTTAAATTACAATCTGGCGATGAAATGAAAACCTTGCTTGCAAATGCAGAAGCCGCATTTGAAACTTGGTCACAAACATCAGTAAAAGAGCGTGCTAACTTATTACGCCGTGTGGCTGATATTTTAGAGCGTCATCACGATGAACTAGTGGCTATTTGTATTAAAGAAGCGGGTAAAATTGCGCAAGATGGTATTGATGAAGTACGTGAAGCTGTTGATTTTTGCCGTTACTACGCAGCGCGCGCTGAAGAGCTTTCTCAAGATGAGCGTTTTGAAGCCCGTGGCGTAATTTTATGTATTAGCCCATGGAACTTCCCTCTAGCGATTTTCTTAGGCCAAGTGGCTGCTGCTATTGTTACTGGTAACACTGTAATTGCAAAACCAGCTGAGCAAACAAGCTTAATTGCGCTTCGTGCTATAGAGTTAATGTTATCTGTTGGCTTACCAGAGCATGTTGTACAACCTGTTGTTGCACGCGGTTCAGAAGTTGGTAAAACAATTGTCCCTGATGAGCGTATTCAGGCTGTTATGTTTACCGGTTCTACAGAAACAGGCACACTTATTTCTCAAACACTTGCTGCCCGTAACGATATTCAAGTGCCGTTAATTGCAGAAACAGGTGGCCAAAACTGTATGATTGTGGACTCAACAGCCCTTCCTGAGCAAGTTGTTGACGATGTGATTAGTTCGGGTTTCCAAAGTGCTGGACAACGTTGTTCTGCTCTTCGTGTGCTATTTATTCAAGATGACGTAGCTGATGGCATTATTGAAATGCTTAAAGGTGCTTTAGCTGAGTTACACATTGGCGACCCTTCATTACTTTCAACTGATGTTGGCCCAGTAATTGATGAAAAAGCGCTTAAAAACTTAAACGACCATGTTGAGTACTTAAAAGGTAATTCTATACTTCATTACGAGTGTAAAATTCCGGATAACACGCAAAATGGCGCTTACTTCTTTGCTCCTCGCTTATACGAAATTGAAGATTTATCAGTACTTAAGCGTGAAGTATTTGGCCCATGTGTTCATGTTGTACGCTTTAAATCGAACGATATTGATAATGTGATTGACCAAATAAATAACACAGGATACGGCTTAACAATGGGCGTGCATTCACGTATTGAAGAGCGCTGTGAGTATTTAGCTAAAATGTCGCGTGCGGGTAACGTATACGTAAACCGTAACATGATTGGCGCTATTGTTGGTGTGCAACCGTTTGGTGGCCGTGGTTTATCAGGTACAGGCCCTAAAGCTGGTGGCCCTAACTACCTTCAACGTTTAGTGAAAGAAAAAGCATCACCAGATAACGTGCAAATGACTAACCTGACGCCAGATGAGCTTGATTTACACCACTACAGCGGTGCAAATGAGCAAGTTCAAAAGCTAATGACGAACTCAATGCGCGATGAAAAAATTTGGCGTGCAACACCATTAAACGACCGCGTTTCGGCTGTACGACAGTTACTTGCTAAAATTGCTACAGTAGAAATTATTGACGATTTAGCAGACGATTTAGCATTAACGCTTTCAGAAGCACGTGCTCAGCTTAACCGCCTTGAAAAACACATGCGTAAGTTTACTACCCTGCCAGGGCCAACGGGTGAGTCTAATACACTTCACCTTGAAGCGCGTGGTTGTGTAGTGTGTTACGCCGATAAAAGTACTTCATTTAACTTTTGGGCATTGTCTATCATTACTGCAATTGCCGCAGGTAATACGGTCATCACTGTAGCGTCTGAGCTGTTTTATGATGAAGCGGTTGCCTTTAAAGATAAATTTATCTCTACAGGTGTTGCCGAGGGCGTATTCCAAGTAGCTAAACCTAATCAGTTACAAGCTATTTTGGCGCATCCTCATTTAGCAGGTGCGGTAGTGGCTGCTCGCTCGTCTCGTTTAGGCTACTTCAGCCAACAACTTGCACAGCGCAAAGGGGCAATTTTACCGGTAATTAGCTCTGAGTATTACGATACATTAATTAAGCGCTTAATTACTGAAAAAACAATTAGTATTGATACAACAGCATCAGGTGGTAATACCTCGCTAATGACGCTTGTTGAAGATGATGATTAGTTAACTCAATACTTTTACACTAAAAAATAAAAAAGGCACTGTAAAGTGCCTTTTTTATTAGTCAGTAACGTACATCTTTGTTAAATTAACGAAAGATTAACAACAGAAGCCACTAGATTGAAAATTATTCCTATTTCAAAACTATTACCCGGTATGTTTGTTCAAAGTGTTACTAAACAAACAGGCCGTATAAAGATCAAAAATCAGGGATGGGTAAAAACTCAGGCTGGTATTGATAAGCTTAAAAATGCCGGTATTTTAGAGGTAGAAATAGACCCAGACAAAACCCTCACAGATTCAGTACCTGAAAAAGAACCGACCCAGACATCTACCATCATTAAAAAACGTGATCCCTGGCAGAAAGTTCACAGTAGTGAACAAGAAATGGGTAAAGCAAAAAAGCTTTACGACGAAGCTAAAACCTTACAAATAAAAGCATTTAAAGATATTAAGGCTGGCCGTGATATAGATATAGCGCCATTTAGAGAGCTTGCCAGTGGTTTTATGGACTCAGTATTTAGAAACCAAGATGCCCTTGCATGTTTAACGCAAATGCGCCAAAAAGACGCTTACTTACTTGAGCACTCAATAAACGTGTCTATTTTAATGGGCATTTTTGCAAAACATTTAGGCGTAGATAAAGACCTAATAGTAGAGCTAACAACAGGTGCTTTATTGCATGATATAGGAAAAATAAAAACCCCAGATGAAGTGCTCAACAAACCAGGGCGTCTAACCGAGGCCGAGTTTGAAATAATGAAGCTACACGCACTTTATTCAAAGCAAATACTAGAAGAGTCTGGATTAACTGGTGTAGCTGTAGATATTGCTGGTATGCACCATGAACGATTGGATGGCAAAGGCTACCCCTTTGGTAAAAAAGGTGATGAAATAAGCTTATATGTTCGCATGGCATCGATTGTAGATGTATACGATGCATTAACCGCAGAGCGAGTTTATAAAGCAGGTATGGAGCCTATAAAAGCCTTTAAAATATTAAAAGACGGATGCCCGGACAGTTTTGATGGTGAGCTATTAACTAAGTTTATCCAGTGTATTGGTATTCACCCTGTAGGTACTCTAGTCAGGTTGTCGAGTCAAAAAGTGGGCTTGGTAACCGAAAGCAACCCAGCGACCCCCTTAAAGCCTACAGTTAAAACTTTTTATAGTGCTAAACATGGTCGCTATACGGAAGTACAAGATATAGATTTATCAAATAAAAAACGTCTGACTCGCTAGAGTCTGCCGTAAAACCAAAAGAATATAATATTGATTTAGAACGCTTTTATAAAAATTCTATTTTACCTTAATAAAGCCGCTCAGAACGCGATAGTGCGGCTCTATTGATACAACTCCTACCTTATTATTGCGGCCAGTCTTGCAATGCTTTTAAGCTAAACTCGTAACCATCAAAATCAAGTACACTTTGCTCTGGCGTAATCTCTATTACAGTTAAAACTCCGATGCTTTCACCTTCATGAAGCTCTCGTCCATTTAACTTGATCCAACGTTTATCTGCGCTTGATGAGTAAATATGCGCCTGATATTTTATGCTTGGTAGCATTGCTTGTAGGCCGTCTGGTAATAGCTCTACAGGGTTAACACGAGAAGAAGTGCGAGAGCCTTGAGTTACTTCGTAATCTTGCTCCTGTTCAGAGTCTTTTATTGCTTGTGCAAACGCGTCTTTTAATTTAGTTGGCACCGCATCTAATTCAGGATCGCTTTGTGTCGTTGATGTATTTTGCCCTGCATTACTATTAACAGGTTTACCCAGCACTTTATATTTGCTCATATCTAGCCCAGCAGAGCTTGTATTTGGCGTTTGAGGCTGCATAAACTGTGAGTTTTGCCCTTGTGCATTATAGGCATTGGGGTTGTAGTTCTGCACAGGTTGATTAAATATATTTTGGCTATAACCATTGGCATTTATAGGCATTTTTACATTATAACCTTGCTGAGTTTGCATAGGATTATCATTCATTGGAATATATTGCCCTTGCGGGGTTAGCAGCATTTTTTGCACACCAGATTGTGTTTGTACATATACAACCTGACCTTCAATAGACGCTTTATTAGTGCTATCTGCAGTTTTCATAGACTCTAAAGGCGAGGATTTATTTGCTGAATTTAAAGATGCTGTTTGCTCTTCTTCGCTCACTTTTACAGGCGCTTTACTATCCGCTTCAATTTTTGTAGCTTCGTTAAGTACTGGCTTTTCAAAAAAGGGGCTGCTTTGTAGCCACTTACCACTGGCAAACCCACCAGCGACAGTTATAAAAGCGGCAATACTGCCTCCGAGTAACCACGCTAATTTACGATAACGCTTGAGTGCTTGTTGTTGTTTTAATTGTTCTGATTGCAAATCGTATTGCTCGGCGCTCATATCTGCTTGTTGCGATTGTTTTAATGCATCTAATAAATAAGACATTAATCACCTAACTATATAATAAATGAAAGGCCAACACCTGCTGCAAACAATGCAACAAAGGCAAAGCCGTACGAGGTGTATCCACTTGGTTTTGAAGCGCTATTATCAGTTGCTATAAAATCCATAGGTAATGATTCTTGCGCTGATTTTTTTATTATATCGCTATCAACTATTAGCTGTTGCTTTGCAAAAGCCCCTACTAATGCCCGCTCACATACTAAGTTCATCAAGCGAGGCACTCCGCCAGTTAACTGATGTACAGTTTGCATGGCATCCATTGAAAATATTCCTTTATCACAGCCTGCTATATGTAAACGGTGCTTAATATAAGCCACCGTTTGCCCTTGCGTTAACGGTAATAAGTGATATCGAGCAGTAATTCGCTGAGCAAGTTGCCTTAATTCATTTCGTTTTAATAGCTCTTGCAATTCAGGTTGCCCTACTAGCACTATTTGCAGTAACTTTTTATGATCAGTTTCTATGTTAGTTAATAAGCGTAACTGCTCTAGTACATCAGGTGCTAATAATTGGGCTTCATCAATAATAAGTATGGTGTGGCCACCCGACTTATTATTCATTTCTAAATGCTGTTTAATAATATCGGTTAGGCTTTTTAGTGTGGCATTTTGCGAGTCGTAACTAATTTTTAACTCATCACAAATACTTGCTAAAAGTTCAAGCTCTGATAACGCAGGGTTATGGATCATTGCCACTTGCGTATTTTCTGGCAGCTGCTCTAACATACTGCGCGTAATAGTTGTTTTACCTGTGCCTACTTCGCCCGTTAATAATACAAAGCCGCCATCTTCACCCAATCCATAGGTTAGGTGTGCTAATGCTTCTTTGTGGCGTTCACTTAAAAATAAGTAATGAGGGTTAGGCGAGATCGAAAAAGGTTTTTCGCTTAGGCCAAAATAGCTTAAATACACCGTGATATTCCTTCGTAATTAAATCACGGCCTATAATGGCAAAAAAACACACTAAGTAACAATCTTATAAGCACTTTATTGGTGAAATAACGTAAATTTATGTAAAACAAAAAAGCACAGCGTTAAAGCTGTGCTTTTGTTACGATGCCAATAAATACTGCATCATTTAAATAGTGGTTTATATTATTTTTCGTAACGAACTAAGCGTAAATACACGTTGCTTGTTTTAGCATGTAAACTATTTAACCCGCTATCAAACTGATATACCCACGCTGAGCTCATTGTGCTTACACCTGATGTATTAGACCAATAATTTTGTAACTTAGTGCCTAAAAATACATCTTCATTAATACTTGGCTCTGTACAGCTGTGCTCTAAAATACTCGCCAGCTCTTTAATATTAGGCACTTGCCAATCATCGTAATCGGCGGTTGTATCATTTTTTGCTCCGCGCAGAGCTTCTTGCCAATTAATAGAAGGTGTAGACCCTTCGCAAAGTTCTGTATCCTCGTTGTAGGTTTGCGAATAGCTACATCGTTGCCACATTAAACCTGTTTCACTGTCTGATACAGTACCGTCTGTATTTATAGTAAACCTATCTGTTGCGGTTGTAGTGTCTGCACCTGCGTAACATGTTTGTTCAGCAGCAACATTAAAGCTAAACGCGGTAGCAGCTAGAACATAGAGTAATTTTAATTTCATCATTTTCTCCTAACGGCTTCTAACTAGGCGTACATAAGCGGTATTTTCTTTAGGGTAAGCAAGGTCATTCCCGCTACTCATATCGATAATATAAGCTTGCGATAAACTAGTACCATCGGCGGCTGTTTGCGAGGTCCAATAAGGTAAATCTACATCTTCTATCTCGCCCGCTTGAGGAATATAAGGAAATAACGATTCGTCGATCAATACTCTTTGCCCTTGCTTGCCATAATCAATTAAACCTAAAAGCTCAGTGTACGTTGGTAAACGCCAATTAGTACCACCACAAAAATCTAAGTCGTTCACTTCGTTTATATAACTTTGAACTCCACAACTTGTATCGTTAGGACACGTGCTATTTGCAGTACTTGTATCTGTAAAAGTAGTCTCTCCTATATCCCAAAAGTAATGATTTTGCCCATCTCGCAATGAGGTGTCTGGCACAGTACCTGAAGGAGCACTTTTTACTTCCCACACTAAGCCAGTCACATTATCGCGAATACAGGTAAAGTCACTGCTATCATCTGCAACTTCATCGGCAAACTTGTTTAACTTAGTATAATCAAATGCCAGATTACCTTTACCTACTTTATCTAATCTATTTGCGTAACTATCGCGGCCAAGCTCAGCATCTTGCTCAGGAAAGTCATCACTTGCGCAGTTTATTCGTTGAGTATTGTTATAGCACTCACCTACACCGCTGTCGTTTATAAGTCCCAGCGCTTTAGGTGTAACATCAACAAATAAAGAATCTGTATCGGTACGCCCTTTTGAATCTGTTACTGTCACCTCAAAGCTTAAAGTAGTATCTGTATCTACATCAGATGCAGTAAATGTTGTTGTACATTGGCTCGCGCTACTAAGCGTTTCGGCATTACCGGTAAGTTGTTGCCAAGTACACTCATAAGTATCTGTGACTGTTTCACTGCCTGTTGCATCTAGGGTAACTAATTCAAACTCTTCTACAGTTTGATCATCCCCAGCATTAGCATCCACCAGCTCATTAGTTTTATTAAGTGTCATATCATATTGCGTACTTGCTTGCCCACCTTCATCGTCAGTAATTGTTAATTTCCAAGATAAATTGGTATTGCTTTCAAGTAACGGATGAGAGAAGCTCAGCGTTGACTCATCAAAGCTTGTAATATCAAGATCTAAGCCTGATAACTGCTCCCAAAAATAAGTATCTATTTGGCCATTGTCATCAGGATCTGTTGATTCAAGAGCACTTAAGGTAATTGTATCTTTATAAACAGAGGGAAGTGTTTCGGGTAAGGTTTGCGTTACTACCACAAGAGGTAGCTGATTATTAGAACTAACAGAAATTGTAATATCATCACTAACAGCACTGCTTCCAGTACTTTGATAGCTAACTCTTAAAATTATTTCGCTGTCAGCTTTAACATCTGGTGCTGTAAGGGTTTGCTCTGCACCATCAAGTGGGAATCCATCTAAACTTGGGCCACTTACTTGTTGCCAAGTAAATGTACCGTCTGCAGGAGAGCCTTGTGCAGTAATGGTAAATTCACTTTTTTCGATAATTTGTAAGTCAGTTCCGGCATTCACTGATGACTCTATACCGGTATCGTCGCTACCACCACCGCCTCCACACGCACTCAGCAAACCGCAAGAAATGAGAGGGATTAAAGCAAACGCTTTCATACGTAGCACCTTTTATGTCAAATAATTACTATAGTGTAATCACAAGCAATAAAGATGCCATTAAATAGCTACATATAAGTATCTTGATGGATACGCACAAACAACTTTGTACCTATTTTACTGTAATCTACCTTGTACTCTCGACCATCCAAAGCCTGAATAAAAAGCAGTTGCTTTTCTTCACCAAAAACATCTGCACTGCTAACGTAAACCATTTCTAGGTAACGGTCTTTTGCGTCACGTCGATTTTTAGGTAACTCTTCTTTAAATGGTTCTAGGCCATTTTGAGTTACTTTTATTTTAGGGTGGATCTCAGAGTTAACTACCACTAAATCAAGTTTTTTGTCTTTATGTATTATGGTATTTCGACCACTTTTTAAAAAGGCTCTGTCTTGGCTCATCTTCTTTCCTACAGCCGCAATTTAATTATTAATTTGCGACGCTATAAACTGACTGGGCTGGCGCTTCCACTTATTTAAGTTAGCACTAAATGCCCAAATATCTCTATCTAATACACTGGCAGGTAACAATAAGTCGTAACCTGTTAACAGTTGAAGGTGCTTAGTTCTATTAGCAAACATAGCTATAAGTCCAGTATAGCTCTTTCCTTTTAAGGAAGTGTAATGTGTATCTTCTATTAACCATTCTGATGGGCAATTGCCATTTTTGCAATGTTTTTGAACAACTTGCATAAATAAGTTGCGCTGTTCTATTAATAGTTTCCCTGCAATTCGCGGTGCAATACTTGTTAAAAACTCATCTATGTCGTTTAATTTAACACCCACAGCATTAAGCTCTAGGTGATCAAGCCCATCTTCTACTTTGGGGATCCCACTGTGATGAAAATTACTCCAAGACATGCTCCACGCGCCATATTTGTGGCAATAAATTAATTCAGACTCACTTAAAACTAGACTGTAATAAGGCTCTTGAGTTTTTAAAAAACCAACAAAAATAGCGGCTATACACAAACTTACTAAAAATATTTCTAGTATGCTAATTTCACCCGGCCGCAATAAGTTAAACAGCATGATAAAGGCAAGGCCTACCGCCCCAACAATGAGTATTTCTATTGCATAGCGAGCTCCTTGAGCACGATATTTAACCGCTTTGTTAAGTTTATCCATATTGATAAAACACCATATAAAATACAAACATAATAACGGCCCAAAGTATGACCTTTCTTGTGGTTAAACAAAAACTACAGGTGGTTTTAAATTTCATACATTTACCGCTTTTCCTCAACAAAATAGGAACAATGAATAAATCTTATTTACTTTTACGCTTAACGCACAAATTTATGAGATACATAACCGCCTTTTCCCGGTCTTATTTCGTACAATACTTACAATTCATTTTCAGGTATGAAATCAATGTACTCAAGACAATCAGGTAAAGCTCTCTTTCCATTTATTATTACACTACTTTTAATATTTAGCGTTTACTTATATTTACCCGCTAGCCACGGTGAACAGGCCGATTTATCGCAAATGTCGACCCAAGTAACAGCTCACACGGTTACCTCTCAAGAAAACGCAGTAATGATAGAAGCCATTGGTAGTGCCCGCGCAAACCAAGCAATTTATATTAAAAGTGCACAAAACGACTATGTCACAGATATATACTTTAAAGATGGCGACTTAGTCAGTAAAGGTCAAAAATTAGTTCAACTACAAAGCCAGCAAGAACAACTAGCGGTTAAAGAACTAGGCATAAACCTGCGTGAAGAAAAGCGCCAGCTAGACCGCCTTACTGAGCTTTCACGTACGCAATCAACAGCAAAGTCACTACTAGAGGAGCAACTTTCGCGTGTTGATGCAACAGAGGCTCAACTAGAAAGCGCAAAAACAAAGCTAAACGAAATGACGATTACTGCGCCTTTTTCTGGTCTACTAGGTAAACGAGAAATATCAGTAGGTGCATACGTAAGTAATACAACCATTATCACAACACTTGATGATATTAGTATTATTAAAGTTGATTTTAAAGTGCCTGAAAAATACTTATCTCAGCTAGCTATAGGTATGAAGGTATTAACTCAAAACGACGCCTACCCAGGGCAAACGTTTAACGGCAAAGTAACGCATATTAGCTCGCGTATCGACTCTGTAACTCGCAGCGTTGAAGTTACTGCAAGCTTTGCTAATAAATCAGGATTACTTCGCCCTGGCATGTTATTAAACACGGCTCTGGAGCTAAGTAGTAATCAGGCATTAATGGTGCCTGAAAAAGCCGTGATCCCACTTCAAGATAAACATTTTGTATTTCAAATTACTGATGGTGTAGCTAACCGAATTGAAGTACATGTTGCCGGCAGAAACAATGGTTGGGTTGCTATTGATGAAGGCTTAACCGATGGCGAGCAAATTGTTACTGAAGGGCTAATAAAAATTCGCTCTGGTAGCAAAGTAAGCATAAAGGGGTAATACGTGAAGATTACAGATACTAGCGTTAAACGCCCTGTTTTTGCCATTGTAATTAATTTACTACTGCTTACTTTTGGTTTGGTTGCTTTTACTATGCTGCCACTTCGAGAATACCCAGATATTGAAACGCCTATAGTAAATATAAGTACTGAATACACTGGCGCGTCTGCTGAGATTATAGAAACCAAAATAACGCAAATAATTGAAAACCGTATATCAGGTATTGAAGGTATTAAAAGTATTAACTCATCAAGTCGTAATGGACGTTCAAACATTACTATTGAGTTTAATATTAACCGCGACATAGACGCTGCATCTAACGATGTACGAGAGCGAGTTGCTCGCGCTCTAGATAGCTTACCTGATCAAGTACGCCCACCTGAAATATCTAAATCAAATAGTGATGAAAGCCCTATTGCGTGGTTTGTACTAAACAGCGAAACAATGGATTCGTTGCAACTATCTGATTACGCTCAGCGTTTTATTGTTGACCGTTTGGCCGTTGTTGATGGTGTATCAAACGTACGTATTGGCGGAGAGCGCCAATACGCGATGAAAATTTGGCTAAATCGCCAAGCCATGGCTGCCCGTGGAATTACATCAAGTGATATAGAAAATACGCTACGTACAGAAAACGTTGAGCTACCAGCAGGTGAAATTGAGTCGATAGATCGTGACTTTACTGTACGTACAGCCCGAAGCTATAAAGATCAACGCGATTTTAAAAACCTAGTAATAAAGCGTGGTGAAGAAGGCTATTTAGTACGTTTAGGCGAAGTTGCCGACGTTCAGCTAGAAGCTGCTGACGATGAAAGTTTGTTCCGTGGTAATGGCCGTAACATGATTGGTTTAGGCATTGTTAAGCAAGCTAAAGCAAACACGTTAACCGTGGTAGACAATGCCCGCAGCGAACTTGAAAAAATAAAACGAAACCTACCTGAAGGTACTACTATTCAAGACAGCTACGATTCCTCTGTGTTTATTAAAGAGTCAATTAGTGAAGTTTACAGCACTCTAGCAATATCTATGGGGCTAGTTGTACTGGTTATATTTTTGTTTTTAGGCAACATACGAGCAACGCTTATCCCGGCGGTAACTGTACCCGTAGCACTGGTTGGTAGCTTTATGTTTTTACTTGCTATGGGTTACTCAATCAACCTATTAACGTTATTGGCATTAGTATTGGCTATTGGTTTAGTAGTAGATGACGCCATTGTAATGCTTGAAAACATTCACCGCCGTATAGAGCTGGGTGAGCCACCGTTGTTAGCCGCATTTAGGGGCGCACGTGAAGTAGGTTTTGCAATTGTAGCAACCACACTAGTGCTTATATCGGTATTTGTGCCGCTTGTATTTATGGATGGCCGTATAGGCGCCTTATTTACAGAGTTTGCAATGGCTGTAAGTGCTGCCGTATTTTTCTCAAGCGTTACCGCGCTAACGCTTGCTCCTGCCCTTTGCTCTAAAGTACTTAAAGTATCTGACAAACCAAACAAGTTTAGCCAATGGATGGACCGTCAGTTTACTAAAATAGAATCAAGCTATCGTAAGTCCTTATCTACCAATATAACCCGTAAATGGGGATTAATGGTAAGCTTATTACTTGCTGGCTTTGTTAGTTATTCGCTATTTTTACAAGTCCCCTCTGAGCTAACGCCAAAAGAAGACCGTGGTACATTCTTTATTATGATGAGTGGTCCAGAAGGCGCAAGCTACGAAAATAATGCCGCCAACATGGCAAAAATTGAAGAGCGCTTAATGCCCTATTCGCAAGCAGGTGAGCTTAGCCGTGTGCTTGTTCGAGTGCCTGGTTGGGGCGGTAGCGGCGGCGTGGCAATTGTAGGTATGGCCGATTGGGATAAGCGTAAACGCTCTACGTGGGAAGTAATGGAAGAAATAAGCGGTAAAATGCAAGAAGTTACCGATGTACGTGCCTTTGCCATTATGCGCCGCGGTATTGGCGGTGGTGGCTCATCTCGCCCTATTGAGTTTGTATTGCAAGGTAACGATTACGCACAACTAGCCGATTGGCGCGACCGCATAATAAAACGTGCCGAGCAAAACCCAGGCCTTGTAAGAATCGACCATGATTATAAAGAAACCTTCCCACAGTTTTTAGTTAGCATAGATAAAAACAAAGCGGCTGATTTAGGTGTGTCGGTATCAGATGTGGGCACAACTCTTGAAACAATGTTGGGTCAGCGCCGCGTAACTACCTTTATTGACCGTGGTGAAGAATACGATGTAATTTTAAAAGGTACAAAAGCCGATTTTGCTAACCCTACTGATATTTCAAACATATACCTTAAATCGCGAAGCGGTGAGCTAGTACCGCTAGACAGCCTTATCAGCTTAAAAGAAGAAGCCACAGCATCGCGATTAAATCGTTATAATCGTATGCGCGCTATAACGCTAAGCGCTAACTTAGCTGATGGCTATACGCTTGAGCAAGCGCTTAACTTTTTGAATGAAGTAGCCGCGCAGGAAAACGATATTGATGGTGCTGTAGATTATAAAGGCGAATCTCAGCTTTATTACGAAGGTGCATCTGCGATGACCTATGTATTTATACTTGCTCTTACGGTTACTTTTTTAGTACTGGCAGCGCAATTTGAAAGCTTTATGCACCCGTTTGTAATTATGCTAACTGTACCGCTTGGCTTAATGGGCGCTATGTTTGGTTTATGGTCTACTGGCCTTACGCTCAATATTTACAGCCAAATTGGTATTGTCATGCTCATAGGTTTAAGCGCTAAAAACGGTATTTTAATCGTTGAGTTTACTAACCAGCTACGTGATAAAGGCGTTGAATTTAGCGAAGCTATTTTGCAGGCAGCAACTCAGCGCTTACGTCCTATTATTATGACCTCGCTGACCACGGTTATGAGTTCGGTACCTTTAGTACTTGCCTCAGGTCCTGGTGCTGAAAGCCGCATGGTAATTGGTGTTGTTGTATTTACAGGCGTTATAGTCTCTACCTTGCTGACTCTTTTTGTTGTACCTGCTGCGTATTATGCGTTAGCTCGAAACACACAATCGCCTGAGTTTTTACAACAAAAACTTGATAAACAAGCACAAGATAAACCTTTAGAAGAGATCTAACCGCTTAATTGCGCCGTAACCTTGTTGTTACGGCGCATTCATTTTATGCTCGCCTTTAAACTCCATACACATTTAGGAATAATTTATGAGCTCAGCAAAGCAAGTAACAACATTTGGTGGCGGCTGTTTTTGGTGTATAGATGCTGCATTTAGGCGTGTAAATGGCGTATTAAACGTAAGTTCTGGTTACACTGGCGGCGAAACAAACACGCCGACTTACCAATCAGTTTGTACAGGTACTACCGGGCATGCAGAAGTTGTTAAAATTGAATTTGACAGCGTTATAGTGAGCTTTGAAACACTTTTAGCAATGTTTTTTACTTTGCATGATGCAACGCAATTAAATCGCCAAGGTAACAATATAGGCACGCAATACAGAAGCGTTGTCTATTACCATGACGACGCGCAATTAACACAAACCAATGAAATGATAGCCCAATTACAAAATCACGTTAGCGAGCCAATAGTGACAGAGGTTAGCCCAGCTACAACGTATTACCCAGCAGAGCATTATCATCAAGATTATTACAACGAAAACCCACAACAAGGTTACTGTAGTATTTTAATAGCACCTAAATTACACAAGTTTGAAACCGTTTTTAGAGAGTTTTTAACTGAGTAACTAATTTAAGTTGTTAAATTTAGCTACACATTAAAAAGCCCGATTTAAACCGGGCTTTTGTATTTTCAGCTCAACTTAAAAAACCTTTAACTACAAAAGGTTATTAAAGACGACTAAAACTGGTAGCTTGCGCCTGCAAAGAAGCGACGCTCTGGTGTGTTGTAGTAATACACTTCACCCGTTGTAAAATCAGCATTTGAATCAACCGCGTTGTATTCTTTATCAAATAAATTTTCTACACGAAGTGATACTTCAATGTGCTCATTTACTTGGTAATTACCCGCTAAGTTCCACAGCGTGTAAGAACCTAAACGCGTTACTGCACCTTCTCGGTCACTACGGTATTGCATATCTAGTGTTGCATCAAATGCACCAAACTGTTTTGCTACTTCCCAGTTGAATGTACGTTTAGCAACGTTACGTAATTCTGCGCCTGTTTCTTTGTTCTCTGCACTTAAGTAAGCAAAGTTAATATTGCTATCAAAACCATAAAACTGCTGAGAAAGGCTAAACTCAACCCCTTCATAGCGTGCTTCGTTAATGTTAGCTAAAGCAAAATTTGCATCGTAATCAATTTTATCTTCAATGTCGTTTCTAAAAATAGCGACATCAACTTGTGCAGCATCAAAGTTAACATTTACGCCAAGTTCACGGTTTAAAGACTTTTCAGGCTGCAGATCAGGATTACCAAAATTAGGATAGTATAAATCGTTAAAGGTAGGCGCTTTAAAACCTGTACTTTGGCTTATACGAAATGTTGAATCTTTAGATAAATGGTAACCCGCGGCAGCAGTGTAAGTTGTTTCGTCACCAAACTGCTCGTCATCATCTTGGCGAACAGTTAAATTAGCCAGTACTGTGTCGGTATCGTAATAAGCACCTACAAACACAGCAAGTACGTCACGGTTATCTTCAACAAATACCTCAGAGCTGTGCGACACATCATCGTTATACCAGTTAACACCACCACTAATATTAACGTCACTAGAAACTGTATATTGGCCGTTATAATCAATTTGTGTACGTTTAGTTATAAACGTGCTTGTGATTGGCAAGCCCGTAGAGAAATTAACATACGTGTTATCAGAGTCATCTGTTGAAATTGCAACATCAATACTGTGCGATTGGTTGGTATAATTTTTATTCCAAAGCGCTGATAACTGATAGTTTTTAAAGTCATTAACCTCTACAGTACTTGTTGCAGGGCTAAAGCGACTATCGTAATCTGCGTAACCTTCGCTGTATTGACCTAGTAACTTAAAGTCGCCGTAATGTGCGTCGGAGTAATTTACTTTAAAACCAAGGTTTTTATTTTCATAGCCATCTTCATCGGGTGCCACACCTTGCAATGCGTCAAAGCCATCTGTTTTTTCATAACCCGCATTAAAAGCGGTGGTTACCTCAGCCGATTTAACAGAGCCCGCAACTTGATAGTTTTGGTATGCGTCTGAGCCAAAAGTAGCATCTAAAGATAAATTATCAGCTTCACGCGTAATAATATTAATAACACCCGCAAGAGCATCTGAGCCATAAACAGCAGCACGTGAGCCTTTAATAATTTCGATACGCTCAATACTATTTAAAGGAACATTACTTAGCGCTTTTTGACCAAGCGTTGCCGAACCCGTCCGTACGCCATCGATTAAAATTAACGTATCGCCAGAACCCGTACCACGTAAAGACACGCCAGAATTTTGGCCAAAGCCGCCGTTAGGATTAATTTGAAAGCCAACTTGTTTACTTAATAGCGTTGGTAAGTCACGCACGTTGCTTGCATCTATTTCGGCGCGGTCAATAACATTTACGCTTGCTAAAACATCATTAATTGATTGCTCAAATTTATTAGCAGTAACAGTTATCTTTTCGATTGAATTATCTGTAGCAGACACAGAAAATGACAGCGCAGCAGTAATTGCAACGCCTAGTGTTGTTTTATTTAACATGATGGTCCCTATCTTTGCCCACCGCAAAGATTTAAGTAAGTAAGTAAGATTACTTTAAGGCCGGTCTCCGGACTCAGTAAACACCATAAAAAAAGTGTTAATACTTTACCGTTGCGGGGGCAGTGTTGGGATTGCTTTTGTCATAAATACGCACCAACTTCCCGATTATCTTGCTGTTAGTTTCAATACCTTAAAACCAATGCATGAGCACTAAGCAAGCACCTTAAAAATATGCGGCTATTGTGAGTACTTTGTTTACAAATGTCAACGGACGTCTATACAGCTAAAACCTAATTACTCTGGTGTATTATCAAAGCTAGATGGTGCTGAGTATTTATTTAGTAACTTTATAATATGGGGCTTTGTAGCTGCTGAGTTAAGAACTGAATCTATTTTAGATGCAGATATTTTGCTTTGCTTAGTGCTTACTAAAAAGTGAGTGTCGAACACCGCGTCTGGTTTTTCGCTTTTATATAACAAACTCATATCGAATATTTTTTTATTTTTAAAATATTGATAAGCAATATTATTTAAAACACCGACATCTGCGCGCTGCAATAACAGCATTTTTACTACATTGAACTCGTCAACTGTGAGGCTAACATTATGCTCTTCACTTAAGTAATACGCGTCGGTATTAAACCCTGCAAAGTGATAAGAGTAACCAAGTACACCGGCTTTAGTTAATGATTGTAAGCCATCAAAGTAGGTTTGATCTTTGGCGTTTTCTTTAAGTGCATATAATTCATTTTTAGTAATAACATAAAATTTGCTTTGGGTAATATTTTCTCGCGCTGATAGAGGGATCCATTGCTGCGCCATTAAAAATAAAACATCAAATCTGTTTTGCTCTACTGATTTGGTCAACCTTTTTACAGGTAATGAATTGAGTATAAAGTTATATTCACTTTGGGTATTGTTTAATACTTTAATAAACTCAGGGGCTAAGCCCTGCTGTTTTTGGGCATTAATGACTATAGGAAAATAACCATCTTCTACTAATACATTTATATCTATTGCTTTACTTGTGCTTGAGCTACTAAAAAATACAAAAGTAATAAAAACTAAAAGTTGGTAGCGATTCATTAATACACCTAAAACAAAAATATTTAATAAGAGTATAAGTATAGTAGCTTAATTATTAAACATAGTTTGATTTATTAAGGGTGCTAACAGCGCTTAAAAATAGCTCAACCTGAGCTTATATTATTAAGCGCAGGTTGAAGAGGTATTATTTATAACTAGCCCTACTATAAATAATTAATCGCGGAAGTTTTTAAACTGAAAAGGCTGGCCTAAGTCCGCGCTGCGAACTACCTGCATAGCTTCTTGTAGATCGTCACGCTTTTTACCTGTAACACGTACTTCTTCACCTTGAATAGCGGCTTGTACTTTTACTTTAGAATCTTTAATGGCTTTAACTACTTTTTTAGCCATGTCTTTTTCAATACCTTGTTTAAGGCCAACGTTACGAAAAACATTTTTGCCTGCACGCGTAATATCTTGCAGCTCTAAACTCGCTACATCCATACCGCGCTTTGATATTTTACTGGCTAAAATATCAAACAATTGAATAACTTGTGAGTCAGCTTCTGCTTTTAGTTTAATTGTTTTGTCGTTTAATTCGATTGAAGCGTCTACGCCTCTAAAGTCAAAGCGCGTTTCTAACTCGCGATTTGCGTTATCAACCGCGTTTTTAGCTTCGTTCATTTCTACTTCAGATACAATATCAAATGAAGGCATTGGTTTCTCCTAACTATTTAATCTTAATTTTATGCGGCAATTATAACGCTAAAATTATAAATCTTTACATTTTTCTGCATGCTGTTCAGGTGCGATACTAATTTAGTTTGATATACTTGCGACTCTTTTTTAAGCGATTTTAGGATTTGTCGTGACAAGGCGTGTTTATCAAGCAATTTTTTTAATCAGCATAGTGGCTTTTACCTTTTTATTTGCCAAGGAAGTAAAAGGCGGAGTTGTAAATTTATTCCCCCATGTTGATAAAGTCGCCCATTTCGGGATTTTTTTCGTACTAGCTATCATAATGGATAAAGCGTTTAAGCTTCCTTTGTATGCACAAATAATGCTACTGGCTGGATACGGTGCATCTATAGAAATAATGCAAGACGCCCTTCCCTACAGACAGGCATCACTAGGTGATTTTTTTGCTGACTTTGCTGGTGCTGCTAGCTACTTTTTAATTAGAGTTATTTTTACCCCTCGAAAAAAGAACCCATATGGCTAATATTTTAATTGTTGGTGATGGCGCTATAGGCTTATTACTGAGCCACTTTTTAAGCGCATCAAATCATGTAACGGTATTAACTCGTAAAGCCTCTACGAACACACGTTTTTATAGCCGTGGTAATAATGCGTCTAAAAAAATTAACGCACAGTTTATTTCTTTAAATCAGCTAAATAAAAACAACGAATTTGATCTTGTATTATTTACGGTTAAAGCCTTTCAGGTACCCGATGCCTTTGCTCAAGTGAAACCTTTTTTACCTAAAGGTTGCTCTGTCGTTCTTTCGCATAATGGAATGGGAAATGTTGACGAGATAAATGATCAGCTTAATAGCACCCAAGCACTCTACTTTTTAACCACTAGCATGGCAGGGTATAAATCTAACCTGTATATTGTGCAACATACAGGCGAAGGACAAAGTGTGGTTGGCGGTTGTAACAGCCTCGCACTTCAAAATAACGAAGTTACCGCAGAGGCTTTAAAAGCAGTACCTAACATTAAATGGACTGATAATATTCATCAGCTTCGCTTTGAAAAACTGCTTGTAAACATTGCGATTAACCCTCTTAGCGCCTTAAACAATATTAAAAATGGTGAGCTACGCTCTCCTATATATAACGCAATAATTTTTAGCGCACTTAATGAGGCATGTAATATAGCAAAAGCCCAAGGGCTTGATATTCCTTTAATTAAAGCATTAAACACCGCTTATAAAATAATGGAGCTAACCTGCGATAATTACTCATCTATGCAGCAAGATGTTGTTCATAACAGAACGACCGAAATTGCAGCCATTTGTGGGTATATTCGTCAGCAAGGCAAACTTTATAATATTAAAACACCTTATAATAATGAACTACTTGCTAAAATTGAGGCAAAAAAAAGCGTGGTTTAAACCACGCTTATATAAATACTTAACCTAAATTTTGATTACTTACGGGCGATAAACTTTAACTGTATCAAAGCCTTGCTCATGTAAAATAAGCGCTTGTAACTGGCTCATCACACCTCTTTCGCAATATAAGTAATAATCTTTATCTTTTGGTAAATCACCAAACTTAGTCGCTAAACGGAAAAACGGTAAATGCACCACTTCAATGCCATCAACCTCTAGTGGTGCTGCATCTTCTTCTTCAGGTGAGCGAATATCAACAACCACTGCGCCAGCTGGTAAATCAGCAACCGACTCAGCTTCTTTTAACTCTTGCTTAGCTTCTACGTCAATGTCGCGTACATCCATAATGCGGGCATTTTCTACTACGGTATTTAGTACATCAAAGTCGAACTTTTCTTCTTCGCCTTTAATAACATCAATTTTAGCTTTAACCGTTGGCTTTTTAGAAATTACGCCACAGTACTCTGGCATCGTTTCGGCCATTTCTGCGGTACCAATTTGGCGGGCAATATTAATAATTTCTTGTTTATCGTGCTGAATAAGCGGGCGTAAAATAAGCGTTTCAGTTACGCGGTCAATCACGCTTAAATTAGCCAGTGTTTGGCTTGAAACCTGACCAATACTTTCACCAGTTACAAGTGCTTGAATGTTTAGCTTTTCAGCAACTTGGCTACCTGCACGCATCATCATGCGTTTTAGTACAACACCCATTTGGCTGTTTTCAACGTTTTCTAAAATCTCTGCGACTACGGGTTCAAAATCAACAGTTACAAACTTAACTTTATGGGTAGAGCTAAACTTTTTCCATAAATAGTAACTTGCTTGTTTAACACCAATTTCGTGAGCTGCGCCACCTAAATTGAAGAATAAAAAGTGCGTACGAGCGCCTTTACGGATCATTTGATAACTAGCTACACCAGAGTCAAAACCACCCGACATAAGCGAAAGCACGTCTTCTTGAGTTGGCAGTGGGAAACCAGCCATACCAAAATGTGTTTGCGTTACTATGTAAGCTTTATCGTCTTTTACTTCTAAGCGAATAGTTACTTCAGGGCGGCTTAACTTAACGCGTGCACCTTCTACGTGCTGGTTTAAGCCACCACCTACGTAACGTTCTAAATCTGTTGAAGTAAAATCGTGTTGCCCGATACGTTTAGCGCGTACACAAAATGTTTTGCCAACAATCGTATGCCCTACTAGATCAATCGTTTTTTTATAAATATCGTCAAGTGTAGTGAAGTCTGTTTCGGTTACTTCAATAAATTGCACAATTCCAGGAATACGCTGCAGGCTGTCAATAAAGTCTAAGCGCGTTTGTGCATCAACCAATTTAGTAACGACTGAAATGTTATCCCAGTTGTTTCTTACTTGTACTTTTTCGTCAACACGACGCAATACAATTTTAATGTTATTTTCTAACACTTTAGTAAAGCGTTTACGTACCGAACGGCTTTTAATGGCAATTTCAGGATGTAGTTTGACGATAAATTTAAGCATAGTTCACTCTTAGACTGCGGGAATTCGCGCTCCCAGGCATTGGGCGCGCGATTATATCAAAAAATTTTGCGTCTAGGAACTAACCAGAAAAATGAGACTAAGCAACACTTGGGGCGTGTTGTGCAAGTTCGGTGTACTTTTCACGTAGTTGGTTCATTTTATCAATACTTTTATCAGTACTGTAAGCCCTGAATAAAGTCAGTACCTTTAAAATACCATGGTAAATATCTTGCTCAGCGAGTGCGCCACTTGGTCTACGTGCTTTTATGTAGGGTGTCCAAAAGCTCACGGTAAGCTTGAGTGTATGGGCAAGTTCTAATGCGTCTTGCTCTTCTATAAATATCATATCGCTATCGCGTAAGCCTAAAATAACTTGGCGAACCTGCTCTAATAATGCTGACTGAAAACCAATATACGCTTGTTTTAAGCTTTCATCTCTGGAGAGAATATCGCCCAAGTTGTCGTAAAAAAAGTGATAACGCCACATCAACTCAAATAATGAATCTAAATACGCTGTTAGGTGATCAAACGCATCATCGTTTGCATGTATTGGTTTAAAATGAGTGTTTAAGTGCTCGCTATAAAGCGCAAAAATATGACGGATAATGTCTTCTTTATTTTTAAAGTGATAATAAAGGTTACCCGGGCTCATCCCTAAATGCGATGCAATATGATTAGTTGATATTGCACGCTCACCATGTTCATTAAATAACGAAATACTGGTGTGTATTATTTTTTCCTTGGTATTCATATGCGACTACTCAAATTAACTTATAAACTACATTACACTAAATATAATCTTTGCAGTATAAACAAATCGAGCTGGTTTAAATACCACCATAATTTACTATTTTAAAAACGAGCTAAGCTGATTTGTACTACAAACACTGATAGACTACTCAAAAAATAATAGTTAGTGAAACTTATGAACGTTACGGCAATTTACCCTGGTACATTCGATCCTTTAACCAATGGGCACACAGATCTTATTCAACGCGCAGCTAAAATGTTTAGCACTGTGATTGTAGCTATTGCTCATAACCCATCTAAACAACCGTGTTTTAGCCTTGAAGAACGAGTGGATTTAGCCAACAACATTTTAGGCCATTTAAGTAACGTAAAAGTAATTGGTTTTTCGGGTTTACTGGCAAATTTAGCCTACGAACATAAAGCCGATGTGCTTATTCGTGGTATTAGGGCAGTGTCTGACTTTGATTACGAGTTTCAGCTTGCAAACATGAACCGTCGCCTAAATCCAGATTTAGAAAGCGTGTTTTTAACACCTTCTGAGCGTAATTCATTTATATCGTCAACACTGGTTAAAGAAGTGGCGCGCCATAATGGTGATGTAAGCGAATTTGTAAGCCCACTTGTAGTTGATGCTTTAAAACAAAGGTTAGGGTGCGACGCAAGCTAAATAAACACAATTAGCGCACTTTAGTGCGCTAATATACCTAACTACTTTTTAGCCATAGCTTGTAATTCATTGCGGTTAAATAAAACAATAGCCATTACTAAATCACTAATAACTTGCCCAATAGAATAAAAAGCCCAAAACCACCAATACTCTATATTCCCCAAAATGATGCTATCGTAATGCATTACAAAATATACAAACGCATTAAAACTAAGCCCCGATATTAAGTAATAAAAAGTAATCGGTTTAGCTTTTGATAAGAAAATCATCCATATCAACAAAGTGAATATGGTGGCGGTATCAAAAATAAAAGGTATAAGTGAGGCGTTTCTGCTAGAGGTCCACAAACATACTTGAGCAGTATGAAACCATCATAATAAATGATATTTGAGCTAAATTTTTATCTGGTTTATTTATACTTGTAGATAAATTATATAAAAATGCGACCACAAAAAGCCACGTGTTGAGAAAACTTTAGTAATTATAGAACTCCGCCATTGCCCATAGAAAATCAAGCATGCTAGGCTCTGCTAAACTTTGCTGATGAATAATTTTTTAATTTTTTTATGCCAAAAATATCTCTATTTACAATTAAAGCTAATGGCATAATTAAATCTGTAAAATACATGCCAAATACATAAACGTTCCAAAACCACCAATAATACAATGTGCCACGCACTTCGATATCGTAATGCATCGCTAAAAACAAACTCGCATTAATACTCAAGCCTATAGCCACATAGTTAAAAGATACAGGCATAGCTTCTTTGCTTATGCGTTTATAGGAAAAAATGGCTGCTAAAGTAACAATATCAAAATAAAAATAATTTAAGTGCTATGGTGTAATAAGTGGATCCATAAGCAAACTAGCTATGTAGGATACCATCATAATAAATGAAAGCTGTGCCCTACTTTTATCTGGCTTATTGATACTTGCCGATAAGTTGTACAAAAAGGCAATAAGAAAAAACCACGTAAACAAAACGCCCACGTTGTACCCTAAATCAACAAGCCCCCAAAGGATATCAGCCACCTTGCTTCGCCCTCACAATAAAGCCTGCCAATTTATCCATAACATGCACTAGCCTTAAAAAATCCTTTTTTACGAAAAAAATACTAACCATGATGATATCCATCATATTAATAACAACCGTATAAAAAGACCAAAACCACCAAGGTGTGTAATTACCACGTACAAACACATCTATATGCATAGCTAAAAATAATAACGAATTGATGCTCAAGCCAAATAATAAGTAAGCAGACATGAACTTTTCAGGTAGGAAATGACGTAGGCATAAAATAAAAAACAAAGTGGCTACGTCATAGCAAAAAAACTCTATGTAGCTAAAGTTGTAAATATCTATAAATGAGCTTAGGCAATAAGAAACTACCATAACTAAAGATAGCCATACAGCCTGTTTTGATGGATTGTTAATGCTAGTTGTTAGTGAATATAAAAAGGCCATTAAAAACCCCCACTGCACTAACACACCGATATAAACTGACACTTCAGGAGGGATTAGAACATTATTCACTATTGCGGTTTCTTAGCAAAGAACGAGTAAATAAGGTTTTTTAAATAAATAATTTTTAAGAAATCTCTATTGATAAATAATACTAAAATCATGGTTAGATCTAATACCAATACTACCGTTACATAAAAATCATAAAACCACCAGTGGGTGTAATTCTGTAAAATATGACGGTCTAAGTACATACCCAGAGCTAAACACATATTTATACTCAGCCCAAACATAAGGTAGTTAAAGGCAATTGTTTTTTCTTTAATATATAAGTTCTGCACAAGTGCCAATATAACTAGGGTTATAGCATCTAATAAAGCAATATCAAAATAAGTAACTGTTTGAAAATTAAAGAACATTCCTGGGAAATATGAAACAGCCATTATAAGCGAAAGAATAACTAATGCTTTAAAGCGTGAGTTAATAGACGAAACTAAAGAGTATAGAAATGCCATGAGAAATCCCCATTGCATAATAATACTTAAAGTATGTGCAAAGCTTATATCTGAGATAAAAGAAATAAACCCCATCTTAAAAGCAAGCTCGAAGAATAAAGATCTCGAAATTCATTAAAACAACCATTTACTAAACAACCTGACTTAACACTAAACTTTTTAACAATTATTATTAATTACAAAGTTCTATTAAAAAACCAACTTTTAAACTTAACAAGACCTAAAAAATCTCGGTTAATAAAGCACACTGTGATCATGCAAATATTTACACTTCCTACCACAACCGTAAATACTGACCAAAACCACCAATATTCATAATATTTTGAAAAAGTCATATCTAGGTGCATTAAAAAACTAAAAATAATATTAATGCATATTCCTGCAGTGACATAATAATACGCTACCGGGTATGATTTAAATTTGAAGCGCTTTAAAAAGAGTAGAGCAAGTAATGTACATGCATCTAATAAAATAAAATCTAAATAAGTAGTTTACCCATAATCAGTGAACAAACTTCCCGAATAGCAAATGCACATAACAAGTGAGATATACACAAGCTCTTTACCTGGCTTGTTAATCGAGTTTGCTAATGCATGCAAAAATGCAAACAAAAAACCCCATTGTACAATTGCTCCAAGATAAATTGCGTAATTATAACTTACTGTCATTTTCCCCTCTATTTAAAATAACGGGTTGAGAGGGATTTACCATTCGGTGGTTAACCACTAATGAAAGCATCATTAAAACATCAATTACGTTTACGCCGATAGAATAAACACTCCAATACCACCATGGCTCAAAGTTATACAAAATGTATATATCACAATACAAAAGCAACGTAAGTACGGCATTAGCAGTTAAAGCCAGAACGAGGAACAGAAAAGCTTTACTACGTTTAAAAACATCGAAGTACTGCAAAGTTAGCAGCGCTGCAATTGTAATAAAATCGTAGAGCGCCCAATTAAGATATAAATTATCTAAAAGTTTTACATAGCTGCTGAAAATATATGAGCAAAGCATTAACGCAGACAAATAAACAGGAGATTTATTTTCTTTGTTTATACTAGAAACTAAACAGTAGAGGAAGGCCATTAAAAAGCCCCATTGGGAGAAAGCCGCTACATAATCCATTAGGGCTTCAGAAAAGTACATCTAAGCTAAGTTGTAGGCTGCGATTTTTGAGACTTAAACAAATTAAAGAGCTTGTTTTTGAATTTGTGAAGACCTAGAAAGTCTCTATCTACAATTAATGCGACTATCATTAGTAAGTCTATAGAGAAAACGCTGTAAGAATAAGCATCCCATAAAAACCAGTGTTCATTATTTTTATATAAATTAACATCGATATACATTAATCCAGCATAAATCATATTTATCGATAGCCCTACTATCAGATAAAAAAATGACGGTGATGTATTCCTTATAAAAAAATAACAACATATTAGGCTTAAAATAGTAAAAAAATCATACAGCACCCAATCTAAATAGGTTGTATTGTAAATAGAAAGCCAAGTATAAAAGTAATCTGATGCCGTATAAGAGATTAGCATGCAAAATGAACTGAGCAATAAGGTGGTTTTTCTTTTATTACCTAACGAAAAAACGAATAAGTTAAAGAAAAAAGCCATCATGAAACCCCAAGTATTAAGGGCTGACATAGAAAAAAAACCAAACAACTCAGTTAAGAACATTAATTACCTTAAACTTATTTAGGTCTAACCTGATCAGGGAAAAGTGCAGCATTTCTATTTGTTGATGCAGCACTCGCAGCACTCATCGCCTCTTGAGAGAAACTTACTGTATCAGATTGTAGGGTTTTAGGGCTAGCAGTTTGTTCCGTTGCAGGCTGTAATTGTTGTGTTTTATTGTATGCTTGCATTTGTAACTGGCTATTAGCTGAAACTTGCATGTGATTGATCCTTGTAAAAGTTTTAATATTATTTGGCGCAACTTTTAATCACACCATCATCTAGGTAATTGCATTACCTGTTTTAAGCAGTGATAGCTATTTTGCTATCTGACTTATACAAAGCAACCAATGTGCCAACATTTTTTGACATTAAAAATATATACTATCAACAGCAATTTAATAAAACTAACCTAAAACCTTCACTAAACCACAAACTCATCTGACCAGTCTATTATACGCATAAAAAAACGCACAGGGGTAACCGTACGTTTTTTATATCCAGGGAATTTAAGCCACGTATTTACACGGGATCTCCGCACGTGTACTCGGCTTCAAAATATATTCCATCGCAACTTCGTCACAGTTTTCTTTACGAAGGCAAAGTTCGCAATCTTTCATTACCTTCTCTGGTAACGATTCTTTGCTACAAAAAGTAAAACGTTGCTGCTCAAAAAAATCTGGCACACGCGTTAATACAATAACGCGGTTAAGCGCCAATTTTTTGGCTTTTGTTAATAAGTGGTCTACAAGCTGCCTGCCCTGCCCAGATACAGCACTTTTTGGGTCTATGCCTAAAGAGCGTATTTCAGCAAGGCCAGTGTCATAAATATACAACGACGCACAGCCCGACACTTTGCCGTTTATTTCTGTTACGGCAAACTCGTTAATAGAGTGCACCATGTCGCTTTTAGCACGAGGTAAGTTTTCACCTACGGTTGCCCAGTGTTGTATAAGCGTTGCAATGGCCTCAACATCGTCTAAGTTTGCATCACGAACCGTTATTTGCTGTTTTTTTTTGGCTTCTTTAACAGCATTCGTTACTTGTTCAATAGATGTACCACCAAGCGCTTGACGAGCTTTAATACAGGCATCTATTTCAAGTACTGGGTAAACGTCATCTTCAAATACGTCATTAACTGACTTGTACTGCTCAAGCGAAAGCTCCTCTAGGGTTTTACCTTCGCTTATAGCAAGCTGCACAAGTACACCCACAATGTGGTGGCCTTCTCTAAATGGCACACCTTTAGCTACTAAGTAGTCTGCAAGCTCTGTTGCATTAGCATGGCCGCCTTTTGCCGCTGCGAGTGTTTTATCGCCGTTTACTTTTATGCCTTTAATGCACGCTTGCGCCATGTGAATACAGGCAAGCCAAGTTGGCATAGCGTCAAAAAGACCTTCTTTGTCTTCTTGCATATCTTTATTGTACGCAAGAGGGAGTGCTTTTAAGGTCATCATCATGGCACTAAACGCACCAAATACACGGCCCGTTTTACCACGAATAAGCTCTAGTGCATCAGGGTTCTTTTTCTGCGGCATTAACGATGAGCCAGAGGTAACATTATCAGCAAGCTCTATAAATCCGGCTTCACCCGAATTATAAAATATTAGATCTTCAGACATACGTGATAGGTGAATCATCGAAATAGACGCACAACTTAAAAGCTCGACTACAAAGTCACGATCAGATACACCATCAAGGCTATTTTTTGTGGCACCAGTAAAGCCTAAACCTTCGGCTAAAGCTTGGCGATCAATTGGGTAAGCTGTACCGGCTAATGCTCCACTGCCAAGCGGGCAAAAATTCATACGTGCTTTGGCATCTTGTAGGCGGCTTTCATCTCGCTCTAGCATTTCAACGTAGGCCATACACCAATGACTAAATAACACAGGTTGAGCACGTTGCAAGTGAGTGTAACCTGGCAAAATAGTGCCTAGTTCACGCTCTGCAAGGGCAACAAATTCAGCTTTTAATCCGGCTATCGCACCCAGTAAATGATCGGCAGTATCACGGCACCATAATCTAAAGTCGGTAGCTACCTGGTCATTACGGCTTCGGCCTGTGTGTAGCTTTTTAGCTAAATCGCCTACTTTTTCAATTAATGCAGCTTCAACGTGCGAGTGAATATCCTCAGCACCTGATGTTGCTACAGCTTGTGGATCTGCTTTTACTTCTTCAAGCAGTTCGTTTAATGCTGCGACTAATTTTGTATGCTCGTCACTTGAAAGCACATTCACTTGCTCAAGTGCGCCTGCCCATGCCACAGAGCCAATAATATCTTGCTCTGCTAACTGGTAATCGAACGGAAGTGAGTCGTTAAATTGTTTAAACGCCTCATCTGGACCCGTAGAAAAACGTCCGCCCCATAATGCCATGAAATCTCTCCAAACCCTGAAATGCCCCTTTTACAAGGGGCTATAAATAATTTACTTTTTAGCCATTGCTGAAATTCTGCTCGAAAGCGAGAATAAACGAATAAAGCCTTCAGCGTGCGATTGGTCATACACATCGTCTTCACCAAAGGTAGCAAAGTCTTCGCTGTATAAGCTATTAGGTGATTTTTTCTGAACAGCTGTCACTTGGCCTTTGTAAAGCTTAAGTACAACTTCACCCGTTGCTAGTGTAGAAAGTGCTTCTGCGCCGGCTAAAATAGAATCTTTAAGAGGTGTAAACCAACGACCATCATAAACTAAGTGCGAAAACTCACCGCCGAGTACTTCTTTCCATTTACGGCTAGATTTATCAAGTACTAGCTCGTCAATAGCTTGCAGTGCCGCCATAATAACGGTGCCACCTGGCGTTTCGTAACAACCACGCGATTTCATGCCTACTAAACGATTTTCTACAATGTCTACACGCCCAACACCATGTGGTGCTGCGATGTCGTTTAATTTAACTAAACAGTCGTAAGGTTTAAGCTCTTGACCATTTACGGCAACTACTTCGCCTTCGATAACCGTAAGCGTTACATGCTCAGCTTTATCAGGTGCTTGCTCAGGAGAGTTAGTCCAAGTCCACACTTGGTCGCTAGGTTCACACCATGGGTCTTCAAGCTCGCCACCTTCGTGCGAAATATGCCATGCGTTAGCATCACGACTGTATATTTTTGTTGCAGAAGCAGAACACGGAATATCACGCTCAGCTAAGTAATCTAGTAATGATTCACGACTCGATAAATTCCACTCACGCCATGGCGCAATTACTTTTAAATCGGGTGCAAGTGCTGCAAAGCACGATTCAAAACGAACTTGGTCGTTACCTTTACCAGTACAACCATGAGAAAGTGCATCGGCACCTACTTTACGTGCAATTTCAACTTGTGCTTTAGCGATAATTGGGCGCGCCATTGAAGTACCAAGTAAATAAGTACCTTCGTAAATTGAACCGGTTTTAAGCGTTGGGTAAATGTATTCACTTACCATTTCGTCTTTTAAGTCAACTACGTAACACTCAGATGCACCTGATGCGATTGCTTTAGCTTCTACGCCTTCAAGCTCTTCAGCGCCTTGGCCTACATCGGCAACAAACGCGATTACTTCACAATCGTAGTTTTCTTTTAACCATGGCACGATAGCCGACGTATCAAGACCACCTGAATAGGCTAAAACGACTTTTTTAATTGAACTCATAGGTGTTCCTTAACAAAATTTGGATTTAGTAATGTAACTAGCAGAGCATTTTGCGCATGCATGCGATTTTCTGCTTGTTGAATAATTTTAGATGCTGGGCCATCCATTACCTCAGAGGTAATTTCAAACTCACGGTGTGCCGGTTGGCAATGTAATACCGTAGTCGCACCTGTTTGATCTAGCAATGCTTGGTTTAACTGATAAGGCATGTATTTTTCTTTTACAAGCTCAAGTGGCGTGTCATCCCCCATTGAAACCCACGTATCGGCGTAAACAACGTTTGCGCCAACAGCCGCTTCAACACGGTCACTTACCATTACTGATGCGCCATTCATAGCTGCTATTTGTTCAGCCTTTTTAAGAATTTGCGAATCAGGCGAGCTGCCTTTTGGCGTTACCGCTACAAAATCAGTACCAAGCGTTGCCGCTAAGAGCATAAGTGAGTGAGTTACATTATTGCCCTCACCTAAGTAAGCGACTTTAAGCTCGCTCACATCGCCATGTACTTCTTGAAGCGTTAAAAAATCAGCCAATGCTTGGCATGGGTGATATAAATCACACAAGCTATTAACCACAGGCACAGAAGAGTATTCACCTAGCGTTGTTAATGTGCTGTGCTGATTAACACGCGCTACAATACCATCAGCCCACGTAGAAATATTAAGTGCAAAGTCTTTTACAGATTCACGTGCACCCATAGCGCCGTTTTGCTGATCTAAATACACAGCGTGGCCGCCTAAACGGTTAATACCAATATCAAATGATAAACGCGTACGTAAACTTTGTTTTTCGAATAACGTAACAACAGACTTGCCCGCTAATACTTGGCTGTATTTCTCTGGATTTGCTTTTAAATCACGCGCTAATTTTAATAAATTAAGTGCGCCTTGTTGGTCTAATTCTAGACCCGTTAAAAAATTCTCTAACATGGTAACCCTATGGTGTAATCTTTGTTCCGACATGCTCGCCTTTTAGCAAAGCAGTTAAGTTTTCTGGCTTTTGCCAACTGGAAATATACACACCTCGTCGTAAATGTTGGGCAGCATGTAGGCTGGTCTTAACTTTGACCTCCATCCCGCCCAAAATTACTCCTTCATCAATTAAAGTATCAATGTGTTTTGTGTCAAGTTGATGTAGCGGTTGTTTATTTGCATCAAGCACTGCCTCTACATCTGTCATAAATATAAGTTCAGCGTTTAAATTACTGGCAATCGCTGCTGCAGCTTCATCGGCATTCACGTTGTACCAGTTACCTTGCTCGTCAAAGCCAATAGAGCTCACAATAGGTAAGCGGCCAATTTTAAGTAAATCATTAACGATAGAGTCATCATTACTTTTACACTTACCGACTTGGCCAAGTGCTTTTAGCTTTTGCGAAGCACTAACACCGGCTTCATAAAGGCTTAATCCAACAGGTTTATGTCCTGCATTTATGGCTTGGCTTACAAGCTGTTTATTAGCACAGCCAGCAAGTGCGCCTACAATATAAGGCATTTGCTCTTTTGGGCTGATACGCAAGCCCTGGTGCTTTGCACTAGCAAAGCCTGCTTGCTTTAGCCATGTATCAACTAAAGAACCGCCTCCATGCACGATGACAAACTCATCATTGTTTTGCTCATTTAATACATCAAACAAAGCTTTTGCTGCATTTTCTATATTAAGTACTGCACCACCGAGTTTAATTACCCACGTTTTTTTGCTCATTTAAAACGCCCCTTTTAAGCCAGTAGTGTGTTTTAAATTCATGGATAAGTTAATACATTGTAATGCTTGGCCTGCAGCGCCTTTTAATAAATTATCAATAGCAGACATAACGATTAACTGCGTCCCTTGTTGTTGCCAACCAATATCAACATACGGTTGTTTTGCAACACCTTTAATAGACGGTATTTTATTTTCTAGTAGACGAATCAATGGCTCATCTGCAAGTACTTTATAAGCGTCTAAAACGTTTTCCTTGGTAACGCCAGGCTTAAGCTGTACATAAATAGTTTCTAAAATACCACGCGGAAAATTACCTAAATGCGGAGTAAATAGCACTTTGTGACCTAAGTGCTGTTCAATCTCTGGACCGTGGCGGTGGTTAAACAAACCATATGGAGCCAGCGACACTTCACAAAAGTGAGTACCTACGCTTGCTTTTCGCCCAGCACCAGTGACACCCGATACCGCATTAATAATAATATTTTCATCACTTAATAAATCAGCTTGTTTAAGAGGTTTTAGTGCGTTGAGTGCCGCAGTCGGGTAGCAACCTGCCACTGCAACAAGTTGTGCATTTGCTATAGCATCACTATTCCATTCAGCTAAACCGTAGGCCGCTTCGTTTAATAGTTCAGGATGTTGATGCTCAAAACCATAGTAAGTAACGTAATCGTCGTTGCTTGCTAGGCGGTAGCCACCTGATAAATCAAATACCTTTTTGCCCATAGCTAAAAATTGGGGTGCTAAATCAACACTTACCTTATGATCTGTACATAAGCAAACATAGTCAGCGCTATTGTTAATGTCATCAAATGCTGAAGCGCTAAGAGGGAGTAAAGGCGTATCGAGTAAGCCTAGGTGCTCAGGATAAAGATCGCTTAGCAATTTATTTTTATCTAAACTACCTTCAGATACATAACAACCTGCTAATTTAAGGTGTGGGTGATTAGCAACTAAGCTTGCTAACTCTGCGCCGCTGTAACCGCTTGCGCCAATAATTACTACATTCATTGATTACTCGTTATTTTAAAATGTATTACTAAATATATATGTTGTTCGCTTAAGTTAGCTAAAACGCTAAATTAAGACTTAATTTAATGAATTTGTAGATTATCGTCGCATTATTGTCATAGCTTTACTTTAATATATTTATGCTTAAAAAGTGAATTGATATTCATCATAAATACTTTTATATTGTTATGCAATTAAATTGAATAATAATTTTGGATTTTTTATGCCTTTGCCTTCTTTTATTTCTATGTACCAACAACTCATTGCCGCTCCTTCTATCAGCGCAATAGAAGATACGCTTTGTATGAGTAATAAAAACGTAATTGAACTACTTGCACAGTGGTGTGAAAGCTTAGGCTTTACTTGTGAAATTATAGAGTTAGAAGGTGGTAAAGGCCGCTATAACTTATTAGCTAAGCGCGGCCAAGGTAATGGTGGTTTAATGCTTGCAGGACACACCGATACTGTGCCTTTTGATGATAGCCGTTGGAATCACGATCCATTTAAACTAACGGAACACAATAATAAGTTGTATGGCTTAGGTAGCATTGATATGAAGGGCTTTTTTGCTTTTGTGCTGCAAGCAATTAGTGAACTTGATGAAAAGCAACAAACCCAGCCAATTTTAATACTCGCCACTGCTGATGAAGAAACGACAATGGCGGGTGCTCAGCAAATTTGTAAGCATCCAAATTTAAAACCTGCTCGCTGTATAATTGGCGAACCTACTGATATGACACCAGTATTTACACACAAAGGGCATATGAGTACTGCAATAAGAGTTGTCGGTCGTTCTGGCCATAGCTCCGATCCCGAACGTGGTCTTAACGCCATCGAAGTAATGCATAAAGTGACTACAAAATTACTAAACTTAAAAGAGCTATTAAAGAATAAATATTCAGTAGAGCACTTCAAAATTCCCTATCCTACGTTAAATTTGGGCCATATACATGGTGGCGATAACGCAAATAGAATTTGCGGCTGCTGTGAAATGCACATAGATATGCGCCCATTACCCGGGCTAAGTATAAAAGACTTACAAGCATTACTTATTGATGCAACTAAAGAGATTAATGAGCAATACCCTAATGCAGTTAGTGTAATTGATTTACACGATCCTATACCTGCATTTAGTGGTAGCACCGACAGCGCCTTAGTAAAAATGGCAGAGAAAATAGCGGGACAAAAAGCGGTTGCAGTAAACTATTGTACTGAAGCACCTTTTATACAACAGCTTGGCTGTGAAACAATAGTGATGGGGCCTGGCTCTATTAACCAAGCTCATCAGCCTGATGAGTTTTTAGCTATGGAAAAAATAACACCATCGCAAAAAATGATTACTGACATTATTAAGGCCAATTGCTTTAACGCTTAAAGTAATTACGCATTAAAAAGCAAAAAAGGCGCCAATTGGTGCCTTTTTTAGCAACTACTTTAACGCTACTTCATATATTTACTTAAGTACTTTTTAAATACCGGATCTGATTTTGCTAACTCTTTTTGCTCAGCTAAAATTTCTTTCAAAATTTTACCTGAGGTAAGTGGATTAGCAAGTACCACCCTGAATACAACTGTAGGCTGGTTATCATATTGAACGGGTGTTAAACGTGTTCGCGATACAAACGAACGACCCGATTCACGCTGGCGTTTTTGCATACTGGCAGTAAAACGATTGAGGGATGCAAAAATATCAATACGTGTTTTTTCATCAGCTTCTGCAATAGCTTCCTTAATTTGTTTAGGAACGTAGCGGTAGGTTAATAAGCACAGTTCTGGCTCTGAAATAAGCTCAAAATCTTCATCAGCTTTTATTAAATCAGCAAAATAATGTGCTTTTTTAATGCTGCGATCAATTAGCATTTCATAGCCTTTACGACCAATAACGCGTAAGCATGCATGTACTAACATAGCCATACCAGGCCGGCTGCCTTCAAGTGTATGACTACCTAAATCTTTTGAACCTTTACGTAATATATACTCAGCGTGATGCTCAATTGCATCGGTTGCCGCAGGGTCCTTAAACAGCACTAAACCCGCGCCCATTGGTACATACATTTGTTTGTGTGCATCTATGGTAATAGAGTCTGCGCGCTCAATCCCTTTTAAAAGTGGGCGGTGTGTTTGCGATAAAAGAGTCGCCCCCCCCCACGCTGCATCTACATGAAAATGACAATTTATTTCGTGTGCTAAGTCGGCCATATCATCAAGTGGATCTATATTACCGGTTTCGGTAGTACCAGCTACACCCACAATTGCCATGACTTTAATACCTTGAGCTTCAAGCTCTAGGGCTTTTTCACGCATGGCAGCAACGTCAACTTTATTATTTTTGCAGGTTTTAATACCAATTAAATTTTCACGGCCAATGCCCAGCAAATCAACCGACTTACCTAGAGAGTAATGCCCGCGTTCAGAAATTAATACCGCCAATCCTTTGTAACCATAATGCAGCATGCCAGCAATTAAACCCTGTGCCCCAATTCCTTTAAAACTACCTTGGGGTTTTAATAAACGGTTGCGTGCAATCCAAAGTGCAGTAATGTTAGCTACAGTGCCACCAGAGCAAAAAGCGCCTAATGATGTTTTAGCGCTATGCATCCATTTAGAATAAAAGTCATCATCCTGCCCATAAGCCAAATGATGCATCATTCCAAGTACTTGTCGCTCAAGTGGGGTAAACGCCTTTGAGGTTTCTATTTTTACTAAGTTTTGATTAAGACCCACCATTAGCTTTGAAAGCGGCAGTAAAAAATGCGGTAATGCCGACGTCATATGCCCAATAAAGCTAGGTGCAGCCGTATGCACAGAATGGGCAACTAATTGGTCCATAATATCTTGTGCATAGGCAGATACAAACGTTGGATCTTCTGGGATCACTGCCGATTGAAAGTCTTTTTCAATTTCGTGTAATGGTTTTTCAATTGCCGCAATATTTTCGTTTAGAAATCCTGCTAAATTACTCGAAATTTCAAGCTCTATTTTGCTTAAAGTTGAGTCTGGCGCTTCAGGTACAGTAAATATACGCTTAAGGCTTTCTTTAGAGGCGACGGCACAACGCTTTTGATCCATCTTTATACCTAGTGTGTGTGTAGCTAAAACACGTATTTACCTATTAAAAATGTCAAATTAAGACATTATTTTAAGCAACCGTGTTTCTTTAAAAATTGCGCTAACTTTACTGCAATATAACTAAAATGTCTCGTTTAAACCCATAAAAGCAATCAAAGCGATGACAAAAAAATGATAATTTAATTAATATTCAACTAAACCCAATTATTTATTGGGCATTTGTTTATTTTGCGTATAATAAATTTGATATCAAAAAAGGGACACACATGCTTAAAGGAAGAGTAAAAGTTAGTTGGATTATGGCTGGTTTTAGCTTGTTTTTAATAAGTTTACTTACCTATGTTTACTACACTTACCAGACTACACGTGCTGAGATAATGCAGTCGGTTGATAACCGCTTGTTAAATGCAGCCACCAGCGTTAAACATATTTTAGGTGAAAAATACTTAATTGCAGTAAACCAAGGCAACAATGTAAGCTTTGCTGACTATCAAAATAAAAGCAAACAGCTTTCTGAGTTTGCTCAAGCCCTTGATATTGCATATGTATATTCGATGATACTAAAAGATGGCAAAGTACATTTTAGTTCATCAAGCTACACGCAAGACGATCAAGATAATGGGAAAGTGACTCAATTTTTAGACCTCTACCCTGAAGCCACCGACGCTAACATAAGCGCATTTTATTCTACTGAGCCTGTGTTTGAAATTTCGAGTGATCAGTGGGGTCATTTTAAAACTATTTTTATTCCCTTTGTTGACCCAATTAACGGCAAAACCTACTTAACCGGTGCCGATATAACTATTTATAATTTAAACCAGCAACTTAAAGAGAGTGTATCGAAGGCTGCTGCTATGGCGAGCTTTTTCTTTTTTATCGCCATATTAGTTTCTGCTATCTATATATATTTATTAAAACGCTCGTTAGCGACCGACTCAAGTACAGGTTTTTCAAACCATATAGCGCTTGAATACTACATAAAAAAAAGCAATGCCCATCACATGCAATTAGCCGTAATTTGGGTTAATGAAATAGAAGACATAAACAGTTTTTACGGCACCGAAGTAGGCGATAAAGTAATGAAAAATTTGCTTACTCACTTTAAACTTCGCAGTTCTACAAATTGCTATATATACCGTTTAGCTACCAATAAAATTGTGTTACTTGCACCTAAAGAAATGAGTAATGATGAATTTACCGAGCTTGTTAAAACTTATAACTTTAATACGCCCGTTTTAACCGACCCTTTTATTTATATAACTCTGTGTGCCGGAATTGCTAGCGGTAATAAATCATTACTACTTGAAAATGCTCATATTGCAGCGCTGCAAGCTAAAGAAGGCCGCCACAGTATAGTGAACTATTCAAAAGCCCTGCACGATGTAAAAACGCAATATCAATACAATGTAGAAATGGCTAAAGAGGTTCGCGAAGCATTTGATAACAATCGAATAGTCCCTTACTTTCAGCCAATAGTTGATACAACTACAGATAAAATTGTGCAATACGAATGTTTAGCGCGCATGGTCACGGCCCAAGGTGAAATATTAAAACCCGACGCATTTTTAAATGTAGTAACTCGCTCAAGAATGGATGGCTTACTAACTCGTACTATATTTTCGCAATGTGTAAGCCGCTTTAGAAAAACCAGTATTTGCTGGAGCCTAAATATAACCGCACAAGATATGCTTGACCCTAATTTAAGTGAATTCATTGCCTATGAACTTAAACGTTACCCGCACCCAGGTAATATCACGTTAGAGCTTTTAGAAACCCAAGCTATTGCTAACTTCTCAGAAGTAAAAGCCTTTATTGGTATGGTAAAAGCAAAAGGTGTAAAAGTAATTATTGATGACTTTGGTAGCGGTTATTCAAACATATCAAATGTACTAAAACTTGAAGTAGATGGAATAAAGTTAGATGGCGCACTAATAAAACAAATAGTAAACGATAAAGATATTTACTTGTTTATCGAACATATAGCGAGTTTTGCAAACCAATTAGGGCTAAAACTAATAGCTGAATCAGTTGAAAATACCACCATAGTAACGGCGCTAAAAAAAGCAAATGTGGCACTGATGCAAGGCAATTACTTTGCTCATCCAGCGCCACACGTTAATACTGTAACTGAAGAAGAAACAATACTTTAAAGATTAATAACTAAACGGTGGCTTTGTTGGCCACTAGCCCAGTATTTACGCTCAAAGGGTGTAATTGCATCATCTGACTCATACAATGTTACATTGCAAGGGTTGCCAGTTAGCGCAAGCGCCCTTGCAAACTCTTTTACGTAAATATCCCAGTTACTGCGTACTTCTAATTGCCCGCCTAGCTTAACAATAAACGGAAAAATAGCCGCACCGTGCCACCTGCGCTGAATATGCTTAGATTTAGGCCACGGGTTAGGGTAAAGCAAATAATGATGTGTAGGCTGCCAGTTAGCTGCAACCGCTAAACGCCAAAAGTCGTTTAAATCGGCTTGCACTAAAATATACTGCCCGCTATCTGTTTGCTTGTATTCTACGTCGTGTTTATCAAGTCGATGAGACGATTTATCAATACCTATAACCAGTGCATCGGGGTGGCGCTTAGCTAAGTTAGCGCTACTCTCACCTACTCCACAACACGAGTCTAAAATAAGCGGGCCATTAAAGGCCTGTACTTTAGCGTTTACTTCATCAAACGCTTTTTGAGTATGCTCAGCAATTGGCTTTTTAAACTCAGCGTTTAAATGTTTATTAACTATTTCATCAAGCTTTTCGTGAATACCTGCTTGGTTAGATACAATACTGCGTGAATTTGCATCGCTCATTAGTGTCTTAGCCCCACACCTTTTTTAATTAGCGTAAGTGCTAAAGTAAATAATACTGTAATAAATACTAAAATAACCCCAAGTGCTACGCTTAAATCAACATCCGACACACCTAAAAAGCCGTAACGGAATGCATTAACCATGTAAATAATTGGATTAATTTGCGACACATTTTGCCAAAATTCAGGTAATAGTGTAATCGAATAAAATACACCACCTAAGTATGTTAAGGGCGTTAAAATAAAGGTAGGAATGATACTAATATCATCAAAGCTATTTGCGTAAATCGCGTTAATTAACCCACCTAATGCAAATACAGCTGACGTTAAAATAACTGTCGCCATAATTACAAATATATTATGTATTTGAATATCAACAAATAACAACGATACACAGGTCACTATAAAGCCAACCATCATGCCTCGAGTCATACCGCCGCCCATATAGCCAAGTACAATAATGTAATTAGGTACAGGTGCAACAAGTAGCTCTTCAATGCTTTTTTGAAATTTAGTTGAGTAAAAACTAGAGGCCACATTAGAGTAGGAGTTAGTTATGACCGACATCATTATAAGTCCAGGTACGATAAACTCCATGTAGCTAAAGCCGCCCATATCACCAATACGTGAGCCGATTAAATTACCAAAAATAACAAAGTATAAACTCATTGTAATCGCTGGCGGTACTAGGGTTTGCACCCAAATACGTAAAAAACGAATACACTCTTTAATCCATAAACTTTTTAGCGCTACGCCATACTTAAACATTTATTCGCCCCGCCCTTGCTCTAGTAGTCCTACAAATAACTCTTCTAACCTGTTTGCTTTGTTACGCATGCTTAATACCGTATTACCTTGCTCAGTAAGCGCACTAAACACAGCATTTAAGCCTTGTGACTTAGCAACTTCGACTTCAATTGTATGATCGTCCGTCATTGTAAATTTATAGCCTTCAAGCGTTACAGGGTTGGCTGGCATTTTCAAATCTAAAATAAAGGTTTCTTTATCAAGCTTTGCTAGCAACGCTTTAATCGTCGTGTTTTCAACAATACGACCGGTATCAATAATGGCAATGTTTTTACACAACAGCTCTGCTTCTTCTAAGTAATGGGTAGTTAGGATAATTGTTACGCCTTGCTCATTAATTTGACGTAAAAAATCCCACATTGAACGACGAAGCTCTATATCAACCCCTGCTGTTGGTTCATCAAGTATAAGCAGCTTCGGTTCGTGCATAAGTGCGCGAGCAATCATTAATCGGCGCTTCATACCGCCAGAAAGCGTGCGTGCCTGCTTGTCTTTTTTCTCTAATAAACCTAGTTGCTTTAAATACTTATCAGCGCGTTTGTGCGCCTCGCTGCGAGTAACACCATAATAACCTGCTTGGTTAACCAGTATTTGCCCTAACGTTTCAAACTGGCTAAAGTTAAACTCTTGCGGAACAAGCCCTAAATGCGCTTTAGCTGCCTCTAAGTCTGTATCAATATTGTGCCCAAATACTTCAACCTTGCCTTTTGTTTTATTAACCAAAGACGATATAACACCTATGGTGGTCGATTTACCCGCGCCATTAGGGCCTAATAAAGCAAAAAAATCGCCCTCATTAACTTGTAAATCAACACCTTTAATAGCCTCTACGCCATTTTTATAAACCTTGGTAAGGCCTTCTATATTTAAAGCAATATTTTGCTTACTCATTATTTACCCTCACCATAACCCCAACGTTTTGTTAGGTTATGTTCAATGTTTAAATGATCTAAAATTCGCGCCACCATAAAATCAACTAAGTCTTCTATGCTTTGCGGTTTATGATAAAAGCCAGGCGCTGCGGGCATAATAGTCACCCCTAAACGAGATAACTTAAGCATATTTTCCAGATGGATTTCGTTGAATGGCGTTTCACGTGGTACTAAAATTAATTGTCCGCGCTCTTTGATAACAACATCGGCGGCGCGCTCTAGTAGATTATCTGACGCACCTACCGAAATTGCCGAAACAGAGCCTGCACTACAAGGACATACTACCATTTTTTTAGGTGCCGCAGAGCCTGAGGCTACCGGACTAAACCAATTGTCTTTACCGAATACTTTTAACTGTTCATCCTTAGCGTTAAATAACGTACTTAGCTGTTCAGTTGCTTTGTCTTCGTTGCCAGATAACTTTATATTTGATTCTGTATCAAGTACTACACGGGCTGCGCTTGATATAAGTACGTACACTTGAAATTGCTGTTCAAGTAATACTTCAAGTAGTCTTAAGCCATATGGTGCACCTGAAGCGCCACTAAATGCCAGTGTGATTCTGTCTTTAAATTGCACATTATTCTCCGCTGTATTTATTACTCAAACCATCAACAAGCTGTTGATGAAGACCATTAAAGCCGCCATTACTCATAATTAGAATGTGCTGATCAGGTTTTATATTTGCAAGTACACTGTCAATAATAGTTTGCGTGCTGTTAAAGCATTGCATACCCGCTTTATCTGCTTGCTCTTTCAGTGACCAACTTAAGTTATCTGGTTCAAATAAAAGTACATCGTCAGCATCGCGTAACGAATCAAGCAATGTATACTGATGTACTCCCATTTTCATGGTGTTTGAACGAGGCTCTAAAATAGCGATAATTTTTTCATCGCCTACTTTTGCTCGAAGCCCAGCAAGTGTGGTTTTAATGGCTGTTGGGTGGTGCGCAAAATCGTCGTACACTTTAATGTTATTTATATTTGCTTTAAGCTCCATTCGCCTTTTAGGGCTAATAAACTCCCCAAGTGCAGCAATACTATGATCTATAGCAATACCTACATGGCGCGCCGCAGCTATAGCCATAATAGCATTTTTAACATTATGCTCGCCAATTGGCTGCCAGTTAACAGTGCCTTGGTGTTCATTATTTAACAGTACATTAAATTCACTGCCGTCGGCTTTTATTAACTCGTACGTCCAATCGCCATCAAGCGTTTCGCTTTCACTCCATAAGCCTTGGTTAATAACATCGCTAAGTGCTACATCTTGCTTTGGCCAAATAACTTTGCCGCTTTGAGGTAATGTACGCATTAAATGATGAAATTGTTTTTTAATTGCATTTAAATCTTCAAAAATATCTGCGTGATCAAATTCAAGATTATTTAAAATTAGCGTACGCGGTAAATAGTGAACAAACTTACTACGCTTATCAAAAAAGGCGGTATCGTACTCATCGGCTTCAATTACAAAAAATGGGGTTTCGCCCACTTTGGCCGACACACCAAAATTTTGTACTATGCCACCAATTAAAAAACCTGGTTTTAAGCCTGCATATTCAAGTATCCACGCCAACATGCTCGCTGTAGTGGTTTTGCCATGCGTGCCAGCTACAGCAAGCACCCATGAGTTTTGTAATAAATTATGCTTAAGCCACTCAGGACCTGACGTATAAGGTAGGCCTTTATCTAACACATACTCTACACACGGGTTACCACGGCTCATTGCATTACCAATTACCACCATATCTGGCTTAGGCTCTAACTGGTTTACGTTGTAACCTTGAGTCAGCTCAATACCTAACTCTTCAAGTTGCGCGCTCATTGGCGGATAAACATTTTGATCCGACCCAGTTACCTTATGGCCAAGTGACTTAGCTATAGCTGCTATACCGCCCATAAAGGTGCCGCAAATGCCTAAAATATGTATATGCATAACTTTTATTTAATCCTTCACTGCTTTGCACGTCTGCAAATTTAATGGCGCTATAATGCCAAAATTCGCGCTTAGTTACTATGCACGTATACACAATTCACTAATGCCTAAATACGGCTAATCTAATTTATTTGTTAAAACTCTATATCGACTACATATATTGACCCTGTACTACTTTTAATCAATTATTATCAATGTTATAAATCACCTAAGCATATAATTTAAAAAATTTAAAAGGACTTATAATGAAAAAACTATTACTTTTAGCCTGTATTTTAATTTCTCACAAAAGCTTTGCTTTAGAGCTTGCTAAATACCCCATTGAACTGAGCTCCGGGCAAGGCACTAATGTAGTAATCGCTCCTACAACAGATAAAAAACAAGCCTTAGTAAAGGTTACTGGTATAAATCACGATATTGATGGCATTGTTTTCCTAACTGACTTAAAACCTCATGGCAGTAATAATGCCTATAAATACACCTATGATGGTAGCGAGCGAAGCCTAATTAGCGTTGATGATGGGTATCGTTGTTGCTCTTATACTCTTTATATTCCAGATACACGCGATGGCACATACTTATCAAAAAAAGAAGAATCAAATCCTGCAATAGTTGAAGATTTAAAAGCCCAATACGAACAACAGTTAGCTAAAGGCATACAAGGGGAGTTAGCGAAGTTTAATCGTGGCAAGCATTTAGGATACCAGCAAAAAAATATCTCTGCTGCTAATGACGAAGTAAATAAACAATGCGGGCTAAAAATAAAGACCAACCTCAATTGGGAAAGCATAAATGATGCTAATCTTAAGGAATATGCAGTTGGGTCATTTTGTGCACAAGTTGCTAAAGAAATGGCATATATGTGTGAGGACAATCAAAATTTTAAAAGTGATATAGCACAATTTAATACTATTGAGTGCACATTCACGGATGAATTAAAGCTGCGAAAAAATGGTAATACAATAATATTTAAAACAACGCCCAAAGCCCCGAACCAACGCGAGTTTATTAAGTCTTATTTGTTAAATTTATAAACTAAATTAAAAATTTAATCCGTCAATTAAAAAAGCACCGGAGGTGCTTTTTTGGTTTACTAATTTAGTTTGTTTATACCAGTTCAATTAATGTTTTCTATAAAGTTAAAAATATAATTAACCCTACACCAAGTAATAAGCGGTAAATCACAAATGGCAACATCCCCATTCGCTCAATTACTTTTAAAAACATAAATATACATACGTAAGCTGATAAAAACGAAAGCGTTACACCTAATAATAATGTGCTCCAATCAACAACGTGGTCACCTAACGCAAGCTCCGCAGTGTAATAAAGGCCCATCATAGAAATAATTGGTATTGCTAATAAAAATGAGAAACGCGCAGCACTTTGTTTATTCATACCCAGCATTAAACCTGCTGTCATGGTGATACCTGAGCGAGAAGTTCCTGGGATCATGGCAACAGCTTGTGCAAAGCCGATAATAAGTGCCGTTTTCCAGTTGAGCTGATAAATCGTTTTAATTTGCTTGCCCTTGGCATCTGCGTACCAAAGCAATAAACCAAATACGATTGTGGTAGTTGCTATTACCCAAGCGCTTCTTAAATAAAGCTCTATAAAGTCTTTTAAAAGCAGCCCTAAAATAGCAGCTGGAATAGTACCAAGAATAATCCACCAACCTAATTTACTATCGTCTGTACTACCTTGAGCACCAAACGATTTAAACCAAGCAGTGAGTATATCGGCAACCTCTTTTCTAAAATAAATTACTACGGCTATTAACGTCCCTACATGTACTGCTACATCAAAGGCTAAGCCTTGATCTTCCCAGCCTAATATTTGCGAAGGTAAAATTAAATGTGCTGAGCTTGAGATAGGTAAAAACTCAGTAAATCCTTGTATCAGGGCTAAAACAATTATTTCTATAATGCTCATGGGTTAGAAAACTCCACCTTCCATAGTTTTTGTTGAGGGTTGTTATACTCACCCCAAAGCTCAGCTATGGTTTGCTTAGCTACAGGGTGATAAAAATTGGGGGCTACTTCAGACAGTGGCTGAAGTACAAATGCATTTTTTGTTATTTCGTCGCGTGGTAATTGTGCTGGAGAGTCGCAAATAACATCATCATAAAATAATAAGTCTAAATCGAGTGTACGAGGACTAAACTTTTTATCATGCGCGTTACGACCATTATCTCGCTCGATTTGCTTTAATAAGGCACACACATCATGCAATTTCATATCAGTACTTGCAGCAACAACAGAATTGTAAAAGTTATTTCCTGCAAAGCCTACTGCCTCACTTTCAAATACTGACGAATGCACGATATGCTCAAAATGTTGCCTAAGTGCTATCAGTGCGCATTGTATATAATGCGCTTTATTTATATTTGAGCCTAAGCTGATATAAATTTGCGCCATTTAATCACAAACCTTAGTGCGAGTAATTTCTACACCAACAGTTTTTGCTTGAGGTACTGCTGCTGGTTTGCTTACTCTTATAGTCACTTTTGGTGTATTAAATTCGGTTAGTATTATTTTTGCTAACTGCTCTACCAGTGTTTCTAGTAATTCAACTGGTTTTGCTGTGCTGTGCTCAATAATACGTTCGCTTACTTTAGCGTAATCAAGCGCTAAGTTAATATCGTCGTTTTCTGCTGCAGGTTTAATATCACTAAGCATTTCAATATCAAAATAAAGGCTCTGTTTACTTTCTTTTTCAAAATCGTACACGCCAATAATCGTGTCGACGTGCAATTGAGATATAAAAACCTTATCCATTGATACTCCAAATAACAATAAACTACTAAGCATCAGTAAAATTAATACTGTATATGGTTTAGCCAGTGTTTAAATATGTAAAAATAACTTCTACAATAGCAAATTAACTAAGCTAGCTATTAAATAGGCTGTTAATAATTTTTACGATAAATTTTGTCGCCAATAATAGCTTAAAAGTACCCTCAATTGGTATAGCAATTAAAAAATAAGGAAGCGCGTGTTAGCCACATTAATGTTTGTTTTAGCTTATTTACTTGGGTCGATTTCGTCGGCTATTTTAGTGTCGCGGCTATTCAAACTTCCAGATCCTCGTAATAGTGGTTCAAATAACCCTGGCGCTACAAATGTCTATAGACTAGGTGGGACGTTTCCTGCGTGTTTGGTATTGGTTTTTGATATTTTAAAAGGCACGATCCCCGTTTGGGGCGCTTATTTTTTAAAGCTAGAACCTTTAGAGCTTGGCTTAGTAGCCGTAGCTGCATGTTTAGGGCATATGTACCCTGTATTTTTTAGTTTCAAAGGCGGAAAAGCAGTCGCCACAGCATTTGGCTCATTGCTACCTATTGGTTTATCTTTGGCTGGCTTATTAATTTGTACATGGTTGGTTATTGTTGCAATAACGCGTTACTCTTCTCTTGCTGCGCTTGTGGCTGTCTCTTTAGCGCCGCTATATACTTGGTTAATAAAACCGCTTTATACTTTGCCTGTTGCGTTTATTACGCTGTTAATCATTTTTCGCCACCGCACTAATATAATTCGTTTATTTAGCGGAGACGAACCAAAAGTGGGCGCTAAAAAAGCCCCCACTGATGACAAAAAACACTAGCTTTATATAGCTTCTAAGCTATCTATTGGCCAACGTGGTTTGGTTTTCATATCTAGGCTAGCAAACTGGCCGGCCTTTAAACGCTGCATACCTGCATAAGCAATCATCGCACCGTTATCTGTGCAAAACTCTGTGCGAGGATAATATACTTGCCCTTTCATACCGTGCATTACGCGCTCTAGCTGTAAACGCAACTGTGTATTTGCACTTACCCCACCGGCAATAACTAAGCGTTTAATACCCGTTTGTTTAAGCGCACGCTTACATTTTATTACTAAAGTATCTATTACTGCAGTTTGAAACGCATGGGCTATATCTGCTTTGGTTTGCGCGTCGTCGTCATTTTCACGAATCGCAATAGAAGCAGCTGTTTTTAAACCGCTAAAGCTAAAATCAAGACCGGGTTTATCTGTCATTGGGCGCGGAAATACAAAACGCTTTGCTACGCCTTGCTCTGCCATTTTAGCTAAGCGTGGCCCACCTGGGTAATCAAGCCCTAACAGTTTGGCAGTTTTATCAAACGCCTCACCGGCCGCATCATCTACCGATTCACCAAGCACTTCGTACTGGCCTATGCCCGCAACTTTCACCATCATGGTGTGACCACCAGATACAAGTAAAGCAATAAAAGGGAATTCAGGTACGTTTTCTTCAAGCATAGGCGCAAGTAAATGCCCTTCCATATGATGCACTGCAACAGCTGGAATATCCCAACCATATGCTAAAGAGCGACCAATAGAGGTACCAACAAGTAACGCACCAACCAAGCCTGGGCCTGCGGTATAGGCAATACCGTCTAAATCTTCAGGGCCGCAACCTGCTTGAGCAAAAGCGGCGTCAATAAGTGGTAATGTTTTACGAACATGATCGCGCGATGCAAGCTCAGGTACTACACCACCATAATCTGCATGTACTTTAACTTGGCTGTATAATTGATGAGCCAATAAGCCTTTTTCATCATCGTAAATCGCAATACCTGTTTCATCACACGATGACTCAATGCCCAAAATTCGCACTGTACTTCTCCTGCCTTTTAATCACTACTTAATGTGTTTATAACGCCAAACCAATGTTGGTTTGTCCATCCGCAATAGCTTGCTTTTTAAGTGCTTTAACATTTTCTGAGGTAATACGTCCCATATTTTCAACAAAGTCGATTAGCTCCCTAAGCACGTCAATTTCGTATTGCATTAATGGGTGCTCACGCACTGCCTTATTGTCAGCTACTTCGCCTTCAACAGTCATTTGGTATTCAATAAAACGCGCTACTGTAGCCTGCGAAATTTTACTTACGCTAATAAACTCTTGCTCATCTTGACCCATAAGGCCATGCATAAGACTTAACAAAGAGGTAGCAGCATCTATCGCAGGGTAAGTACCAAACATATCAAAGTCAGCAAGCTCTGGAACATTTGGCTCAATTTTTTCAACTTGTTTTTCAAGATCAATTTTACTTTTAGGTAGTAATATTTTTTCCCAACAAACGTTAAGCGCACTACGTAGTAATGCTTCATCACCAAAACCAGTGGCCTCACTAAATAAACCGTAGTTTGGCAACATACGCTCAATTAAAGCACCTGCTAGCACTGCTTTTTGTAAGTAGTTTAGCTCTCTAATACGTTGAAAATTATTCGCTTTAGTCATTCTTTAGAGTCTCACATGACCAACAAAAATCAAATGTTGATCCATTATGCTCATTACAATTAGGGCACACCCAATCTGGAGCGGATTGTTTTACTTGCTGATAGTTTACCAATATTTCACGCGCGTGGCGCTCTTTTATCGCATAAACCTGCACACTAACTTGGGTTTGCTCAAATGGGATTTCACCTAACGCACCTTGTAACATTTCACCTTGAATTTGACACTCTATGCCAGCACTCAAAATAAGCCCTTTTACAATATTCGCTTCAAGATTATTGTCAGCTTTGTAGAGTGTTATCCAATGAAATGCATTGTGAGAGTTTTCAGTATTAATATTTTGCAATTATCACCTCATTTGTTTTGCGTTTACAATATCCTACGATACTCTACTAAACTGTGTAGTAAGTAACTTTTTAGGATAAAACAATGACTCTTACGACCCCTGGCTTACTTTTTCCGGCAATTTCACTTTTGTTACTTGCTTATACAAACCGCTTTTTAGTTCTAGCGCAATTAATTAGAGAGCTAAATGCGCGAGAAGGTGAGTCTATACGTCCAGTTGTTGTTGCTCAAATTACTAATTTAAGAAAGCGAATAAAGCTGATTCGAACTATGCAAGTATATGGTGTAGCATCATTTTTACTTTGCACGCTATCAATGTTTGCATTATTTATTGAATTTAATACCACTGGCATTATTCTATTTGGCGTAAGTTTGGCGTGTTTAAGCTTATCGCTATTAACTTCTCTTTTTGAAATACACATATCTTGTGATGCAATTGAAATAGAGCTACAAAGTATTGAAAACAAGCCATTAAGTAACAGAGTAAACCGTAACTTTGTAAAATAATACGTATACGCTTAAGCACACCTATTGATTGTAACAATTACATGGTATGGCTACTAATTCGAGCATATACCTTTTCATTAACTAGAATAAAAAACTTAACCTTTTACACCTAACTTACTGAGTAAAAATAACTTTAAAATAAAAAAAATTGCATAAATGTAAATAAATAAGAATGAACAACTAGTTTTAAATTAAAAAAGTAATACTATTTGGTCGCTTTTCTCTTTAATTAATACTTAAAGGGGGGTATCCTGCCTAAATCATGCATGAACTTGCAAACGTATTTCAGTATTAAATTTTACTAATCTTTAGAATAAAAATTAATATATTTGATGTTCGCGGTAACTGCGACTTACTTATAAAAAGGGACTATAAAGTGAGATTTGAACAATTAGAGCAATTTGTAGCGCTTGGTGTGTTACGTCACTTTAGACAAGCAGCTGAGCAAACCCAAATCAGTACTTCAGCGCTTACGCGCAGCATTCAAACTCTTGAAGATGAAATGGGATATGAATTAGTTAAACGCTCAACCCGCTCTGTTAAATTAACGCCTGAAGGCGAGCTTTTTCTTGATTACGCGAAAAACACACTGTCGGAACTTGAACTAACTAAAAAACGAATTTTTCAATCTGTTAATGGCAATGCTGATGAAAAGCTAGTTATTGGCTATACCAATAAGGCTAGTAGCATAGTGCCTATTTCGTGCGGACAATTTTTAGCGCAGTACCCTCACATTAAAATAGAGATGCAACTACAAGACCAGCAAGAACTGACACGTAAACTCCAACAAGGAGAAATAGACATAAGCGTATATTCGCAAGCTATTAATAGTATTGGAAGCGATATACATTTACCTGATCAGCTTGTTTTATTTGTGTCAACAAACCACCCTCTGGCTCATAAAAACGATATCAGTAAGCACGACTTAGATGGTTACCCTATGTACGGTTGTTTCTCCCAATCAAAACAGGTACAAACTATGCTAAATGAAGCCATTGACTCTTTAAACAAATCATCAAGTATTAAAGTAGGCAGTATTGAGCAAGTAATGGCGGGCGTTGTTAAGTCTAATCACTTTGCAATTGCAAGTATTGAGCATGCTAATACAATTGCTGAACACTCGAATTTAGTGCAATTAAAAACGAATAAAGATTTAAGCCATGAACAGCTTGTAGTGCAAACAAGCCAACAAATAGCGATTAGTGAACATGTAGAGCACTTACTATCGCTAATTAAAAAAGCAGGCACTACGTTTAACTAATTATTAAAAAAGTGCGGCATAATAAACAGTAGCTTTTAGCTATTTTTCGGCTACACTGTCGCACCTTTTTTAAACAGCTGACATGAATGAACACACTTTTTGGTTCCGATGTCTATTTAGATGATATAGAACGCCAAGGATACGCCGTAATTCATAACGCGCTTATTGCTGAATTAGTTAATGAGTTAGTAACCGATTGTCACCGTATAAACCCTCACTTTAGTCTTGCCGGTATTGGCCGTTTAAACGATTTGCAAATAGATAAAACTATTCGTAAAGATAAAACCTATTGGTTTGATGGCAGCTCTCAGGCGCAGCTTACCTATCAAGCTATTATGCAAAGTATAAAAACAACGCTAAACCGTACTTTTTTTATGGGGTTATTTGATTACGAATGTCACTATGCAAAGTATACGAATGGTGACTTTTATAAAAAACATATAGATGCATTTAAAGGACGCTCTAATCGCGTATTTACAACTGTGCTTTATTTAAATACACCTGAACAAGGTGGCGAACTTGTTATTTATAAACCTAAAAGTAAAGAAATAGAAATAACGATTAAACCAACTGCGGGTACATTAGTTATGTTTGAAAGTGAGCGTTTTGCCCATGAAGTATTACCCGCCGTTGATGAGCGTTACTCTATAGCCGGATGGTTTAGAAAAAACGCTTCTATAAGCGGTATTATAGACCCACCAAGGTAGTAATAATAAGTAGTTTAAAGCCTGCCTAGAGGCTTTAAACTACCATTGGATAAGAAACTAGTAACCCTATAAAAATAGCTAAGCCCACATAATGGTTATTTAAAAATGCTTTAAAGCAATCACTTCTATCGCGCTTATGAATAAGTGTTTGCTGATAAATAAGTAAACCCGCAGCAACACTTACGCCAACGCCAAATACCGCACCTAAATTATTACTTAGCCCAATAAAAGCAATAATTGCGATAAATACAGTATTTAATATAAAAATAATATGACGATCCAATTGACCAAATAAGATGGCTGTAGACTTTACCCCTATTTTTAAATCGTCATCTCTATCGACCATTGCATACATAGTATCGTAGGCTACAGTCCAGCAGATATTAGCAATGAATAATAGCCACGCTTGCGATGGTACTGAATTAATCGATGCCATATAGGCCATTGGAATTGCCCAGCCAAACGCAGCACCTAAAACCACTTGGGGTAATTGGGTATAACGCTTCATAAAAGGGTAACAAAATGCTAAAGCAAGCGCCCCAAACGACAATAATATAGTGTTTATACCCAACAACAGCACGAGTACAAAAGCAATGGTAATAAGCAGTGCAAATAAGCTTAATGCTTCACCAGCGCTTACTTGCCCAGTAGCGAGCGGCCGCCCTGCAGTGCGCTTAACAGCTCCATCTATTTTTCTATCTGCAAAATCGTTAATAACGCAACCGGCGCTGCGCATAACAACCACTCCCAGTGTAAATACAATAAAGTTAAGCAAACTAGGCATAGCGCTATTAGCAAGCCATAAAGCCCAGTATGTAGGCCACAGGAGTAATAAAGTACCTATTGGCTTATCGATACGCATTAGTTGAATATAAAAAGGAATATGCTTGATATGCAATGAGGCTAATTTCATGAGTACAAATACGCTCCTGGTAAAAATACTTCGCACACTAAAAATTGATATTCGTGTAGGGAAAAAACACTACGACGCCCTAAAAGATCTCTGTTTGGTAAGTTTAGCAACGTCACTAATTGTTGTATTGAATGAGAGAAGTTGAAAGAGGCTATTTCTATCTCTGTACGCTTTAATGCAGGGTCTTGAAAAATCACATCCCCTAACGGACGCTCCCCTATATTATGCAACGGGTTGCTTGCATCGCTTTTAGGTAACCAGCTTTGTGCATATACCATAGGTACGTTATCGCACAGTAAAATAACTTCTCGATTAATTGCTGTTTGAGTAGCACAACTTAGCAAATTTTGTTGCTCAGGACTTAAAGTAAATAGTTGCTCACTTAAAACTTTCACACTAAATATTTGTGATTTACTTTTTAATTTAGCGGTTAAAGAATTTGGCTCAAATAGCCATTCTTGTTCAGCAGAAGATAAATCACTTACAGATGAAGTGGACTGCCAATTAGCAGAAATAGACAAGGGATAAGTAATCACAATAGCTCGATAAAATAAAAACCAACGCGATGATAACATTGCCAAAGCATTTGAAAAAGTGATGTTTTATTGCCGATAAATAATTGCTTGGCGCTGTTTATTACCTACTATTAAGTATAAACTATTTATAACTGGTTTACGGAAATGCACTAAATTATGAAAAAAATAGTATACGCAGGTCTTTTTACACTTTTAGCTAGCATAATGAGCTTAACTGCTCGTGCGGAGTCGAGCGTAGGATACTTTGGTTTTGAGCCAGATATAATCACTAACTATATTGGCGCCTCTAGTAAAAAAATGGGCTACGTAAGGGTTACTATCGATTTAATGCTAACCGATACTTCAGACATTGCTATTGTTGAGCACCATACACCATTACTACGTGATGCCTTGGTTGAAATACTATCAAAAGAGCCTGAAGAAAAAATAAAGTCGTTAACTGGTCGTGAAGAGATCAGAGCAAAATGTGCTGAAAAATTAAAGATGTTACTCAAAGAGGAAACAGGCCAAGAGATCATCCGTGAAGTCTTGTTTACTAAATACCTGTATCACTAGAGAGCTATTTTTTTGCATTAAAAATATTAGCGGTAAATGCGTAGGCCATACCGCTTAAAAGCCCACCTAAATGTGCCCAGTTTGCCATGCCAACAAATAATACATCAGCAAAACCAAGTACTAGCCAAATAAGCATAAAGCCAATGATTGGTGTACTAACTAGCGCAGGCCGCTTAGGGTTTAAATAGCTATGGATCCAGCAAAAGCCCAATAACCCATATACCACACCGCTTAAGCCACCAAAATTGGGGCCTACAATTAGGTACTGAGCCCAGTTGCTAATAAGCGCAGTTACAACAAAAAGCCCTACTAAGCTAATTTTACCACACTGTTTTTCAATATTATCACCAAGCGACATCCACCAAATTAAATTAAACACTATATGCATAGCACTAAAATGCACAAGTGCAGGTGTAAGCCAACTTAAAGGCTGAGCAGGATTAAATTGAAGCGCGGTGTATATTTTCTCAAAGCCGCCGAGTAAAAATGCAAAATAAATAATTACACTTACAATACTTACCGTTTGGTTTAACCAGCTAAGGGCTTTAAATCGCGCTATTAAGTTAAGCGACTGTCCTTGGTAGGTAAGTCCTGATTGCGTACTTCCTACATCCCAAGAAGCTTGCTGATAGCGTGCATGATTAGGGTTTTGTACAAACTCATCCCATAAAGGTTGTACTTTATGAAAATGCTCAGGCGCAACGCTAATTATTACATTACTACCATCAGAGGAGCTTAACTGCCCTTGTAAACCTTGGCTTTTTAAATAATCTATAAAGCCTTGTGCGGCGCGCGGGTTATTTAAACTGCCAAGTTCAATCATCGTTCTACTTTCTCGCTATATGAAGCTTCCCAGGCAGTAAAGCCGCCATCCATGCTATACACATCTTCAAAGCCTTGCTCAACTAAGTAACTTGCAGCACCTTGCGAGCTCATGCCGTGGTAACACACTATAATAATGGGCTGGTCGAATTCTTTTTCCATCATAAATTGGGCTATATTTGCATTTGATAGTGCCTCAGAGCCTGGAATATGCCCTGCTTGATACGAGTTTGGGTCGCGTATATCTGCAATTACTACGTCTTCTTTATCTAACAGCTCATGCGTTTGCGCAATAGAAATATGTTTAAATGCCATTGAAATCTCTTTAATAAATTAAATAAAAAAGGCGGCCATAGCCGCCCTTCTTGTAATTTTTTGTGGAATTAATCCCAGTTTAAAATTACTTTTCCTGACTGACCTGAAATCATCATATCAAAGCCAGCTTGGAAGTCATCTACAGAATACTGATGCGTTATGATTGGGTTTAGATCAAGACCTGATTGAATCAAACTTGCCATTTTGTACCAGGTTTCGAACATTTCACGACCGTAAATGCCTTTGATCACTAAGCCTTTAAAAATAACTTGGTTCCAATCTACCGCCATATCTGATGGCGGAATACCTAACATGGCAATTTTACCACCATGGTTCATGTTATTAAGCATAGAATTAAATGCACTTGGCACGCCTGACATCTCAAGGCCAATATCAAAGCCTTCTGTCATGCCTAAATCATTCATTACATCTTCAAGCTTTTCGTTGGCTACATTTACAGCACGTGAAGCCCCCATTTTACGGGCAAGCTCTAAGCGATATTCATTTACATCAGTAATTACAACATGGCGTGCACCTACATGTTTTGCAACGGCTGCAGCCATAATACCAATTGGGCCTGCGCCTGTAATAAGGACATCTTCACCTACTAAATCAAACGAAAGTGCTGTGTGTACAGCATTGCCAAACGGGTCAAAAATAGACGCTAACTCATCAGAAATGTTATCTGGAATTTTGAACGCGTTAAATGCAGGGATCACCAGGTATTCTGCAAAAGCGCCTTCGCGGTTAACGCCAACACCTGTGGTATTACGACATAAATGAACACGCCCAGCACGGCAGTTTCGACAATGCCCACAAGTAATATGGCCTTCGCCAGATACGCGGTCGCCAACAGCAAAACCACGAACTTCTTGTCCCATATCAACCACTTCACCTACATATTCGTGGCCAACTACCATAGGCGTAGGAATCGTTTTACTTGCCCATTCGTCCCATTTATAAATATGGACATCGGTTCCACAAATAGCCGTTTTGCGAATTTTAATAAGCAGATCGTTATGGCCAACTTCTGGTTTTGGCGCATCTGTCATCCAAATGCCCGGTTCTGCTTTTAATTTAGATAATGCTTTCATCATTAACACTCAACTAAAAAACCGAGGACTGGCCTCGGTTTATAAAAAATTTAAATAACACCCATTTCTTTACCAATGCGGGTAAAGGCAGCGATCGCTGTATCAAGCTGCTCAACACTGTGCGCTGCTGATATTTGCGTACGAATACGTGCTTGGCCTTTTGGTACTACTGGGAATGAAAAGCCAGTCACATAAATGCCTTCTGCAAGTAATTTATCAGCCATAAGTGATGCTACTTTAGCGTCGCCTAACATAACAGGGATAATGGCATGGTCTTTACCTGCACAGGTAAAGCCTGCAGCTTCCATTTGCTCACGGAAGTATTTAGCGTTTGACCAAAGCTTAGCGCGAAGTTCACCGCCATTTTCTAGCATTTCTAGTACTTTAATTGATGCTGTAACAATCGAAGGAGCTAGTGAATTAGAAAACAAGTATGGACGAGAGCGCTGGCGTAACCATTCTACAATTTCTTTTTTACCTGAGGTGTAACCACCTGATGCGCCGCCAAGTGCTTTACCTAATGTACCAGTAATAATATCTACTCGGTCAAGTACATTACAATACTCTGGTGTACCCTTACCGTTTTCGCCAACAAAGCCTACCGCATGAGAGTCATCTACCATTACAAGAGCATCGTACTTATCGGCTAAGTCGCACACGGCTTCTAAATTACAAATTACGCCGTCCATAGAAAACACGCCGTCGGTAGCAATTAGTTTAGTTTTAGCACCCGCTTCGTCTGCAGCAATAAGTTGCTTTTCAAGATCGGCCATGTCGTTGTTCGCATAGCGAAAACGCTTAGCTTTACATAAACGTACGCCATCAATAATTGACGCATGGTTTAATGAATCAGAGATAATGGCATCATCTGGCCCCAAAATTGTTTCAAACAAGCCTGTATTAGCATCAAAACAAGACGAGTATAAAATGGTGTCTTCGGTTTCTAAAAATGCACTAATTTTTTGCTCAAGTGTTTTATGAATATCCTGCGTGCCACAAATAAAGCGAACAGAAGCAACACCAAAGCCATGATCGTTTAAACCATTTTGAGCTGCTTTTATTAACTCAGAGCTATTTGCTAAACCTAAGTAATTGTTCGCGCAAAAATTTATTACTTTGCCTGATGCAACTTCTATCTCAGCTTGTTGCTGAGACTTTATAATACGTTCGTTTTTATACAAACCTTCGGTTTTTACGTCTTCAATTTGCTGCTGTAGCTGGCTAAAAAAAGCAGATGCTCTCATCTGTGGTCTCCATTTAATTGAACGGGTAAACAGGTACTGTTTAATATGGTGGGTATTGTAAAAGTTTCATGAGTAAAATGCACGGTTTGCAGTTTATCGCAAACACATGCAGTGGCAGGAATTCCTGCCACTTTACACACTAATAAGTGGGTTAGATTTATAATGTTATAAATGCAGGTAAATCATTTATTGAATCAATTACTAGATCAGCAGATTGCTTTGCGTTTTCGTCAAAACTTTGACCTGAACGTACAAGAACACGTGTAGCAATATGTGCCTTTTTTGCAGCTTGCATATCACTAAGTTTATCGCCAACCATAATGCAGTGCTTGGGGTCGATGTTATGCTCTTTAATGCCTTGTAGTAACATACCGGGAGCTGGTTTTCTGCAATCACATTGCTTTAAATATTCTGGTAAAGCCTTTTTAGGGTGATGAGGACAAAAATAAACATCGGCAATTTCAATATTGTGGTTACTAAATTGCGTTTTCATCCACTGAGTGAGCGCTAAAAAATCAGCTTCGGTATAATAACCACGCCCAATACCTGATTGGTTAGTCACTACTATAATTTTGTAGCCTGCATCATAAAACTTTTTACAGGTGCTAAAAATGCCGTCAATAAATTCAAACTCTTCACTTTGATATACATAGCCGTGATCAACGTTAACAACACCATCGCGGTCTAAAAAAAGGGCTTTATTTTGTAGTTCAGTCATTATAAAGATTCTTTTAATACAACATGATCAAACACTGCCTTAACGCTTTCTACGCTTATTTGGCCCATTAAATCATCGCCCTTTACTCGGGTACCCCACGGTACTTGCTGCGCTGTTTTACCGGTTTGTTTAAGTAAATTTTTATGATAAACCTCAACTACGTAGTCTTGGTATAAATAAGGGCCGGTACGAGCCGGGTTTGAGTGTGCATATAAACCAATTACTGGCGTGCCAACCGTTACTGCCATGTGAGCCGGGCCGGTATCTGGGGCAAGTACTAAATCAGCTCTTTTCAAAACACATAGCAACTCTTTAAGTTTTGTTTTACCTACAAGATTTAAAATAGGGCTGTTACAGTGTTTTATAATATTCTCTGCTAAGTTTACTTCAAGCTCGGTAGGCCCGCCTGTTAAAGCAACGTTAAAACCTTGCGCGCGTGCGTGTTCTGCAAGTGCGGCATAACGTTCAGGCAACCAATTACGCTGAGCTTTACTAGCCGCTGGCGAAATAACAAATAACTTATTAGCTAAATAGTCTTGCCCTAATAACTCATCCGCTTTAACTTCATCTTCTCTCGTGTAAGGCATTTGCCAGCTGGGTTCATAATCATTTACCCCTATCGCTTTAGCAAAACCTTTAAAGCCCTCTAATACATGCGCCTCTTTTTGCGCTGCTATGCGTTTATTTATAAATAAGCTGTGTAGCTCTTTTGAGCGCGCCCAATCAAACCCTAATTTAACTTTTGCAGGTATACAGCGTGCTACAAAGCCTGCTCTTAGTGCCACCTGCATATTAAGAAGCACATCAAACTGCTTACCTTTAAAGGTGTTTTTTAATTTTTTAAGCGCAGCCTTACCTTCTTTTTTATCAAATATTACCAGCTCTACACCTGGTAAATCAGCAAGTAACATAGCCTCTACTTTACCCATTACCCACGTTATTTTTGCATTAGGATGCGCTTTTTGAATTGCTTGAACAGCACTAACGGCATGACACACATCACCAATGGCAGAGAGTCTTAAAATACAAATAGAGGAGTAATTAGGCACTTGAGTCACGCATTCCGTTAGGTTTTAAATAATATGATGGGATCTTAAATTATACTCGCGTTAATGCAAGCACTTATCCTGCGCCATAAAACACGTTAATATAGACCTATTATTGAATTATTTTAACGAGCTATGTTTAAAACACGAAAGCAAGGCAAGCACACTATTTTAAGCCACCCAGATTATTTTAACCTTGTTGATATAAACTGGTTTGATGCAGAATATTGGCAAAAGCAAAATAAAATAGTGGGCGCTAAAAAAGGCCGCGCTATAGCATGGTTTTTTAAGCACGATGATTTAACTGCAGTACTAAGGCATTATTGGCGCGGTGGACTAGTTGGTAAGCTATTAAGCGATCAATACCTTTATCCTGGACTTGAAAATACACGCGTATATAAAGAATTTAGCTTAATGGTAAAGCTTATTGAACTAGGCCTAAATGTGCCAAAGCCCATTGCAGCTAAAGTATCTCAAAGTGGTTTGATTTACCGAGGCGATATAATTACACAAGCTGTTAGCGGTGCTAAAAGCCTGCTCGACATTTTAATTGAACGCCCTTTAAATAGTAGTGAGCTTGAGAACATAGCCAGCACTATTGCGTTATTTCATAACAAAGGGGTGTATCACGCCGATTTAAATATCAATAATATTTTATTTAATGAAAAAGGCGACGTATATATTATCGATTTTGATAGGGGGGAGTTAAAAGCACCGAACCTTCAATGGCAACAACGTAATATGGCGCGCTTGGAGCGTTCATTCCTAAAAGAGCAAGGCCGTAATAACGTCTTCAATTGGCAAAGTAATGATTGGGAAGCTTTGTGTACTCTTTACGAAAAGAGGCTAACAGCTTAAAGCTAAATACTGCTGAGCTACTAGTTCAGCATTCACTTTTTGCAAAATTTCCGCATTTTCTACATTAGGCTTATTTGCTAAAACTTGCTTTATTTGAGCCGATAGCTCTTCGCTATTTCCTACAGGTACTAAGTAATTAGCCAGTTCGCCTGTTAATATTTCGCTCGGCCCAAAGGTACAGTTTGTACTTACTACAGGCGTACCCACTGCTAACGCCTCAATTAAAACTGTTGGCAAACCTTCAAAGTCAGAGCTTAAAACTAACGCTTGCGCGTGTTTAATCCAGTTATAAGGATTTTGCTCAAACCCTGGCACAATAAGTTGCTCTTCAATGCCATACTCTTTTGCAAGTTTAAATGCCTTTACTGGCTTATTACACAAAAGTACCAATTTATATTTTTTATCAAGCTTGGCAAACGCTGCAAATAAAATATCGTGGCGCTTTTGCTTAGCTAAGCGACCAACATGAATTAAATAAGGTGACTGCGGGATAGCCGTATTTACTTCATTAGATTGGCGTTTTATATCGGCTAAATCAAATGGATTATAAATAGTGGTTATTGCACTTGGCGTAATTAAATCGCCTTGGTTGATTTCTTGCTCTACCCCTTTAGATACGCAAACTAGTGACTTGCCATTTAAGTTTTGTTTTGATTTTTTAAGATAGCGATATGAAAATGGCCCTAACTTTTTTTGCCTAGCAAGCTCTGCGTTTACGGAGTTATGCATAACAAAATGCACATTTTTAACCGCACTTTTAGCGAGTAAATTATTACTTCTATCAAGGTTTGAAAGTACTAAATCTATCGCGCCTATGTCTTGTTGTTTATTACTAAACCAGGCCTCTAACTTTGCTACGCTTTTATTTATTTTCCAAAAGCGATCGACTTTAGATGCCCTATCAGTAAATAAACTCTCTACCTTTATTTGCTCGGGTATAGCGTATTCAAAATTATCTGCCAGCGATAAAATAGTTACGCAATGCTCTTTTATAAGCTGCTGAGCAAGGGTTAGCATCACTTTTTCAGCACCACCACCCGCTAATGAATCAATTACAATAACAACATTCATTAATGCTTATCCAATAGCATATTTTTTACACCTTGGGTTATAACATCATAACCTTGCGCATTTTTAAACTGTGAGTATTTACTCAAAAGTTCTTTAAAGTGAGGCTCTATAAGTAAGGCTTCTACTTTATTTATAATGTCGTTTTTATCAAAACGAGCTTTAAGTACTACGCCTGTACTTTCACAGCTAGTTAGGCGTTCATTTTGATCTTTTGAAATAGCACAAGCAACAGCAGGAGTGTTTACAGCAATAGCTTGCAATAGGGTATCGCCTGCACTTAATAGTGCAAATTTAGCTTGTTCCAACAGCGATAAAAACTCACTATTATCTAAGCTTGTGAGACTAATTACTGTACTCGATGTTGGTAAGGTCTTATTATAATTAGCGCCAAAGACCACCATCCCTTTTAATCCCGTTTTAGATGAGATTTGCTCTGCGGCAGCAAAAAAAACATCTGCGCAATTCTCACCATTGAGCAAATGACCTCCAGAGCCTGCACTAACAATAAAATAATCTTTTTTGTCGAGTTTATAGGTATCTAGCACTTGCTGAGTTTGTTGCTTTGAAGAAAACGCAATATAAGGCCCCACATTTTTGGGCATAGCTAGCGAAAACATATCTATTTTGGTTTTTTCTGCCCAGCTAAGTGGCTCAATACAGTAATCGGGTTGCACTACCCAATGACTATCTATTAAATTAATACGATTAAGCTTTAAGCCTTTAGCACGTTTTTTTGCGTGCTGAGAAATAAACACTACTTTTGCGCCTACTTTTTTAGCCGCCTTCATATGTGCAGCGCGCCCTGCGCAGTCAAAGATTACAACATCTGGTTTATATTCAGTTATAAATTGACATACCTTATCAAGCTCTTTTGTCGGCGAATGTTCGAGTAAAGTTGTATTAAATGGACAGCTTTTAGCATAAGCAGTGTGCTTATTTAAAATAAAGTGTATATCGAGAGTATTTGAGCATTCATTTTGTAGGCTTTGAGCTAGCAACAACGAGCGCATGTATTCACCAATTCCTTGCGGTGATGATACGGGTATAAATAAAAGTCGTTTGTTGCTCATTATAATCTCTATTCCTTATTTGCCTGTAGTATATCAATCACATACTTTTTACGATAGCTAGGTTGTATTTTTATACACAAATTTAGTGTGATAAAGATTATTATTTACTGCATTAATGGAGCGAGATTGATAAACTTAGTTGCAATCTTAATCACAAGGATCTGAACTTTGCGAAACAGAATTTTCCTACTTTCTACTCTTTTTTGCGCTATGAGCGTATCAGTAAATGCAGAGCCATGGGTAAAACCAGACGACTACGGACTCAGAGCCGATATTCAACAGCTTGCTGATGCTGGCGTTATTTTAGCGCCCGTAACAACGTACCCTTTAATGTGGAAAAGCTTTATTGGAGAGCTTGAGTCTACCAGGCTTGAGCTTTTATCACCGAGCCTGCAAGATGCACTGCTTCGTGTAAAACACCGTTATAAGTCAGAAAACAGTAGCTCGCACAGTGTACAACTCTCAGCGTTTGTCGCATCAGATCCAATTATAGCCACCAGCTTTGGGGCAACCAACACACAAGAATCTGAGCTTTCTGCGGCCTACGCCTACCTTGGCGATAACTTTGCAGCGAAGGTAGCCATTAATTACCGAAACGATGGTAAACAATGCTTAGTTGATGGCAAAACAACTGATGATATAGCCGCAAATGATCAAGCGCTTGAAGATTGTAACGACACTTCATTTGACGATAGCTATTTAGCATACCGCTTAGGTAATTGGATTTTTAGAGCCGGCGCCGTAGAGCAATTTTGGGGACCGGGTGTTGATAACAGTTTAATTATGTCAGGTAATGCCAAGCCTTTACCTGCACTAAGTGTAACGCGTGAGCAAAGCACTGCTTTTGAAACACCGTGGTTAAGCTGGATAGGCCAATGGAGCTTTACCGCCCAAATGGCAAAGCTGGAATCAACCCGCGTAATTCCTGATGCGTTACTGTGGAGCAGCCGTTTAAACTTTCGTCCAATTCAAGAGTTGGAAATTGCGTTAAGTTGGTCTGCACAATGGGCTGGCGAAGGCCAACCAAGCTCTGCCGGTGACTTTATTGATGTTATTACTGGGCAAACTAACTGTATTGACGGCAATGAAAGTTGCGATAGCTCATTAGAGTCTAAAATTGGTAACCAGCTTGCAGGCATAGATGTGCGTTGGTCTGATACATTATTTAGCCACCCCTATGCCATTTATGCCAGTACCATAGGTGAAGATGCCAGCTCACAGTTTAAACCGGCCGACAGAGCTTATTTATTTGGTGTGCAAACGACCCAACGCATTTACGATCAAAATGTATTAGTGAATGTAGAATATATTGATACTGGGGTATCTTGTAATGTCGACTCAACTAGCGAAAACTGCTATTACGAGCACTCAGATTACAAATCAGGTTACCGTTACCATGGCCGCACCATAGGCTCAACCTTTGATAACGATGCACAATCGGTGGTTTTAACACTGCTTGGGCAACTTTCAAACGGTGATGACTGGCAAGTAAAACTACGTAGCGTTGATTACAACAGCGATAATCGCGACCGCTACCCTAATAACCCAGACCTAGGTAATACTATTACTAAAACGGGCTACAACTCAAAACAGGTTGAACTGCGTTACAGGCAACTTGCAATGGGTGGACGTTTAACACTGGGCGCTTTTGCATCGAACAATGATGGCGCTGAAAACGACACATCAGCGTTTGCTAAGTACGAATATAACTTTTAAAAGTTGTAGAGTGATAATAAAAAGGGTTGAAAACGCAGTTTTCAACCCTTTTTATTTGAAACAAATATCTATATTACTGCTTTATTTTACTAATCACTTTTGATGTTGAACAACCATCTAAAAATGTCAGTACTTCTACTTTTCCGCCATGGCGCAGTACATGATCGGCGCCCGCAATTTGATCTACAGTATAATCGCCACCTTTTACTAAAATATCAGGGCTAATTTGCTCGATTAATTTAGCGGGTGTATCGTTTTCCTCAGCGCTACCAAAGGGGATTACCCAATCAACAGAGGCAAGTGCACTTAATACCATTGCCCGCTCATCAAGCGGGTTTATCGGGCGCTCAGGGCCTTTTAAACGGGTAATAGATTCATCGTTATTTAACCCAACAACGAGTCTATCTCCGCGCGCTTTAGCTTGTGCTAAGTAGCGGACATGCCCTGCATGTAAAATATCAAAACAACCATTCGTAAATACAATGGTTTCGCCGTTTTGTTTTGCAAACTCAATATGCTGCAGTACATCATTAAACGGAGTTTGGTAGTGCTCGCCATTAATGTGTAAGTATTGGCCTAGCTTTTGGCTTAGCTCTTCTGGTGACACTGTGGCTGCCCCAAGTTTACTTACTACAATACCGGCGGCTAAATTAGCAATTTCTACTGCATCTTTAGGGGCCATACCTGCCCCAAGCATTACAGCTAAAGTTGCAATAACAGTATCACCTGCGCCAGTTACATCGCTTACTTCTAGCTGCTGAGCTGCAAAGTCGTGTTTTTCATCGGCATTAATTAACGACATACCTTGCTCTGAGCGTGTAAGTAGCATGGCTTTAATACCATTTTTACTAATAAGCTCACGGGCACTTTGCGCTAAAATTTCTTCAGAGCCGGTTTTACCACCTGCTAAATTAAACTCATGCAAGTTAGGCGTAATGTAGTCTGCGCCCTCGTATAAGTGTAAGTCTGGCGATTTAGGATCGATAAGCACGGTTTTACCCGCCGCTTTGGCAATACTCACCATCTCTTTAATTAAGCTGAGCGAGCCTTTACTGTAATCAGAAAACACCACAAAGTCGTATTCATCAAGCACCAGCTCTAAGCGATTTAATAACAGCTGGCTGTGCTGCTCGCTAAAGGTTTCTTCTAAATCAAGGCGTACAAGTTGTTGATGGCGGCTAATAACGCGCATTTTAGAAATAGTCGGTAAATCACATACACTCACAAGCTGTGAACTTATTTTTTCACCTTTTAAAATATTTTCTAAAATTTGCCCGCTTTCATCCTCGCCAATTAAGCCAAGTAGCCCAACTTTGGCATCAAGCCTAGCAATGTTTTTAGCAACATTGGCTGCGCCACCGGCTTTGTCTTCAAACTTACTTACCTTAACAACGGGTACTGGCGCTTCTGGCGAGATACGCCCGGTGTCACCGTACCAGTAGCGATCAAGCATTACATCGCCCACCACTAAAATACGCGCTTTAGATAAGTTTTTTAATAGCGATAAATCCATTACTGCTGCTCCGCAACAACCATATCTATGGCTTCACATAACCAATGGCCAATAAACATATGCGCTTCTTGAATACGTGCTGTTTCATCGTTTTTGATAATAATTGGCAGCTTGGCAATGTTTTTTACTTTTCCGCCATCACGGCCTGTTAATGCAACAGTAAATGCGCCAATTTTATTAGCGGCTTCAAGTGCTAAATTAATATTTGCACTGGTACCTGAGGTTGTTAAACCAATAACTAAATCTTCTGGTTTACAAAGCGCCTGAACTTGGCGCTCAAACACGGTATCAAAATGGTAGTCGTTACTGTGCGCAGTAAGAATTGACGTGTCGGTTGTGAGCGCCATAGACGCAAGCGGTCCGCGCTCTAATTTATAACGTACTACAAATTCGGCCGCCAAATGCTGAGCATCAGCCGCACTTCCGCCGTTACCAAACCAAATAACCTTACCACCAGCTTGTAATGCACTATGGCATGCTTCTAATAACTGCATAGACTCTTGATGATAAGCCTCCATCGTTTCAAATAAGGCTTGATGACGGTTTAAACTTTCAACGTAGCTTGTTGCCACAGAATCGATAATTGACATGAAAAATTCCTCTAGGAACTGAAATGGCAGGAAAAAATTAAATCCATTATTCCACAGTTTTATTTAGTTGTGTGTATTTTATAGGAATATAGCTGAACTGGAACATAATTTAGTGCTTCACATGTTCAGAAATTATCACTTTCGCGTTAAACTAAGGGCACTTACCTCAATAAAAGTTCAGTATGGCACGCATTTTCTACTCATTCGCTTTAATTTTAATTAGCCCGCTGATTGTATTTTACTTATATGTATTAAGAGGTAAAAAAAACAAAGGCTACCGCGCACACTTTAAAGAACGTTTTGGCTTTGTGAGCAAAAGCTTATTTACAAGTAAAGGCAAACCGTTAGTTGTACACTGCGCCTCTGTAGGTGAAGTACTTGCAGCTGCACCACTTATTAAAGCGCTGCAAAAACAACACCCACAGCTTAATATACTTATTACCTGTAATACCCCTACAGGTCGCGAGCAAATAATTAATCAATTTAAAAATACCGCGGCGTGTAGTTATTTACCTATGGACTTCCCGTTTTCGACCGCCCGGTTTTTAAAACGTTTAAACCCACAAGCACTATGCATATTGGAAACCGAGCTTTGGCCAAACTTAATGGCAATAAGCCATAAAAAGAATATTCCGGTACTGGTACTTAATGCTCGCTTGAGCGAAAAATCGCAACAAGGGTATCAAAAGGTTGCTAAGTTAACGCAGATAATTATGCGTTCAATCACGGTACTTGCCAGTCATAATAAAAAAGATGCCGAGCGGTTTATTGAGCTCGGTTTAACCTCCTCAAAAAGCCATGTTACAGGCTCAATTAAGTTTGATATAAGCCCAAGCAATGAGCAGCTAGCTTCAGTTGCAAACCTTAAAGCACAATATAAAACTCAAGAGCGGTTTGTATGGGTGGCAGGCTCTACTCACCCACTTGAGCACGAAATGATATTAAATGCCCACCAGCAACTATTAAAAAAGTACCCAAATGCACTTTTAGTTATTGCCCCTCGACACCCTGAACAGTTTGATAAAGTAGCCGACACGTTAGCTCAAAGCCCCCTTAGCTTTAGCCGTCGTAGTAACAATAACTATCAAAATGAGCACGTACTATTAGCTGATACACTTGGCGAGCTGCAATGTTTATATGGCGCTGGTAATGTAAGTTATGTAGGCGGTAGTTTAATTCGCCGCGGCGGGCATAACCCACTTGAAGCTGCAGCTTTTTCGGTCGGAGTTATAACTGGCCCACATACGTATAATTTTGATCATGTATATCCTGAGCTTATAAAATTAAAAGGCGCTGTGGTTGTTGAAAACACTGATGAGCTTGCTACACAATTAATTAACTTAAGCCAAAACACTAAAGCTTGCCAAACTTTAGGGAATAAAGCGCAGCAGTGCGTATTAAAAAACCAAGGCGCCATTAAAGAAACATTAACCATAATTAATCAGTATTTAGAGCCACAAGCATGACTAATTTAGCTATAACTCAAACCCGTGAGTGGGTATCGTCGGTTATTGTAAAATATAACTTTTGCCCATTCGCCCGCAAAGAAGTTGAGAACAACTGCATTCATTATGTGCTTAGCCCAGCAGTAAAAATTGATGATGCAGTAATGGATATGCTTGAGCAATGCACACAGCTTGATCAAAATGCAGAGCGCGAAACCACATTAATACTGTTTGATAAAGGCTTTATCGATTTTGAAGACTTTTTAGATTTAGTTGATTTAGCCAATGCGCTACTGGTTGCACAAGGCTTTGAAGGTAAATATCAAATTGCTAATTTCCACCCTGACTACGTATTTGCCGATAGCGACGAAGATGATGCCGCAAATTACACAAACCGAGCTCCTTACCCTACACTGCATTTAATACGCGAACTAAGTATGAGCGAAGCGCTTGAAAGCTACGATGAGCCAGAATCTATTCCTGAGCACAATATTAAACTTGCAAGACGAAAAGGCATCGACTTTTGGCAGCAGCTTTTAGAAGGCATAAAAAAACCGAGCGCATAACCGCTCGGTTTTTAAGTATCAAATTCAATGTTACTTTTTAACCCAGCTGCCATTTACTTCAACATAATGGCCACTTTGGGTTTTTTCGATTGTTTTAGCCGCTGCGAGTGCTTCTACTTGGGCGAGCGATAAATTGTTCTTTTTAGCTAGTTTTAAATACTGAGCTTTGCGCTTTGCGTTAATTTCTTCAACAACAGCTTTAGCTTCGCTATTTTGTACTACTAAGCCTAAATAACCCGAACTGTTCTCACCAACTAACCCTTGGCTTTTAGCATCATCTAAACTAATCGCCCACGCCGAAAACGACATACACACTGCACCAATTAAAGTGGCAATACTTAATTTATTTTTTATAGTCATCATTTAGCTCCTAAAATAATTCGCTGTCGTCACTGAACAGGGTATCGAGTTCTTTATCCACCTTCACACGAATTTCGTGATCTACTTTTACATTAAGGTTGATAGTTATTGGCTCTTTAGCTGCTACTTCTACTCTGTGTGTACATGCGCTCAATGCGCTAATAGCAGCAAGGGCTGTGATTGCCTTAATGCTTAACGAATTTTTCATCATTAGTTTCCTTTTTGAGAATATTGCAGCTCAACTTTTTGTGTTATTTCGTCACTTAATCTTAGCGCTCTTAGTAGCGTAAACACGTTTTCTTCGTGGTTATAGTTAAAATTAACTTGCTGCTGTTGTAGCTCATTAAAGCCTTGTAAGTTAACACCTAAATTTAACCAACCATCACTTTTAAGTGCTACTGTACTATTAAGTTTTTGTATATCAAGGTTTTTAAGTAAGCTCAGTACAGACTGTAATTCTTGCTGCTGTTGCATAACAGAGTCAAACGCTGCGTTATTGCTAATAATAAGCTTACCTTCGCCTTGGTTTAATAAGCTGCCGTTTGTAACCTCTACGCCACTGTCACTAAAATGAAGGGGCAGCAACCCTTTTAATCGACCAGTTAAAGTAATTCCCGATTTATCATCAAGGGTAATGAGTTTACTCGCATCAATATCTTTAAAAGTAACATTGGCTGTTTGCTGCGATTTTAAAAGCGAGTATTTATCTAATTCAAATACCCCACCAAACACATTGCCACTTACATCAAATGCTTTCGCGCTATTATTTATCACTTCTATTTTGCCATTAATATTATTAACTACCGCGCCCGCTCTTAATTCATTAACGTTAAAGGTAGTAGGCTCAACATTAAGCTGTCCTGAATCATATTGCCCACTAAGTTGCGCCATAAACTGATTAGCTAAGTAATCGTTATAAAGCGCGCTGGTATCATCAATAGTTAAATAAAAATTGGCTTTTTGTAAGTTAACATCGCCACTAATACGCCCACCAAACTCGCCTTGAGTGAGTTGAGCTAACGGCTCAAATTGGCTAATAATTGAATTTAGCGAAAGTACATTTTGCTGCGGAACTATTACTTCAAACGGGTGTTCTACTTTTGAAATATGGTGATTCGCCACCAGCTCTATACCGTTTACAAATACATGATGAGACGCTTTAAGCGCTCGGCTTTGCAAGCCCTTTGAATCCACGTTTATATTTTCTAAATCAATGCTCGGGCTTGTCAGTGTAATTATTTGAGTATTCGCAGATAAATGAGCAAATAACTCACCCACGCCTAAGTTTGCCTTTGCACTGAGGGTATTGTTAATACCAGTGAGCTTATACTCATCGTATTGAACGCTTTTAAACTCACTTTTTAAAACCACGTTTGCATCGAGCTTTTCACTCATATTTACCACTAGTTTACCTGTGTAAGCGTTAATAGTCGTGCCATAAGCAACGGCTTTGTCAAAGCTAAATGTAGTACTTACTTTACCTACAGGTTTAGAGTCAATGAGTTGAGTAAGTGTAAAGTCGCCGTGGGCTTTTACATTATTAGCATCAGCCGGTAAAAATTCAGGCAAAGCGGTAAGCGTAATATCGTAATTGCCACTTAGTTGTGCGTTTTCAAGCTGCGTATTTAGCACTACAGCCTTTATATCATCAGTGTGTAGCTGCGCTTTAAGCTTCGTGCGCGCACTTTGTAAAGGCGTGACTGTATTAACAAACGTATCTGTAAAAGTTATGTCTATGTCTTGCTCGCTTTGCTCATCGCTTGTAAGCGTTATTAACGGCAAGGCTAAATTATTACCTACTAGGCTTATTGGTTTGGGTAAAGCCCACTGCCAATTAAGGGGAAGTTGCTTAACTGCAAAGGCCTTGTAGTCACCTTCAGGAATAAGAGATTGGCAGTTATTACCAAGCGTTACATTGTTTTTAAGCTTACTTGAGTCTAGCCCAAGCTTTTGGGTATTTAAATTATACGCAGCGCTTAGCACCCCTTTAGTATTATTACTAATGTCGCAGTTTTTAAATTTATAGTCATACCGCGCCTGTAAATTACCAGTGGCGCTCCCTTCTATTCCATTAAAGCTAAATGCTTGCGATGTATTAAAGCTAAGCCCGCTTAATAACGCGTTATCGGTTTTAAGTAATTGTTTAAGCAATTCATCATTAACTTTAAGCTGCCCTTGTACCTTATTATTGTAAAGCGTTGCGCTGGCACTTAAATCACCATTTACTACAAACTGGTTAAGCTTAGGCTCGTTAATACTTAAAATTAAAGGCTGATTTAAAAACTCACTGTTTATACTTAGTTGCTCAACTGTAATTGTTGGTCTTTTTTCGGGAAGGGCTAAATCTAAAATTGTTGCAGGGCTACTTACTTTATCACTTTGAGGAAGTGGATTTATATTAAGCGCCACATGTTTAATTTCAACATGGCGAGTATTTGCGGTAATGCCTGTAACAACAAGCTCTTGATTTTGGTAACTCAAGCACGCTTTTTGTACATGTACATTTAGCTTGCTGGTAAGCGAAAAGTCTAAACAACTTAAAGTAACGCCCGCTTTTTCAAGCGCAGGCGCTACAGCCCATTGTAATAATGGCAAACGAAATACATAACCAAGCAATACTATGCTTAGCAATACAGCCCCCATAATTAAACCAACGCGCTTTAACATACTGTCCTTATAAGCTTTTATTTATACTTTACAAACTATCGTAATTTTAAATCTACGCAATCAAAAAAGGCTGCGCAGTGCAGCCTTTTTTATTTTACAGCTAGATTATGAATCTAACTTGTATATGTCGTTTTTAACCTACATTTTTACGTGCATTGCGGAACATACGCATCCACGGGCTATCCTCTTGCCACTCATCAGGGTGCCACGAGTTAGCTACAGCACGGAATACACGCTCAGGGTGCGGCATCATTACTGTTGCACGGCCATCAGTAGAGGTAATACCGGTAATACCTTCTGGTGAACCATTCGGGTTAGCCGGGTATTGCGTTGTAGGGTTACCGTAGTTATCAACAAATTTAACCGCGACAGTACCGCTTTCAAGCGCAGCTTGAGTGGCAGCATCATTTGCAAACTCAGCATGGCCTTCACCATGAGATACAGCAATTGGCATACGCGATCCCGCCATTCCATTAAAGAACACAGACGGATTCTCTTGTATTTCTACTAAGCTAAAGCGTGCTTCAAAACGCTCAGATTTATTAGTTACAAAACGAGGCCAGTGCTCAGTACCTGGAATTAACTCTTTAAGCGTTGATAACATTTGGCAACCATTACATACACCTAAACTAAAGGTGTCTTCACGGTGGAAGAAGTTTTGGAACTGATCGCGTGCCATATCGTTAAACAATATAGACTTAGCCCAACCTTCACCGGCGCCTAATACGTCACCGTAAGAAAAACCACCACACGCCACTAAGCCTTTAAACTGCTCAAGAGTTAAACGCCCTTCGAGTATATCGCTCATGTGCACATCAACAGCCGCAAAACCAGCACGGTTAAACGCAGCAGCCATTTCTAGATGCGAGTTAACGCCTTGCTCACGTAAAATAGCCATTTGTGGTTTAGCACCCGTTGCAATGTATGGCGCAGCTATATCTTCGTTTAAGTCAAAGTTAAGCTTTACGTTTAAGCCTGGATCTTTTGCATCAAACTTAGCATCAAACTCCTGCTTAGCACAATCAGGGTTATCACGACGTGCTTGCATTTGGTACGTTGTTTCGGCCCAAATAGTACGCAATTCAGTACGAGTGTGATTAAGTACCGTTTGCTCGCCGCGGTTAAATATAATGCTATCGTCGCTATTAAGCGAGCCAATCACATGGCTAATTGCAGCAACACAATATTGCTCAAATACAGCATTTACGGCATCTAAATCGCTGTTAGCAACTTGAATTACAGCACCAAGCTCTTCGTTATAAAGTGCTTCTAAGTCTGAGCCTGTTAAGCCCGCTAAATCAACGGTTACACCTGTGTGCCCTGCAAATGCCATTTCAGTTACGGTAGTAAATAAACCACCGTCTGAACGGTCATGATAAGCAAGTAGTTTGCTATCTGCTACAAGTGCTTGCATAGCATTGTAAAAGCCTTTAAGTAACTCAGGGCTGTCTACATCAGGTGTAACATCACCAAGCTGCTTATAAACCTGTGCAAGGCTCGAGGCGCCCATACGGTTTTTACCAGCACCTAAATCAACTAAAATAAGCGAAGTGTCGCCTTTATCAGTGCGTAACTGTGGAGTTACTGTTTTACGTACATCGTCAACACGACCAAAGGCAGTAATAATAAGCGATAACG
>Ga0207907_100041_pt1 | contig 122730 bp, 106 predicted proteins | sample LinPmetageLP52_FD_184062 | JGI IMG/M metagenome (GOLD analysis project Ga0207907, IMG submission 184062) | Marine viral communities from the Subarctic Pacific Ocean - LP-52 (SPAdes) | ecosystem: Environmental > Aquatic > Marine > Oceanic | place: Pacific Ocean | collected 2011-08-26
AATTGAACAAAGTCGTAGCTGCCATCAGGCTTTACGCCATAATTAACTTTTACTGTTTCGTACCAATCGTTTATATCGGGTTTTGCTGCACGGGCACCATTACCTGTCCATTTAGCGGGCGTTTCATTAAAAAAGCCATCCGCTAATGGGTGTTCATTACCCCCTAAAACCTTATACTCTGGCGATGTTGGCACCTGAAAAGACTGCCCTGGTACGTAGTAAAAGTTATTATTTTTATCGTACGCTTTAGTGGTGTCGTCTTGTGCGCCAAAGTCTTTAACGCCCTTAGGTTTGCCAAGGGATTGGTAATTTCGTGCTACATGGTTAGGCACTATATCAATAATTACTTTCATGCCATGATTATGTGTACGCTCAATAAGTGCGCTAAATTCATCCATGCGCTGAGTAACATTAACTGCTAAATCAGGGTTTACATCGTAATAGTCTTTAATAGCATACGGTGAGCCTGCCCTGCCTTTAACTACATCAGGGTCATCTTGAGAAATCCCATAATCTGTGTAATCCCCAACTAACGCATGATGTAGCACGCCGGTGTACCAAACATGTGTGGTACCTAGCTCTTTAATGCCTTTTAGGGCTGCATCGTTAAAGTCGGCAAATTTACCTACGCCGTTTTGCTCTTTAGTGCCCCATGGCACATTGGCTGTTTCGGTATTACCAAACAAACGCGTAAATACTTGATATACAACCGGCTTGGTAAGCTCATTTTGCGTGTGGGCAGGTGCTTGCTGTTGTTCAGGTTTGTTATTTTCTGAACACCCTGTAGCAATAAGTGCACTACACAGTACTGCGGGTACATAAACTGATTTTTTCATTGTGTGTCTTTTTTGTCAGTATTGTTATTAACTTTATACTAAAGATTACTGCAGCAACCATACAGTTGCTGCATACGTATTCAGGTCACTATTGTGGCGTATTCATAACGAGTACCGTTGCGCTCATCGCTGGTAATTCAATGGTTTTGCCAAGCTTTTGTGTTTTTTGAGTAAATAAATTAAATGCTGTTGTGCTGTTAGGCATTACCTCTTGCATATACTCAATATTTTTTTGTAGCGCTTGTGTGTTTTTATTCATAAATACCAACACTGTTTGCTCATCGCTAATACGCGCATAACTATAAACCCCTTGTTGAGGCGTAAAGTGTACAAGCTTTCCTTTATCTAATGCTGAGCTGTTTTTTCTAAAGTTAAGCAGCGTACTGATGGTGTTATGCATCTCTTTTTGCTGTTTTGTTAAGCCCTCTTTGGTAAAGGCATTACGTGTTTGGCCTTCAAACCCGCCGGGGAAGTCGATTCTAATATCACCATGGTCTTTACTTGGGGTGTTATCTAATAGTACTTCCGTACCGTAATACATTTGCGCTATGCCACGTGTGGTTAAAAACAAGGTCATCGCCATTTTTGTTTTGGCTACATCTTGACCAAGCTCAGTGTAAACACGGCTCATATCGTGGTTATCGGCAAATACCATAATGTTATTTGTATCAGGGTATAAAAAGTCATTAGCTAACGATTCATATACTTTAACCCAACCCGTGTTCCAGCTTTCATCTTCATTTAGCGCTTGAATTACCGACTCTTGCAACGAAAAGTCCATCACGCTTGGTAAGCTTGATGTATAGCCATCTTGGTTATGCTTGCCACGTTGCCAGTAAGAGGCAATAGCAGGGTTAGACGTCCACTCTTCTCCCACAATATTAAAGTCTGGGTACTCTTGCATTATGGCTTTTGTCCAATCACTCAAAAATGCTTTATCTGAATATGAGTAGGTATCAACACGTATGCCGCTTAAATCGGCGTATTCTATCCACCAAATTGCATTTTGAATTAAGTATTCACTTAATAGTGGTTGGCGCTGATTTAAATCAGGCATGGTTTCTACAAACCAGCCATCGTTAAACTGGCGCTTATCGTATTCACTGGCGTGTGGGTCTTGTATGGTTTGGCGCGCATGGCTGGTGGCATTTTTGCCATTGTTAAATTCACCATTAAAGTTAATCCAATCTTTAGTTGGCTTATCTTTAACCCAAGTATGCTCAGAGCCAAAATGGTTAAGAACCATATCCATTACTAGCCCTATACCCTGCTCTTTTGCTTTTACTGATAACGTTTTGTATAGCTGGTTTGAGCCCATGCGTGGGTCAACCTTATAAAAGTCTGTAATTGCATAACCATGATAAGAGTAGTTGGGCATGTTGTTTTCAAGCACAGGCGTTAGCCAAAGCTGTGTTACGCCTAAGTCGTTTAAATAGGGAAGCGCGTTTATAACGCCCTGAATATCACCACCGTGGCGCCCACCTTTTATACTCGGGTTTGCCGCTTCTAACATGCTTGGGACAGTATCGTTTTGTTTATCACCATTAGCAAAGCGATCTGGGTTAATCAAATAAAGCGTATCAGCTGATGTAAACCCTTGACGCTGAGCGCTGTTTTTATCTCGCTCAAGAAGTGGAAACTCAAAGTTATTGCTCGTTTCGCTGCTATTAAACTCAAGCGTTCCGGCTTTAGCGGCGTCGGTAATGGTAATATTTAAAAATACATAATTTGGATTATCGGTACGGGTTACTTTATTTAACTTAACGCCGTTGTATTTAGCTAATTTAATTTGCTCGTTTGCAATGTTTTGCTCATGAACCATGATGGTAATCGTGTTTTTGTTCATGCCAACCCACCAATTAGCTGGCTCAACGTCAAGTGCGTAGCTAATGGTTGGTAAAGTACAGGCACTTACAAGTAAAATTTTTTTTAAAAGTTGCATCATCAGGCCTTTTTAATTTTTGCTAAAAAATCTTTATGAGTGGGTAATTGATCTACCGTTGAGGTAATAAGCGTTTTTAGTGTTGAGAATAAATCGTTTAGTTGTTCACTACTGAGTGAGTCAACAATGCTGTTGTAATCTTCGGGGATAAGCCCTTGGCCAATAAACACCTGTTGCCAGGCAACTTCGGCAAATAATTCGTCGTTTTCGCGAATTACTTTGCCGGTTTGCTTAAATAATTTGAGCTTATGGGCCAATGAGTCAGGAATGTCCATTTGCTTACATTGTCGCCAAAATGGGGAGTCTTCTCGCGCTGTTAGTGTGTAATGCAATATTATAAAATCACGAATGTGCTCTATTTCTATCACGCTTTGCTTATTAAATTCAGTAACTAAAGCTTCGCTTATGCCATTGTGTGGAAACAGCTTTATTAAACGGGTTACGGCACTTTGTATTAAATGAATACTGGTAGACTCTAACGGCTCTAAAAAGCCACTGGCAAGGCCAACCGATACCACATTTTTATGCCATTGCTTTAACCGCCGCCCTGTTTTAAATTTAATCACCCGCGGCTCAGTCATTGGCTCAGCGGGTAAATTATCTATTAATAACTGCGTTGCCGCATCGTCAGTTAAATAACGACTACAATACACCAAGCCATTACCTATTCGGCTTTGCAGCGGTATTTGCCACTGCCAGCCTGCGCTGTGTGCAATTGAACGCGTATAAGGTTTTAGCTCGCTAGTACCTTGAGACTGCACCGCCACGGCGCTATCACAGGGTAAATAATGAGACCAATCGACAAAACCTGTGTTAAGGGTTTGCTCTATGAGTAAGGCGCGCTGGCCTGTAGCGTCTATAAAAAGGTCGCCGTTTATCTGCTGTGTGTTACCAAGGGTTAATGATTTTATATTCCCTGATAGAGGGCATTGTTCAACCTGCTCTATTTTGTCATCAATATGCTCAACACCGCGTGATGTTGCGAGTTTTTTTAAAAACTCAGCATATAACGTTGCGTCAAAGTGATACGCATAATTCAAGCCAGGCAATTGTGTATTAGGTAGGGTATTTAAGGGTGCAAATTTATGCTGTTTAGCCGCTTGGTAGTTAAGAGAAAAATCCCATAAGCTTTCTTCTGCACCGCTAATATGCCCTTTTACCCAAAAATTGTAAAAATCGCAAAAGGGGAAGTCTTTTCCAAATGAGCCAAAAGCATGCATGTAGCTATGAGAGGGGGTTTTCCAATTTTCGAACTCAATTCCTAATTTTATAGATGCATTTGTAGCGTTTATAAAATCTTGCTCGTTTATACCCAGTGCATTGTTAAGTTGAATAATAGGTGGGATTGTTGCTTCACCCACGCCTATAGTGCCAATAGTACTTGACTCAATAAGGGTTATTTTAATTACTTTACCTAACACTTTATTAAGCAAGGCGGCTGTTATCCACCCTGCCGTGCCCCCGCCTGCGATTACGACGTGTTTTATTGGTTTCATATTATTATCCACGTTTACAGTTTAAAGCTTTGTTAAGTTTGATAAAATTTAGATAAAGTAGCTATAAAAAAGCCCTTGTAAAACAAATTACAAGGGCTCCTACACACAACCTTTATTATAGCTTGTAGCTAAAGCCTAACAAGTAAGTACGACCGTAATCTTGGTAGTCACGAACTTGTAGCGCGTTATCGCCAGAAAGCGATGTAAACGGCTCTTCTGTTAAGTTTTGAACTTGGAACTGAATTGATAACCCTTCAAGGCTTTCAACACCGGCCTCACTAAAGTCGTAACCAGCTTGAATGTCCCAAATTGTTTCACCTAGGATATCTACTTGCTCGGTGTTAAAACCTAAACCGTATACATCACCTTTAAAGGCACTACGCTTACGCATACTAGTACGTAATTGCACACCATTCATTTCGTAGTAAACCGTTAAGCTTTGAATTTTGTCAGACAGACCCGGTAGCTCGTACTCATTACCGTTTTGATCTTCAATATCAGACTCAATACCTGTATGGCTTGCAATTAAACCAAAGCCTTCAAGTGACGGGTGGAAAATTTTAAATGGTAACGCTAGAGATAGCTCGTAACCGTATAGGTCGCCGCCACCGCCATTTACTTTACCACTACCTGTGCCCTCTGATGTTGCAGGAATTTCACCTGTTGATGGATCTGCAACACCCGACATATCAATTTCGTATTTACCGTCAAAAATCCACTGCGTTAAGTCTTTATAGAAAAATGCAGCAGAGAAGTAACCTTCATCACTAAAGTAGTTTTCGTACGTTAAGTCGTAACCAGTTGCTTCTTTTGGCTCTAAATTAGGATTACCACCGGATACAGACCAGTAGTTACCATTTTCATCCTGTGTAGTATTGTAAGATGCGTCAATAGATGCATTCATTTCGTCTAAACGTGCACGAGAGATTGTTTTAGCCACACCAAAGCGAACTGTTTGTTGCTCATCAATCGCAAGTGATAAGTTCAAACTTGGTAATACGTGTGAGTAATCGTGGCTAATATTGGTAGGTGATGCCACCACAATATCATCAACAGTGTTAAATGCATTACCCTGCGATGACTGGTCGGTATGAACATAACGTACACCCACATTACCTGTAAGTGCTAAGCCGCTTACTTCGGCATTAATATTAGCCTGTGCAAATACTGAGGTAATTTCTTCTTTTACCGTCCACGATTTTGTTAAATGGCTCGTATTCGTTAAGCTTTCATCTAACAAGCTGTAGTAACCGTCATTTACTAACCCATTAACATCGTAAGCAATCATGTCACCCATGCCAATAAAGCCTAGATCAACGCTACCCATGCGATATTGCTCTGGCACAGCTAGCATGCCAGGATTATCAAGCGAAAAGCCAGATAACGTCATAAAGAAACCTTGCGAATCTTTTGTTTTTTCACGCTCTTTATAAGACATACCAAACTCAATTGAGCTGAAGTATTCGTTTTCTAATACTTTTGATGCAGCTAGCTTTAACGTAGACAGCTCATCTTCAATCGTTGGTGCATTTATGAATCCATCCTGTGCCTGATCTTTATAACCGGAAATGTCATTTCCATCAGCATCAATTAAACCATATTGATTATTTAAGGCCTTACTTGCGCCCCACGATAAAGGACCACCTAATTGAATAAGGCTGTAATCACTATAATCTAAGTCATGAGTAAACGTAGCACCTGTATTACTACCATTAAAGGTGTAACCTAAATTATCTGCAACACCACGTGAATCACCGCGCCCTGTACCTGAGTAACTTTCAAGGCTCCACACTTTACGATCTACATGCGAGTAACTTGCATCAAATTCAACTGACCATGAATCGTCAATATCGTATTTAGTATTAAAACCAAACGCGGTTAATTCTGCTTCACGCTCTTCGTAGTCATTACGAACAACAACTCGTTGACCTTCGGTAACGGCACTCGTAATAAAACCAGATTCCTGATCTATTACGAATGAGTCTTCGTCCCGTGCACCTTGCCCCCATGCAAATGGAATTTCGATACCACGTAAGATTTTTTCATCTGTAAAATCTACATATAATGCATCAAACGTCATATTTAGTTTGTCTGTCGGTGCAGCTTCTAGTACGAGCATGGCTGAATCACGTTCAAGTGTCGATGAACGTACAAATGGTTTTGCACCACCTAAAATTGAATATGTTTGGCCACCTACTTCTCTTTCGGGGTAGCCCCAAGCGTTCCAACGTTTTTCTTGGTTTGGTGAGCTCATTGAAGTTAAGGCAAATGCAATACCTATGGTGTCATCAGCAAACTGATCGATGTATGAAATAGTACCGCGGTAACCGTCGTCGTTTCCGTCTGGGTTTAGTTTATCAAAGCTGGTTTGCTCGTATTGGCCATTAACTTGAAATACACGCTCGCCTTTACTTAAAGGACGCACGGTTTGCATGTTAATAACACCCGCAATACCATCAGCATCTAAACTAGCACTTGGTGTTTTATATACGGTTACACCGCTCATTATTTCTGATGGGTAAAGATCAAACTCTACGCCGCGGTTATCGCTGATAGATACCTGTTCGCGGCCGTTAAATGTAGTACCACTTTCGTTTTCACCAAAACCACGAATTGATACTCTGCTTGCGCGACCATCTAAACGCTGCGCTGTTAAACCAGGTAAGCGTGCAATAGACTCAGCAATTGATGAGTCAGGTAGTTTACCTATATCTTCTGCAGAGATAGATTCTACAACCTGTGTAGAAAAGCGTTTTGTGTTGATAGATTCAACAACACTGCCACGAAAGCCTTTTACTTCGATAACCTCAACGTCATCATTTTTAACTGTATCTTCTTGCGCTGCTACAGAGGTAAAGCTTGCTAAACCTGCAGTTGCTAATGCCAAAGTTAATATACTTGGTTTGAACATAGACATGATGTTTTTCCCGTTACCCATATTGTGATACCCGCTTCTTTATTTGAGTGATAGTCAAACAGGCGAGCTAATTTTGTTGTCAGCATCAATATTAACGCTCGAATTATTTTATTAACAACTTTATGCATACGTATTCAAGACCATGCAATGTAATAAAAATTAACAGTTGGTTCACAAAATAAAAGCTAAGCTATTGATTTTAAATTTATTATTATGGTGCAACATGATTGTTAATGAGTCTTATAAAAATACATATGTTCGCACTATGAATTACCCATGATACAGCGTGTAAATAGCGTTAAATAAAGCAATTTTTAATATTTACATAAGTTATTTTAATAATTTAATGTTTTATGAAATTGGTAAGACCATTCATCACTTTCACCAATACCGTGCAAGCCTTTTAAAATAAGCACCAAAACAGACCGCACTATTTTATTCATAAGTAAAAAGCATGATTGGTAAAGCTAGCAATAAAAAAACAGCACCTTAAATACACCTCTTTAAAAGCGCATTTAAGTAAGTAAATTAGCTGCATACGTATGCAGGCTTTTTACAGAATAGTCCCCTTCACGTATGCTTTTTGAAAATTTAGCGATTGTTTCAATCGAACTAATAACAATATAAATACTGTGTGGAACGACGGAGAAAAGCATGGCCCAACAGCAGTGGTATAAAGGTGCGGTTATTTATCAGGTTTACCCGCGAAGCTTTCAAGACAGCAATAACGATGGTATTGGTGATCTTAAAGGGATAATTAATCGCATTGATTACATTAAAAGCCTTGGTGTTGATGCTATTTGGATCTCTCCATTTTTCAAATCACCTATGAAAGATTTTGGTTACGATATTAGCGATTATCGCGACATAGACCCTATTTTTGGTGACTTGAACGACTTTGATGAGTTAATAGATCAGGCACATAAGCGCGACATCAAAATTATAATTGACCAAGTATTAAGTCATACATCAGACCAACATCAATGGTTTTTAGATAGTCGTGAAAACCAAAATAATGATAAATCAGATTGGTACGTTTGGGCTGACTCTAAAGAAGATGGTACAGCGCCTAATAACTGGTTATCTATATTTGGTGGCGGCGCTTGGCAATGGGAACCTCGTCGTGGTCAGTACTATTTACATAACTTTTTAACCGAACAGCCTGATTTAAACTTTCATAACCCAGAAGTAAGAAAAGCAGTACTTGATAACGTGGAGTTTTGGCTTAAAAAAGGGGTTGATGGATTTAGGCTAGATGCAATTAATTTTTGCTACCACGATGCACAACTGCGCGATAATCCAGCTAAACCTAAAGATAAACGCCAAGGCCGTGGTTTTAGTGAAGACAACCCGTATGCCTTTCAGTATCACTATTATAATAACACTCAGCCAGAAAATATTGAGTTTATGCAAGACATACGCACATTACTTAATAAGTACCCTGGCACTGTATCGTTAGGTGAAATTTCATCAGAAGATTCATTGGCTACAATGGCAGAGTACACTCAAGGTGGTGACAAACTACACATGGGTTACAGCTTTGAACTACTTACTGATGACTATTCAAGTAAATACATTAGAGAAACTGTACAAACACTTGAGCAGCGTATGCTCGAGGGCTGGCCGTGTTGGGCGTTTAGTAACCACGATGTAGAGCGTGTAGCAAGTCGTTGGAGCCAAAACGGTGAAATAGACCCTGCTCAGTGTAAAATGCTTACAGCTCTCCTTGCTTCATTACGAGGCAGTGTATGCATGTATCAAGGTGAGGAACTAGGTTTAGGTGAAGCGTCTGTATCATTTGAAGACTTACAAGACCCGTATGGCATTACTTTCTGGCCAAACTTTAAAGGTCGTGATGGCTGCAGAACACCGATGCCGTGGGAGAACAATGGCTCAAAACATGCAGGTTTTAGTAATGCAAAACCTTGGTTACCTGTAGATAACGCGCACACTCAAAGTGCTGTATCTGTTCAGGATAAAGATTCAGAATCTATACTTAATGCCTACCGTGAGTTTATGGCATGGCGTAAAGAGCATGCTGGGTTATTAGAAGGCAACATAGAGTTTATTGATACTGCTGAGCCAATTCTTGCCTTTTACAGAACGTTAAACGAGCAAACAATGATGTGTGTGTTTAATTTAGCTGGCACAAATCAAACGTTTGAGCTGAGTAAAACAGTGACTGAAGCGCATGATTCACTATCTCATTGTAATGCCACTTTAGAGGGTAATACGTTAAGCATAAGCGGTTTTGGGTGCTATTTTGCTTTTGTAAATTAATAAAGCCCTAACATATTTTAAAAGCCCGATTTTATCGGGCTTTTTTGTGCGCTTAAATCTTGGGGCCACTTTTGTCGGTATGAGACGAAATAGCTGCCACCAAAGCACTAACTTAACCTTTTTAATGTGATTGTGTTTTACTATTTAAATAATCAGTGAGCGCAAATAATACGCCTGAGCTTACAAAAGTAATATGAATAATCACCTTCCAAAATAACTCATCACTTGAGTGAATATTTGAATTAATAAATACCTTTAAAAGCTCAACCGCAGATATGGCTAAAATAGCGCTAATGAGTTTCATTTTTAAACCAGAGAAACCAACCTTCCCCATCCATGAAGGCCTATCTTCATGGCCCTCAATATTGAGCTTTGAGACAAAATTTTCATAGCCGCTAAAAATAATAATTAAAAGCAAACCTGCTAATAAGGCTGTATCAACCAGCGTAAGTATACCAACGAGTAATTCTTGATTTGTTGCGCTAAAGGTTGCAATGCCCATTAAATAAAGTTGTTTAAAAAACTTTATAAGTAATAGTATTACTGCAAACAATAAGCCTACAAAAAACGGCGCGAGTAACCAACGCCCTGCAAATATAAACGATTCTAACCCTTGCTCCACCTTGTGTACTTTACGAGGTGCGTGAGGGATATTTGATTGCTGTTCAGCCATTCATTTTACTTTTTATAAAAAAAGCGACCTTAGCTTATAAATTATTACAACACAAATACTTATAATATAATTTAAGCGTAATTTTCTCATCTTCACGATAAAAATTTTTCGTTATCTTTTATTTCGTTTTCGATTAAAAATCAACTTACCAACAGAATTGTTCTGGATTGGGCACTACTGATTTGTACTTTAATTTAGACTAGTTAAATCAGTCATCACACCATTTATTTAGGAATAAACGAATGAAAAAAGCATTGTTAGCATTAATCGTAGCTCCACTATTTGCAGTATCTGCGACTTACGCGGTAGCAGACGATACGCCAACAGCTTCAGCCGAAATGATAAAAGAGTACACAGAAATGTGTGTTAACTGGGCTAAAGATGATGACGTAAGCAATGAAGAGATAAATGCCTACGTATTAAGATGCGTAAATGATGAGCTTGAATCTGAAGGTTATAAAAAAGTATCTTCTGTTAAGATTTAATACCAATACACCTAGTTGAATGTACTGCTAATAAAGCCGTTGCGAAAACATTTGATACCAATTCGCTTAATTAATTGATTTATTTTGAGGCTAGAAAAACGTGTTGATAGCTAGGCAAAAAATTCGCTATTTAGTTGTTCTAAGTGAGAATTTTTTAACACAGATAGCGACACGTTTAGCCCCGCAGAATGATTAAGTATTATTGCAGGTTGGTATAACTAGGTACAAAAAAACCGGAATGACACAAGCTGTGCATTCCGGTTTTTTTATGTGCTATAAAAAGGTAAATAAGTAACTAAATACTTATTAATCTTCTTTTTTAACTTTAGGCTTTGCTTTTGCTTTAGCTGGTGCTTTTTTAGCAGCCGCTTTCTTTTTAGGCGCAGCTTTTTTCTTCGCTTCTTCTACCCATTTACCCGCTTCATAATGAGCAGTCCAGCCAGTTGCTTTACCGTCTACTTCAGTCATTACATACTGAGATTTATTTTTACGGCTATAACGCACAACGGCAAGATTACCATCAGGGTCTTTAACTGGGGCATCTGCTAAGTAATAAAACTTAGGTGAAATACGATCTCTAAAGCGTTTTAACTCTTCTACCTTAGGTGCGCGTGTTTCACGTGATTTAGGGAACGTATTAGCAGCTAAAAATATACCTGCCGCACCATCACGCAGTACAAAGTATGCATCAGACTTTTCACATTCAAGCTCAGTAATATGAACAGGATCTTCTTTAGGTGGCGCTGCTTCCCCATTTTTGAGTAACTTACGAGTATTTTTACACTCTTCGTTATTACAGCCAAAGTACTTACCAAAACGACCTGATTTAAGCTCCATGTCAGAACCACATTTATCACACTCGATAATGGGCCCATCGTAACCTTTAATCTTAAAAGTGCCCTCTTCAACTATATGCCCTTTACATGCAGGGTTGTTACCACAGACATGCAGTTTTCGAGTTTCATCGATAAGGTATGAATCCATTGCCGTTTCACAAATTGGGCAACGCTTCATTTGCATTAGCTTTTCAGTTTCTTCATCCTCTACATCAGCAGCAACAGCTTCATCACCCGACACTAAATTCATCGTTGTAGTACAACGCTCTTTAGGCGGTAAGCTATAACCTGTACACCCTAAGAACACACCCGTTGATGCTGTTCGAATCCCCATTTTTCTGCCACATGTAGGACAGTCAATATCGGTTTCAACCATTTGATTAAGGCGCATACCACCTTGCTCAGGTTCATCTTTAGCTATGTTTAACTGAGTAGAAAAATCAGCATAAAATTTATCAAGTACTTGTGTCCAAACACGTTCGCCTTCGGCGATGTCATCTAAACGACCTTCCATTTTTGCTGTAAAATCAAAATTCATTAAATCAGTGAAGTTTTCAACTAAACGGTCGGTAACTATTTCACCCATTTTTTCAGCAAAGAAACGACGGTTTTCTACGCGTACATAACCACGATCTTGTATCGTTGAAATAATTGATGCATACGTAGATGGTCGACCAATACCACGTTTTTCAAGCTCTTTTACTAGGCTTGCTTCACTAAAACGCGCTGGCGGCTTAGTAAAGTGTTGCTTAGGGTCAAGCTCAATTAAACTAAGTACTTCGCCTTCTTTAACAGCTGGTAATGATTGATCTTCTTCATTCTTTTTGCGTACTGCCGGCTGTACTTTTGTCCAACCATCAAAGCGAAGCACTCGCCCTTTAGCTTTAAGTTGAAAATCGTTAGCTGCAACAGTCAGTGTTGTTAAGTCGTATTCTGCAGGTACCATTTGGCACGCTACAAATTGGCGCCAAATTAGCTCATAAAGCTTTTTAGCATCCGCATCTACGCCTTCTACATGCCCAGAAAGCACACTTACACTCGAAGGTCGAATCGCCTCATGCGCTTCTTGTGCATTACCTTTTGAACTGTAATTAATTAGATCTTTTGGTAAATATTTATCACCAAACTCTTGTGTTACATATTCGCGGCACATTTCAACAGCATCTTTAGATAGATTAGTTGAGTCGGTACGCATATAGGTAATGTAACCACCTTCATACAAGCGCTGAGCAAGCATCATGGTCTTTTTAACACCATACCCTAAACGAGTACTTGCAGCCTGTTGCATAGTTGAAGTAATAAAAGGAGCACTTGGGCGACTCTTACTTGGTTTTTCCTCAACACTTATTACTTTATATTCGGCATTCTCAAGGCTTTTAACTGCTTCTGTAGCCTGTGCTTCATTTACAGGCTTAAATGGCTTACCTGCTTGTTTGGCTACTTCTAAACGTAACTCTGATTCAGCGTTTTTAACATCAGCATGAATATCCCAAAATTCTTCTGGAATAAATGCTTTAATTTCACGCTCGCGCTCTACAAGTAAACGAACTGCAACTGACTGTACTCGACCTGCTGAAAGCCCACGTGCGACTTTTGCCCACAACAAAGGCGAAACCATAAAGCCTACAACACGGTCTAAAAAGCGACGTGTTTGCTGAGCGTAAACCATATCGGTATTTAACTCACCAGGGGTTTCGAAAGCTTGTTGAATCGCATTTTTAGTAATTTCGTTAAAAACTACACGCTTATACTTTTCAGGTTCTCCACCAATAATTTCTTGAAGGTGCCAAGCAATTGCCTCCCCTTCTCTATCCAAATCCGTTGCGAGGTATATTTGGTCTGCATTTTCAGCCAATTTTTGTAATTCTTGAACAACTTTTTCTTTACCTGGCAATATTTCGTAATGAGGTTTCCATCCTTTTTCAGGATCGATACCCATACGCGCAACTAAATTTGTGTAATCTCGTTGCTGTTTATACGCTGCTTTTTCTTCTGGTTCCATTTTGCGTACTTCTGCTGGCGTTTTAGTTGCCGGCACTTTAGCTTTGCTCGAACCTGAAGTAGGTAAGTCTCGTACATGTCCGATACTGGACTTTACGATAAAATCATTACCTAAATATTTATTAATTGTTTTAGCCTTAGCAGGTGACTCTACAATTACTAGCGATTTGCCCATAGTTGCCTATTTCTAACCAAATATTTAAAATGTGTTTGCCGGTATAAACGGCGCGAATATTTATAGGTATATCTACAAACACTAATTGTTACAAGCTTTTAATACAAACTTTTCTGTATTTACTGAATAAACGAACAATTTTTGCTGTTAAATTAAACAAACAGGTGTTTTTAGATTATTTGATGTGGAATATATAGAACACAACGAAAAATGCCAACCGAAAGGTTGGCATTTTTTATTTAAAACGATTATAAATCGTCGGTTACGTTAATTGAAAGTGTCGTTTCTAACCCTGATGGTGCTTCTGCACTGATAGTTAAAAAACCACTAAATTGCTCATTACCGCCATCCAAATCCTCACGCGTAATACCAAACGATAACCCTACCGGTACAATACTTGTTGTATTAGGGTAAGTATAACTATCGGTTCCTATCAAAATACCATTATCTGTTGAAATAGAAATGGTTGTCTCAGCCGGCATTGGGTTGTTATAAATATCCGCAATAAATACCGTAAGACTTAAACTAGACGTACCTGTTGCAGTTTGTGTTAAGTCTATTGAATCAACCTGACACATTAACTGACTGGTTGCATCGTTTTGTGAACGACGAACTAACGGGCTTGTAGGATCACTATTCACACGCACTTCAGATGCACTAGCACCTACAATAGCCGAGCAATCGTCAGCATAGGTTACTAATCTAAAGAATGCCGTGTCGCCTGACATTACAATCTCTTGGTTTTGGAACACATTAACCATTTGGCGGCTACATATTCCTGCGATTTCATCTTCTTCACGACACAATAAGCCGTTGTATAAACCGTTTTGTGTAGTCCAAGCGCCATTACCATCAAAATCTACAAACTCTTCAAACTCATCGCCTGTTGAATTATCACGTGAACATGGGTCGGTACCATTATTACAATCTTTACCGCCATAAGTGCCATCTTCGTTATTATCAATAAATGCTTCTGGAATATCGAATAAATCATCAAAGAAGTCTTCACTATCAAAATAACCATTGCCATTTAAATCTGAGAAGGTCTCTTCACCAATTGCATATGCATGAACTGTAGCGCGCCCACCAAGTGGTAAATCTACCGTTAGGTCGTTATTTAAAATACCTAATGGACAAGGTAATCCACCATCACATTTTTGAGTAATGCTATTTTCGTACATTGAATCAGTAAATGGTCGTGGGTTACTACTGGTCCACGTTACACTACATGTACCGCTTGTTGTTACACAGCTAGGTTCTATTACTCCGCCCTCTGTAATAAATGTTACCGCAGTACCATCTGGAACAGGGTTATTAAAATGATCAGCTAGGCGAGCGTTAACCGCAACTGTATTACCATCCACATTCAAAGCATGAGGGTTGAAAATAGAACGCGATAATGAAAAGCTATTTTGATCAGCAATACCTGTACTGACAACAAGAATATCTGAAGGAGCCGTTACAATAACAGTACTGCCATCAACGTCTTCTTCACTTGATGCAATTACACGTACTGGTGTAGCAATAGAGCCTGAAAGAACTGACGTTGTAACTTCACCGCTGGCATTAGTAATCGCGCTGGCGGTACCTAATGTTATTCCACCTACAGACGTAGAAAGTTCAAAATTAACAGTTCTTGATGCCAAATCGTTTCCATTTGAATCAACAAGTTTAAAAGTTACTTCTGATATCTCAGTTCTATCAGCACCACCAGTACCTTTTAGAGCAATCACAGGTTCAGTAACTTCTACAAACTGTAAAAAACCAATATTTGCTGGTGATACATTAATAGTTGTATTTGCAGAAACTGTATCACCACCAGTAATAACTGTTGCTGTAATTATATCACCACCAACACAGGTTAATGGGCGATAAGTTGAGCGTGCAAATCCACCAATACTAGTAACTGTTTCGTCAATTAATGCCTGTCCTGAACTCACACAACCAGACGAAAACTCAACCGTTAACGGTGTAGTGTATAATTCACCATCTTTAGAGATTTCTATAGATATTAATGCTGTTGCACCTGCGGCTAAAAGCTCATCAGCAGCAATTGAGCTCGAAATAGCAATTTCTATATCTACAGCAGCAATTTGAAATGCCTTTGTTAAATTACTATCAAGTACTGAAACTGTAATTTCGCCAGCACCTACATCTTGCCCTGGTACAATATCTAACAGTGCAATGCCATTAGCATCGGTAATAGCGGTACCGGTTGATGGGGTAATAGTACCAATAGTAGTTGTGGCTGTTACCAATGTTTGCGTAAGTGGTGTAGTAGAGTCTTCGTTTGTAACCTCTATATAAAGAATAGCGGTTGAGTCGCCCGAAATACTTGTGACTGCTTCACACGAGCTTGCATCTCTTACTGACTTAAAGTTTGCAGGGCAATTTTCTAAAATTGAAAAACTAATATCAGCAGTGCTTTGATCAGGATTTACAGCATCACCTCGAGTGTAAAAACCTAACGTTTGTTCAACTCCTTCATATTGTGCTGTTATTTCACCGGCACCTTCAACAGTCCCAGAGGTTAAATTAAGTGAAGCCACGCCACTTTCGTTTGTTAACGCTGTGCCAATACTTGGAATCAAATTACCTAACGTAGAAGAGAAATTAACAACAGCGCCGTCAACTTCAACCCCATCGCCATCTAAAATTGTTGCTTTTATAACACCACTGTCTGTAGCACTTATGGTACTAATTTCTGCAAGTGTTGTTGAAGATGTAAGACTTAAACTAATTGAAAAATCTAATGACTCACCTTGAACTGGCGCGTCGCCTTCGGTAGTAAAAGTATATGCATCAGAGCTAAATACTGTGTTTTCGTTATCAGTGTAAGTAGCAACTATTGAACCTGCACCAGCTTCTGTTCCAGCTAAAAGGCTGATAGTTGCAATGCCTTGGTCGTTCGTTAATGCAGTACCATTTGTTGGATTAATTGTACCTAAACCTGTTAGTACAAATTCAACTAACTTAAAAGCGGCTGGCTCATCATCAATTAATAGCACAACCTGGGCCGTAACTGGGTTTTCATAATCAACACTTCTAGCTGACTCACCTGATGAGTTGACTATAGTAACTTCTAACTGAGGATCTGTTGACTGGGCACCATCTGATTCAAAAGCAAATGTATCAGTGTAACTAACACTGTCGATTGTGTAGGTTGCTGTTACTTCCCCTGCACCTGCATTTTCACCAGCCGTTAGCTCAATGGTCGCTATACCGTCTGATTGTGTGAGAGCTGTACCCGTAGTTGGATTTAGCTCACCTATTGTATCAGCCAAGGTAAAAGTTATTCGTTCACCAGCAACTGCATCCCCGTCTTCATCTTCAAGTGTAGCTTTTAGCTGGAGAGGTGCTGCAGCTGTAACGGTATTAGATTCCGTATCACTTGATTGCAGGTAACCTTTTAAGCTCACAGTGTATGTGGACGTCTCGGTTGTTGTATCATCGTCATCACCGATGGTGCCATCTTTTTCAAGTGACCCACCGCCACCACAGGCTGTGAGTAAAAAACTAAGCAATAAAATGCCGAGCAGTCGCATTAAAGGCATGAACCTCTCCCTAGCGTTGTTATTATATGTAAAATTAATTTTCACTTAATATTAACCTATAACTTAGTCTAAAATCTCAGTTTTTTATTACTTTTTTGCGCAAAATAATTTTAAATAAATACTAATTTTTTCTGTAGTAAATATTTCCTTGCTGGTAGTCTATGGCAAATTTATAAAATGTAGATCAGGGAATATGTCAAAAATCCGTTCAATGAGTTTAACCACTCGCATCATGATTGGTATGGCGCTTGGGGTTGCAGTAGGTTTTATATTTCAGGCTATATTAGCTGGTGAAGACGATTATCTAATACCACTTGGGTTATTCTCTTTGCCAATTAAAGCCTTTTTCGTAGATGGTATTTTTCATGTTGGTGGCCAAATATTCATAGCCAGCTTAAAAATGTTAGTTGTACCACTTGTATTTGTATCGCTTGTTTGTGGTACGTGTAGTTTAAGTGATCCTAAAAAATTAGGTCGTTTAGGTGGAAAATCTATTGGCTTATATTTACTAACCACTGCGGTTGCAATTACGGTTGCTATTACTCTTGCTTTATTATTCAGCCCAGGTGAAGGGATTAGCCTTCCATCGAATGCAACTTACGATGCTAAAGAAGCACCGACCCTTGCCCGTGTAATTATAGATATGTTCCCTACTAACCCGTTTGAAGCAATGGCTAAAGGTAATATGCTTCAGGTCATAGTGTTTGCACTATTATTTGGTGTAGCAATGGCATTAAGTGGTAAAACTGGCAAGCGTGTAGCAAGTGTTTTTGAAGACTTAAATACAGTTATTTTAAAACTTGTAACATTACTAATGAATATTGCACCTTACGGTGTATTTTTCTTAATGGCTAAATTATTTACAACTATTGAACTTAACTTAATTGTTAGTTTAGCCAAGTATTTTGGTGTTGTTGTATTGGCATTATTATTACACGCGCTTGTAAATTACACGGTACTACTTAAAGTGCTTACAGGCTTAAACCCACTTATTTTCTTAGCAAAAATGAAGCACACCTGTTTATTTGCATTTAGTACCTCAAGCTCTAGCGCAACTATGCCTATCACGCTTGAAACAGCAACAAAAAAACTAGGTGCAAACAACTCAGTGGCGTCGTTTACCATACCGCTAGGCGCTACTATCAACATGGATGGCACCGCTATTATGCAGGGTGTAGCTACTGTATTTATTGCTCAAGTGTTTAGTGTTGATTTAACTATTTCTGATTATTTAATGGTTATATTAACGGCAACACTTGCCTCTGTAGGAACTGCAGGCGTACCCGGTGTTGGTTTAATTATGCTAGCAATGGTGCTTAACCAGGTAGGACTTCCTGTTGAAGGGATTGCAATAATTATCGGCGTAGACCGCTTACTTGATATGACACGCACTGCGGTTAACGTTACCGGTGATTGTATGGTTACCTGTGTGGTTGCTAAATCAGAAGGCGAGCTTGATGAGAGCATTTTCAACGACCCAAATGCTGCCAAAGACTTAGAAGATTATCATAAGTCTATCGACTCATAATACTGAGAAATATAGTTATAAAAAAACCTTGATGTTTTGCATCAAGGTTTTTTTTATTTTTAATAATTAGGGATTCATTGACTTAAATTTTGAAAGTAAGCTGACCCCTACCTTATTTACACCACTGCTTAATCCAAGTGCTAGTTTATCACTTAGCCCCTTTTTAACTTTATATTTTACTTTATATATTTGACGCTCAGATTGCTGCTCTAATAAAGCATCATCACTGGTTTTAATAACATCTATCAAGCCTTTATCAATTGCTTGCGTTGCAAACCAATGCTCACCTGTAGCCACTAAATCAATATTTAGGCTTGGGCGCTGCGTGCTTACAAAGGTTTTAAATAAACCATGAGTTTCTTCAATTTCGTCACGAAACTTTTCACGTGCTTTATCTGTGTTTTCGCCAAATAATGTGAGTGTACGTTTAAACTCACCTGCTGTAATTTGTTCAAGGTCTACGTCGTTTTTCTTTAATATTTTATTAAAGTTAGGAATTTGTGCAATCACCCCAATCGAACCTACAATTGCAAATGGCGCTGCAAGTATTTCATCAGCTACACAAGCCATCATATAACCGCCGCTTGCTGCTACTTTATCAATTGCTACACTTAAAGGAATACCCGCGCTTTTAATTCTCTGTAACTGAGATGCTGCAAGCCCATAGCCATGAACAACCCCACCACCACTTTCTAAACGCACTAATACTTTATCTGTTTTAGGATCTGCAATCGAAATAATAGCAGTCACTTCCTCTCGTAAACTTTCTACTTCGTGCGCATCCATACTACCCGTAAAATCGACTACATATAAACGAGGCTTTGGTTCATCACTGACTGATTTTTTACTCTGAGCTTTTAACTGCTTTTGATGCGCTTTTAACTCTTTTTTAGACAATGTATTGTGCAAAAAACTTTCTTTGAGCTCGTTAAGTTTTTCAGATACATCTTCAATTTCAATCTCACCTTTTTTCGATTTTGGCTTAACGGCGGATGCAACTATTAGCATTAACACAACGGCAATTGCGATAACAAATGTCACTGTTTTGGCAAAAAACAAACCGTATTCGTATAAAAATTCCAACTGGTTTCTCCATTTATAAATTTAAGCTAATTTATCATGCTTTTAACCAAAAAAAAGCCACTATACAGTGGCTTTTATAAGTTAACGTTTAAAGTAATAGATTAATCAGTAACAACTTCGCTATTTTTTACTAATAACATACGACCACGTGTTGCTAAGTAAACAGCAACTTGCATTTGCATTTCTGCATTTGCTGCCGCGCTCCCTTCTACAGTAGCCGCCTCTGCAGCATCTTGAGCAGGCGTTAATATAGAACCGTGGTGCCCTTTAGTAAATTTAACTAAGTAGCTTGCTGGTGTTTCACTCAACGCTTGAGTTGTGCTTACAGTCTCTAGCCCCATAAAAGTGGCCAGTGGGATTGTGCCCGAAATAGGGTTATTTGCAGCCATTGGTGGTATCACTTGATCAGGCTTATTATCTGCGCCATCACCTACAACAACATTTGTATAAACAGGTGTACCTAAAGCTTGTACCGCTGCCGCATAATTTGTTGGGTCGCCGCTATCAAGGGCTGTTTGTGCAGCAAATGCAAACTGAGTAAACACACCTTGAATATTAGTAAGCTTGCTTGTTTCACCAGCTGTAGTTAAAGAAGCTACATACTCGTTATAACCACACGTTAAATATGCTTCTGTATCTGGTAACACGACTCCACAGTTAGACACTGCATCAGCCTGTAAATATGCGTTAAACTCATCTGCCTCTGTTGTGCCAGCTTGAGATAACACTGAACCTTGAATAAATGGACCAAATGCTGCCGACTCAAGTAAGAAGCTAGCAATACCGCCACCGCCACTCGCAAGTGCTACTGTGTTTACATTAAATAATGGATCAACCGTTGGCGCTAATGGATTATTTGCTTGTGAAATAAATGCAGGAGCGACAATAGAGCCTAATGAATGACCAATGTAAGTGACGTCTTGTGCGTTAATCGTTGCATCATTTATAAAGTTTAACCCTAAACGTAAACCTAATAAATCAGCTGAAGATTGACGTAAACTATCACGCGCAACAATCAATGAACTTAAATTCATGTAACTAAGCACAGAGCCCGTTGTTGCATTAAAGTCGTCTGTTCCATCATCATCAACATCAACTCCACGCTCACCATGGCGAGGGTGATCTATTGCTGCTGTAGCAAATCCTTGAATTGATAGTTGCGCGGTCAGTGCTAACATGCTTTCTTTATCTGTAGTTATGCCATGTTGCATAATGACTACTGGCCAGCCACTTTCAGGCATTTCAATTGCATCTAACTGAAGTTGTGCGCGTATACCGTTTATAACGGGTAAAATTGGTTTAGTTATTTGTACTGGCACATCAGCCATGCTTTGAACTTTAGGGATAGAATTATACTTAGTTAAGTGTCGAGTAGAATCCAAACCTAAATCACGAAGTTGGCCATCGCTTAAAGCTGAACAGAGCGCATCATTCTCACTCACAGGCTCTGTAGGAAACGATTCCCCAACTGCTGCTTTATACCCCAAAATAGCAACGGCGTTATCACACATACCTTGCCAGTATGTATCGTTTAAATCGCTTATTTCTGTTCCTGTTGGTGTTCCTAAATACATAGGTAATGTAATGTTACCTTTTAAATACTGAACACCAGAAAAAGCAGCTGATACTGTAACACCAGCTGCTGCAAAAACTTGCTGAACATTCACTACATCTTGCTCAGGTACATTAACCATTGGTGTTGGCAATGCATCATTTTGCAAACTAGCTGCAAGTAAATTTTTAATAGTACCAAGTACTGGCCCTGCTGATTGGATCGTCATCGCAGAAGAAAAGATAATATCTTCTTTGGTAATATCGCCTGAGCTTACAACCACGTTTTCGTAGCTATTTACAGCGCCTTGTAACCCAAGTTGAGCATCGGTAATAAGCGGAGCTTCTTCACTTACAGAAGCGTAAGTAGAAGAAGGTTGAATAGGACGTCCTAACGAGTCTTTAAGCCCTGTAGTTAAAACATTTATGTAAGAGCTACCTGGTGTAAATGGTTTAAGCGGTATAACAGCGACTCCATCACCAGAGGCTTGAGTTATAAAATCTACACCAAATGTAAGTTCACCTACTAATTTACAGGCTGTACCAGCGGTAACTACAGAACATTCTGCATCCGTTAGACTTGCGCCCATCACAACTTCAAAAATTCTGAGCGTACCAGGACTTGCAGCAGATGTTTCATCAAGCGAAACACCGCTTGGAAACGTTAAATCAATTTTATAGGGTACTTGTGAAGACCAACCATCTAGAGCACCCAGAGCAAGTTGAGGGTCTGAATAAGCAGCGCGAGAAATAGATATGTTGTCATCATCTAATTCCCCAGGAATATTAAGTGTGCCGTCTTGAGTACCGCTCATTAATAAATCATTAGGAACTGATAAAATTCCATTTGCAGGATCGAAAGTAACCGTTGCATTTGGAACTATAGTTGCTGTGTCGTTCTTAACGTCTTCTAACGTTTCTCCGCCGCCACAACCTGCTAATGCAGCTGTAACAGAGAGTGAGAGTAGCATTTTTTTCATATTGTTGGCTCCGCACATATCTTATTTTTATAGTGTGTTTTTTCAGTGTGTTAAAGTTAAAATAATGTAACCAGTTTATTAATGAGACATTAGACCAGTTAAACTTAACGTAAAGTTTCTATTTTCGCCACCTAAATTTACAATAAATTCGATTACTTCACGTTTTGCTATGTTAAAATCATAAAAATTTTATTAATTGGTAATTTTATGCACACTTATCAAGCAGCTGAAAACGCACTGCAAGACAAAGTTATTTTGATCACTGGCGCAGGCGATGGTATTGGCCGAGTAGCCGCAATAAACTATGCTAAACACGGCGCAACAGTAATTTTATTAGGAAAAACAACTAATAAACTTGAGTGTGTTTACGATGAAATAGTAAATGCTGGTTACCCACAGCCCGCTATTGTACCGATGGATTTAAAAGGGGCGACTAAGCAAAACTATCGTGATTTAGCAGCCACTATAGAAAGCCAATTTGGCCGCCTTGATGGGTTACTTAATAATGCCGGAATTTTAGGATCTCTTGGCCCGTTAGAGCATTTTTGTTCATCTACTTTTGAAAACATAATGAAAGTAAATGTAACGGCACAAGCAATGATCACTAAAGCGCTTTTCCCTGTACTACGTAAATCAAAAAGTGCATCAGTCGTTTTCACATCATCAGGTGTCGGACGAAAAGGCCGTGAATTTTGGGGACCATATGCTATTTCTAAATTTGCTGTAGAAGGCATGATGCAAACATGGGCGTGTGAAGTAGGTAAAACGTCTATTCGTGTAAATTGCATAAATCCAGGTGCAACCAGGACGTCTATGCGTGCTGCAGCCTATCCAGGTGAAGACAGAGACAAACTTGCCACGCCTGAGGATTTAATGCCAACCTACTTATACTTAATGAGTGATGACTCAGCATCTGTAAATGGCGAATCACTTGATGCGCAACAGAAAAAATAAAATACACATCAATCATAAAAAAGCCGCATAAATTGCGGCTTTTTTGTCTGTAAATATCGAGTAATTACTTACGTTTAGTTTGCTTAACACGTTGATTGTGCTTTTTTACCGCTTTGCGTATTTGATTGATTTTGGCGCGCTTATCTTTACGCTTTTCAGGCATAACAGAAAGTTTAGTCTGTGTTTCACGACCCAGCTTAACTGTTTTACGTAAATAGTTAACTGTTTCAAGGTCTAACTCATTCCAGCCACCTTGAGGTACACGCTTATCAAGTTCTAATTTACCGTAACGAATACGAATAAGGCGAGATACTTCAACATCTTGAGACTGCCATAAACGACGAACTTCGCGGTTACGCCCTTCATTAAGTGTAACGTTAAACCAGCGGTTAATACCTTCTCCGCCCATTGGTTTTACGCTTAAAAACTTAGCGGGACCATCTTCTAGTTCAACACCACGAGTAAGATTTTTAACTGTTTCATTCGTTACTTCACCAAATACTCGAGCTGAGTATTCACGCTCTACTTCGTAGCTTGGGTGCATTAAACGATTTGCAAGCTCGCCGTCATTGGTAAATAACATTAGGCCTGCAGTATTAATATCCAATCGTCCAACTGCAATCCAGCGTTCACCGTCAATACGAGGTAAGCGATCAAATACAGTACGACGGCCTTCAGGATCTTTACGTGTACTTAACTCACCTTCTGGTTTGTTGTACATAATTACACGACAGATACGATCTGCTTTTTCTTCAATTTTTACAGTATGACCGTCAACACGAATTAAATCGGTTTCTTCAACACGGTCGCCTAACTTAGCTACTTTACCATTTACACTAACGCGGTTAGCATCAATGTATTTTTCCATTTCACGGCGTGAGCCTACGCCTGCACGGGCTAAGACTTTTTGTAACTTTTCACCTTGTATACTCATTCGGATGGTTCTCTCACAGAAGGATCGCTCATTAACTGATTAATTTTGCTTTGCTGATCTGATGGCAAAGCAGGTAAATTCTCTAAACCTGTTAACGAAAAATAATCTAAAAATTGCTTAGTAGTTGCATATAATGCCGGTTTACCCGGCACTTCTTTATGCCCTACCACTTTAACCCACTCACGCTCGAGAAGGGTTTTTATAATTGTTGAGCCGGTAGTAACGCCTCTTACTTGCTCTATTTCACCACGTGTTATTGGTTGCCTGTAGGCTATTAACGACAACGTTTCTAAAAGCGCGCGCGAATACTTAGGCGCTCGTTCTTGCCATAAATTGCTCAGCCAAGGGCTTAAGCTACTACAAGCCTCAAACCGATAACCGCTGCCAACTTCTACAAGGCGTATACCTCGTGTCTGAAAGTGGCTTTCTATAGCTTCAATTGCAGCGTTAATTCTTGCCATTGATATAGCTAAATCAGCAAGTACTGTGTCTTTTAAATGGCGCTTACTAACTGGTTTGTCTGCGACAAATATAGCCGCTTCAATGATCTCAATTAATTGCTCATCACTAATTCGACGACCTGCCATAATTTTGCTCAGCCTTTTAAAATACACAGCCATCTATTATGACAGAACATCATAAAAGGTGGAAAATATATCTGCCTTTTATCTAAATTAAATGCACAAAAAAGCCAGCAATTAATGCTGGCTGTTTTTATTAACTAATTTAGGTAATATTAGCTGTGTCTTAACACCTTAAGAGCATCATCTTCAGCTACCGCTTTACCGTATTTTTTAATATAACCTTTAAACTCACCTTTGCTGATGCGCTTATCGTTATTACCATCCATGTATCCAAAATGGTTCGAAATATCATCATCGTCAGCTTCTTCTACTGAAATATAACCATTTTTATCGTTATCTAAGCTTCTAAAATCATTTTCGATTTTATCAAACTTTGCTATTTTAGCTTTAAATGCTGACTCACTAACTTCACTGTCAGTGGCTACCTTACCGGTATTTAATTGCATGTAAGCGTTAAATTCTTTACGACTGATTTCATTATCCATGTTGGTATCAATATTTGAAAAATGGCCCCAGATGCTGTCATCATCTGCTTCTACTTTTGAAATATAACCATCACTGTCGTTATCTAAGCTTGCAAAATCGCTATCGATTTTTTCTAAACCTTGGTTTGATGCACAAGCCGCTAAGCTCAAAGATGCTAAAATAGTTGTTGCTAGTGTTAACTTTTTCATAAGACGTATCCTTGTAGTTAGTAAATGTCACTTTAACTAATACAAGTCCGATGCCAATATAAATAACACTCTAACTATCAATTGGTTAGTGGTTTTTAGCTTATTTTATATACTCTAATCAATTACTTAGCTTTGCAATGATTGCAGCCTACCTTGTAATTTTTGCAAAAAAATACCCGGTTAAAACCAGGCATTTTCTAAAAGATAATTTTTAGCTTAAAATTAAATTGCAGCGTTTTGGTAACGCTTAACAAACTCAGTTACGTTTTGACCATTACATTTTAAAGAGTTTAAGTTACCAATCTTTTGACGTACTGGTGCTAAACCTTTTTTAAGTGCAGTCATACATAACTGTGTTTCTTGGTGTGCATCTTTAGCAAATACTTCTACTTTATCTACTGATGAAGTACTTGCCGTCGCTTTTTTAGCGATATCACGAATGTCTTCACCGTTACACAAAATACTCTTAGAAAAACGAGATAAATAAACGCCATGTTGCGCAGCTTCTTTACGGGCAACGCTAAAGCCTTCGTTAGCACTTAATACACATAATTTAGACTCAAATTTGTTGTCTTGGCTGAAGTAAGTGTTGCTTTGTGCACAAACAGTTGTAGATGCAAATAAAGCGGTAGCTAAAAGTAGTTGTGTTTTCATGAGAGATCCTATTTGAACGAGCTAAACAAGTAATTTTTGCGCATTATATATTCAAAATAGTTAATATCAATTGAATTTTTTATTTATTTAATTAATTAATAATGCATTTACAATGTTTAAACTTTAGCCATCATTTGATCAACATTTGTGCAGCTATTAACTCAATTCAGTCATGTTATGTACGCGTATTTACTGATACAATTTATGCCACTAAATAGAACCAATTTTAAGGTAAATTTTATGAAAGTGATTTCTTTCAATATCAATGGTCTGCGTGCCCGCCTTCATCAATTACAAGCAATAATAGATAAACATCAACCAGACGTTATTGGCTTGCAAGAAATTAAAGTTCATGACGAAGCATTCCCATTAGAAGATGTTCAAAAAATGGGATACCACGTTTATTTTCACGGTCAAAAAGCACATTACGGTGTAGCTATGTTATGCAAAAAAGAACCTAAATCGGTCTTAAAAGGGTTTGCAACAGATACTGATGAATCACAAAAACGTATGATAAGCGTAACCGTTGAACAAGATAATGGCCGCGACCTAACCGTTATGAATGGTTATTTCCCACAAGGCGATAACATTAATCACGAAACTAAATTTCCTTATAAACGCCAGTTTTACAAAGATTTAATGACCCACCTTGAAACTAACCACACACCAGAGCAAGACGTAATTGTAATGGGCGACATAAACATCTCCCCTACCGACCTAGATATTGGCATTGGTGATGCAAACGCTAAGCGCTGGTTAAAAACAGGTAAATGTTCTTTCCAACCAGAAGAGCGAGAGTGGTTAGCAACATTATTAAATTGGGGCTTTACAGATACCTTTAGAGAGCAAAATCCCGAAACAAACGATCAATATTCATGGTTTGATTACCGCTCTAAAGGGTTTGTTGATAACCGAGGCCTTCGTATCGACGTAGTACTTGCTACTAAAGACCTTGCAGCACGCTGCATAGATACAGGTATTGATTACGAGTTACGCGGTATTGAAAAACCATCGGATCACGCACCTATTTGGTCTACATTTAAATAGTTTTGATGATTAGTCTTACTTTACAAGGGCTACTTTGGGCCCTTGTTATTATTATCGCTTTACTAAGCTTTGATAAAAAAACATATAAAGCACTTTATACAACACCCGCACGTCAAACGGGTGTGCTTGCATGCGCTATAATATTTTCTGTGCTTTGGCGTATAAAAGCCGGTATTTTAACAGGCCTCGATTTACACATTTTAGGTGTTACGGCAGCGACCTTAGTTTTAGGCTGGCGATCAGCTATTTTAAGCTCTGTGCTAGCCAGTGCATTATTGACTGCCGTTGGTCAAATCGAGCTTAATCTCTTACCCATGCAAATACTTATTGGCGCCTTTATACCTATATTATTGAGCTACCTTGGCTTTTTAATCAGTTACCAATATTTACCCCGCCATTTTTTTGTTTATATATTTGTTTGTGCATTTATAACAGCTGGGTTTATTGCCTGTATAAAAATAAGCTTAGGTGCATTATTTTATCTGGCAATAGGTCAATACAATTGGCAAGAACTGGCTGATAACTACGTTTATTTGAGTGCTATAATTTGGTTTCCTGAAGCAATGCTCAATGGTATGGCTATTACCATTATGATCACTTACCGCCCACACTGGGTTAAAACTTTTTACGATAAGGACTACCTAGACTCATGAGTCTACAATATCAATGCCCACTGTGTAACCAAACACTTATAAAAACAGACTCTACGCTTCGTTGTACTAATAATCATAGTTTTGATTTTGCAAAAGAAGGTTATGTTAACTTGCTGCCAGTACAGCAAAAAAATTCGAAGCAACCGGGCGATTCTCTAGATATGGTGCAAGCTAGACGTGCATTTTTAGAAACTGGTCATTACAGTTTTTTACAGCAAAGCCTTAGTAATACAATTAGTAATATAAGCGCTAATACTGTTGTAGATTTAGGTTGTGGTGAAGGGTTTTATACTCAAGCCATAGCAAATAAAACGAACGCGCAGGTATACGGCGTTGATATTTCAAAGTCTGCGGTTAAATATGCCGCTAAGCGTTACCCTAACTGCCATTTTAGCGTGGCTTCTATAAGCCAAGCCCCGTTTAAAAATGAATTTTCTGATGTACTTGTTAGTGTTTTTGCTCCTTTATTTGAGCTAGAGCTAGCGCGCCTAGCAAATGAAAACACAACCTTAGTAGTAGTAAGCCCTGGGCCTTGGCATTTAAAAGAACTCAAATCGTACATTTATTCAAATATAAATGAACACACAGAAATAACAACACCAAAAGGCTTTGAAAAATCAGCACAATCGCTTTTAACTGAAACCGTTACACTCGGTGTAACCGACATTAAAAACTTGATTATGATGACGCCATTCGCGTGGAAATTTAGACCCGAGCACTGGACAGCGCTCGAGGGAAAAGGTGAGCACAAGGTCACCTTATCGTTTTACATAACTCAGTTTATTAAAACTGCTCTTTAGTGAACGCCCTATCCATTTTTTCAAACATATCTTTAAGTAAGCTAGCAAGCTCCATGTAACGGGGCTTGTTTTCACTAAGTTGAACTTGATAACCGTTTTCTACCATTTTTGTATAAAGCTCGGTGTACCATTTTTGCATTGCGGGCTCTAAAGGTGTTTGTGCTCGTTTACCTAGCCAAAATATACCTTGTAGAGGCAGTGATATAAAAAATAATGCGCTAGCAATTGCTTGAGGTAAAAAGTCAGGGCCTAAGTAGTTAAGCTGAAAAAACAAAGTAAGCATAGCTAAAATTGGCATCACAGTTATAGCTAGTTCAGTCGCTTTTATTACCCTAAATTCTAAAAACAAAGGTGCCAGCTCTTTGCGCATAGGCCAGTTTTTAGCATACAAACGACCCGTTTGTAGTTGTGACATCACACTTTTTTGCATCATGACTCCTCACAGATACTGCTTTTAAATTCAAGTTCAATATTGGCTATTTCCAAAGTGTAACACAAAATAGGGGAGTTACACTTTATCGGTAAAAACACTTAATTTAGCTGCTAAATCAGCCAAAACACTAAACTAAATTGCTGAACTAAGTTAAAATAGGCAGTGCTAAATTAAACTTTTAGCCATTATCAGCTCAAGTGTAACGCCCAATACTTAACGCTCACTTACTAATTTGTTTATGGAAATTAAATCTATGCCAACAACCTCCCCTAAGTCACAACATGTTTTAGTACTAAATTGTGGTAGCTCAAGCTTAAAGTTTGCCGTTATTGATGCAAACGATGGACACGAAATAATTTCGGGCTTAGCTGAGCGCTTAGGTGCTGACGCGCCGTCTATTAAATACAAATACAATGGCGCTAAAACAGTAATTGAGCTGGGTGCAAACCAAGCACATGCTGAGGCTATAAATACGCTTGTAACCTTAATAAAAGATCACAACCTTGATGAGTACTTAATTGCTGTAGGTCATCGGGTTGTTCATGGTGGTGAGCACTTTACGAAATCAGTTTTAATTGATGATGCTGTAATTGAAGGCATTACTAAAGCATCATCTTTAGCACCTTTGCATGGCCATGCTAACTTGTTAGGTATTTCTTCAGCGCAAAATTCCTTTACAGGCTTACCGCAGGTAGCCGTATTCGATACCGCTTTTCATCAAACCATGGATGAAGTTGCCTACTTATATGCATTACCTTATAAGCTTTATACCGACTACGGTGTAAGACGTTACGGCATGCATGGTACAAGCCATTATTACGTTGCAGGCCAAACAGCTAAGTTACTAAACCAGCCTATTGAGCAAAGTAATTTTATTAGCGCTCACCTAGGTAATGGTTGCTCTGTTTGCGCAATTAAAGACGGGAAAAGCGTTGATACAAGCATGGGCTTAACACCGCTGGCAGGCATAGTTATGGGTACTCGTAGTGGTGATATTGACCCAGGTTTATTTAATTTTTTAACTACCCAGCTAGATTACAACGCAAAACAAATTGATAACTTATTAAACCAAGAAAGTGGCCTTTTAGGTATCAGTGAGCTTTCTAATGATTGCCGTACAATAGAAGAAGCCGCAGTTGCAGGACATAAAAAAGCACAATTGGCGCTTGATATTTTTTGTTATCGTTTAGCTAAACAAATTGCAGCTTACATGGTGCCATTACAACGCCTAGATGCACTTATTTTTACCGGCGGTATTGGTGAAAACTCCGATATTATTCGTGCAAATGTAATCAAACAGCTTGGCTACTTAGGCCTTAACTGTGACGAGCAAGCAAACTTAAACGCTCGCTTTGGCACGCAAGGTATTATTAGCACATCAGATAAAATACCAAAAGCAGTAGTAATGCCTACTAACGAAGAATGGGTTATTGCCCTAGATGCCGCAAACATTGTGAAGGAGCTGTAATTATGGCACGTCGTATTATGCTTATCCCGGTGTCTACAGGCGTTGGCTTAACCTCTGTTTCTGTTGGATTAGTGCGCGCTTTAGAGCAAAAAACGGTTAAAGTTAACTTTTTTAAACCAATAGCACAGCCTCGCTCAGGCGAAACTGGGCCAGAAAAATCAACGCAAATAGTTACTCAGGGCTCACCTATTAACCCGCCTACTCCCTTTGCATTGGATTACGCCGAACAAATGATCGGTGATGGCCGTGGTGACGACCTTCTTGAAGAAATTGTTGAGCGATTTGAAAGTAAAATTAACGATGATGAAGTTGCTATTATTGAAGGTATGGTTCCTACCCGTAGGCAACCTTATGCTGGGCGCGTAAACCGCGAAATAGCGCAAACACTCGGTGCCGACATTGTTTTTGTACTTACCCCCGGCAACTACAATATTACGCAAATAGAAGATCGTCTTGAAATCGCAGCGGGTAACTACGGCGGTATTGACCACCCACGTGTTCTTGGCTGTATTTTTAATAAAGTAAATGCCCCTCTTGATGAAGAAGGCCGCGCACGTGCGGATTTAGTCGACGCCTACAAACCTGAAGAATTAGATAACGAGCTAAACCGCTTAGCTTCTTTACCTATTTTTAGAAAAAACCCGTTTATGTTACTTGGTGCCATCCCGTGGGACTTTGACTTAGTTGCACCACGCGTTAAAGATTTAAGTGCGTATCTAAAAGCGACCATTATTAACGAAGGTGACATGCTACATCGTCGCCTGCGTCGTATTACATTTTGTGCTCGAACTGTGTCAAATATTTTGAATCACTTTACTCCCGGTGCATTACTAGTAACACCTGGCGATCGCTCAGATATACTTGTTGCTGCATGTTTATCAGCCATGAATGGCACTAAAATTGGCGCAATATTGCTAACCGGAGGCTTTGAACCTGAAGCGCGCATAATGGCACTGTGTGAACAAGCTATGCAAACGGGTTTACCAATACTTGCAACCGAAGCCGATACATGGCGCACATCCCTACTGCTTCATAATTTTAATATGGAAGTACCTAGCGATGATGACCAGCGTATTGAAAAAGTAAAAGATCATAATGCACAGTTTATCGATTCGGACTGGTTAGATACGCTCGTTAAAAGTGTTGGTAAAACACGTAAGCTGTCACCACCAGCATTTCGTTACTTATTAACAGATAAAGCCCGCAAAGCAGGTAAAACAGTCGTACTGCCTGAAGGTAACGAGCCACGCACAATTAAAGCTGCCGCTATTTGTGGGCAACGTGGTATAGCTAAAACTATATTACTAGGTGATCGCGATGAAATTATGCGTATTGCAGAGCAACAAGGGATAGAGTTAAACGAGCACGTAAGCATTGTAGAACCTAAAAGCATTATTAACGACTACATTGAACCTATGGTAGAAATACGTAAAGGTAAGGGTTTAACGGCCGTTGTGGCGCAAGAGCAACTGCAAGATAACGTTGTGCTGGGTACTATGATGCTAGAGCAAGGTAAAGTAGATGGCTTAGTATCGGGTGCAGTAAACACCACTGCTAATACTATTCGCCCGCCACTTCAGCTCATTAAAACAGCCCCTGGGTCATCGCTCGTATCTTCTGTATTTTTTATGCTACTGCCTGATCAAGTTCTTGTATATGGCGACTGTGCAATAAACCCAGATCCAAATGCAGAGCAACTTGCTGATATAGCAATTCAATCAGCCGACTCAGCTGCCGCGTTTGGAATAGAGCCGCGTGTAGCAATGATAAGTTACAGTACAGGTACATCTGGTACTGGTGCCGATGTAGAAAAAGTACGTGAGGCTACCAAAATAGCACAGCAAAAACGCCCTGATTTAATTATTGATGGCCCCCTTCAGTACGACGCCGCAATTATGGAAAATGTTGCTCTTAAAAAAGCGCCAAATAGCCCAGTTGCAGGTAAAGCAACCGTATTTATATTCCCAGACCTAAATACCGGTAACACAACCTATAAAGCCGTACAACGTAGTGCCGATTTAATAAGTATCGGCCCTATGCTACAAGGTATGCGTAAACCAGTTAACGATTTAAGCCGCGGCGCATTAGTTGACGATATTGTATACACTATTGCATTAACGGCTATTCAGGCTGCCCAAGCAGAAGCTTTAATTACGCAATAATCTAAACGTGTGCTTTTTATAGCCTAGCTATTATTTATTTAATAATTAATAAGTTAGGCTATTTATACCTACCAATTCCCATACTTATCCACAGAAATTGTGGGTAAGTTTTTAATCTTTATTAAAGCCTACCAACAAACCGCTACTTTAGTCACTGATATACCTTTAATTTAAATCCAATAATCTATACTATAAAGCTATCTATATGGCTGTATCGCAGGCGTTTAATGTCAAAACAAACATTACAATTACACAGCACGCTTTTATCTATTCATAGTTTAGACGTCGATGCCAACATACCTTCGGCACTGTTAAAACAGCCTTTATTTTTTATTTCTAAAACTCACGATGAACTATCGATTGTTTGCCCTAGTGAATTTGAAATCCAAAGCTTAGATACAGAGCCTGACTGGCAAGCACTAGAAGTGGTTGGCCCATTAGGCTTTTCGCTCACAGGTATAATGGCTAATATATCAGGCGTACTCGCCAGTGCTAAAATTTCTATTTTTTCAATATCAACTTACGATACAGACTATATTTTGGTAAAAAAACAAACAGCTTCAAAAGCGCTCAAAGCGTTAAAAAATGATGGCTACAATGTGGTAGCAGATTAGCCAATGAAAGCACAGCAACTTGATTATTTAGCCGTTAATAAAACACCCAATAATGCAATTACAATTACTAGCCCATTTACTGGTAAAGTAGCCATGCTTGATAGCCATCCCGAACCTTTTTTTAAATATGGCACGCTTGGTCCTGGTATTATGGTGAGCCTTAGCAGTCATAAAATTTTAGCGCCTTTCGATGGCACATTACTTCAAGTAAAAAACGCAGGTACTGAGTTTATTTTGCAGGCTAAAAATGGCCTAAAAGTGTTAATAAACTTAACTATTTCTGGCTCACAACCTATTACTCATACCCATATTGCCCAGCTTAACGGCAGTGAAATACATAAAGGTCAGCGTCTTGCGTATTTTGACCTGCGTAAGCTTGATACGCCCATGCTAGCAAGTTTAATATTACTCAACGGCCATACCTTAGGCACGTTTCATTACTCTCATACGCATGTAAATGCGGGTGCAGATCCCCTATTAACTATTATCAAAAAGAAGTAGATTTATGATCACTCTATACGGCATAAGCAATTGCGATACCATAAAAAAGGCTAAAAAATACTTAGCAGATAATAATATTGAGTTTACTTTTCATGACTATCGAAAAGATGGCGTAAATACACAAATGGTCAACACGTTTGCAGACAAACTTGACTGGGAACAGCTAGTTAATAAACGCGGCACCACGTACCGCGCATTATCTGATGAGCAAAAAAAAAGTCTTACCAAAGAGTCTGCAATAGAGCTACTTGTTGAACAACCAGCAATGATCAAACGCCCTGTGCTTGTAAATAATAGTAGCTACCATTTAGGCTTTAAAGCTGCACAATATGATGAGATTTTTAAATAATGACACATGATGTAATTGCACTTGCACAAGCACTTATTCAGCGAGAGTCGGTAACACCTGCAGATGCTGGCTGCCAACAAATGATGAACGATCGCCTAAAGGCGGTTGGCTTTAATATTGAATCATTATTTTTTACTGACACGCTAAATACATGGGCACGTAAAGGCACTCAGTCACCGCATTTTTGCTTTGCAGGACATACCGATGTTGTACCTACAGGCCCAGCACAAAATTGGCAACATCCACCGTTTTCGGGTTTGGTAAAAGATGGTTTGCTACATGGCCGTGGCGCTGCTGATATGAAAGGCTCTCTTGCTGCAATGCTCGTTGCAACAGAGCGTTTTGTTACTAAAAACCCTGATCACAAAGGCTCTATTTCGTTTTTAATTACCTCAGACGAAGAAGGTCCATTTATAAATGGCACAACTCGCGTAATAGATACATTAGAAGCGCGCGGTGAAAAAATCGACATGTGTCTAGTTGGTGAACCATCATCATGTGATGTATTAGGTGATGTAGTTAAAAACGGTCGCCGCGGCTCTCTAACTGGCTTTTTAAAAGTAAAAGGTATACAAGGCCATGTAGCCTACCCACACTTAGCACAAAACCCTATTCACTTATCATCTGAAGCCATTACTGAGCTTAGCCAAACAGTGTGGGATGAGGGTAATGAGTTTTTCCCAGCAACTAGCTTTCAAGTATCAAACATAAATGGTGGTACTGGTGCGGGTAATGTAATACCAGGTGAGCTTGAAATACAATTTAACTTTAGGTTTAGTACCGAAGTAACGCATGAGCAATTACAAGCACGAGTCAACGCAATATTACAAAAGCACAAATTAAACTACGAACTAAGCTGGATAGTGAATGGTCTGCCATTTATAACTGAGCACGGCCCGCTTGTGGATGCCACTGTTAGTGCTATTAAATCTGTTACAGGGCTTACTACCAACTTAGAAACCACCGGTGGGACATCTGATGGACGCTTTATAGCGCAAACAGGCGCAAAAGTTATTGAGCTTGGACCGCGTAACGCCACAATTCATAAAGTAGATGAATGTGTAAGTACAGATGACTTAATCGCACTTGCCGATATTTACGAACAAATCCTCGAAAACCTTTTAACATAATGGCCTTAAGCAACTTAATAGCCTGTGAGTGTATCACTGGGCAAAGTGATACACATTTAACTGATATTCAAAGCCATCGTTTACATAGCAGAATTATCGATGATTTTTTAGCGCTACAAAATGCAGCTAAAAATGCAGGTTTTGATCTAACAATTGCCTCAAGCTTTAGAGATTTTGATCGCCAATCGATGATTTGGAACAATAAATTTTCAGGTAGTCGCCCTGTTTATAATAAGCAGCAACAGCCCGTAGATTTAACCAAATTAACGGATATAAATAAGTGTATTGCTATAATGCGCTACTCTGCCCTGCCCGGTGCAAGTAGACATCATTTAGGCACCGACCTTGATATATTTGATAAAGCGGCAGTAAATGACGATTACAGATTACAGCTAACTCCAAATGAGTATGAGCAAGGCGGCCCATTCGCCCCTTTGAGCAATTGGCTTAACAATAACTTAGCTAAATTTGGTTTTTATCGCCCTTATAAACATGATTTAGACGGGGTTGCGCCTGAGCTTTGGCATATTAGCCATATTAAACAATCACAGTTAATGGTTGATGCGCTTAGCGAGAAAATACTTTACGATTGTATTAATAACAGTGAGTTACTTGGTAAGTCAGCTATTTTAGCCAACCTACCTGCGCTTTATAAACGTTTTATAAGTAACGTAAGCCCGCCATAATGCGGGTTTACTTAATCACTAAGCCTTGTGTTTATTTAATATAAAGACCAGCACCGCCCCTAGTATTAGTGAGCTTGCTATTACAAATTCAACTGTTAATTGCTCAGATAAAAACAGCACCCCAGCTACGGCTGCAAGTACCGGTACACATAATTGCACCACAGCGGCTTGTGTACTTTTAAGCAGTGGCATAGCTACATACCAAATACTATAACCAACACCTGATGCTATCGCACCTGACGCACATGCTAGTAAAACTCCTTCAATGCTCACCGTTTTTATATAGCTCATACCCACCAGCAATAAAATAGGCACAGCTACTAAACTTCTAATAAAATTAAACCCAGTAGTACGAAGCGGCGATACACATACTTTACCGCGTATGCTGTAAATACCCCACGCTACGCCACTTAATGCCATAAGGGATGCGCCTAAAACTGAAGGCACAGCGGCTGATGGCAGCATTAAATACACAAAACCACCCAACGCCACAATGAATGCTGCCCATTGCAATGCACTTAATTGCTCTTTTTTATAAATTCCCCAGCCAATCATCGTTAACTGCACCGCTGAGAATAAAATAAGTGCACCAGTGCCAGTATCTAGCTCTACGTATGCTATTGAAAAACACAGCGCATAAACTAATAGACTAATACTGCTTCGCCAGCTCCCTCTATCATTTAAAATTTCACGGTTAAATGCACCTTTACGTTTTAAGTTGTAACTATAAACTCCCATTATAATCCCTAGGCAGGCAGCACCACTTAAAAGGCGAATTATTGTAAAGTTCCACGGGTCTATGTAGCCTTGTGCAAGCGCCATACGGCAAAACAAAGAATTTGCGGCAAACGCAATTAAAGCAATAAGTGTATATAAAGTGGCTTTCAAAAAAATTCCTTAAAAACAAAAATAATAGCCTTATAAAAGCAATCGATTAATTTTATACATTAAACTCAGCAGGCTGATTCATTTAAACAGGATTAGCCTTGTGGTGCAAAGAGTGTATGTGCTTTTACAAAATTAGGTTACACATTTAAAACCTTGATACAAAACCGATAACCCTAGTTAGGAATGCTAGGCATAACGTTATATTTTAATAAAATCTGTTTTATAGTAATTGTGCGACTCTACAAGAACAACTATCTACTCAAAAATTGATTTATGATTTTCTTGAAGCAATATATTGAATATAAAAATTCACGTATTGTTCACCAACGTTACTCTACGATTTCTTACAATGTTTCGTACATATAACTAAAAAAAACATGTTAATGTGTGAAAGTAAATTTAGAGGAGTGCTCAGTGCGCCGCAGTATAATTTTAAGCTTTTGTTGTATTTTAAGTGGTTGTAGCACAATGGGTTTTAACGACCTATTTAACGACTACGCCACTCAAATGACACCTGTAAGACATGCGATCGAAAATAATAATCTCGAAGAAGCACAGTCGCTCATTGCTAAAAATAGCGCTATGCACAGCAGCTACTTACTTAACCAATTAGAACAAGCTCGTTTAAACGATTTAGCAAACGTACCATCAGATGCTCAAACCAAGTTTGAAAATGTGTATACGCAAATGCAAAATAAGCGAGAAGCTGCAAAAGTTCAATTAAGTGCAGGGCTTGAGCAAAGTAATGCATTATTTACTAACGACTCTGCCATTACATATGTACCGCCCGCTTACGAAATGAGCATGTTACATAGTTTTAAAGCATTAAATTATGTTTATAAAAATGATATTGAAGGCGCACTTGTAGAAGTGCGTCGCGCTAACAAAGTTCAAGTAGATGCTTTAGCAGATAACCAAACAGACATAGACTCAACAGTAAAAGAAGCACAGCAACACTACCCAAGTATGAGTAACGTTACACGAGACGTTAAAAATGGCTTTCAAAATGCGTATACGTTTTACTTATCGGCTTTGCTTTACCAAAGCGCTAAACAATATGACGATGCTTATATAGATTACAAAAAAGCACTAGCTATACAACCAGATAACATTTATTTACAGCGTGATGTAATGCGCCTTGCTAAAAAACAAGGGTTTGATCAAGACTTAGCTGAATTTAAAAAGCGCTATAGCGAGGCATCAAGCATATCTGCAAATCAAGGCGAGGTAGTTGTGCTATTTGAACAAGGCTTAGTGCCTAAACAAGATGAATTTAAATTACGCCTACCAATATATACATCCGGTGGCGATGCACGTTTTTATAGCCTTGCAATGCCAGTATATAAAGATAACGCCTACGTGCGTGGTGTAAATAATATCAACATAGACTCACAAAGTTTAGAGCTAAGCCCATTAGTACATATAGAAGCACTTGCAGCAAAAACATTAGAAGAACAAATACCTGCAAAAGTAGCGCGTCAAGTACTGCGCCTAGTCGCTAAAGAAAAAGTCAGAGCAGAGCTTGCCCGCAGCGCTGGTGATGTAGGAAATATACTGGCCAATATTTATAATTTAGCGTCTGAGCAAGCCGATACTCGCAGCTGGCTTACGCTTCCTAATCAAATAAGTGTAGCTCGCAGTAGCGTCAGCGCAGGCGAGCACTTAGTTAATATAGGCAATCACCCGCCTATAAATTTTACCGTTAGTAAGCAAAGGTTAACGTTAATTTACCTAACCTCTATTAATAACTACTTCAACTACCATGTAGTTCAACTCTAGGAGTCATCATGAAATACATAGTGCCACTACTTGCAGTCTTAATGCTAAGTGCATGTGCAACCCAACCTGTTACATCAGGAATATCAGTTGAACAAAGCAAAAACAACTTTAATGAGCAGCTACGTGTTGATAACCCAGATTTAGGTAATAAGCTGGCGATTACTGATGTAAAAACGCGTCAAACTAACCAGTTAACCGACGTGGTAGTCACACTTTCTAGCCAATATAAAAAGTCACAATATTTACAGTACCAATTTAATTGGTTTGATAAAGACGGTTTTATAATTAAAGGCAATCACTCGCCTTGGCAAGCACTTACCCTATTTGGTTTTGCAAAAACTCAATTACCGGGCTTAGCACCAAGCTCTGATGCGGTTACGTTTTCTTTAGCTGTTAGAGAAGTGTCTACCGAATCACAAGAATTTAAAGATTAGAGGAAACAACAATGATCAACACAAAATTTAAAACAGTATCTACTTATGCTTTAGTAGGTTTAAGCGCGTTAGTATTAAGCGGCTGTGCAAATAAAGCAGTTGTAAGTTACGGCGATGCACAAGCTGTAGAAACAACCGATATTAACTTTGGCTCTACCGATTTACAAAAAGTCGCCAGCCAAATGACCGACTCATTATTAAGCTCGCCGGTTGTTGGCACAATGACCGCTAACAAGCGCCCTGTTGTATTTGTAGAGCGTATTAAAAACAAAACCAGCGAGCACATTGATACAGAATCAATCACAGATTCAATCTCTACGCAAATGCTTCGCAGTGGTAAGTTTCGTTTTGTAGATATGACACGTGTTGAGTCAGTGCGTGAACAACTTAATTTTCAAAACGAAGACGCCCTTGTTAACCCAGCAACAGCCGTTGCCTTTGGTAAGCAAATTGGTGCGCAATACATGTTATACGGAAACTTATCGAGCATAGTTAAATCAAATGCCGATAAATCAGATGTTTATTACAAATTTACAATGCGCTTAATGGATATGGAAAGCGGCCTTGTAGAATGGGCTGACGAAACTGAAATTCGTAAAACTAAAGAAAAATCGACATTTGGTTGGTAGTTACTAAGCCTTTACGGGCTAATAAGCCCGTACTTGCTACCAATAGGAGGTTATTATGAAAGCTATAACATTAGTAATGTGTGCTCTAGTTACTATGAGCGCACCAACTTTTGCCCAATATGAGCGAAATAAAGCTGTACCTGTTCAACAGGTTTTATTTGGTGATGTAAAATCGGTGCGTAATATTACCGAACAAGAACTCATACAAGATAAAAACAACGGTTGGAAAACCTTCGGCGGCGCTTTACTAGGTGGCGTAATAGGTAATCAGTTTGGTGGCGGAAGTGGGCGCACAGTGGCAACTATTTTAGGCTCAGTTATTGGCGGAAGTGTTGCACATAATAAGCAACAGCAAAGCCATTATCAGCAAAATAATTTTGTTGAACTGTTAATACAAGTCGAAAATGGCGACCAGTTTATGGTAGTTCAAGATCAAGACCAGTCAATGCGTTTTAGCAGAGGCGACAATGTACGATTAGTCTATTTGAGTGATAACACCGTACGTGTAGATAAAGCGTATTAGGCCGTGCTGAACCTTGGTGGTTGAATTTACAGCAGAATGTTTGGTGTTTCGTCAAGGCAGAACCTATGAAAGGTGGTTGTTCCCCATAAATAGGCGATAACGCAGCATAAATGTCAAGCATGCGCTGCCCGAAGGGTTCTGCCTAGCGGCAGTTAACTCTTTGTTGCCTACATGGATGTAGGTAAGGCGCATGAGCAGGACGCACAAGCTTTGCTCGGTTTTTACTTAGCACACTAGGTTACAAACTTCGCGTCGCGATTTAACCGCCCTAGATTGAACGAATTTTAATCCACAAAGTTCAACATGCCCTGCCAATACATACATGACTAAAGTAAAAACGAGCCAAATTTGGCTCGTTTTTTATGCATTTAAGTAATTATACTTGTCGATAATCTTTAAAAAAGCGCTTCATTTTATGCATTGCATCCGACAAGTCATCTTTGCTTGGTAAAAACACTAGCCTAAAGTGATCAGGTTCAGGCCAATTAAATGCCCTACCGTGAACGAGTAATATTTTTTCGGCTTTTAGCAAATCGTACATCATTTTTTCATCGTCTTTAACGTTAAAATGCTCTGTATCTACCTTAGCAAATGCATACAAGGCGCCTTTAGGTTTTTTACAGCTAATTCCTTCAATTGCATTTAAACCGCGCCAAGCTATGTCTCTTTGCTCGTATAAACGCCCGCCCGGGTCTATTAGGCTATCAATTGATTGCACACCACCGAGCGCTTGCTGAATTGCGTATTGCGCAGGTACATTGGCACATAAACGCATAGATGAAAGTATTTCTAAGCCTTTTCGTAAATCATCCATAACCGAAGTACGTCCGCTTAAAACCATCCAGCCCATTCTAAGACCCGCTGCACGATACGTTTTAGCTAAGCCATTAAAAGTAATGATTGGTACATCATCGCAAAGTGACCCAATAGACGTATGCGTTATACCATCGTATAAAATTTTCTCGTAAATCTCATCACTTAACAGTAACAGCTTGTGCTCACGCGCAATATCTATTAACTGCATAAGTAAATCGTCGCTATACACTGCACCCGTCGGATTATTAGGGTTAATTAGTACTAAGGCTTTAGTTTTAGATGTAATTTTACTTTTTATATCAGCAATATCCGGAAACCAATCTTGCTCTTCATCACACAAGTAATGCACTGGGTTACCACCAGATAACGTAACCGATGCAGTCCAAAGAGGATAGTCAGGTGCAGGAATAAGCACTTCGTCGCCATTATTTAATAGCGCTTGGGTGATCATTTGAATAAGCTCGCTTACGCCATTACCAATGTAAATGTTATCTACATCTAAGTTATGTAAACCACGTTGTTGGTAATGCTGATAAATAGCCACACGGGCTGAATAGAGGCCTTTAGAATCACAGTAACCTTGGGCTGAATATAAGTTGCGGATAATATCGCGGTGCATATCTTCTGGCATATCAAAGCCAAAGGCGGCCGGATTACCTATATTTAGTTTTAATACTTTTTGACCTTCGTCTTCCATTTTTTTAGCTTGCGCTAAAACCGGCCCACGAATGTCATAGCATACACCTTCTAATTTGTGACTCTTTTTAATTTCAGACATTATTACCTCTTTAGGGCGTATTAGCTTTATAAATTAAATTTGTTCAACCTAGGGGCGATTTAATCGCGACGCGAGGTGTGTAACCTAGTGGGCTCGCTAACGGCTCCTGCGTTACCCTACTGGCTTACATTCATGTAAGAATAAGTAAAATTGAGTAACAAAGAGAAAATAGCCCCTAGGAAGACCCCTCTGGGCAATGCATGTTTGGAATTTATGTGTTGTTATCGTCGATTTATGTAGAAAAACCACACCGAATAGGCTCTGCCTAACCTAAAAACCAGACACTCGTTGCAAATTCAATCCCGGAAGATCAGCACGCGCTAGTGAGTATTTAGACTAACCTAGTAAAGGCGTAAAATGCTAGTCAATTTAGGTGCTTAATACTGAAATAAATTCACGTTTAAGCTGCATATTTTAACGAGACGCTAACCACTCATTTAATTTAACTTGAGAGCCTTTAACTTGCTCCATCAGATTATTTGAGGCATCGGTTGCTTGCGCTAAATCGTCAACAGTTAAGCTTTGCTCAATAATACGAGAAACTTCAGCAAGGCTCGATGCGCCAAACTGCGCAGCGTTAGATTTTAAACTGTGAGAGTGGCGAATAGCCGCTTCTTTATCTTGGCCAATAGTAGCCATAACGTCTGTACCTAAACGTTCAAATTCTGCACAGCAAAAATCAAGCGTATCCGGAAATTGTTCACCTAATAACGATTCCATACTTTCTAATGCAGATTCATCAATACTAATTTGTGTCATATTTTAAGCCCTTAAAAACAATCCGTGTTAAATCTATGTCAATACTATTACTCTATATTGATGCGTAAAAAAAACCAACTTAATTACCTTATAAATGTATAATTATGAGGATCATACTGGCAAAAAAGTTTATTAAATGGCACGCACACTTTGTAATAATTGTAATTTTTCACTTTCTACTTGTATTTGTAGTGCAGTTAAAGATGTAAATAACCACGTAAACGTTATTATTCTACAACACCCAAGTGAAGAAAAAATAGCAAAAAATACCGCTAAATTACTTAATTTAAGCCTAAGTGGTTGCCAAATAATCAAAGGTGAAAATAATAACGACTTTGATATATTAAAAAGTCTGCCTTTAGAAACAACTGTTTTACTTTACCCTAATGAGCAGGCTATAAACTTAGATGATAAAGCTCAAAGCGCTGAGTTAAACAAAACCACTCATTTAATCGTGATAGATGGCACATGGAAAAAAGCCTACAAAATATTACAACTCACTACGTTATTAAATCAGTTTAAAACAATCAGCTTTAAGCAATTACCTAAAAGCCGCTACGCTATTCGAAAAGCCCCTAGAGCCGATAGCCTTTCAACACTTGAAGCCGTTGCTCATAGTTTGTTTTTAATAGAGCAGTTAAACCCTGCTCCACTTTATAATTTATTAGATGAATTAATACAAAAACAAACCCAACAAATGCCTGAGCACGTAAAAGCACGTTACTTAGCTTAAATACGGCGGCAAAACTTTAATGCGTAATTACCCCAATAGATTAAAGCGAGGCTTTACTCGCCAAGGCCCAGACTATCGCTTTGACGACCAAGTTGATTTTAGCGATATAAGAGACACCTTTGGTTTTAGGTCAATGGTGGTAGGTAAATGGGTAACCAAAGAAGAGCGTTTTATTAGTGCTAATTTAATTTACGATGCCCTAGCGGACCTTGCACAAATACTCCATTTACCGCCTAAAGCGATAGGCCTTCGCGGTAAACTTAATTTTGCCTTTGGGCATGGCGGTCAAAAAGGCGTACAAGCGCATTATAACGCAGCTTCACAAACCCTTGCTTTAGCTAAAAATGCGGGCGGTGGCGCATTGGCTCACGAATGGTTTCATGCATTTGATCATCATATAAGCGAGCACTTATTTGCAGCAAAACCTCGCTTTGGTTTTGCATCAAAATTATGGCTTTCAAATACGCCTAATTTATCGCACCCACTTAATAATGCGCTTAACGATTTTTACAAAAACGTATTTTTAGATTTTGATGGGGAAGATACAAATGAATTTGTGCAAACTTGCATAAAACACGACCAAGCGCATAACATGAATTACATGAGTATGCCTGAGGAATTAGCAGCGCGCTGCTTTGAAGCCTGTATAGATGCTCACAGCACTATTCAAAATAGCTTTTTGGTTAGTGGCTTAAAAAGCAGTAATTTAATATACCCAAATGCTCAGCATGTTAATAAAGCAAATAAAGCGCTTAACCGTTATTTTGAATTACTGGGTTATGCGCTTCATAAAATAGACGAGTAATGTCTATATTAACTGGTTATTTATCGTCACTAATACGACTTGCTACCGCACTACTTTGATCTTTATATTTTGCATCTTTGCGAATATTGTATGGGTTTTCGCACGGGCCTGAGAGCATTTCAAAACTCATAGCACCAATTTTCATCATTGGGCGCAGCGCTAGTGGCAACTTACCTGAATTGTAAAACTCTAAAACAATATTACCACTCCAGCCTGGGTCGATTCTGTGTGCAGTTACATGCACCATTAAACCAAGTCGGGCAAGCGACGAACGCCCGTCTAACCAGCCTACTATATCAGCAGGTAATGTTACTTTTTCATATGTAATAGCCAGAGCAAGCTCGCCAGGGTGCAAAAAGAAAGCTTCGCCATCGGCAAGCTCAATCTCTTCACTCATTATTGATTCCATAGCTTTATTTAACTGATCTTTAGGGCCGCTTAAATCCACGAATGCTGCATTATGTGCATTAAAGGTTCTAAACTTATTCCCTAAGCGTAAGTCTGCTGTTACACCAGAAATCATTTCGCTCGTTGGCGCAGGCTCAATAACAATACGGCCATCGTTTAAGTATTCTTTAATATGTGTGTCTGAAAGTCTCATTTTTATTAATCTTCTGTAATCACAATTTCAATCGCATTGTGATGCTGTTGATAGTAAAGCGTGCTGGCCATTAGCCTCGCTGCTGCGCTGTATGTTTTACTTATTGCGGCGCTGTTATCACTTGCAATAAGTTTGCCCTGCTCAGAGTATTCTCGAATATCTATCGCAAGTGGAATATGGCTTAATATTGGAACGCCATGTTTGTGGGCGAGCTTTTCTGCGCCGTCTTTGCCAAATACATGGTTTGCTTCACCACAGTGAGTACAAATGTAATGGCTCATATTTTCAATTAAACCAAGCACAGGTACGTTTACTTTATTAAACATGGCGATGCCCTTTTGCGCATCGGCCAGAGCTAAATCTTGTGGAGTAGTAACTATAACGGTGCCACTTGCGGGTACTTTTTGGCTCATAGTCAGTTGTATATCACCGGTACCTGGCGGCATATCTACAATTAGATAATCAAGCTCGCCCCAATCGGTTTCGTTTAATAATTGATTTAGCGCGCCCGATGCCATTGGCCCTCGCCATACTGTTGCGTCATCACTTGGCACTAAAAAACCAATTGACTGGGCTTTAATACCGTTGGCATCAAATGGCTGTAGTAGTTTGTTATCTTTGGTTTGTGGCTCTGCGCCCACGAGTCCTAAAAGCATAGGAATAGATGGCCCATAGATATCAGCGTCTAAAATCCCTACTTTTGCGCCTTCATTTTTAAGCGCACCCGCTAAATTTACCGCGGTGGTAGATTTACCCACACCACCTTTACCCGAGGCAATAAGCACAATGTGTTTAATGGCTTTAAATTTGGCAGGCTCTTTAATGTTAACCACAGATTCAATGACCACAGGCACGCTTAAGCTTTCACTTACATGCTGCTGAACATGTGGCATTTCTGAATGCGCTGCAAATGGCAGTGTCAATTGAATTAGTATTGATTTATCGTCGTTTTGAGAAATAGAATCAATGAAGCTCTCATCAATTCCTACGGCAAAAGCCGCACTACGATACGCCGCTAAGGCAGTAATAATCGGTTGTTTTTGCACCGATTTAGAAGAGAATAGTTTCGACAGTCCAAACATAGCAATTAAATAGCGTTTCTTTGATGAAAAGTGCCACGGAATTATGTAACATTCAGGGCATTAACACCAGTCAATTAACAAAAATCCATAAGCTGTGCGCACTCTTGCCCTCTAGCTTGTAGATAAATTACTGATAATCTCCATTTTCACTATTAAAATGATGAGTTATCCTCAATTCGGAATGATTATGACGCAGCGAAAGATCCTGATTACCAGCGCATTACCTTATGCTAATGGCCCTACTCACTTAGGCCATTTATTGGAATACATTCAAACTGATATTTGGTCACGTTTTCAAAAGCTACAAGGCCACGAAGCATATTATGTTTGTGCCGACGATGCTCACGGCACGCCAATTATGCTAAATGCGCAAAAGCAAGGGATCACGCCTGAAGAAATGGTTAAAAATGTAAGCATTGAACGCCAACGCGACTTTGCCGACTTCAACATTAAGTTTGATAATTACCACAGCACGCACAGCCAAGAAAACAAAGAATTTAGCGAACTTATTTATAACCGCCTAAACGATGCCGGTCATATTAAAAAGCACACTATTTCGCAATTGTTTGACCCTGAAAAAGGCATATTTTTACCCGATCGCTTCGTAACCGGTACTTGCCCAACATGTAAGTCTGAAAACCAAAATGGCGACAGCTGTGATTCGTGTGGCGCAACTTACAGCCCAACAGAGCTAATTAACCCACGCTCTGTTATGTCTGGTGCTGAGCCTATTTTAAAAGATTCAGAGCATTACTTTTTTGACCTACCAGCATTTGAAGGCATGTTAAAAGAGTGGTTACACTCAGGTACTATTCAACAAGAAATGGCTAACAAGCTAGATGAATGGTTCACCGATGGCCTACAACAATGGGATATTAGCCGTGATGCACCTTACTTTGGTTTTGAAATTCCAAATGCACCAGGCAAATATTTCTACGTTTGGCTAGATGCACCAATTGGTTACATGGCAAGCTTTAAAAACCTGTGTGACACAAAAGGCATCGACTTTGATGCGTTTTGGGCTGAAGGCTCAGACGCAGAGCTTTATCACTTTATTGGTAAAGACATTATTTACTTCCACAGCTTATTTTGGCCAGCAATGCTAGAAGGCGCTAATTTTAGAAAGCCTACAAACGTATTTGCACACGGTTTTGTAACCGTAAATGGCGAAAAAATGTCTAAATCTAAGGGTACGTTTATTAAAGCGCGTACTTATTTAGACAACCTAAACCCAGAGTATCTTCGTTATTACTACGCGGCTAAATTAAACAGCGGTATTATTGACCTTGATTTAAATCTAGAAGACTTTGCACAACGTGTAAATTCAGACCTAGTAGGTAAAGTGGTAAACATAGCGAGCCGTTGTGCAGGATTTATTACTAAAAAGTTTGATGGCAAGCTAAGTAGCACCATTATGCAGCCAGAACTACTTGAAGAGTTTCAAGCAGCTGCACCAAGTATTACTGCCCATTACGAGAACCGCGAATACAGCCGTGCAATTCGTGAAATTATGGCGCTTGCCGATAAGGCAAACCAGTTTATTGATGGTGCTGCTCCTTGGGTGTTAATTAAAGACGAGACAAAACAGCAAGAAGCGCACGAAGTGTGCTCACTTGGCCTTAACTTGTTCCGCGTATTAATTACTTACTTAAAACCTGTATTACCAGAAATGGCTGAAAACGTTGAAGCGTTTTTAAATGATGAATTAGCGTGGGATGGTGTTCAAAATGCACTAGTAAGCCACCCTATTAATAAGTTTAAGCCGTTAATGCAACGTGTAGAAATGGATAAAGTGAATAAAATGGTTGAAGAATCAAAAGAAAGCTTAGAGTCAAAAGTAACCATTGATCCTAATAGCCCACTTGCAAAAGAGCCTATTAGCGATGAGATAGAGTTTGATGACTTTGCAAAAGTAGACTTACGCGTAGCTAAAATTGCAAAAGCAGAGCACGTTGAAGGCGCTGACAAACTACTTAAACTAACTCTTGATTTAGGCGGCGAGACTCGCCAAGTATTTGCAGGTATTAAATCAGCTTATGCACCAGAGGACATCGAAGGTAAGCTTACAGTAATGGTTGCAAACCTTAAGCCTCGTAAAATGCGCTTTGGTATGTCTGAGGGCATGGTATTAGCCGCAGGTCCTGGCGGTAAAGAAATCTACATTCTTAACCCAGACGATGGCTCAGAGCCTGGTATGCGTGTAATGTAATTTAATAATTAAAATAAACCGCTGATATCAGCAGTTTTTTTATGAGAAAAAGTAATGTTTAGCCGCATATTAAGTCTAGCCGTTTATACAAACGCCTTTGCATTAAATAAAGTGAATTGTAATTATGACCCAAATTTTAGATGCCTACAGAACAAAAGTAAGTAGCCAAATAAAGCAACATAAGTTATGTCGCCATACTTCGCTTAAAACAACAAAGCGATGTAGCACCATTAATTGATTGTTTAGGGCCTGTTTATCTTTCGAGGTTAAATTTGCAGCAGACTGTTTGGTGTTTAGGCAAGGCAGAGCCTATGTAGTGTGGTTATTCCCCATAAATAGGCGATAACGCAGCATAAATGCCAAACAGGCGCTGCCCGAAGGGTTCTGCCTAGGGGAAATTTACTCTTTGTTGCTCGGTTTTTACTTAGCCTACTAGGTTACAAACCTCGCGCCGCGATTAAATAGCCCCTAGATTGAACAAATTTTAATCCTGAAAGGTCAACAGGCCCTAATAAATGCGGGCATAAACGCATTAGAGATCACGTCAAACACGCCTGGCTTTGAACATGAAATAACAAAAGCACGCACCGCCTATAAAAATACACTCATTGGCGCTGGTACCATAATAAGCACTACTCTGGCTCAGCAAGCTATTGATGCAGGTGCACAATTTATAGTTACACCAAATACTAATAAAGCAGTGGTAAAACTTGCCCACCAGCATGGTTTACCCGTTTTAGTGGGCGCACTCACACCTACTGATGTAGCTAATGCAATAGAGTATAATGCTGATATTATTAAGGTATTTCCTTCAGGCAGTATGGGGATTGATTATTTTAAAGCATTAACGGGTCCATTTTCCGAGGCACAACTTATGCCTGTTGGCGGTGTTAATTTAGATAACTTAACACAATGGTTTGAAGCTGGTGCATGTGGTGCTGCAGTTAGTAGTGATTTTTGTAAAGTAGTTAATAACGAACAAGAACGCAGCACACTTACTAGGCTGGTAAAAAGTTATATAAGTAAACTGCCTCAATAGGCAGTTTAATTTATTTATAAGATAGTTAAATGTACGCTCATAAATTTGATTGATCGCTCTAAAAATTAATTATTACTTAATTCAATTTTTTTAATACACGATCCTTTCTTGGTAAATAATAGTTATCGTAATCAAGAGACACTATAACGCGCTCTGCTTTTCCTAATAACTCATCACGCGGAATTAAACCAATTACACGCGAGTCAGCGCTATTATCGCGGTTATCACCCATTGCTAAGTAATAATCATCAGGAATTGTAATTGCATCAAACCCCGATAAACGTGAAGGAATATTTGCCACTCTTATCGAATGCTCTAGCCCGTTTAAATTTTCAATTTTATCAAGCGAGTCTATGTTGCTTCGCTGATCTGCATAATTAAGCTTTTGACCATTAATAATGAGCTCATTGTTTTCAAGCGCGATAGTGTCGCCAGGTACGCCTATTACGCGCTTAATTAACCGATTATCAGCCGCTTGAGAGTCAAATACAATAATATCGCCTGTTTGTGGGTCTGCTAATTTCAATAGTTTAATATGAGTGAACGGCACACGAATGTCGTAGGCCATTTTATCGGTTAAAATTCTGTCCCCTTCTTGAATAGTCGGCTTCATTGAGCCTGTAGGCACTTCGTACCAATCAGCTACGGCACTCCTAAACACACTCATCAGTGCAATGAAGACGATGAGAGAACGGTTATTTTTCCAAAACTTATAAACGAGTTTCATATCTATTCCCTTTACTTGAACAAGTCTCTAATTGAGTAAGTCATTATATGACTTAATTACTTCACTGCAGTTCAATTAAGGATGTAACAAAACATGTTTACACCTAATTTTAAATGATCGATTAAATTTAAGGCCCGTAACAGTTAATGAAACCAACGGGCATTAACTGAAAGGAAATTAACATGTTTAAGAAAATCACTACTGCATTATTGTTCACCACTGCAAGCTTTGGATTTAATACAGCGGCTTATGCTGATCATCATGGTATGAAAAAAGATGTTGTCGAAGTAGCCGTAGAAAATGGCTCGTTTACTACTCTTGTTGCTGCTGTTAAAGCCGCAGGTTTAGTTGAAACACTGCAAGGTACAGGACCGTTTACTATATTTGCACCAACGGATGCTGCATTTTCTAAATTACCTGAAGGCACAGTTGAGATGCTACTCAAGCCTGAAAACAAAGATAAGCTAACGGCGGTATTAACTTACCACGTAGTGTCTGCAAAAGTGATGGCAGCCGATGTAATGAAGGTAGATAGTGCGAAAACACTACAAGGCCAATCCGTTATGGTTAAAGCCGACAGCATGGGCGTAATGATAAACGACGCCAAAGTTGTAAAAGCTGATGTAAAAGCAAGCAACGGCGTGATTCATGTAATCGACACTGTACTCATGCCAAAAGAGTAAGCGTGTAGAATTAACCAAATAAAAAAAGCATAAGCGAACACTTATGCTTTTTGTCTATATATAGTACAACATGTTATTGATTTAGTTTTTCTTTCGCTTCTTTTACTTTTTCAAAATCCAAACCAAGTTCGTCAGTTGCTTCTTTAATTAAGTGCGGCTGAGTCATAACCACGGCCATTAACTGCTGTAGTTTTTCAGGCGGAATACCAAGCTCTTGAACAAGCGCCATAGCCATCATTGGATTTTGGGTAAACGCTTCAAACAATGCTTTTACTTTTTCGTCGCTTACATTGTGCTCTTTAAGTATTGCTAGTATTGGGTTCATTTTTAACCTTGTGTGTTTTGTACGTATTTTATATTTACTAAATTATATTAGCTGAGCCATGCATTAACAACGCCAACGCACGTCTGAGTGTTACATCTCGTAGTTATTCTACAAGTAAAACCACTTTACCTGCATTTTCATTACGCTCTAATATAGCGTGCGCCTCGTTTGCATCGCTCCAAGGCAATGTTTTATACACGTTAAAGTCGTATTTTTTAGCGGCAATATCATTATAAAAACGTGCCACTAGGTCATCGCGCACTTGGCGCTTAAACTCAATACTACGATTTCTAAGCGTTGATGCATGAAAAGAAATACGTTTTTGTAAAAGTGCTGCAAAATCAACTTCTGCAAAGCGCCCATCTAAAAAGGCAAGCATGATTATTTGGCAATCCATAGCAGCAATGGCGGCATTTTTATTCAAATAGCTGCCCGATACAGGGTCGACAATTACATTAGCTGTTAACTCATTTGCTTTCATATATTCTACAAAGTCAGTGGTTTTGTAGTTAATTGCATGATCAGCACCGAGTTCTTTTGCGTGTTGGCATTTATTATCCGTACCAGCGGTAATAACCACAGTAGCACCAGCACTTTTAGCCATTTGAATTGCTGCGCCACCTACGCCACTAGCCCCTGCGTGAATTAACGCTGTTTGGCCTTTTTGTAATTTACCGAGTTCAAACATGGCACCAAAAGCAGTTAAATACACTTCGCTAATGGCTGCACCTTCAACCATGGTTAGCTCATCAGATAATTCCATTAGTTGTTTGGCATCAATAGCAACATATTCACTATAAGCACCACCCGCACATAAGCTAAAAATGCGTTTATCTAACCAGCTTTTGTCAACTTCGCTACCAAGCTCAACTACGGTGCCTGCGCACTCTAAACCTAAAATGGGGCTATCCCCTTTTGGAGCCGGATATTTACCTTGGCGCTGCATGCAGTCTGCACGGTTAACACCTATTGCCGCAACTTTAACTAATACTTCATGGCTTTTTAAAACCGGTTTCTCGGTTTCACTAAATGCAAGGGTGCCACCCTCATGAGAAATATATTTCATTGTTACTCCGTATTAAGTTTTGTAATAATTAAGACATGGGGTTAGTTATTTTTATTTAAACCGCCAACTTTGTTTATACGGGTACACATCGGGCAAGTAACCCGCTCTTATTTGCTGTTGACAACCTTGCCAAAATTCAGCTAAAAACAAATTACTGTGCAAATTATTAAAATTGTTAAACGCTGCGTCGTTTGCGCTAAAAAACACCTTAAATTGACTCGGAAATATGTCGTTTTCTGCTATATCAAAGTAAGTATTACTGCTTAACTCCTCAAGTGCATTTTGAGCGTTTGGCACGTCTCTAAAGTGACAATCGGTAAGTGGGCATATTTCATCGTAATCATAAAATACAACACGCCCCCAACGGGTTACACCAAAGTTTTTCATAAGCATGTCACCCGGAAATATATTTGCACCGGCAAGGTCTTTAATCGCTTTACCGTAGTCGTCCATAACTTGCTGTAATGCTTTGTTATTACAACTATTGATGTACAAATTAAGTGGCATCATTTTACGCTCTACATACACGTGTTTTAAAATAAGTGCCTTACCCGATATAACCATACTGCTGCCAATTTGCGCTTGCATTTGGTTAAGTAACTCGTCGCTAAAGCGGCTTAAGTCAAACGCTAAATACCTAAATTCGTGCGTATCGACTAAGCGACCTACTCTATCTGCTTGCTTTACAAAACTGTATTTGTCTTTAACTTGCGCTTTTGTGGCTGTTTTTGGCGCGCTAAATTTGTCTTTTATTACTTTATAAACGTAGTCGAGCCCTTCAATAGTAAATACCAGCATAACCATACCAGGGGTGCCAGGCGCTGCTATGTATTTAAAATTAGCAGGGCTATTTTTAGTGGTATCAACCTTGTAACGGTAAAACTCAGTTTTAGCATGCTTAATAAAACCAATCGCATTAAATAATTCAAAACGTTTTTTATGGGGCATAAGCACGCTTAAGTAATCCACATAACGCGCAGGTTGATCGGTATCAACCATAAAATAGGTACGGGCAAAACCAAACAGCAAACTAAGCTGATCGGCCCCCATCATTACGGCATCAAGCTTTAATCCTTTACTGGTATTTAAAATAGCGATGGCAAAAGGCATGTTATCGCCATTTTTAGCAATGCAGCGCCCTATTAAGTAGCAAGCTTTGTTTCTAAAAAATAGAGAGTTTGCGTATTCTATAAACCCGTTGTTTAAATTTATAAGCTCATACACTTGTTTACATTGCTGCTTTGCACCTGCCATTAACGTTGTTTGTAATGCCTGTAAATCAGCATCTAAATTACTAAAAGACACTCTAAATACTTGGCGGGTAATGAGCGTTTTAACCGCATGGTTAAACCCATCTTTAAATGATATTCGGCTAACTAAATTTTCGTACGAGCGTGGCTCGCTTCTGTACTTTGCTTTTAATACAAACAAATGCACGGTACGAATTTTTTTATCATCCCAAATAGCACCAAAGGTCGAATTAAAAAAGGTATGCGCTATGGGTTTGTTTTCATGATTTTGTAGCATGTCACCATAAATATTTTTCGCCAATTGCCACGTTTGCGGGCAATTAAGCTTGCTGTAGGCGATAACCCGCACCGCATTACTCACATTTTTTACTTCGCGTTCGTACACTTGTAAGCGCTCTCGCATGGCACTTTGTACATCGTGATATTTTTGTTGTTCAAACCGGCTCTGCGCACCCAGTGTTATATTTAAAAACTGCGCAAACATAGCTTCAAAGCCTGCAAACACAGCTCGAGCCAACTTAGTAGCTATAACTTGTTGTATCGCATTATCTGATTGATTAGTTAATATTTTTGGCATGTTTACAACACTTTTATTTTTACCACTTATAGCGGTTATTTTTTATTAATAGTTTACACCTTAGCAAGCAGGCTTTAATTTAGGTAATTAATAAAGCATATAAATAGAATTTATTGGGCGTATTGACCTTTCGAGGTTAATTTTGCAGTCGTGTATTTGGTTTTTAAGCTAGGCAAAGTACATGTAGTGTGGTGACTCCCCATAAATGTACTTTAACGCTGCATAAAGGCCAAATACACACTGCCCATAGGGTTCTTTCTAGGGACGATTAACTCTTTGTTGCTCGATTTTTACCTAGCCCACTAGGTGGCAAATCTCGCGCCGCGATTAAATCGTCCCTAGATTGAACAAATTTCAACCCTGAAAGGCCAACACGCCCATATGAATATAAGAAATGTCGATCTTAACCTTCTCGTTTATTTAAATGTATTAATAGATGAAAAAAGTGTTTCAAAAGCTGCAAATAAACTCGCGCTAACACAACCAGCCATGAGTAACGCACTTAAACGATTACGTGATTTATTTGACGATCCGCTACTTGTGCGTGCCGCAGGCTCTATGACACCAACAGTAAAAGCAATGCATCTCAAACCAGAGGTTGAAGCATTGTTAAAAATGGCAGAGGCGATTACTCAGCCCAGTGAGCAATTTAATCCAGCAACGGCAGAGGTGACTTTTAGAATAATGGCAAACGACTACATTGAATCGACTTTAATTGCCCCTTTTATTACCGAGCAGCTCACTAAAAACCCCGGCGTTAACTTTGATGTACTCAGCCCAAGCGATGTAAATCTGCAAGATATGGAAAAAGGCACTATCGATTTAGCTATAAATCGTTTTAACGGCCTACCACGCTCGTTTCATCAAGCCAGTGTATGGCGCGATAATTATTGCTGTTTAACCCATCCTAAAAATACCTTTTTACAGCATTCAAGCCTTGATGATTACCTACAAAAAGAACATATTTGGGTAAACCGTGCAGGCTGGGGGCCAGAAGCCGCCGTTACCAATAAGTCTGGCAAGCAAAAACTAGGTTGGGTAGATGAAGCACTTTGGCAGCTAGAACAAGCGCGTAAAATACGGGTGTTTACACGCCACTACATGATTGCAAGTTTGCTATGCCAATCAGAGCAACTTATTGCTACTTTACCGCGCAGGCAGGCTAAATTATTAACAACCCACACCAACTTAGTGATAAGCCCAGTGCCATTTCAAATAGTCCCTATTGAGGTAAAAATGATCTGGAGCCCACTACTTCATCATGCACCCGCTCATCAGTGGCTACGCCGTGAGTTGCTTGAGTTTGCTAAAACAATTGCTGATAGGTAATTAGTAATTTTCTTTAATTTAAAATTCTGATTACAGCTCAAAATGTATTAAAAAAGATTTAAGGAAAATCACTATCAACATTGATTACTCTAATTATTCACTTAAAGAATTACATGAAGCACTTGAAACTATTGATGCAAACAAATACCCGCAAAGATACAAACGTCTAATAGAAGAGCTAAACAACCCAAAGAGAGTAGACCCTAAGGTTATAAAGCAATTAGAAATAACAGAGCAAAACTCAAAGAAAGAAACCAAAGCATACGTAACTATTTTACTAGGCTTGTTTTTCATTCTATGGAGCTACTTTACTTATAATGATGGCGTTATACATAATAAAGGAGGAGAACGGGTAATTGCTTCTATCGAATCGAGCCCAAAAAAATTCTATTTTATTATTTTTGGTGCAATAGGCTTAGGGTGTATAACCGTCGCGCACGGTATAGAAACGATAGTAAAACAAAAAAAAGCGCTCAAAAATAACAATTATGAAAAATAAAAAAGAATATCCTTACCTATGCGAAAGCCGCCTTAGCTATATTTATAGATGTATAAAATGTGGCGCTTTTATTAAAAAAGGAATGCACGTTTGCTATCGGTGTGAACATGCTTTTTCTAAAGAAGATGTTGATATTATGATCAAACAGTATCGTAAAAATTATAAGAAAAACTGGCATCATAAACTTTATTTTGTCGTTTTTATCACAACTATTATATGCGCATTGCTCTTTTAAAAATAAAAAAGCGCCATGGTATTCAACTTTGGGAAAATACCATGGCGCTTTTTAAATCGTAGAAATAGGAGTGAACCCTACCCTTCATATTTAGCAACCTTGATGCCAACCTAGCTAAAAGGAAAAAGACATTTAAAATCAGCAACCTAATACGGCGATGTTTTTCCTTATTATTTAATATGTCCCAGTTTTGTGCATTTTAATAGGTTTTTGCACCACTTTAATTAAGGATGCTCAGTGAAGTTTAGCCTGTCTTTTCTCAGCTACAATTTTAATATTGATAAGATCAATATCAGTTATTGAAAACAACAATTTCATTAATACTACTCTTAGCGCTAGAGTGAAGTTAAGCCAACAAACTAAGAGTAATTATTATGACAACATCAAGCTTCACACAACAAGACGGGTTATTTATTGATGCAAATTTACATCAGTTTATTACCCAGCAGTTATGCACTAAAACCAATACAACAGACGCATACCAAGCGCTAGCTACATTAGTTGATGAATTTGGTTGTAAATGCCGCAAAACAAAACACCAACCCAATGATGTATTAGAAGTAGATACACTATTAAACGCGTACCAGCTTCATAATCATCCTCGCTGTCATGTTGATGCGCAAACAACTGAAGCGGTTTTAGATGAATATTGCTGCCAGGTTCCTGCAATTATTGTTGTAGCCTTGATGGATACGCTTAGCGGTACACAGTGCGATGAGCCAAATGCACATGATATTTACCACCGTGCTGCTCAGTTAACTAATCGCCCTTGCGTACATAGAGTAAAAACTGCATCAGCAGCTTAATAATGGAAGTGCTTAAAAGTGCTCGATAACCTTTTGTGCGAAGTCTGTGCAGCTTAAGGTTGTCGAGTTATGAGCATCGCTTGCAACCTCTTGGCGCGCTTGCGCTAAATCAAATGTTAGCTCTGCATTTTTAAACGCACTCTCTAATGCGTTTTCAATAAGTAATGCACTTTTATCCCACCCCATAAACTTAAGCATTAAAACCGCACTTAAAATACTGCTACTTGGGTTTGCTTTATTTTGCCCTGCTATTCTCTCAAACGTGCCATGGGTTGGCTCAAAAAAAGCGACATAGTTATTAAGGTTTGCTGCAGGCATTATTCCTACTCCCCCCACTTGTGCGCTAAGCATATCTGCTAAAAAATCGCCATTTTGATTTGTAGTTGCAACCACATCAAATTGCTCAGGGTTCATTAAACATTGCTGCAGCATGTTATCGGCTATCACTTCTTTAATTATTAAAGAAGGTTTATTTACTCGTGCTATTTCAAGCCAACGACCGTTTTCGTGTGCGGTGGCATTAAACTCATTTTGTGCCAACGAAAAACCCCAACGTTTAAAGGCGCCATCTGTAAATTTAAGTACATTACCTTTATGCACAAGCGTTAGCGATTCGCTATTATTTTTAAGCGCGTAATTAATTGCATAGCGAACAAGGCGCTCAGAGCCTTCTTTAGATATATTTTTTATGCCTATGCCACACTCTTGTGAAAACCTTAGGCGCGTTACGCCCATTTCTTCACATAAAAAGTCGAGCATTTTTTCACTTTCTATGCTGCCCGCTTGCCACTCTATTCCTGAATATACATCTTCACTGCTATCACGCAGCACGGTAATGTTAGTTAAAAAAGGATTTTTTAAAGGTGATGGCAACGCACTAAAGCCTTTAATAGTGCGCATATTTACAAATAAATCCATCTCGTGTCTGAGCGCTACATTTAATGAGCGAAAGCCTCCGCCAAGTGGTGTAGTTAACGGCCCTTTAATTGCTATTTTGCAGGCTCGCACGGCGTTAATGGTTTCTTGAGGGAACCAATCCCCATCATATAATTTTGCAGCTTGCTCGCCGTTATATACTTGCATCCAGTGAATTTTTCGAGCATTGCCATAACAGTGTTCTATGGCATTATTAACTACATGCTGCATTGCAGGTGTTACCTCTTGCCCTACACCATCGCCATTAATGTAAGCAATAATAGGATTTACAGGAACATGCCACTGGCCTTTAGCATCAATAGTAATATTTTTTCCGTGTTCAGGGATTTTAATATGCTGATAAGCCATGGTTAATACCTATACTTAAAATAGAATGTTCTGATTAAATCATGCCTGGGGGAATGTGTATGTAATTTGCTTTTTATAATTGATATTAGTTAAAAAAATAGCGAATTAAATGTGCTTATTTCAGTAAATAGTGGGTCTTAATATCAAGTGTGTATTTTGTATCTGTTGATCTTTCAAGATTAAATTTTCAATCGTCTGTTTTATATTTACACAAGACGGAGCCTATGTAGTGTGGTTTTTCCCATAAACAGGTGCTGCCCAGCGGGTTCTTCCTAGGCGCCGTTGCTTAAATAAATGTAGGGAGCAGCTAACGTGCACACTAAGTTGCAAATCTCGCGCCGCGATTAAACAAACTCTACTTTAAAGGAGGTATAAATGAAGTTACTTTGGCTATTTTTGTTCTCAATGTATTCTTTAAACGCTTTTGCTATTGATGTGGTTATTCATAATTTAGACTCCCTTACTACTAACGGTCAAAAAACAGTATCTACTTGGATAAATCAAAGCCTTACAAAAACACAAAATACCTTAGGCCCACTACAGCAAACCACCTTACCTATATATTTAAAGCCACAATATTTTGCTTTTGAACCGGTGCCGTGGGCTAGTGTAAAGCGTAATAACCCCGATGGGCTTGAGCTGCATATTGACCGCTATGCAAGCTTAAAAGCGTTTACAAAAGATTGGACGCTTTACCATGAGCTTTCGCACTTATATTTGCCATTACTACCTTACTCTGGTTTTTGGTTAAGTGAAGGATTTGCCAGTTACATGCAAAACGTAATAATGCGTGACAACGGTGTAATTAGCCAAGCGCAATTTGTTCAGCGCCTAAACGCTGGATTTGAGCGAGCGCGCTTACAAACTAAAACAAAACAACAACCCCTTAATGAGCTTTCAAATGATATGTGGAAGCAACGCGCACAACAACGCGTTTATTGGACCGGGGCAGCTTTTTTTGTAGAAGCTGATTTAGCCTTACAAAAGCAAGGACAAAACGTAGCAAGTATCATAAAACAGTATCAAGCATGTTGTAGAACCGCTCGTTCAAGCGCAAAAACATTTATAAAAGAGCTTGATAAGCTCTCGCGAAGCAGTGTTTTTACCACACTTTATGCCAAATACAATACACGTACTGATTTTCCTCTGGTTACAAAAACGCAGCTTAGCAAGCTTTAGCGCTATTTATATAATGAATGTACTCATCAAATGCTGTTGCGTTGAAGTTTACTGAGTATTGGTTCATAAAGCCGTGTAAAAATGTCGTCTTGCTACACTTAACACCTACTTTTAACGCTAAAGAATTAATAATGTCATCAACATTAAAGTGGGGTTCATGTTGTGGAAATATAAATTCGCAAGGGATCGTTGCATTTACATCTAAATTATTTCTAATTTGCGATGGATAAAAACCAATGAGCTTTTTAAGATGTGGATTGCCTGTTAATAACTGTGCTCGCCATGCTGCACTTGCGCCAGCACTAAATGCAATACACACGGTGGGTGAATCAAGCTCGTCAAATACATTTTTAACTTTAGCTGCGTAATTATCATGGCTACTATTTTTTATAAACTTATCATAATAATGTTGTTCAGTATCATATGGTTGCGACTTCCCATCGTAAGGTTCAATAATCACTGTTTTAGCCATTATCGCATCTGATAACTTGCTTAAAGCTGGTGTTAATCCAAAAATATCGCTTACTATTATGTAATTCATACTTACCTTTTTATAGTTAAAAGCATCGCTTATAAGCAGTTGATAAAGTTAATTATAAATAATTATTAAATAAATAGCTTGCACACATTTTTTATTTGGGTTACCTTTCCTCTCTGGTCTTAAAAAACCACCGCGGTTAACCTTTTTACCCTGATCCAGTAAGCCCCGCAAAACGTATATTTGAAAGCTAAGTTATTGTACGGCGAGAACCCCTTAAATAATACCGAGATGATTTTTGAATCATCGCAAAAGTGTCATAAAGATCGTCAACACTGTAATGAAGCTAAACACAACATCGTTAATTTATTGACTGCAATTTGCTATAAAAATATAGCGCAGAATAAATAACAAGAATAAAGTGAGTTTTATTATGTCTTATAAATATAATGGGTCTATGATCCAAATCGCACATCCAGTGCAATCAATTTCTGTAAATAAACATCGTGTTATCTTTAGTGATACACAAGGTTTAAAAAATGCATTATTTCAAAAAGCGAGTGATGCACGCCAATTTGTTAAGTGGCTAAAAGCTAGCTAAACAATATATAACTTTAATTGCCTCTTATTACTGCAATTATTGATAAAAATTATGCCAGCCTTGTTGCTGGCATTTTACTTTTTAACACTTTGATGCCTACAATAGAGCTATAATAATAATTACTGGTAGCTGCTGTAATGCGCCGTGTATTTTTAAGCTTATTACTATTCTTTTGTTTAACCTCAATAAGTAATGCTAGAACCATTAATTGGTTGGCACACGACTTTGCACCCTATTATATTTTAAATGGCCAATTCCAACATCAAGGCCGCGATGAAAGTATTATTACTTTACTTGAAAAACAGCTCCCCAATATTACTTTTAACCGTATGATCATCCCCTCAGGTAAAGTAGTTCAAGAACTATCTAATACTTTGCATAACGCTTGTGCGCTGTCCCTTTATAAAAATGAGTTTAGAAAACAGCATATTTACTTTACAGATGAAAGTTCGACGACGGGTTTATCCCCATCTATTGCTATGCACGCACGTTTAGCAAACGCGTTAGAACTTAAAGATGCGAACGAGGTGTCTTTACTTGAACTAATACAAGATAAAAAACTAACGCTTGGTGTATCTATGAGTCGTTCTTACGGTAAAGAAATAGATACAGTTATAAACAGTACACCAGACATAGACTTAGTTATACGCCCTACTCGCGATAGCTTAGCGAGCTTAACGTATATGCTTAATTTAAAAAGAATTGATATTTTATTAGGTTATCCAAGCGAACATTACTACTTAGCTAAATCGATGCATTTTGATAAAAACCTCACACAGCGCCCACTTAAAGAAGCGCCAGCTTTAAGTTATGGATATATTGGCTGTACTAAAAACGCACAAGGTGCTGAGGATATAAAAATACTTAACGAACAACTTAAAAAAATTAAACACACTAAGCAATATAACGAATTGCTTATGCGCTGGCTGCCAGAGCACTTAAAACCTTTATTTCAACAAAGAATGGTACTAGCAAAAAAGTAACGCCCTTTAATAACTGAGCTTTCACTTGAAGGTTATTTAAAACACTACTTATGGAGGCTATACAGTAGTGTTTTCGCTTAAACTTACATAAATTAAGCTTTGTGGATTAACCTGCAAACACGTTATAAGCCCCTCTTTTATCAGCTCAAGCATAGCTATAAAACTAACCACTACACCGCTTCTGCCTTCACTTAGAGTAAATAGTTCATTAAATACAACAGCAGAATCGGCTTTAGATAGTTGCTGCAGTATTTGACTCATTCGTTCGCGGGTTGATAGTACTTCAGCTGTTATTTGGTGATGCTCAAATGTTTTAGCTCGTGCCATTACATCGCTAAGTGCAAGCATTAAATCTTTAAGTTCAAGCTCTGGTAAGGATGGGCTATTATCACTTGCGGTTGGCATTGCGGCATGCGCAATAAAAATATCACGGCCAACACGGGGGATCTCATCTAGATTTTCGGCGGCTGTTTTAAACTGCTCATATTCTTGCAGGCGTTTAATAAGCTCAGCACGGGGATCTTCCTCCTCTTCAAGTTCTTCGTGAACAGGTAATAGTAACCGCGATTTAATTTGTGCAAGCAGCGCCGCCATAACTAAATACTCGCCAGCGAGTTCTAGTTGAAATTCGGTCATCATTTCAACATAGCTTACATACTGTTCAGTGATACTAAAAATAGAAAGCTCAAGCACATCTAGCTTATGCTTTTTAATTAAATACAGTAGTAAATCGAGTGGGCCTTCAAACGTTTCTAAAATGATTTCAAGCGCATCAGGGGGAATGTATAGATCTTCGGGTTTATCAACTACGGCTTTACCGTGCAAAAAAGCCAGTGGCAGCTTTTGCTGCACTGGCTCAAGTTCATTCGATACACCGTTATTTTCGGGCTTGTCACTCAACAGTGTTTACTCAAACGGGCCAGTATCGCCACAGCCAACACGTAGTATTTTTATATCGTCTTCGGATAAATCAATTACTGTTGTTGCTTGTTCAGCTAAATAGCCACCATGAATAATTAAATCGACGTGTTTATCTAAGCGCTCTAAAATTTCATCAGGATCTGATTCTGTAAACTCTTGCCCTGGTAAAATAAGTGAACACGACATAAGCGGCTCACCTAGTTCAGCAAGTAACGCACAGGCAATTGGGTGCTCAATAACACGCATACCTATGGTTTTTTTCTTTTCGTTTAACAAACGCTTTGGTACTTCTTTTGTACCTTTAAAAATAAAGGTATAAGGCCCTGGCGTATTATTTTTAATTAATCTAAACAGTTGGTTATCTACTCTTGCATAAGTAGCAAGCTCTGATAAGTCTCTGCAAACAAGTGTAAAGTTATCGTTTTTTTCAATGCCGCGAATGCGCTCTATACGCTCTTTAGCTTGTTTGTTACCTAAGTTACACCCTATGGCGTAACCAGAATCTGTTGGATAAACAACAACGCCGCCTTTTTTAATAATATCAACGGCTTGATTAATAAGTCGTGGCTGCGGGTTATCAGGATGAATATGAAATAATTGACTCATGTTAATGCCCCTTCTTGTCCTTCCCATGCTTGCCAAACACCTTGGCAGTCTTTAGGTAAGTATAAGTTTTTGCCAAGCTCTAAATAGCTTGTCGGAAAATGAAAATCAGACCCTTGCGAGCAGAGTAAATCGTACTCTCGGCTCAGTTCACCTAAAAATTGTCGCTCACTAGGAGCTTGTTGAGGCTGTGCAACTTCCATTGCATCACCACCAACACTTTTATACTCGGTTAACAATTTACGTAACCATTTATTAGACATTTGATAACGCCCAGGATGTGCCACTACTGCAATACCTCCCGCTGAATGAATTGCTTCAATGGCGGTTTGCATATTGCACCAGTTACTTGGCACATAGCCGGTTTTACCGCGACCTAAATATTTTTTAAATACACCAGGGAAGTTTTTAGCTACACCACGCTCTATCAGCGCGCGTGCAAAGTGCGCACGAGTAATTTGCGCGTCTTGTGCAAGCTCTTTGGCTTGCTCATAAATGCCATCAAAACCGTTTTTTGTAAGCCTTGCGCCTATTTCTAGCGCTCTGACTTCACGCTTTTGCTGCTGCTGCGTTAACAATGAAGTAAGGTCAAAATTATCAATATCAACATTCAAACCCACTATATGTATTTCGAAGCTTTCCCATTTGGTCGAAATTTCTACCCCGCTAATTAATGATAAAGGCAAATTTTCGGTTTGAATAAATTCTTGAGCGGGCTTAATAGCAGCCACAGTATCGTGATCGGTAATAGCAAACACATCTATATTTTTATCAACGGCGCGGGTAAGTAATTCTTCAACCGTTAACTGCCCGTCTGAATGCGTGGTGTGGCTATGTAAATCGTATTTTATCAAAAGAAAACTGCTTAAAATTAAGGGTTAATGGCGTTTGTGTAAGTATAACAAGTTTTTTGACTAAATTGTTTTAAATAAACACTTGACACAAAAGCACTAGATACGTTTTACTGTAGCCACTTTCAGACACATTAAGAATTAATAAAAATGATCAATTCAATTCAAAACACTATTTGGTGGTGGCACTCATAATTATTGGGTGATGAATTGTCGTGTCTAGCAAAAATTCAAAACCCGCATAATGCGGGTTTTTTTATAACTAAATTTTACGTAATTATATTTTTTAATTTTGAGGCAAAAAAACATGAATAACGGTCTTACTCTTACACATCGTTGGTGGTGGCGCCTGATATAGCGGGACGGTAATGATCTGTTTGTAATTTAGATATCGTTATTCTAACCCCGCATTGCTAACGCATTGCGGGGTTTAATTTTTTGAGGGAATGAGGTTTGATTTTTAGTCATATAACTACCACACCAGGCGAAGTAACAAGCATTACGCAAGTTCGCGAATACATAAGTAGCCCACTTGCACTTTATGCTGCACTTGATAAGCCTAATTCGCTGCTGCTTGAGTCAGCTGAAATTGATTCTAAAGACAGTGTTAAAAGTTTAATTTTAGTTGATAGTGCCCTGCGTATTGTATGTAAGGGAAAAACGGTAACTGTTAACGCACAATCTAATAACGGCAAACAATTATTAAGCTACTTACAAGCAAATGTTAAGAGCTGCGATTCACAATTAAACGACACAACGCTTACACTTAACTACCAAGACACCAGCAGAGATATAGACGAAGCAAGTAAGCTTGTTGCCGATAATGCCTTCAGCGCTCTTCGTACCTGTATTAACAGTATTCAAAGCACCACCGAAAATCCATTTTCGGTATTTTTAGGCGGTGTATTTGCCTACGATATGGTGGCAAATTTTGAGCAATTAAGCGATGTACCTGATGGCGAAAACACCTGCCCAGATTACGTATTTTACCTAGCCGAAACCTTAGTTGTTATTGATCATCAAAAACAAACCACTGAGCTTATTGGTAATGTATTTAATGGCCCAGATGTTCATGCAAATTGCTTTGAAGTAGGTAAAGAACTTGAACGGTTAAATACCCTTTGCGACAACGCGGCAGAATTTAGCGCAGACATGCAAACTGGCGAATGTGAAGTAAACGTTGATATAAGCGATGAAACTTACTGCGAGCAAGTAGTTAAACTTAAAAAGAATATTGTCGATGGCGACATTTTTCAGGTGGTGCCTTCACGTACTTTTTCATTGCCCTGCCCTGACTCGTTACATGCTTACAGCCAACTTAAAAAGCAAAACCCAAGCCCATACATGTTTTACATGCGCGATGAAGACTTTGCTTTATTTGGCGCCTCTCCTGAGTCGGCGCTTAAGTACGATGTAAGTAATCAACAAGTTGAAGTGTATCCAATTGCAGGTACCCGAGCGCGTGGTAAGTTTGCAAACGGACAAATAAACCCAGACTTAGATAGCCGTATTGAGCTTGAGCTAAGAAACGATCAAAAAGAGCGTGCTGAGCATTTAATGCTTGTCGATTTAGCGCGTAACGATGTTGCACGTATTAGTGTTGCAGGTACTCGTTTTGCAAAAGAGTTATTAAAAGTAGACCGTTATTCACAAGTAATGCATTTAGTGTCACGCGTAGTAGGTACTTTAAAACCTGAACTTGACGCACTACATGCTTATCAAGCGTGTATGAACATGGGCACGCTTGTTGGTGCACCAAAAGTACGTGCCGCAGAACTTGTACGCCAAACAGAAGGTAAGCGCCGTGGAAGCTACGGTGGTGCAGTAGGTTATTTAACCGGCGATGGCGCAATGGATAGCTGTATTGTTATTCGCTCTGCGTTTGTAAAAAACAATACGGCGTATGTGCAAGCTGGCGCAGGAGTCGTATTTGACTCAGATCCGCAATCAGAAGCAAACGAAACCCGCGCAAAAGCTCAAGCGGTCATTACCGCCATAAAATCTATTTATAAGGCGGTATAAAATGAGTAATGAAAATCCACTTAAAATATACTTTTTAGATAATTTTGATTCGTTTAGCTACAACCTTGTTGATGAACTAACCATGTTAGGGTGTGAGCTTGTTGTATACAGAAACAACATAAACGCTGACGTTATTTTTAACAAAATGCGCCAAGAGCCTGGCCAAGTATTATTAGTTCTATCACCAGGGCCTGGTACACCAAGCGACGCCGGCTGCTTAATGGAGCTAATTGAACTTGCTAAAGGTCAATTTCCTATGCTTGGTATTTGTTTAGGCCAGCAAGCTTTAACACAAAGTTATGGCGGAGTAATCGGTCACGCTGGCGAAACCGTACATGGTAAGTCATCAATCATTGATTTAAACGCACACCCTGTATTTGATGGCATGGGAAGTACAATGCCTGTAGCGCGTTATCATTCGCTAATGGCAACTGAAGTACCTAAAAATATTGAAGTAATAGCACAATTTGAAGACATACCTATGGCTATTTACCATCATGAAGACAGTGCATTGGGCTATCAGTTTCATCCTGAATCAATACTTACGCCAAATGGTGCGATGCTACTTCAGCAAAGTGTCGCGTATTTAACACGCGCAAATTAATAGAGGACATTATGAGTACACAACGACAAGAGCCCATAAATGTTCAATATGCTATTGAGCAGCTTATTAAAAATCAATCACTAAGCTATGAGCAGTCAAAAGCATTATTTGATGAAATAATGCAAGGCAACATGAGCGAAATAGAGCTAACAGCCTTACTTATTAGCCTTAAAATAAAAGGCGAAGTGAGCGATGAGATTGCCGGCGCTGCCGCATCAATGCGTGAAAATGCGGTCGCTTTTAATACAAATAGCTCACAACTTGCTGATAGCTGTGGTACCGGTGGCGATGGCTCAAATACAATTAATATAAGCACTACCGCTGCAATTGTTGCAGCGGCCGCGGGTATTAATATGGTAAAGCATGGTAATCGCAGTGTATCAAGTAATTCAGGCTCAGCCGATTTACTCAAAGCACTGGGCATTAATATTGATATGAGCCCAGAACAAGCTGCAAAATGCCTTGAGCAAACACACTTTACCTTTTTGTTTGCACCGCATTACCACAGCGGCGTACGCCATGCGATGAGCGTACGTACTGCACTTAAAACACGTACAATATTTAATATTTTAGGCCCCCTTGCTAACCCTGCGGCGCCTGATGTGCAATTACTAGGTGTGTACGACGAGTCGCTATGTATGCCCATGGCACAAACGCTTAAAACATTAGGCACTAAGCGCGCAATGATCGTGCATGGCTCAGGTACTGACGAAATCGCCCTTCATGGCCCAACCAACGTAGTTGAGCTTAATAATGGCGAAATAACACAGTACACATTAAACCCAAGCGACTTTGACCTTGCAAACTATTCACTTGAACAACTAGCAGGTGAAGGCCCACAATACAACGCAAATGCAAGCCTTGCTATATTGCAAGGTAAAGGCACAGACGCACACAACGCTGCCATTGTGGTCAATGTGGCTGCACTTTTATACCTAAGCGATAAAGTGCAATCATTAAAAGATGGCGCACGACACGTACAAACATTACTCAGTTCAGGCAAGGCCATGGACACATTAAATGCAATTATTGAGGTAAGTCATGGCTAATGTATTAGACAAAATTGTTGCTGATAAAAAATTAGAGCTTATTGAACGCAAGGCAGCCCGCCCGCTTGAAAGCTTTAAGCATCTAGCAGAGCCAACCAGTCGCAGCTTTTATGAAGCACTGGCAGCACCGGGTACACAATTTATTTTAGAGTGCAAAAAAGCATCTCCATCAAAAGGGTTAATACGCGAGCCGTTTGATTTAACAGAGATCACCTCTGTTTATAAAAAATACGCTACCTGTATGAGCGTACTTACAGACGCAAAGTACTTTCAAGGTAGCTTTGATTATTTAGAATTTGTACGTAGCCAAGTAGAGCAACCACTTATTTGTAAAGACTTTTTTATTGATGAGTACCAAGTGTATATGGCGCGAATTTATGGCGGTGATGCTATTTTGTTAATGCTTTCAGTACTTGATGATGAGCAATATAAAGCCCTACACGCAGTAGCTGACTCGCTTAATATGTCGGTATTAACCGAAGTAAGTAACGAAGAAGAAGTGCACCGCGCCCTTGCGCTCGATGCACAAATTATAGGTATTAATAACCGTGACCTACGTGATTTAAGCACTGACTTAGCCACCACCGAAAAACTGCGTAAACTCATTCCTGCAGATAAAGTGGTTATTTCAGAGTCTGGTATTTATACCCATCAAGATGTTAAACGCCTAGCACCGCTATGCGATGGTTTTTTAATTGGCAGCTCCCTAATGGCCGAGCGCGATTTAGAGCAAGGCTGTAAAAAAGTGATACTTGGTGATAACAAAGTATGCGGTTTAACGCGTAGCCAAGACGCGCAAGCAGCTTATAACAGCGGTGCTGTGTATGGTGGGCTTATTTTTCACCCTACATCACCACGATATGTAGATTTAGACTGTGCTATTGAGCTTAGCCAAAGCGCTCCGTTAAACTTTGTAGGTGTATTTGTAAATGCACCAATTGAGCAAGTAGCTCAATACGCAAGTGTGTTAAAATTAGCGGCAGTTCAATTACATGGACAAGAAAGTGACGATTATATTGCCACTTTACGTACACAACTTCCTAACGGGTGTGAAATTTGGAAAGCACAAGCAATTAAAGATACGCTACCAACACCTGTAAATGGCGTAGAGCGCCACCTTTACGATACCCACAGCGATACACAAGCTGGTGGTACAGGTAAAGCATTTGATTGGTCGGTGCTTCGCGATGCAACCACACCGTTTATGCTAGCGGGTGGTTTAAATTCAGAAAATATTAAAGACGCGCTTTTTCAAGGTGCCCTTGGCCTTGACTTAAACTCAGGCGTTGAAGAATCTGCGGGTAAAAAGTGCCCTAACAAATTACAAAATGCTTTTACAAGCATCAGAAATTATTGAGGTTAAAATGCAAAATCCAGCTTATTTTGGCGAGTTTGGCGGTATGTTTGTACCCGAGCTACTTGTCCCTGCGCTTAAGCAGTTAGAAAACGAATTTAACAAAGCACAAAAAGATCCTGAGTTTCAGGCAGAATTTACCAAGTTACTAAACGAGTATGCAGGGCGCCCTACGCCGCTTACTTTAACGCGTAATTTAATTAAAAACCCTAAAGTTAAACTTTACCTAAAGCGTGAAGATTTATTACACGGTGGCGCGCACAAAACTAACCAAGTACTTGGTCAAGCGTTGCTAACTAAACGTATGGGTAAAAAAGAAGTTATTGCAGAAACCGGCGCAGGCCAGCACGGCGTTGCAACGGCTCTTGCGTGTGCATTACTTGGCTTAAAATGCCGAATTTATATGGGCGCTAAAGATGTTGAGCGCCAACAGCCAAACGTATTTAGAATGAAATTAATGGGCGCAGAGGTTATTCCGGTAACAGCAGGCTCTGGCACACTAAAAGATGCGGTAAACGAAGCACTACGTGACTGGTCTGCAAATTATCAAGAGGCACATTACTTACTTGGTACCGCTGCGGGCCCTCACCCATTCCCAACAATTGTACGAGAGTATCAAAAAATTATTGGTGAAGAAGCTAAACAGCAAATATTAAAAGCTGAAGGTCGCTTACCAGACGCGGTACTTGCGTGTGTTGGCGGTGGATCTAACGCTATTGGTATGTTTACAGACTTTATTGACGAGCCAAGTGTAAAACTTATCGGTGTTGAGCCTGCTGGTAAAGGGTTAGATACCCACGAGCACGGCGCTACCATTTGTAAAGGCACCAAAGGTATATTACACGGTACGTATACTTACATTATGCAAAACGACGATGGTCAAATAGAAGAGTCATACTCGGTATCTGCCGGTCTTGATTACCCAGCAGTTGGGCCACAGCACGCTTTTTTACACGAAACCGGTCGTGCTCAATATGTTGGTATTACCGATACAGAAGCACTTGATGCGTTCCAAGCGCTGGCTAAAAACGAAGGTATTATTCCGGCACTCGAATCAAGCCATGCCCTTGCTTATGCACTTAAATACGCAGAAGAGCAAACAGAAGAAAGCATTTTAGTGGTTAACTTAAGTGGCCGTGGCGACAAAGATTTAACGCACGTACACACTGTTTTATCACAAGGAGGTCAACTATGAGCCAGCTAAATACAGATCGTTACGGTAAAACATTTGCCGCCCTGAATGAGCAAAAACAAGGTGCATTTGTACCCTTTGTTACTATTGGTGACCCAGGCAAAGAGCAAAGTATTGCGATTATTAAAAGCCTAATTGACGGTGGCGCTGATGCACTTGAGCTTGGCATTCCGTTTTCAGATCCAATCGCTGATGGCCCTGTTATTCAAAAAGCGAATATTCGCGCGCTTGATGTAAATATTAACACCCAAGATTGCTTTGATATTATTAAAGAAATACGCGATTACAATGCAGATATTCCTATCGGTTTATTACTGTATTCTAACCTTGTGTTTAAGCGCGGTCTTGAAGCATTTTATAAAGATGCAAAAGCGGCAGGCGTGGACTCTATTTTAGTTGCTGATGTGCCATTGCATGAGTCTAAAATGTTTAGGAAAGCCGCTATGGCAAATGGTGTTGATCCAATATTTATTGCTACACCCAATGCCGATGACGATACACTGCGCCAGTGCGCGTCTTACGGGCGTGGTTACACGTATTTACTGTCGCGTGCAGGTGTTACCGGTACTGATACTAAAGCGCAAATGCCAGCGGGCAACATTGTTACTAAATTAAAAGAATACCATGCAGCCCCTGCTTTATTGGGCTTTGGTATTTCAACACCCGATGATGTAAAAGCAGCGCTAAATGCAGGTGCTGCCGGTGCAATTTCAGGCTCAGCCGTCGTTAAAATTATTGAGGCTAACCTTAACGATTTAGATGCAATGACCGATCAGTTAAAAGCATTCGTTAGCGAAATGAAAGCTGCAACCGCATTATAAAAAGTTTAAATTTACACATTAAAAAAGGGCATTTTAAATGCCCTTTTTTATTTTAAAATCGTACTGAGAAAGCTTAGTGAGCTTGGTGCTTACCTTCTAAAATTTCTTCAATAAATTTAGCGTTAAACGCCTCTAAATCTGCGGGGCTTCTACTTGTTACTAAGCCTTGATCAACACTTACCTCTTTATCTACCCAATTTGCGCCAGCGTTAATTAAATCGCTTTTAATACTTGGGAATGAAGTGACAGTGCGATCGCGTAATTTATTTATCTCGGCAAGTAACCAAGGAGCATGACAAATAGCCGCTACAGGTTTATTTTTTTCTGCGCCAAAAAAGCCGTCAATAAATGCTTTTGCATGTTTATCTTGACGAAGAGAGTCTGGGTTAAATAAACCACCAGGTAGCATCAACGCATCGTAATCATTTGCACTTACATTAGTCACAAGTTTATCAACGCTTACTTTGTCACCCCATTTATCTTCGTCCCAACCGGTGATCTGACCTTCTTTAATAGATACTACTTCGATTTCGGCACCTGCGTTTAACAAAGCATCTCGTGGGGATAACAGTTCGCTTTGTTCAAAACCATCTGTGGCTAAAATTGCAATTTTTTTGCCTTGTAAACGTGTGCTGGTTTGTAATGTAGTCATTTAGATCTCCTTATAACATTTAATAAAGTGTTCGAATCATCTTATTAAAAGCATAAGAAATGCCAAATTTAAGCCTCTGAAAAATATACAGATTAATGAATGACATGCCTTAAGCCATGTAAATCATTTAGAGGTTATGAATAATCTACATAGACCAGATACAACAAAGCTCTGATACTCAATGATTAAAATACTGAAGCTTCGCTTTCGCGTGAGCAAGTCCAGCGCCTACATTTTTTGTAGGCGCACAACTTGTTGACGTGATGGGCAAAACCCATAATTTTTATATTTAAAAGCGCCAAGAAGAGCTAAATAAACCTATTTAAAGAAGATCTTTTAATGCTTTAGCTGGTTTAAATACGGCTTTATTTGCGCCTTCTATTTCAATAGCTTCGCCTGTTTGCGGATTACGCCCGGCTCGCGCTGGGTAGTAACTTAATGCAAACGTGCCAAAACCATTAATTTGCACTTGGTCACCTTCTGAGAGCGATTTAGTAATCACTTTTTGCAAGCTTGCAAGTACAGCTTGGGTATCTTTCTTTGTAAGGTCACTGCTTTTAGCTATTTGGGCAATAAGTTGGGCTTTGTTCATTTTAGGCTCCTAAATGCACGCTTAATCAGGGGGGGTTAAGCGTAAGAATATGATGATGAATAAATAAAGCCACGCAGGCTAAGGCTTACAGGGCAACAAGTCAACCTTGTAGTTGCTTGGTGTTATGTGGTAAAAACTTCCCTGACTTCTTTTTGTATAATTTAGGTAGTATATGCACGCATTAATTGAATACATTCCGCTCATATTATTCTTTGCGGTATTTAAACTGGTTGATATTTACTGGGCAACGGGCCTTTTAATGGCAACTACACTTATCCAAGTTGCCTATAGCTACTTTAAACACGGTAACGTCCCTACCCGTCAGTGGATATTTTTTGGGATTGCCGCTGTATTTGGTACGCTGACTTTAGTTTTTCATGACGAGCAATACATAAAATGGAAAGCCACAATAATATACGCCGGTTTAAGCTTAACCTTACTTGTTAGTCGTTATGCACTTAATAAAAATCTGGTTAAAAAAGCACTAAGCTCAATACTCGAAAACGCGAACGATTCAAAGCAAGAAATTAGAGTGCCAGAGCCTCTATGGAATAAACTTAATTTACTGTGGGTTGCCATAACAGCCGGTATTGCGGTGCTCAATATTTACATTGCTTATAACTTTTCACTCGATTTTTGGGTTAACTTTAAAGTGTTTGGCTTGATGGGCATTACCTTTGTGAGTATTTTTGCCACTATTATTGCTTTATACAAATACCTACCAGACGAAGAAGAATCTGCTAAGTAAAATGTTTTCGTCATAAAAATGTCGTCTTTGCTTGTTAGTTTGTAAAAAAACGCAATCAGAGACGCCCTTGAACGCCAATCAATACCGCTGGTTTGAATTTACCCTCGTTTTTATAACGTTGCCTTTAATAGGTTTTACGTTACGCCATCATTTAGCTAACTGGCTTATTCCTGCGTTAATAATTTTAATGAGTGTTTGCTGTATGTTGCTGCTTAGCGATCCGCATTTTAAACGCTTTAGACTCACAAGCCTTGGGCAGTTCTCTGCTGTTAAAAGACGAATATTTAGCTTCTTTTTTTTAGGCGCCCTGTTCTCGGGTATGTTTTACGGCATTATTCATCAAGGGAACTGGTTTACCTTGCCCCGAAACTCTTTAAACGACTGGCTACTATTAATTTTGCTATACCCACTACTTTCAGTACTACCGCAAGAGCTAATATTTAGAACCTACTTTTTTCATCGTTATAAACGCATAATGCCAAAAAAAGGTGTTCGTATAATTGTTAGTGCCACTGTTTTTGCGCTTGCGCATATAGTGTATGCAAATTGGATTGCTGTAGGATTAGCATTTTTAGGTGGATTACTCTTTTCGTATACCTATGCACAAAGCCGCTCAACGTTTGTGTGTGTTATTGAACATAGCTTGTGGGGCATTTGGATGTTTACCCTTGGAATTGGCAGCTACTTAGATTCTGGTGCACTTAGTTAAACAAAAAAGCCGCGTTAAATAACGCGGCTAATCGAGTTTAAAAAGCAGTTAAGATTAAAATCCAAATAACTTAAAAGCAAAAAACTTAGTGGCTACGGTATTAATAAATATCACTAATAAAATAACCGGTATGAACGTTGAAAGCGAAAAGTTTACGTATTTTTCTGTAAAGCTACCTGCATACTTTGGCGAGCCTTGACTTAACTCTTGCGTTAAACGCACTTTTTTCCAGCGATACATTACAAACAAACACACCATTAAGCCGTTAAACGGTAAAATAGTGTCGTAAAATACATCATACACAATGTCAAAAAAGCTTTTATTGCCGCTGCCATAACTAGTAAATGACGTTAAGCTATCGACCATACCAAACGACATAGTACATAAAACAGTTAATACACCTGTTGCTAAGGTTAAAATGCCAAGTGCTTTTTTACGGCTAATACCCTTGCGGTCGCTCAGTGTTGCTGTAGGTACTTCTACAATTGAGACCAGCGATGTAATTGCTGCAAAAAAGACTAACAAGAAAAACGAAAATGCGACGGCCGATGCGCCAAAGTAACCAATGTCATTTTGCAGCGCTAACAATATTTTTGGTAAGTATACAAAAATCATCGAAACAGATGAGTCTGAAAGTGCAGCAGGGTCTGTATTTGGATCAAAACTAAATATAGCCGGTAACACCATTAGGCCTGCAACAAATGCAACTAACGAATCGGTAATGGCAACCATTTTAGCACTGCCTACTATGTCATCTTTTTTAGATATGTAAGATGCATACGTCATTAAAATACCCATACCTAACGACAATGAGAAAAATGCTTGGCTTAGTGCACCATTTAACACACTGGCACTCATTTTAGAAAAATCAGGTATTATATAATACTTAACACCAGCCATCGCGTTATCAAGCGTTAGTACGTAGGCAACAAGTGCTAAAAGCATCACAAACAGTGCAGGCATTAAAAACTTAGCTGCTTTTTCAATACCTTGTTTAACACCCCCTAGCAAGATGAGGTTAACAATAACAACAACAACAGCCATGTAGCCAAATACAGTATAACTATTTATAAAGCTGCCAAAATGACTAGGATCGGCAAGTACATCTAAATTGCCCATAGCTGTTTGACTTAAGTAACCAAAAATCCAAACAGTGATAACCATATAAAATACAGCAATCATAAATGGAGTTAATACAGCTAAAAAACCTGCAATTTTCCATTTTTTATCATTATCAGCCAAAATTTTATAAGACCCTAGAGGATCTTTTTGCGCTTTACGCCCCATTGCCATTTCGGCCATCATCACTGGTAAACATATAAATGCTACAAATAGAGCGTAGACGAGTAAAAATGCGCCACCACCATTTTTTGTTGCAGAAACAGGAAAACCAACTAAATTGCCTATGCCAACTGCAGACCCTGCAGCTGCTAATATAAATCCGAGGCGGGAACTAAAGTGCTCTCTATTTTCGCTCATGCGTAAACCTTGTTATTATTTATGTTATCCAAGCGACTCTACCAGTGTTACACAGCGCTTTTCAAGCAATTGCAGCGTAAAAAATAATTCTTGGTGTAAACCTGTGTAAATACGCTTTTAATTCACCAAGTATCAACGCTGTGGTATTATTTGATTAATCAAATTTAACAAAATTTATGAGATTTACTATGTTGTACATGATTTACTCAACTGACGTTGAAAACAGCTTAGAGCTCAGAAAAGCAGCTCGCCCGGCTCATTTAGCACGTTTACATGAGCTTGATTCTCAAAACCGCTTATTTACAGCGGGTCCTTTACCTGCCATTGATAGCGAAGACCCACAAGATGCTGGTTTTACAGGTTCTTTAGTAGTTGCCGAATTTGAATCGTTAGAAGAGGCCCGCGAATGGGCTGCTGCTGATCCCTACGTAGCTGGCGGCGTTTACGATAATTCAGTAGTTAAACCGTTTAAAAAAGTATTACCTGCTTAATTGTGAAATGCCCTGAGGTCAGTTGCTATCTCACAATTCAGGGTTTGTTCACAAGATTTTAATTAAAATTACCGAAGTAAAACTAAATTAAACGTTTTTACTTGAATTTTAGTAACTTAGTTAATTAAACTAGGTGGGTCTGGTCTAGGAGTTTCCGTCATGCGCGTATTATTAAGCCTTAGTTTAATTGCTTGTATTAGCTTTGCTAATTTAGCTCAAGCAAGTACAACGAGTACAAAAACAGCAAAAACTGAGGTAAGCAAAAAGAAAGCTGTAGTACTTGCAAAACAAACCATAGACGGTAAAACCCTTAAAATTACCGAAAAAACAGATTTTTATACCGTACGAATACTCAAATCTGACGGCCACGTCGTTGATTTACATATAAATAAAAAAACCGGCGAAGTGAAAAAGGATTAACAAATGCGAATTTTAGTTATAGAAGACGATTTACATTTAGCAGATAACCTACGTAATGCACTAGAAAAAGAGCGTTACAGTGTGGATTTATGCCACGATGGTGAAGCAGGTCTTTTCCACATTACAGAATACCCGCTTGATATGGCCGTAGTTGATTTAGGTTTACCTAAAATAGACGGTATTGAGCTAATTAATAAGGCACGTGCACAAGGCATAACTATTCCTATTTTAATTTTAACAGCGCGTGACCGCTGGCAAGATAAAGTAGAAGGTTTAGATGCAGGTGCAGATGATTACCTAACTAAACCATTTCATGTGGAGGAGTTAATTGCTCGTTGTAATGCATTAATTCGTCGAAGTGCAGGTAAGGCAAACCCAGAAATGACTGCGGGCCCGATTAAAATTCATACACGCTCACAGCAAGTATGGGTTGATGATAAAGAGCTTAGCCTGACAGCCTACGAGTACAAAGTACTTGAGTACTTAATGGTTAACCCTCAAAAAGTGATTTCTAAATCAGAGCTTACTGAACACATATACGACCAAGATTTCGATCTTGATTCGAATGTAATTGAAGTATTTGTACTTCGCCTACGTAAAAAACTTGACCCTGAAGGCACACTAAACCCAGTAGAAACACTACGCGGGCGTGGTTACAGGCTTAAAAGTCAGTGGTAGCACCTCAAATATCGCTTAAAATAAGGCAAGGATTTATCCTTGTCTTTGTTTTATTAGTCGCCCTGCCCATATTATTTTACTCAATTGGTAAAGCGTATTACGCTTCATTAGTTGATGCGACAGAAAAAACCCTCGAAGCACAGCTCTACTCTTTAATCTCTGAAGTGGACTTTACAGAGCATGGTATTATTATGCCAAGCACTATTCTCGCGCCAGAACTCAACAGATTAAATTCAGATACCTACGCCATGATTTACCGCGACAACGATCCTATTTGGCATTCTGAGTCGGCGGTTAATGTTAATTTTGTTCCCCAGCAAATAGAGACTAAGGCAGGTGCCGCTGATTTTCGCCGCGTAGAATATAAAAATACAGTGTATTGGCAACTGAGTCTTACAGTCATTCTTAATAACATTGACCAATCTGAACAAGCCCGCTTTATATTAGTAAAACGAAACGATGCACTACTTAGACTAATGGATGGTTTCAAACAAACCTTGGTTGATTGGATGTTCATTATGGGTATTGCAATCGCTGGGCTTATGGCGATTGGATTTATTTGGAGTGCACGGCCGCTGCAACGCCTCGATAAAGAGATAAAAGCAATTGAATCGGGCGATATCCAAGAAATTAAAGGGCTCTACCCTGTTGAACTGCAAACAATAAAGTCAGACCTCAATTTATTACTTGAGTCGCAACAACGTCAAAAAGAGCGCTACAGAGCGTCATTAAGTGACCTTGCACATGCACTTAAAACACCGCTTGCCGTTTTAAAATCAAGCCCGCTTGCAAACGATGCCGACGCACAAGAACAATTAGATCGAATTAATGTGATGATCGAGCATCAGTTAAAACGTGCTGCTACTGGCGCATCAGACACATGGAAAAAACAAACGCCGGTTAAGCCTGTGGTTGACTCTATTTTAAGTGCTATGGCCAAAGTTTACCGTGATAAAGATATTATATTTAATTGCACTGTAACCGAAAAAGACTACTTTTTGGGTGATCAAACCGATTTAATGGAGCTACTTGGTAACTTAATTGATAACGCCTGCAAAGCGTGTCGCTCACAAGTTGAAGTACAAGTGATCCAAGCTAAAACGCTATGTATTGGTATAAGTGATGATGGCCCAGGTGTGCCAGAAGATAAGCGCGAATCACTATTAACCCGTGGCACTCGCCTTGATACATACGAAAGTGGTCACGGTGTAGGCATGGCAATTGTATCTGATTTAGTTAAGTCGTATCACGGCACGCTTACTATTACTAAGTCTGATAACTTAGGCGGTGCGCAATTTATTTTAGAGTTTAATTATAATGACAAAAAATAATACTTTTACTAGATTAGCAGCAAGTGTGCTGTTAATTGCAAGCCAATACAGCTTTGCTGATGACACCTGTACTTTAGTAGCAAACGCAAGTACTGACGAAGCTAAGCGATACATTCAATGCCTTGATAGTGAACTTGAAAGAGCAAAGCAAGTACAAGGCACATGGATACAAAAACGTAAGTATGAGCTAGGACAAATAGAGGACTCCACAGGAAATACCCAAGTGTTACCTTTATTTAAAAGAAGTATTATTAATCACGAAAAATATATCGAAAGCAGCTGCCAATGGCGCTATTTACTAAAACTTCCTAATGCTACAACAGCAGCGATAAACTACAAGCAGTGTGAAATTCAATTAACACATCAGTTTACTGACATTTTAAAAATGCCAGTAAACTAGTAAATTAATTAACTCAATCTTGCTCTATTTTTTCGCCACTACCTAGCATAGTGGCAACCCACTTCCCTTCTTCACTTGCTTCAAGTGCAATTTTAACAATCATAGTCAGTGGTACAGATAGCAACATACCTACAGTGCCCAGCAACCATCCCCAAAATATTAATGATAAAAACACCACCAAAGTAGAAAGCCCTAAGCCCTTACCCATAAACTTAGGTTCAATAATATTACCCATCACCGTGTTTATAGTTAAATAGCCTGCGCCTACAAGCCCCGCAATTAAAGGGCCCTGTGTTATAAGAGCAAGCAATACAGCAGGCACTGCGGCAATAATAGAACCAATGTTAGGAATGTAATTAAACATAAATGCTAATACGCCCCACAATACAAAGTAATCAACATCTAAAATCCATAAATAAAACGCAGCTATAATACCTGTGCCGAGGCTTACTAAGGTTTTGATGGCAAGATATGAATTTATAGATTCTAAAAAGCGGTCAATCTGCTTCATTTTGTTATCGGGGTCTTTAAGTGCCGCGTGAATTTTGTTTCGCAGCATTGGGCCTTCAAATAGCATAAAAACAACGGTTAATATAATCAAAAACATATTAGCCATTACGCCACCTAAACCAGTTAGCATATTGGTGGCTACATCAACCATTTTACCTGGGTCAAACATGGACAATATTTGGTCTTTATTTATTAAAATATTGTATTGAGAAGCTAGGTCCACTAACCATACAAAATCTTCTTGAAGTTTGGCTTTGTACTCTGGGAGCTGCTGCGAAAAGTCATTTACCGATTGCCCAACTAGTCCGCCGAGACTGACCCCTAAGCCAACAATAATTAGCACAACCAGCATTACCGCTATACCTTTAGGAATGCTGTAACGTGCAAAAAATTTAATTAATGGATTACAAACAATGGCAATAAATGCCGCTAAAATAAAGGGAATAATAATCACGCTCGCTGCTTTAATACCTGCGAGTACTACGACCAAGGCAGCAAAAACTATTAAGCTTTTATTTACGCCAGTTAAACTTGCCAATTCGTTAATCCTTTTATTAATGATAAGGCTTTAGTGTAAGGCAAAAGCCAATTAAATGAAATATTTACCAAGTGATTATAAAAGTGAGTTTTACGTATAAATTTGCAAAGCTGGGTGCTTGCGAGTATTAATTAATCTGCGTAACGGTTAATAGGTTTATTAAAATACTGAGTCATAAAAACAGTAAGCTTGCATTTTTTGGCTATAAATTTCATTTAAAACAAAGCAAGTTTGCATGTAAAAAAACAGGCCTTTAGTAACTAAATTCATTGCTGTTAACAATTAAATGTTATTAAGCTATGTTTAATAACAAGCGTTTAGGTTACTTACTCACATTTAATTTAAGGATTAATAATGCATATATTTATTACAGGCGCGACAGGGCTAATAGGTAAACATTTATGCCCTTTTTTACTGCATCACAACACGGTGTCCGTGCTTAGCCGTAATCCTACCAAAGCAAATGTACTGTTAAGCCATAAAGTAAAAGCAGTAAGTGATATTAACAATGTCGATTTTAATACTGTTGATGTTGTTATCAATCTTGCGGGCGAGCCTATTGTAAATAAGCGCTGGAGCGACAAACAAAAGCAAATAATTCGCGATAGCCGCCTTATTATCACCAAGCAAATTTCAAACGCTATTAAAGCGTGCTCTACCCCACCACACACGTTTATATCTGGCAGCGCTATAGGCTTTTATGGCCGTCAAGGCAATAAGGTCATCGACGAAAGTTTTGATGAACCACATAATGAATTTGCGCACACCTTGTGTAAAGACTGGGAAAACGCAGCGCTTGCAGCTCAATCAGAGCAAACTCGTGTGTGCTTATTAAGAACTGGCATTGTCCTATCAAAAAAAGGAGGGGCACTAGCCAAAATGTTACCTGCGTTTAAGCTATGTTTAGGCGGCCCTATCGCAAGTGGTGAGCAAGGTATGTCGTGGATACACATTGACGATATGACACAGCTCATATTGTTTATAATAAAGCACAACGAAATATCGGGGCCTGTAAACGCAACAGCCCCTAACCCTGTTAGCAACGCTCAATTTAGCAAACGCTTAGGGGAAGCTCTATCACGCCCGGCATTCATTCCTATGCCAGCCTTTGTACTTAAAGTGCTAATGGGTGAAATGTCTGATTTGCTCACTACCGGTCAGTTTGTTAAACCAACGAAGTTGCAAGAACATCATTATCGCTTTCACCATACCGATATAAAATCTGCTTTAGAGAGTTTGGTTTAGCGTGTGTTAACATTTAAAAAGGTAATATTATAGCTGGTTAAAAGTAGTACTTTTAACCTTGTTGACCTTTCACAATTAATACCTAATAATTAGGGGGTTAATTTACTATATTAATTACTTATAAAGAGAACCAATCATGTTACATCTTCCTACTGTGATCTGCCTCTCTTTTATCCTTAACCTTATGATAGGTTTCTTTTTTGTATCTGTTTACAAATACAAAAGCCAACCCGCATTTTTATTATTTAGCCTTGCTTGTTTTTCTTTCGCAGCGGCTGAGGTATTTGCAAGTATTCGGGTTTACATAGACTTCCCTTTCGTTACCCATTATTTAGCAAACATTTTTATTATTTTAAGCCCATTATTAATAATCGTCGGACTATTTAAATACAAAAATACACAAAATATTAGTTTAATGCCCTTGTACTGCATTTTTGGTTTTTCTGCGTTTTTACTATTAGCTATTTATCCTTTTGATGCAGCAAAAATGTTGACCAGTTTAATTATTGCTGGGCTATTTATCTATTCAGGTTATTTAATTAAAAGCATGAGCTTTGTTGCTAAATTCAGCAAAAAGCGCTAACCACCTGTTTTTTAGTGCACAGTGGAGTCATGCTTTTACAAGTAGCTGTGCTATCAATCCCTGTTATTAGTAGTAACGTGGTTGATATTACCGCTCCATTACAAATAATCCTTATCAGTCATTTAATATTAGCGACCTTAAGTGCCCTCATATTACCCTTTTTACTTTTTTCGAATACTGAATAAACGCTTTCAAACCTCGCTAACACAGATTCTCTGTCACAGCTTCTTAATAGAAGAGGGTTTTTTAATAAAGCCAAAGAGTCACTCAATCAGCTTAGTAATAAAGATAAAAGCGTTAGTATAATTATTTTAGATATTGATTTTTTTAAGCGCGTAAATGATGAATACGGCCATGATACGGGTGATCAGGCAATAAAATGGATCGCTCAAAATATTAAAGAACAATTTATAAATACCGGTATCAGCGCAAGAATAGGCGGAGAAGAATTTGCAATTTTACTGCCTGACTATTCGTTAAGTGCAGCAAGAGAATCTGCTGAGTATTTACGTGAAAATATTTCTAAGCACCCTTTTTATTATAAAGGCGCGCACATAAATCTCTCTGTTAGTGCTGGAGTAAGCACAGCATTAAACGGGCAAATGAGCATAAAGGATTTACTATCATTAGCAGATAAACGCCTTTATCTTGCTAAAGAAACCGGTAGAGACAAAGTTGTCACCTTTGACGAAAAACAGCTGTTATTGCAAAGCTAGAATATTTAGAGCTTTAGGGTTTGTTTTTTCAAAAGTGCTAATCCTAGCGCGAGATTTATTAGTGCGCACGTTACTCGCTAACTTACACCCATTTAGGTAACAAAGAGTTGTGAGCTTCTAAAGTAAACCTGCAAACAGCGTACTCTAAACTTTACATATAGATTCGCCTTAGTACTACTTATACCAATCCGCAATAAAACTTAATTATTTTGCGGGGCTAAACGTGTCGCTACCTGCATTAAAAAACTCTTATTGACGACTGCATAGATGCAGGAGCAATTGCCGAGAACGACGAAATAGCGAATTAGTATTAAATATTATCTTACAGCATAAAAAAGCCCTTCAATCGAAGGGCTTAAACATAATATAGTTTTATATTAAGAGTTTTAACTACTTACAAGCGAGTGTTGCATCTTTGGCTTTATTAGGCACAAACTGTATGTTTGCTACCGATACCGAAGCCTTAGCACTGCTGTGTAAACTAAATGGGCTAGTGAGGCTTGCAAAATTTACCCCTTTATCAGCATAACAACCTAAATCTACAGAAACTGATTGCCATTTATTAACAACCGTTTTGTCTACTATTTTTGCTAAATCAATACTTGCGCCACATGCACCTGAACATGTCATTGCTAAATCAACAGGCCCCGTTAGTGCCTCATTTAATTTAATGTCAAAGCTTATAACCGCATCGGCTTCTAAATAAGCAATGGTGTCTTCTGCAAAACTGGTCACTATTTCTGCACTGGCTTTTTCAGTACCGCTAAAGTTAAATTGACGCGCATCCTCTTGCACTGTTTTATCTTCAGTGCGGTACTTAATTGCGCCAAACTCGTGCGTACTGCTAGATACATCTAAAAGTTCATCACCCGATTTAAGTAGTAATCTCCACGGGGCTATTGGTGCTCCCACTAAAATATCCATGCTGGTAAGTGCAGAGTTGTCTAATTTAGAGTTCTCGTCTAAGTTATCAGCTAATACATTTTTATCGCCATATGTTAAACCAAAGCCATACGGTAGTAATGGGCTGTAATCATCATCGCCTTTGTTAACTGTGCTTTGCACAGCCGATTTAGGCCATGAAAATGACAACTTACCTTTAAAGTTATGTTGGGTCGCCCCATCTTTAGCTTTCAATATTACATCTGCAATACCTGCGCCCTCAGTACCCGGTAACCAAGCAGCGACAAACGCATCAGATGCATTTAGCTCACTATTAACCCACATAGGGCGACCCGATATAAATACCGATACAACTGGAATACCTTGGGCTTTTAATGACGTTAAAAGTGCTAAAGATTTTTTATTACCGCGTTCAAATTCTAAATTATCTCTATCGCCATGACCTTCTGCGTATGGTTCCTCGCCAAATACAACAATGGCTACATCTGGACGTTGCTCAAACGAACCATCAGCACTTAATATGGCTTTACCACCTGCGGCTGAAATTTGCTCTTCAAGCCCTTTGTAAATTGACGTTGCACCAGGAAAATCAGCATTTTTATTATTTGTACCTTGCCACGTAATACTCCACCCGCCCGACTGCTTGCCTATATTATCGGCGCCATCGCCTGCAACGAGTACAGTTTGGTTAGCAGCAAGTGGTAAAATATTGTTTTTATTTTTGAGTAATACCAACGACTCACGGACCGCTTGGCGAGCGACTTCACGGTGCTCCTGTGCACCAATTAACTCTGTTTTACCCGAAAACTGGCGCTTAGCAGGACTTGGCTTATCAAATAAACCTGCGCGTAATTTAACGCGTAAAATCCTTGCCACCGCATCATCAATGCGCGACATGCTGATTTCGCCAGACTTAACTTGTGCAATTGTGTTCTCGTACAAAGGCTTCCAAGCACCTGTTGGCACCATAAAAATATCCAGCCCTGCATTAACTGCTTGCGCACAGCTTTCGTTTGTACAGCCTTCAATTTGACCATGACCATTCCAGTCACCAACAACAAAGCCATCAAAACCCATACGCGTTTTAAGAACGTCCGTTAATAAGTATTTATTACCGTGGTTTTTAATGCCGTTCCAGCTATTAAAAGACGCCATTACAGATTGACTACCTGCCGATAACCCACCAACGTAACCTTGGGCGTGTATATCAAACAAATCTTGCTCAGTGTCGATATTATTACCTTGGTCATCGCCATCTACTGTACCGCCATCACCTAAAAAGTGCTTAACGGTACTAATTACACGCTTATCACTTAAAAAGTCGGCATCGGCTTTGCCCTGTAAACCATTTACAATGGCAGCAGAGTAATCACGTACTATTTGAGGATCCTCAGAGTATCCTTCGTAAGTTCTTCCCCAGCGATCATCGCGAACAACAGCAACGGTAGGAGCAAACACCCAATCAATACCTGTTGCCATTACTTCTACAGCAGTAATAGACGCTATTTGCTCTATTAAATCAGGATTATTAGCAGCGCCTAAACCAATGTTATGCGGAAATAAAGTCGCGCCAATTACATTATTATGACCATGTACAGCATCGGTGCCCCACATTGTCGGAATACTAGTGCCATCAAGCGAGTCATCTACAGAGGCCTGGTAAAAACTCTCTGCCAGTGCAACCCAATCCATAGGTGTTGCGTGTTTATCACCATTAGGAAATGCACCACCACCGTTAAGGTATGAACCAAAGCCATATTTGCGCATGTCTTCAACGGTAATATCACGAATTTCTGGTTGAATCATTTGAGCTACTTTTTGCTCAAGAGTCATCGTTTTTAAATAATCCGCAATTTTGGCTTCTATCGCTGGGTCTTGTTTTACGGCAATATTAAGTTTTGGCCAAATTTGCTCTGTTTTAGATAAAGCATTATTAGTTTCAGGGGGTGTTGTCGCGTCATTTGAACAAGCCGATAAACTACCTACCGATGCAATTAATGTGGCAAGTGCGATTTTATTAAGTGTAAAAGGGGTTTTCATTATAGAGCCTCCTGAGCTTGAACTGGTTTGCTTCCGCTTAAACCATAAAACACGATAAATATGTAACATAAAATAGGTAAAACATACGAAAGTTGAACACCCACACTATCAGCAAGCGCACCTTGTAAAAGTGGCACTATTGCCCCCCCTACAATCGCCAAACACAAAATGCCAGAGCCCTGCGCTGTATGCTTACCAAGTCCATTTAACGCTAAACTAAAAATAGTGGGGAACATAATAGAGTTGAATAAACCAACCAATAATATTGACCACATGGCTAACTGACCCGACGTGCTCATAGCAATAACCACTAAAATAATAGCCATACTTGCGTTAAAGCCAAGTACTTTGCCAGCAGGTAATTTTTGCATTACAGCAGCACCAATAAACCGTCCAACCATAGCTCCACCAAAATAATAAGTGATGTAATGAGCGGCAACATGCTCTTTTAAACCGGCAATATTTTCTTGTGCTAAAAAGCTTACTAAAAAGCTGCCAATAGCAACTTCTGCGCCCACATACATAAATATACCCACAGCGCCGAGTGTTAAATGACGGTATTGCCAAGCACTACCCTCAATTGTATCTGACTTTTCAGCCGCTTCTTTTTGCTCACTCATTATGTCTGGCAATTTAAGCCATGCAAAAATACCGGCTAGTAAAATAAGCATGCCTGCTAAAAGTAAATAAGGAAGTTGTACCGACTCTGCATTTTGCGCGGGTGTTAAAAATGCTTCAGACGCCGAGTCTAGTATTAATAAAGCACCAAATGATGGGGCAACAGTAGTACCTAGTGCGTTAAAAGCTTGAGTAAGCGTTAAGCGAGACGACGCAGTTTTAGGTGAGCCTAATAAACTAACGTAAGGGTTAGCAGATACTTGCAGTAATGTTATGCCGCTAGCTAATACAAACAAGGCAAACAAAAATACTGGATAATTGTGCATAGCGGCTGCAGGGTAAAAAAGTACGCACCCCAATGCTGCAATAAGCAGCCCAACCACTATTCCCTTTTTATAACCAAGCTTTTTAACAATATAGCCACTAGGCAAAGACATTAAAAAGTAAGCCCCAAAAAAGCAAAATTGCACAAGCATTGCTTGCACATAAGTTAAATCAAAAACCGCTTTTAAATGCGGGATCAAAATATCATTTAAACAGGTAATAAAACCCCACATAAAAAACAGTGAAGTTAAAGAAGTAAGTGCAAAACCATAGTTTTTATCTTGGTAATTTTGCGACTGTGTGTGTGATGTCAGTGGTGCTGAACTAGCCATGTGCTCTCCGCAATTTATTATTATAAATTAATCTTCAGTATATTATTAATACAATCCCCCGCTAAGGCGCAGTATTAAAGAGTTGACCTGAAGATTAATTAACATTAATCTAAAAATGTAAGCGCTTTCACGGCTAATTAAATACGAACATGTTACATATTTCAACAACTTTTATTTTTATTAATGTGTTGTACCCGCTGTAAAGCAGTAAATAAAAGCGCTAAGCGTGCAATTTAGATCTCAAAAAGGTTTGTAACTAATGACAAAAATATCATTACCATCTCATTCACCTCTATTAACAAAAGAATTTGTTTATGGTGTAGCTACTGCATCATTTCAAATAGAAGGAGGGTATGAACATCGCTTACCATGTATTTGGGATACATTTTGTGACACCGAGGGTAAAATTGCTGACAGTTCGCATGGCCATATTGCTTGTGATCATTATAACAATTGGCAGCAAGATATAGATTTAATTGCCTCATTAGGTGTAGATGCTTACAGATTGTCTATATCATGGCCGCGTGTAATAACGCGCTCTGGCGAGCTTAACCCACAGGGCGTTAAATTTTATACTGACATACTCGATGAACTAAATCGTAGAAACATAAAAGCTTTTGTTACGCTTTATCATTGGGATTTACCTCAATACTTAGAGGATGAAGGCGGCTGGCTTAACAGACAAACAGCTTACGCATTTGAGCAATACGTTGAACTAATTACACGCGCATTTGGAACGCGTGTGTTTTCTTACGCTACATTAAACGAACCTTTTTGTAGTGCTTTTTTAGGTTATGAAATTGGCATACATGCTCCAGGCCTAGTAGGAAAACAATATGGTAAAAAAGCGGCACATCATTTATTACTTGCCCATGGCCTAGCTATGAAAGTACTAAATAAAACATCACCTAATACACAAAATGGTATTGTGCTTAATTTTACACCCGCTTACCCGCTTACAAACTCTCAAGAAGATATAGACTGTGCCAAATACGCCGATGATTATTTAAATCAGTGGTACATGAAACCTATTATGGATGGCCACTACCCAGATATAATAAACCAATTACCTAAGGATCATTTACCTGACATACACCCAGGCGACATGGCGTTAATTTCGCAACCAATCGATTACTTAGGCATAAATTTTTATACTCGCCAAGTATATAAAGCGCACCCTACACATATATATGAACCAATAGCACCTAAGGGTCCGCTTACTGATATGGGGTGGGAAATTTACCCGCAATCATTTACTGATTTACTAATCGATTTACATAAAACGTACACGTTACCGCCTATGTACATCACAGAAAATGGCGCAGCCATGCCAGATACCATAAATAATGGTGAGGTTAACGACCAAGATAGGCTTAGCTACTATCACACGCATTTAAATGCCGTACATAATGCAACCGAGCAAGGAGTTAATATTATTGGTTACTTTGCGTGGAGCTTAATGGATAATTTTGAATGGGCTGAAGGGTATTTAAAACGTTTTGGCATAGTATACGTTGATTATGAAACCCAACAACGTACTATTAAAGCAAGTGGCCACGCTTATAAAGCACTTATTTCTAATCGATAAAATAAAATAAAGCGGGATAAAATAAACATGGTAAGTGTAAAAGAAAAAATAGCATATGGCCTCGGCGACACCGCCAGCAATATTATTTTTCAAACGGTTATGATGTTTTTAATGCTCTACTATACTGATGTAGTTGGGCTCTCGCCTGCGGTAGTAGGCACTATGTTTTTAGCAGTGCGTATTTTTGATGCTGTAACCGACCCTGTTATGGGCAACCTAGCCGACAAAACGCATACACGATGGGGGCACTTTCGTCCCTATTTATTATGGCTTGCCCTGCCATTTGCCATTATTAGTATTTTGGCGTTTACCACTCCCGATTTAAAAGGCACTGATAAAATAATTTATGCCTTTACTACCTATACGCTACTTATGGTGGCATATACCGCAATAAATATTCCGTATTGCGCCCTAGGCGGTGTACTTACAAGCGACGCAAAAGAGCGCGTTACTATCCAGTCATATCGTTTTGTGTTTGGCATGTTAGGCGGTGTGATTGTGGCTGGCTGTACTATGCCAATGGTTGAATATTTTGGCCAAGGCGATGCGGCTAAAGGCTACCAATACACCATGACAGCCATGAGTATTTTAGGCCTTGTGCTTTTTTTACTGTGCTTTTTGGGCACAAAAGAGCGAATACAGCAGCCAAAAGAGCAAAACATTCCTTTTATAAAAAGTGTTAAAGCACTAATTAAAAACGATCAGTGGCGTACTTTGTGCCTTGCTGCCTTTTTTTTACTAACCGGTCAAGTGTTAAGGCTTACCCTTGCCGTTTACTACGTAAAATATTATTTAGGCCGTGACGATTTAATTACCCTATTTATGACCCTAGGCGTTGCAGCTAGTATGCTTGGCTGCGCATTAGCACAACCGCTGGCAAAGCGATTTTGTAAAATAAAAGCCTATATTGGCTTACAACTAATTGCCGCTGCTATTTGTGCGCTTAGTTACTTTATTAGTAAAGACTCTTTAGTGCTGGCATTTACCGCCTTTATTTTATGGAAGTTCTTTTTAGATATGGCCACGCCTTTATTATGGGCAAAAATGGCTGACACCATAGATTACGGGCATGAAAAAACAGGTGTTAGAATAACCGGCTTGGTGTATTCCGGCGTTATATTTTTTATAAAAATGGGTGTTGCTGTTGGTGGCGCAATTGCAGGATGGCTGCTTTCTTTTTACAGCTATCAGGCAGATGTAATACAAACTATCGATACTCAGCACGGTATTTTGCTCTCGTTTACAGTACTTCCGGCTTTTGGCTCATTATTTGTGGCCTACATAATGAAAAAATATACACTAACTAACCACGTTGTTGAAAACATTCAAACTAAACTAACAACAACTAATTAATATATACCCAGAGCAACAATGAAAGTCTCTTTTTATTAAAACTGAAACTTACATCTTGAGGTGGTTTGGGTATGCACTCTACGGTATTATTTACCCGAAGCAGTTAAGGATAAGCGAGTAAACAATTAATATGGCCACTATTTATGAAGTATCAGATCTTGCCGGTGTGTCGTTAGCCACTGTCTCGCGGGTAATGAACAAAAACACCCGCGTCAGCGAAAAAACAACCAAAAAAGTACTCGATGCCATGGCGCAGTTAGGCTACAAACCAAACTCTATTGCACAGTCTCTTGCCTCTAACCGTACTAATAGCGTAGGTATTTTAGTTTCAGAACTGCACGGTCCTTTCTTTGCACAAATGATGGCAGGAATAGAGTCTGAGCTTAGAGCCGCCGGAAAACATGTAATTATCACCACAGGCCACAGTGAAGACGATAAAGAAAAAGACGGTATCGAGTTTTTAATTAGCCGTAAATGCGATGCACTTATACTGCACGTTGAAGCCGTAAGCGATGAATACCTTATAGAACTTAGCCAAGGTAAAACCCCGGTTTACTTAATAAATCGCTATGTAAAACCACTTAAAGATAATTGTATTAGCCTTGATAACGAACTCGGTGGTTATTTAGCGAGTAAATCTATACTTGAGCAAGGCCACAAAAAAATAGCCTACATAGCAGGTCCGCAATTTAAAGCCGATGCTCGAAACCGATTAAAGGGCCATAAAAAAGCACTTACCGAGCATAATATCGAATTTAATAATGAGCTTTTTTACGAAGGCGACTTTAATGAAGTCGGTGGCACACAAGCGTTAAAGCAACTGATTAATAAAAACATACCTTTTACAGCGTTAGTCTGTGCCAACGACGAAATGGCCTCTGGGGCAATGAAATATGCTCGTGAGCATGGTTATAATTTACCCAATGATTTATCGGTGATCGGGTTTGATAACGTTATATTTGCAAACTACTTGTACCCTACTTTGACAACTATAGATAACCCTGTAGAAAACATGGGTCAGATGGCCGCTAAAATGGTGCTTAAAGATATTTACCAATATAAAAACTTAGAAATAAATAGGGTATTTGAGCCAACGCTTATTAACCGTGATTCTACTCAGGCGTTATTAAAGTAAAACAAAAACGGCGCAAAGCGCCGTTTTTTTGTATCGAGTGTTAAAGACTTACTTTGCAATCCAAGGCGTTACTTTAACTACATTATTAATATTACCTAGTATGGTTGCATCGTCTTCCCAGTCATCTTCAACTGCAAAGTAACAAACTGATTTTTCACACTTAATATTTTTATCAGCTAATTGTGTTGGTGCATTAAATGTAACCGCAACACCTTTTTGCTCTGGCAGTAAAAACCACATTAGCTTACTTACAAAAAAGCCGGACAAGTCAGTTAGCAGCTCATCTAATTCGGTATTAATGGTATATAAAGACTGCTTTGAAAGTGTCAGCCCTTCAAGCTCATTTGCCTCAATTTGCAATTTAAGTTGGCAATCATGGTTTGGGTTTTGCGGCTCAACGACAATAACAGCTTTGTCGGTATCGAGCTGTTTATCAAACGGCAAAAGTAATTGAGCTTTATCGGTAAAGTTAAGCGGGTATTCGTTGTTTTCAGTTAAAATTGTGCCGCTTTTTATTGCACACGCTTCGTTGGTCGCAATATCGCTAATGTAAAAGTTGACTCGTGCATATTGAAAATCGCCTTTATTGACAACCTCTAATCGATCATAAAATCCATCATACGACATAACAAATTCTTTAGCGCTAACGTTTAGTGCTACAGCACTTAGCAATAATAGTGATATCGCTTTAGTGCTTTTTAAAATACCTTTATTCATCAAAGTAAGCTCTATTTTGGTTAATCATTGTGTTTAGCTCTTCTATATAAGCTTCGCCACGCTCTGAATACGACATTAAACCATGCGTTAGCTCTGTGGCTAAAATTGGCTTTTGCTCTAAACGTAAGTTTGCTCGTATAGCGCGCAGCTCTTTGTAAGCATTATGAGTATTTATATTTTTAAAGTATGAGCTGACAGCAGCACGTACCGACTTAAACGCAGCAACTTCGTGTGCAGCCCCTGTGTTTCTGCGCTTTGGTACCATGCCACAGCCTTTTGAGTAACACCACTGACCAAAAAAGTTAAGGCCTATGCGTGCAAACCGTGAAGTCCCCCACGCCGATTCATTCGCAGCTTGCATTAGCGCCAGCTCTTTAGGAATAATATCCACACGGCGCAGCGCTTGAGTAATATTAAGCGTATTAACCGTTTCAGGTAAGCCGTACGACTTCAATATTTGAGCCGCATCTTTGTTTTGTTTTTTCAAAAGAGGTTCGTTATTTTCAAGCATCATACGAGCAATTTCTAATTTTGCACGTTGCTGTAATATTTTTTTATTTTCAGCATCTACATGGGGTCGAATAAAGCTAAAAAAGGCATGCTTTTTTTCTTTTACATCAGCAAATTCAGAAAATTTAGGTAGCTTAACGTTATGAAGTGGTTTTTCTATTTTCTTAACTTTTTTTGGTTGTTCAGACGTTTGCTCGTCTAAATCAATGTCATCGCTTTGTATAAACGGGTAAGTAAGTGCCCAAACAAAAAATACAGTTAGTAAAAGCTTAAAAATCGTTTTTAACATCTATTCTCTCTATTAATATTAGGGCGTATTGACCTTTAGTGATTAAGTTTGCAGCAGTGTGTTTGGCATTTAGGCAAGGCAGAGCCTATGTAGTGTGGTTATTCCCCATAAATAGGCGATAACGCAGCATAAATGCCAAACCTGCGCTGCCCAAAGGGTTCTTCCTAGGGGCGATCAACTCATTGTTGCTCAATTTTTACTTATTCTTACATGGATGTAAGTCAGTTGAATAACGCAGGAGCAGTTATCGAGCCCACTAGGTTACAAATCTCTCGCCGCGATAAAATCGCCCCTAGATTGAACAAATTTAATCCACAAAGATCAACACGCCCTGCTTATGCAGGGGTAATACACATACATACGAACGCGCATTATACCTAAGCCACTTTATAAAGGCGAATAACGCACTTTGTTCATTCGCAATTTATAACCGCAAAGGTATACTGAGCTAATACCGTGTTTAATAACGTTTTGTGAGTAAAGCAGTATGGATAAACAATGGCAAAGCCGAATAATAGAGCAATATAAACACCGCCCAAACGATAATCGCTCACCCTGGCAAGTAGATCGTTCTCGTATTATTCATGCAGCAGCATTTAGGCGCTTACAAGCTAAAACTCAAATTATGGGGATTGGCCTTAACGATTTTTATCGTACACGTTTAACGCACTCTTTAGAGGTATCGCAAATTGGCACCGGCATACTGCGCCATTTAAGAACTCAACACAGTGATTTTGAGCACTTTCCTTCAACAGGGCTACTTGAAACTTTATGCCTAGCACACGATATTGGCCACCCGCCCTTCGGCCACGGCGGCGAAATAGCCCTTAATTACATGATGCGAGATCACGGTGGTTTTGAAGGCAACGCGCAAACCTTACGTATTGTTGCAAAGCTTGAGCCCTATTCGAACGGTCATGGCATGAACTTAACACGCCGTACTTTACTGGGCTTTATCAAATACCCTGCATTTATAAACGAGTTATGGCACACCATTCCAGAGGTAAATAACACACGCTCATTTATTAAAGCTGATGATTGGCGACCCGCCAAAGGATTGTATAACGATGATTGCGCTATATTTAACTGGATCATAGAGCCCCTTAGTCAAAGCGATAAGCAGCTTTTAAGTAACAATGCACCTATAGATAAATACCGCGCCAAAACAACGTATAAATCACTCGACAGCGCCATAATGGAACATGCCGACGATATAGCCTACGCAGTGCACGACCTAGAAGATGCAATCGCCACGCAAGTGCTCACATTAGATGATTGGCAAACCCATGCTCTGCCTCATTTAAAAGCGCTTAACTATGAGTGGTTAAACTCCATGCTTGAATCTCTCACGCAGCGTTTATTTTCAAAAAATGATTATGAGCGAAAAGATGCGATAGGCGAGCTGGTTAATACCTTTATTATTCATATACATTTAGATATTCAAAACGATGTCTTTGAATGCCCTATTTTAAAGTACACCGCAAAGTTAGACGCGCAATACGAGCACGTACTACAAATACTCAAGCATTTTGTATTTCAACGCTTAATACGCGACCCCGAGATGCAGCAAATAGAGTTTAAAGGTCAAAATTTACTAATAGAGTTATTTACAGCGTTTGCAAGCGACCCGCTGCGCTTATTACCCGAAACAACTCAAGCACTTTACATAGACGCTGAAAAACAAAACCAAGGGATGCGAATAATTTGCGACTACCTAAGCGGCATGAGCGACGAATACGCTTATAAAACTTATCAGCGATTATTCTCACCCGTACAGTAGTGCCTATGTGCAACAATACTTAATTAAGCGAATTGGTATAATAAGCCGTAATCAATATTAAAAAGGCCGAGTAAATTAAATTTACTCGGCCTTTTTGCTTAGCTAGTTAGCGCTTTTATAAAGACTCAATACCCATGTTATATAGCGTAAAGCCAAATATATCAGCGTATTGCTCAATCGTTTTACTTGTTGGCGTACCTGCGCCATGCCCTGCATTTGTTTCTATGCGAATAAGCGTTGGAGTACTACCTGTTTGCTTTGCTTGCAGCTCAGCTGCAAACTTAAACGAATGTGAAGGGACAACGCGGTCATCATGATCGCCCGTGGTGATCATGGTGGCTGGATATTCAACACCTGCTTTTACATTATGAAGTGGTGAGTACCCTTTTATGTATTCAAACATTTCTTTACTTTGCTCACTGGTGCCATAGTCGTATGCCCAGCCAGCACCCGCGGTAAATGTATGATAGCGCAGCATATCAAGTACGCCTACAGCAGGTAGAGCCACTTGAAATAAGTCAGGACGCTGCGTCATTACAGCGCCAACTAATAAGCCTCCGTTAGAGCCACCACGAAGTGCTAAACGCTTTTTAGAGGTGTATTTTTTATCTTTTAAATATTCAGCTGCGGCAATAAAGTCATCAAACACATTCTGCTTTTGAAGTTTTGTTCCTGCATTGTGCCAGTCTTTACCGTATTCACCGCCACCACGAATATTAGCAACGGCATACACGCCACCTTGCTCAAGCCACACAGCATTAATCGGGCTAAAGCTTGGTGTTAAACTAATATTAAAACCACCATAACCATATAAAATAGTTGGGTTTGAACTATCAAGTTTAATGCCTGTTTTATAGGTAATGACCATCGGAATTTTTGTGCCGTCTTTTGATGTGTAAAACACTTGCTCAGACGTGTAATTGTCGCTATTAAAATCAATAGCCGACTTACGATAAACACCCGATTCACCAGTTGATACATCAAATGTATAGGTTGTGCCCGGTGTTGTGTAGTTAGTAAATGAGTAATAAAGCGTTGTTTGATCTTTTTTACCACCAAACCCACGTGCGGTGCCTACACCCGGTAAGGCAATTTCACGAATCAACTCACCTTTTTTGTTGTACTGTTTTACCTTCGAAATTGCATCAACCATATAGTTGGCAAAAAAGGTATCGCCACCTTTTGTAAGATTTAATACGTTTTTTGTCTCTGGAATTAAATCGACCCAGTTATCAGGTGTTGGATTGGCAGCATCTACTGTCACTACTTTTTTGTTTGGCGCATTTAAGTTAGTAACTAAAAACAGCTTACTACCTTCGTTATCAATAACTGATATATCTGAATCAGTATTATCAACAACCGTTATAAATTCACTGTTTTCTTTTGTTAAGTCTTTTATAAATAGCTTATTACCTGAAGTAGACGTACTTGCCGAAATAATTAAGTAATGACCATCATGAGTTACATCAGCGCCAACATAGCGGTGTTTTTGCGCATCAGTTTCACCAAACACTACATTGTCGGTAGATTGCTTTGTCCCTAATTTATGATAATACGCTTTATGCTGATCAGTTTTAGCCGAAAGCTCACTGCCTTTAGGTTTATCGTAGCTTGAATAATAAAAGCCCTCGTTACCTAGCCAATCAATACCGCTAAATTTAACATCAACAAGTGCTTCCTCAACTTGCTCTTTAGTATGAGTATCAATAACAATAATTTTACGCCAATCACTACCGCCTTCAGATATTTGATACGCTAATAATGAGCCATCTTTTGAAAACGATAAACCCGACATAGACGTCGTGCCATCGTCACTAAATTTGTTTGGATCTAAAAATACTTCAACTTCACCGCCATTTTTACTGCGATACAAAACATATTGGTTTTGTAGTCCATCGTTTTTGTAAAAATAGGTGTAATCGCCTTCAGTGAAAGGAGGGCCTATTTTTTCGTAGTTCATTAGTTTTTCAAGGCGCTGCTTTAACTTATCGCGATAAGGTATTTGCTCTAAATAAGAAAACGTTAAATTGTTTTGCGTTTTAACCCAATCAGCGGTCTCTTCGCTCATATCATCTTCTAGCCATCGATAAGGGTCTGCAATAGTTTCTTCAAAATAGGTATCTACTACGTCACCTTTTTTTGTTTCTGGGTATATAACTGCGTTAACTTGTTTCATAGGTGGTTTTACTTCTTCTTGCGTTACCGTATTGGTTGGCTCTGAACAGCCACTAAGTGCTACAAGTAGAGCACATGCTAGAGTATGTTTAAACATTAGGAGTTCCGTTCTTCTTTGTTATAAATAATAGCCTTAAGCTATTAACTTTTAGCTCTTCTGTCTATTCAGATGCGCTATGTAACATTTATTGCTGTAAACAAATGTAAACTTAAGCTTTAATGGTATTTATAATTAATAACAATAAAAGACTACATTATGGAAAACGAACACACGTTTAAGAGCTTTAAGGCATTTTACCCTTATTATTTAAAAGAACATCGAAATGTTACCTGCCGCCGTTTACACTTTGTGGGTAGCGTACTTGTACTTGCAGTTATTATAATCGCGCTATTAAAACAGCAATACAGCCTATTATGGTTATTGCCTGTTATTGGCTACGGGTTTGCTTGGATTGGGCACTTCTTTTTTGAAAAAAACCGCCCCGCAACTTTTAAACATCCTTTTTATAGTTTGTGTGGAGATTGGGTAATGTTTAAAGATATGCTAACTGGCAGAATAAAATTTTAACTTATTTCTATATCAATTTTTTATAAAAAGGCAGTTTCTTCTATATTTAAAGTATAGGCATTTATTACAACGTACTTATTTTTTAAACGGCTTTTAAATGTTAATTTAATTAACATTTAAAAGCCGTTTTTTATTTTTATGTTTTAAATTTATTTATAATTAGATTTTAATTAATTGCCAAGCCAATAAAAATAGACCTTTACAAACAATCACTTTAAATTACCATCTCATCTTACCAGTTAACTAAACGTTAACCTGTCTTTGTAAAAATAACTTATTGCCCATCAGTAACTTACACATCTCTATTTCTATATAACTAAAATCACTTTGAATATAAAAATTAGTAAAATGTAATTATAAAAACATTCAGTTTAATTGAATGTTATTCAATTGACTCAGTTTGTTAATGCCGTATATGTTCTAAGTAACAAAGCAATTTGTTAAAAACAGGCTTATATAAAAGCCTAAGTAAGCCCAAAGGGTTTACTTATACAACAACAAAATAATTCAATGGGTTTGAGGAAAAAACAACATGAATAAAAGACCATTATTTAAATTACAACAAACTGCACCACAAAAACTGCTGGCGTTAAGCGTATCAGCAGCCTTACTGGGTAGTTTTTCAATTAATGCTGCAGAGCAAGAGCCACAAGCACAAAAAGACATAGAACAAATAAGCGTTATTGGCTCTCGCCGATTAGGCCGCACAGTAGAAGACAGCGCTGTGCCTATTGATATTATTGGCGCCGATGCACTTAAAAGCTCAGGCCTTACCGAAACAAACGCATTATTAAGTAACTTATTACCAAGCTTTAACTTTCCGCAGGCATCGCTTACTGATGGTAGTGACCATGTACGCCCTGCACAGCTTCGTGGTTTAGCACCCGATCACACTCTAGTACTTGTTAATGGTAAGCGCCGTCACAGTAATGCATTACTTAACTTAAATGGCTCAACAGGTCGTGGCTCCTCGTCAGTAGATTTAAATGCAATACCAGCAAACGCTATTGAGCGCATTGAAGTATTGCGCGATGGTGCAGCTGCGCAATATGGCTCTGATGCAATAGCGGGTGTTATTAATATTGTACTTAAAAGTGCAAGTAGCGGCGGATCTGTAGCTGCAATTTATGGCGCAAATGTAACCGAAATGGACGGCGTTCCCCAGCTTGAATCTGTATCTGAGGGTAGCGATGGTAATTTAGCATTTACCGAAGGCGGCGATCGCTCATTAACCGACGGTCAAACATTAACACTTCAAGGCAATATGGGTTTTGAACTGGGTGAAAATGGCTTTTTAAACATCTCAACTGAATACCGCGACCGCCACTCTACAAACCGTTCAGACTACGATCAACGCGAAAACTACGATCGCTTAGACGATGGCTCACTCGACCCTCGTGAACTCACCGTAAATCGTTACAACCATAACTTTGGTAATGGTGATGTAGAAGATTTCTCTGTTTTTTATAACTCAGCTCTACAACTCACTAACGATGCTGAGCTCTATTCATTTGGTTCTTACTCTAAACGTGAAGGTGAAGGCGGCGGGTTTTATCGCCGTGCAAGCGACAGCCGTAATATAGAAGAAATTTACCCTGACGGCTTTTTACCGGTGATCACCTCAGACATAAACGACTTTTCATTAGCGCTTGGCGTTAAAGGGTTTTTAAGCGAATGGAATTACGATGTATCGGCAGTCTATGGTCAAGATGCATTTGAGTTTGGTGTTATAAATAGCTTAAATACATCATACGGCCCTACTAGCCAAACAAGCTTTGATGCCGGCACCCTGACTTACGATCAGCTTACTTTAAACGTAGATTTTAATCGCGAAGTAGATGTAAGCTTTTTAGACAGCTCGGTAAGTGTTGCTTTTGGCGCAGAGTATCGTACAGAAGGTTACGAAATTGAAGCAGGCGAAGAAACGTCATACGCACAAGGGACATTTGGCCCAGGTGGTGAAGTTACTGGTGAAGATGGCCCGTTTGGTGCTGCAGGCTCGCAAGTATTTCCAGGCTTTACCCCAGAGTCTGAAGGTGACAACAGCCGCCACAATGTTAGCTTTTACATCGATTTGGAAACCTACCTTACAGATGATTGGAACATAGCTGTTGCAGCGCGTTACGAGGATTACTCTGATTTTGGCGATACGCTCAATGGTAAAATTGCAACGCGTTATTCGCTCACTGAAGATTTAGCCATTCGTGCATCGGCATCAACAGGTTTTAGAGCGCCCTCTTTACAACAGCAATACTTTACATCTGTTGCAACAGTATTTGTTGATGGCGAGCCAACCGAAACAGGCACCTTTGCACCAAGTAGCGATGTAGCACAAGCCCTTGGCTCACCAGGTCTTGATGCAGAAGAAGCCACTAACTACGGTGTCGGCTTTACGTGGTCTACCGACTTTAACTTCAGCTTATCGGTTGATTACTATCAAATATTAATTGATGACCGTATCGTTTTATCTAACAATTTGTCGGGCGATGCAATTGAAGAGCTATTAGCAGGCACTGGCGCAACACAGGGTCGTTTTTTCTTAAATGCGATTGATAGTAAAACACGTGGTGTTGATGTAGTTGCTTCGTACAATGTAGCAACCGATGGCTATGGCGATATTGCCTTTAACTTAGGCTACAACTACGGCAAAAACGAAGTAACAAATATTATCGACCCACCAGCCGAGCTACAAGGAGCAGGGTTCGATCAAGACAACTTATTCTCAGGCACTGAGCTGCGTCGTTTTGAGGTAAGTACACCCCGTAACAAATACAATTTAACTGCTACGTGGACTAACGATGATATTCGTACCACGCTTAGAACAACCCGTTACGGCGAAACTCAAGATCCATCATCTACGGCTGAACTAAATGAAGTGCTAAAACCAAAATGGATCACCGACTTAGACATCGGTTACGCGCTTACCAATAACGTATCGTTGAGCGTAGGTGCAAATAACATTTTTGATGTATACCCAGATGCAACACGAGAAAACGTTGAAGAGCTAACAACCTTCTCGCGCTTATTTGCTTACTCTAGCTTCTCACCGTATGGATTTAACGGACGCTACGTTTACGGTAAAATAGAAATGAAGTTTTAACTGTACCAAACTATTTAAAATACTTAAAAATACAAAAGCCACCTAATCGGTGGCTTTTTAATGTAAGCTTATAAAATCAATTAGATTTTAGTTAACCAACCGTGCTTATCTTCGCTTCTGCCCCATTGAATATCGTTCAATGCCTGGCGTAAGCGTGCTGTAGTTGGGCCTGGCTCGCCAGTACCTACTTTGTATTCTTTATCGTTATGAATAAACGTACCCACAGCAGTAAGTACCGCAGCAGTGCCCGAAAGTGCAGCCTCTGTACCTGGTTTAGCTGCGCGCTCTAGTAGCTCAGTAACACTAAAGTTACGCTCGCTTACTGTCATACCTAAATCTTTGGCTATGGTTAAAATACTATTACGCGTTACACCATGTAAAAACGTGCTATCGAGCGCTTTAGTAATAATTTCGTTGCCATCAATTAAAATAAAGTTTGCTGCGCCGGTTTCTTGTACGTCGCCACCTGGGCAAAATAAGATTTGATCTGCTTGATACTTTTCACGTGCAGCACTAATAGGTGCAAGTGCACTGGCGTAGTTACCACCGCTTTTAACCATACCCATATGCGGCGCACAGCGCATGCCGTCTTCTTCAAGTAATACACGTAGTGCGGTAGCACCGCCTGCAAAGTAATCGCCCACAGGTGATAATAATGTATATAAAAGTGAGCTCATAGACGGTGCTGCCGCTTTACCAATTGCAGCCTCAGTGCCTATGTGGGTTGGGCGAATATACATAGAGCCTGGTGGTAATGGCGTTTCGTCTGCGTATTCGCGCACTATTTCTAAAATCATGTTTTTTAACATATCGCCATCAAAACTAGGTAAACTCAACAAAGCAGAGCTTTGCTGCATACGGGCAATATTTGCATCCATTCTAAAAATATAAACAGAACCATCTTCACGACGAAAGGCCTTTAAGCCCTCAAAGCATGTGCTTGAATAATGAAGAACGTGCGCACCAGCATGAAGTTCAAGTTTATCGGAAGGGACAATTGAGCTTTCGCTCCATTCATTATCAGAAAAACGAGCTTGAATCATCTGCGGCATAAACACGGTACCAAATGCGGCCATTTTAATCTCTCTTGTGTGGTCTATTTTTCTCCATTGTATGACATTCACACATCATTTAACCATAGCTAAAGTAAGGCTTTTTTAATTAACCAAAAGAATTTTTTGCAAGTGCTGTTTATAAATTAAACACATTGCGAAGCGCATACAAAAAAGCCGATTAATATATGCTTATTAATCGGCTTTTTAAGAGCGTATTATTTATTTGAACGAGTATCTAATAATACGTTTTAATACCGAGCTGTACTGTTTAAAAAAGCTACCTGTATGATAATCAATACCGTGCTTTTGCATAACAGCTTGTACTTGTGGTGCCACTTCTTGATAGCGCGACGATGGCATATCAGGAAATAAATGATGCTCAATTTGGCAGCTCAAATGCCCTGTTAAAACATGAAACCAATGCGACCCTTTAATATTAGACGAGCCCAGTACTTGGCGATAATACCACTGCCCTTGGGTTTCGTTTACGCAGTCTTCTTCTTTAAAGGTTTCGGTCTCTTCGGTAAAGTGGCCACAAAATATTATGGTTGATGTCCATAAATTACGAATTAAGTTTGCCACTAAATTACCCGCTAACACCCATAAAAATAAAGGCCCTGCAAGTAATGGGAAGATCGCATAATCTTTAATTAACTGGCGAGCGCCCTTACTAAAAAAACGTTGTTTTAAAGTAGCGTGCGATACACCCCCTTCACGGTTTTCCTTCTTTTTACCAATAAACACGCGTTCAGCTGCCAGCTCGTGATACGACACCCCCCACTGAAAGAGCACACTTAAATTAATATACGTAAAAAACTGCCATACATTTTTAAAGCGCCATTTAAAGTCATCACTTAAGCGTAATAACCCATAACCAAAGTCTCTGTCTTTACCAATAATATTAGTATACGTATGATGCTCAAAGTTATGTACGCGGTGCCAGCTTTGCCCATCACACGCTATGTCCCACTCAAAATGTTGTGAGTTAAGCTGTTTGTCGTTCATCCAATCGTATTGGCCGTGCATAACGTTATGGCCAATTTCCATATTGTCTAAAATTTTAGCAAGCGCTAATAACAGTACACCAGCAACCCACAGTAATGGCTGAATAAAACCAAGCATAAGCAAAATTCGCCCGCTCCATTCACACACTCGCTGTTTGCGTACAACAGCGCGAATGTAATCAGCATCTTGTTGCCCTACTTTGCCAAGCGTATCCATTTTTATGGTATCTAAATCGCTTGCAAGCTGATCAAAGTTTATATTTTTCATAATTGTAACTCCAAATCGCTAACAGGTTGGCTTACACAAAGTTGAATTAATTGCTCGCCGTTATCACTCAGTTCACCTGTTTTTAAATTGCGCACCACGCCTGATTTTTTAATACATTGGCATTGATGGCAAATACCAATACCGCAGCCACGTTTAACCGGTAATTGTTTTGCTTCAAACTGAGGCAATAAGGCATTATTGGCGCTTACTACATAGCCGCTGCTATTAACCTGCACATTAAATTGGCTGTCGTCATTTAAGCTTGGCAGTGCTAAACCAAATGCCTCTTGGTAGTAATTTAAATCGTGCTTTATAGCAAAATCACTCACCGTTTGCATAAAGCCCGCTGGCCCACAGCAGTATATATCTGGGTTTTCCCAAACATTAATGTTGCGAGTAATATCACCCGACTGTTCACGTATTAACAGTAAAAAAGAAAAGTGTGAAAACTTGCCAGCAAGTTTATTTAGCTCATCGACACATTGATGCTCTGTGGCTTTAGCAAAATATATTAACGACACTTTTTGCGACGTAGTATTTAAATGCTCACTAAGCATAGCAAGCATTGGAGTAATACCTGAGCCACCTGCAATAAAAGTCGAAGCTTTTTGCGTGTTTTTATAAACAAACTCACCACTTGGCGCCGAAATATTGCACCACTCACCCACTCGTAAAGCACCGCTTAAAAGGCGTGTAAAACGCCCTTGCTCATTAGTTTTAATTAATAAACGCACCAACCCCGTTGTTTTAAATTGCTCGGGGCTTGAGGCAAGCGTAAATACCCGCGTGAGTAAACGGCCATTAATTTCTACGGTTAAACTAATATGTTGCCCAGCAGTATGTGCCTGCCAATGTTTACTTGGTTTAAGTAATACACTTAAAAAACTGCCATTTAATTCATTTATTTCAGCAACCTGCGCCCTGAATAAATTAGCGCGCCATGCTGGTTTAAAAGTTTGCATAATTGGCTCTATGTAACCTGCAAAACTTTGATGGTGTAAAAACCATTTAGAAAATTGGTTTAATACCTGAGTCATCATCATGGTAAATCTCTACTTAAACTAAATTACCTTGACCGTACACGTGTACGCTCAAACTTCAGCGCACAAGTGTACGCCCAAAAAAATAATTTTCAACCGTATTAGAGTAAATATTCAACTTTACTTAGCGTTAATTGATAAAACAAATTTGTGGTTAAAAGACATTTTATTAAAAATAAATGTGCATTTTTCGTTCAACTCAACGCTTAACAAAATTATTTATGCCATGCTAAGGTTATGTAAGATTGGATTAATTTTGGAAGCCATTATGATCAACTCAGTACCACATAACACACTCCCTAAACTAATAATTGCGGGCTTAACTGTTGCAATGCTTGGTATGTCTACACCAGTTAATGCTAATAATGACTATATAAAAAACTACAAACAGCTCGATGGTTTAGCGCTTAGCGTTAACGCAGTAACAGCGGCAGAAGGTGTGGTTATACCTTGGGCTATTGAACCTTTAGCAAATGGTGACTTATTAATATCTGAACGCAGTGGTACATTATTTTTATTGCCTAAAAATACCACTACATTAACTAAAGTGTCTGGGCTACCTAAAATAGATGCAAATGGCCAAGGTGGATTGCTTGATTTATCACTGCACACCGACAATAAGCAAAATCACTGGCTGTACTTTAGTTACTCAAGCAGTGAGGGCACTGGAAGTGGAAGTAACACCGCCCTTATGCGCGCTAAGCTAAATGATGATCATACCCAGTTATCTGATCAGCAATTGCTATATAAAGGCGAACACAACAGCACCAAAGGCCAACACTATGGCAGCCGTATTGTGTTTGATGATGAAGGTTATGTTTATTTTTCAATTGGCGATCGCGGCTCGCGCGATAAAAACCCGCAAGACTTAACCCGTGATGGCGGTAAAATTTATCGCTTACACGCTGATGGCCGTATTCCTAAAGATAACCCGTTTGTAAATCAAAAAAGCGCTAAACACGCTATTTGGTCCTACGGGCACCGTAACCCACAAGGCATGTGGTTTGATAAACAAAATAATATTTTATGGTCTCATGAGCACGGCCCACGTGGCGGCGATGAGCTTAATATAATAAAAAAAGGCGCTAACTACGGATGGCCTGTTGTAAGTTATGGCGTTAATTACAGCGGCACCAAGTTTACCGACCTTAAAGAAAAAAATGGCATGCAATCGCCTGTATTACATTGGACCCCATCTATTGCCCCATCCGATATGTTGTATGTAACGAGTGATAAATACCCAAAGCTGAAAGGTAAGCTATTACTCGCATCTATGAAGTTTTCTTTTATTAGCGCACTAGAACTCTCAAAGGGCAAGGTTGTTAAGCAACATAAAATACTTGATGGAATAGGCAGAGTTCGCAGTTTAGCGCAAGGCGCTGATGGGTATATTTATTTAGGCATAGATGGCCAAGGTATTAAACGCCTAGAGCCAGAAACGTAAGTACTAGAACCAGAACTAGCACACAGTACGTTAATAACTAAACCGTGTTTACTTTGCGCCCTAAAAGCGCAAAGTAAACATTTTCACCAAACAAAGAACTATTAAGCCCATTAATACGTATACTAACTACATATAATTTAATATATTAAGAGAATACCAATGTTTTCATTTTTAAAGCCTGATCCCGTAAAAAAATTGCGTAAAGAATACGACGTAAAACTAGAGCAAGGCATGCAGGCACAAAGAAAAGGCGACATTAAAAGCTTTGCCATGTTAAGTGCCGAAGCCGAAAAAATCTGGAGTGAAATAGAAGTACTTGAAGCAAAAAAAACCAAATAATATCAATCGTGTTAAGTTATTAGACATTTATAGCGACGGATAAATAGAGTGATAATCGGGCAGCCGGAGGTCTCTAACCTCCAGCCCCCACACCACCCATCATGCGGGTCCGCAATGGGCGGTTCATCTCCCGTAATGAATACCGATCCAAATATCTCTCAATGACACTAAACCTTGTGACGCTAAATAGTCATTACCTATGCAATGTTAATTCCTTTTGTTTTCGAGCTTCTACAAAAGGGCCTTTGCTGGTGATGCCACAGGCTATGACGAGTCGTACGCCGCCCCCCAGTTTTATTAAACTGCGTACTTTGGTGCATGGTCTACGCCATCAAAAAAATTAGGATGGCACCCATCCTAATTACCTTGAACCGACTTTCCATTAAATAAAAAGCGGAACATTACAGTGAACAAAGGTATGAATAAATTGATCTTACGGGGTCAAATGAAAGTGAATGCCTTACTTCACGCTGCGGCAACTGTATTGCCTTGTTCATAATATAGAAAAGCTGAAAAACACGATGCATTAATGAGGGTAAGCCCTTTTAACCTAAAATAAAGCGACTAAAGCATCCATAATCCCTTCCAAAACGCCAATTAAAACAATATTAAACACTTCTATATTCTGCGTAAAAATACAGTAATCAATTGAACCAAAATAGGAACTCAGCTATGGTTTGTTTATCAATAAAAACAAATTTAAAAACGAGTTAATCTACAGGCTCGTTAGCTAGCAATATATATTACTACATTGTGACTATTACTATTTCAAGGAAGTAAATTTTGGAATCAACAAAAAAAGAAATTGAAAAAGTTGAAGTTAGCCTTCGGCTTCAGTTTATTCATAAACCGCTCAACCAAAAATGGTTCAGAGGTAAATACCCTTTTTTGATTCAAAATGAGCCTTTTAAATATGGATTAAGAGTTAAAAATATAGGAAGTACAGCATTTTCTGGCGCTAGTATTTCTAAATTTAGAATGATACATCAACCAACACGGTTAGGCCAAGATGCGCAGAACCACCCTAAAATTAAGCCACTTAACCCAGAAGAAGAATACGAGTTTTACTTTGATAGGTATACTTTGTGGCACGAGGGCTCTATAGAGACAAGTTGCTCACTAATTCCCGACAGTGAAAAAGAAACAATAATGACCTATCAGCATCATCGAGATCACGATGTTGATGAAAAATATAAAGAAAATGAATGGTGGCATGACTATTATTGCCAAAGCCAGCAACAACTACTCCAAACTAGAACTAACAATTTAATCCTTGGGTTAACTGTAATTACTGTCGTAGAAGCTATTTTTGGTTTGAGTAATGTATTAAAAATGGGGGCTGGGATACTTGCTTGGACATTTAATTATATTTATCAAATGTTCGCGTGGCTTGCTAGCTAACAACACGCCCTGAGTATGCGTATTGAAACAAATAACTTCTGTTGATCCGAAAGTCTTGTTACAAACATTGATTGTTTCCGCTCAAATATTCGTGATCAACAGAAGCATATTCCATGTATTAATGAGATAGGTAAATACATTAATTAATAGAACGGAGTAACTATAAGAACTTCAAACGGAAAAAATACAGTTAACTGTTTTCACTCCGTTCAACATTTTAGCCAACTACATTTTTTCGCTTAAGTAGGCGTTATATTTCTTAAAAGGTTGAGTATTATCATTATGGACGAAGATAAATATCAGGTAGGAATTAAAGCGAATTTCATTAGCCTTATGTTACTTGAAGACGAGCTCAAACATTTTGATTTTATCCTTTCTAAGCCAATAGAAGAAATGCGAGACTGGATTGAAAAGCTTCGTGCGACTAGAGCCGTTTTTCTCACTTTATATAATATTAAAGATCTAACGACAAAGCTCAGGATTCAAAACCTACCTGAACATACAGCAAAAACAAAATCACTTAGAAAAAAACTGGAACTGGCAAACCATTTTAGGAATAAAGGTATAGGTCACCTTGATACAGAACTTCTAAAAAGAGCCGTTCAATGGAACCCATTGATGTTCGTAAAAGAACAAAAAGATACTACGGAGTTGAGGCTTGCTGATGCTCACCGAGCAGTAATTGAATCTTGTATAAACTCATATATTAATAAAGATGGCGTTCAAAAAGAGTTTGGTCATGAAATCGACTTGTTTTATTCTGAAGATACTGAAGAGTTTTATAAGTATTTAAAGTCAATAGTGGTGGATTCATTGGAGTGGATTTTGTTTTCTAAAAACATTCTGAATGAGAAAATAAACTATCACACAACGGAAGATATATTTGAGCTAGCCTCTGTAGCTGGCGCAACAAACTTTGATTTAAAAGGTAATTCAGATTTGAACTTTTGTAAGGCTGATTCAAAAACTAATATGGATAGAGGGTTAGAAAAATTAGCTTCGCAGGGTTTACCACAAGATGTTATCAATTTGATTAAGAGTAAATACGAAATATAACAAGCACTTTAAACGGAATTTGTTCTTCCCCCCGTTTATTAGGTCTCACGATTATTTTTACCATACACATTCTCAGGACTTATTTGCATTAGCAGTGCTGGGTTACCTATCGGTTTAAACCCATATTGCGCATACAGGGCATGCGCATCAGAAGTGGCTAATAAAAAGCGCCTGAGCCCTTGCAGCTCAGGGTGCTCTACTATTGTTTTAATAAGTAACTTACTCAGCCCATTACCTTGCAAGTGCGGGGCAATAAATACATCGGCTAAATAGGCAAAGGTTGCTTTATCGGTCACTACTCGGGCAAAGCCAACTTGTTCGTTATGAGCGCTGTAAACACCAAAGCACATTGAGTTATCAATAGCTGATTGCATCACGCTTTTAGGAATGCCTTTGGCCCAATAGCTATTAGCAATAAAGTTATAAATAACGTTGAAGTTAAGTTTACTTTTGTCTGTGCTGATTGAGTAATCACTAGTGTTTACAGTCATAAGTTAATAGTCTTTTATTAATATTTTATAAGCGTTTCTATATAGTCTTTAACGTTCCTATAGCCTATAAATAATCTTTAACGTTTTTAAGCTGTTTGTCGTGTACTTTTGAAAGCATTAACAATGAGCAAATAGCCCCAAATAACGCCAGTCCCATATCTGATTGGGTATCCCACACGTAACCTTGCGTGCCTAAAAATGCGTCTGCGTTTTCGCCGCTTAATACTGCAACCCACCATTCTATTAATTCATAAAAAGCACTAAATGCTAAACATACCGAAATAACAAAAGTGATTAACCAGCCTCGACCATTTACTACCTTTTTGCGCAGTAAAATTTCGCGTGCTAGTAGTGCAGGTACAAACCCTTGAAAAAAGTGCCCTACTTTGTCGTAGTTATTACGCTCGCTACCAAATAGGTTATCGAAAAAAGGGACTTCGGCGTAGGTGTAATGCCCGCCAATCATCAGCACAATGCAATGCGCTAAAATAAAGGTGTATAAAATGGGGGTGAGTTTAAAATGCTTATAGCTGCTTGCCATAAGCACTAAACCTATGATTGCGGGAATAACTTCTAGCAGCCAAGTAAACTGATCTTTCGGGTTAATTCCGGACCAAATCAATACAATAAAAAACAGCCCAAGCCATAAATACTTCATTTAGAATCCTTGTCTAAACTGATCAAATTTACAGCATTTTATATCTCTAAATCGTTCGATGCTACCTATAGTTTGTTTTAGCTGTTAATCGATTAAATAAACGAGGAAAAAAACGTTTAATTGTAGGCGCTAAGCCACTTAAGCCTTTGCCAACAATAACTTCGTCTTTTTTATTATGAATTGCGTGGATCATTTTTTTAGCGGCTAAACTTACATCCATACCATTTTCTATTGAGTGCTCTGGCTTGTTTTGCGCTATTCCTTGCTCGTTTAACGAATTATGTGCAATGGCTGTTTTAATAGAGCCTGGGCAAATAGTTAAGCAATGAATGTTATGCTCAGCAAGCTCTGCACGCAGGCAATCCATAAAACCCACTACCGCATATTTTGAGCCTGAATAGCCCGTTCTAAATTTAGAGCCTACTTTACCCGCAACGCTACTAATTGAGACTATTGAGCCGCTTTGCCTTGCTACCATACTAGGCGCTACCGCTTTAGTGAGTGCAATGAGGCCAAAATAGTTAACTTCCATCAACTGGCGGTAAACATTAAATTCGTTTTCTAAAAATAAACTGCGCTGCGATACCCCACCGTTATTAATTAAAATATCGATAGCAGGTAATGTATCGAGTAAATCAGTAACCTGAGCCAAAACAGCCTCAGGTGCTGACAAATCAAGAGGCACAATAAGGTGCCCATCGCCGTGTAAACTTTGCTTTAGTTCGTTAAGTTTATCAACGCTTCTAGCTGATAAAATAACGTTGGCACCCAGTGCTGCAAACTGTATTGCGAGCTCCTTGCCAATACCTGATGATGCGCCTGTGATCCACACTGTTTTATTTTTATAGTCCATGTGTTTAGCCTTTTATGTTGTCAGGTGCGAGGACGTGTTAAGTTATTACTTATTTATAAAGAGGTTAACGCTTTATTTAGCACGCAAGAACAACTAAATATTTAAGTCGCTTGATATTACGCTTTTGTTGGACCTGCTATTGCGTTCACTTCGCCTTCTAATGTTTTATAAAAACCCATTAAAAATAGCAGCTCAACAGTTACATACAACGGGCCAATAATTAAACCGATTAAATCATCTACAAAGGCCGGTTTTTTTCCTTCATAGTAATGGCCAATAAACTGCAGCACCCAACCAAATACAAACACGCCCACACCAATACTTAACCAAGGCCAAAAAGCCATAGCTGCTATAGGCTGCGCGGCAACCAGTAATAGTGTAAATAATACGCCCATAATAAACCCAAGCGAAAAGCTCAGCATAAAATAGTAAACAACAGAGGCAAGTACAAACAGCTGTGCGCCATCTATAACTACACTACCGAGTGGAATTTGAATACGTGCCAGTAAACACAGCGCTGCAAATACAATAAGCGGTATACCAAAAAAGTGAGTGAGCACATTACGTTTAGAGCGGTGGTACAAACCATAGGTACCTAGTTGTTGTTGAAGGGTTTTCATTATGTTGTCCTTTTTTTATTTGCAAAGCTAACTTTAGCAAAAGTTAACTTGGCAACAATGTCACATACCCGACATTTATAAAATTAAACAAACTCTAATAAACAAGCGCTTCTAGGGAGCTTTGTAAAAACCTTTTAAAAAATAGCTAATAGCTACGTTTGTGTAGCGAGCACTTTTAGCTTTTGCTTATCTAAAATAGTAATGCGCTGATAGCCTAAACTTATCGCTTTAAGGCTTACTAAGTGCTGCAAAATTTGATTAATAGTTTGACGTGTTAGGTAGCTCATGTCGGCAAGTTGTTGCTGAGACAAAACGAGTGCTTTGTTAACGTCGCTATGCTCACTTAGCATTAAAAGCCGTTTACACACTTTTTGCTCGGCAGTTAACAAGGCATGATCCTCCATAGAGCTAAACATTACTCGCAGCTTTTGCGCTAGTAATAGCCCAAAATCTTGCCAATATTTGGGTTGCTCATTTAAAAGTTGCCCAAGGCAGCGCTGTGGTACAAAAAATAACGTTACATTTGTTTGTGCGTGTACGTCATGAGTACGTAAGCCGCCATCAAATAACGTTAATTCACCAAACCAAAGTGACGAATCGATAAAGCTAAGCACAGCTTCTTTGCCCTCACTACTTACGCCACTCACTCTAACGACGCCAGAAAGAACAGCATACAGCCCATCGTGTTGATCGCCGCGTAAAAACAAAGACTGCTGAGCATTAAGCGACAGTGTTTTACCTTGCGTAAGTAAAAAACTTTTTAAATAAGGGCTGCGGTTTTTAAACCATTCGCCTTGTTCAATTATACGTTGTTGCTCGGGGCTCATAATTTATTGCATTTGCTGATTAAAAGGCTGTAGTTCTTTAACTAGGTTTTTTGGTAATGATAAATCTGTGGCCACTATAAAATCGTTATAGGGTTCGTTTCCTGAAAATAGCTCCGCTATTAGTGCGTCGTCTTTAAATACATTAACCGATACACCACTACCCATACCGCCAGAGTTTTTAATGTAATAATGATACGGCCCATTATTAAAAAACAAAATACTTTCTCCAATACGACCAACTTGACGATAATAGCTGCCAAAAGGAGCATCTGTACTCGCTTGTTTTTCAAGTCCTATGTCGTCAATTCGCCCAAAACGATAGCTCAGTGAAGAGCCATCTTTAGCAAGACAAACAGAAAGTACATTTTCGGTTGGCTCTAAGGCGTACGCTTTATCTTTGCTTGGACTTCGCAATACTTTTTGCATTTTAGCGTTTATGTAAGCCGTTTCGTTGCTTTTGCAATGAGTAGCAAGTAGGCCTAAAACAATTGCTGGTTCGTTAACTTTTGCAGCTGGGCTTTTTGATTGTGAGTTTGAAGAAGGTTTTATTATATGATCAAGTTGTGCTTTGTTATGCGAAGAGGTTTGGTTATCGCAACCAAACAAAGATATAAGCACAAAAGAGTAAAAACTCGCTAAAAAAGATATGCGCATAAGAAAGTCCATGTAAAAAATCAGTCTTTAACATAGCGATAAACTAAAGTGCTCGCAATACCCTAATTCATATAACCGCTATAAATCTATAAGTAGACCATCTTCTGCAAAAATTACTTTACTTTTTAATGCTTTATTTAACGATTCATTAAAATATTGCTGATTTTTTAATGATCGATTCATAAAATGCGAAATAACAGTAATACGGGGTTCAACTACTTTTAAAACGGCTGTAATTGCGCTTGGTGTAATGTGTAAATTTTTAGCCCCACTTGATGAGTTTTCATCAATGGCATTGTGCATCACTACCACGTCAGCATTTCTGGCAAATTCTGTAAATGTGCCTAACTTATTAGTCATATCGCCAGAAAACACAAGTTCACAACCCGCAATATTTACGAGCCATGCCAAAGCCGGTATTGGCCCATGATTTACTGTTAATGCTTTAACCACTAAGTCGTTTTGTAAGGAGTGGTTAAAAGGCTGCTCTTTACTGGATTTTACAGAGCGAATATCAAGGGTGTAACTTTCATTGCCATTAATGTAATCACTTAAGTATCTAAATGCGCCTTTATCGCCTAGTAGATTTTGTGTGTACTCATTCGTTGATGCCATAATGTGATTGCCTTGCGGGCCATATATAGCAAGGGTTTTGCCACGTTGGGTAAAATAACTACCTTTTATAAAGCTAGGTAAATCACCTGCATGGTCACTATGTAAATGGCTTAATAAAATAGCATCGATATCGTTAAATTTTGCACCTGCTTTATCAAAGCCAACACTTGCCCCAGAACCAACATCAACTAACACTCTGGCTTTGTGATTATGCCAAATAAGGTAACTAGTAGACGCTCGGCCATCATTAAGTTCAGGCCCGCCAGAGCCTAAAACTTGCAAACTCACATCATTACATTGCTCGGCGCTTACACTACTAAACGAGGTAAACATTAAACTAGTAGCTGCTAAATATAAGTAAGGTTTGATCATTGCTGCTCCGAGATTTTCAATGAAAATAAGGCGAATTTGCGCGCCAATAGCTGGCCTATTGCAAGTAAATTTAACGCAGCTAGCGTTGAAAATAGCTGTTCGAGATAGATTTATTATCCAGAGTTAAGATTAAGTATAATCAGTAAACGATGCAGCATGTTAGGTGTGTGACAAACGGCCTTTACGCTATGTATGGTTATATAACTAATTTAGCCCTGTACACCCTTCCCCTTTACTTTTAATGCAGTTAATAACTCAATCAACTAATAACCCAGCCTTATAGACTAAAACGATGTAACAAAACCACTCCAGCACGATATTCATAACCAACTGTAAATTATAACGTTAATTTAATTAGGGTACATTTTAAAAACAATTTAGTCTCATTTTGTTAAAACTTTGGTTGACCCTATTTAAAAATTAAACTAGCATTTCTGGAAGCGCTTCCACACAGGCGATTTTTAATTACCTTCTCTGGAAGCGCTTCCACACATTTGACAATGTTGTTAATTACACAAAAACAGTTCCATACTGGCTGTTAATAATAATGATAAAAGTACGAGGGAAACCGAATGGCTAACCATATTGTAAGAAAAACAAAGATAGCGACCAGCATATCTCTGATTTTAAGCGCATCTGTATCTTTAGAGTTGCTTGCACAAGAAGAAGCAAACCAAGACGTTGAAGTAATTCAGGTCACTGGCTTTAAAAGCAGTATTAAAGAATCAACTCGTTTAAAACGCGACGCAGCAGGTGTGGTAGACGCCATTTCTGCTGAGGATATTGGTAAGTTCCCCGATACCAATTTAGCCGAATCGCTACAGCGTATTACCGGTGTGTCGATTGATCGCTCAAACGGTGAAGGATCTAAAGTGACAGTTCGTGGTTTTGGCCCCGATTACAATATGGTAACCCTTAACGGTCGTACTATGCCGGCAGCTTCTTTGCCAGCGGGTGGCGGTACACCAAGCTCTCGTGCTTTTGACTTTGCTAATTTAGCGTCTGATAGCGTTAAATCGGTAGAAGTATATAAAACAGGTAAAGCGAGTATTGCATCTGGTGGTATTGGCGCAACAATTAATATTAATACTGCCCGTCCGCTCGACAACCCTGGGTTTGTTTCAAGTATTGGAGTTAAAGCACTTCACGATACAACTAATCGCGTAGGCGATGATATTACACCTGAGCTTTCGGGTATTATTAGCTGGACCGACAGCGAAGCTAAATTTGGCGCATCGTTAACGGCAAGCATGCAACAACGCGATAGCTCATCAACTGGCGCATTTGTAAATCAGTGGAATACATCGGCATATGACGGCACTATTCCTCAAGCGGCTGACGATATTGTACTTACTAACGCACCAGAGATTGGCCAGCTTTATTCAATGCCATCAGATTTGCGTTATACCATAGCCGACAGAGAACGCACGCGTACAAACGCGCAATTAACGCTGCAATATAGCCCTATTGATGACTTAACAGCTACGCTTGATTACACCTACTCTAAACAAGATTTATTTGAAGCGCGTGCTGAGCAATCAATATGGATGGATAACTACAAAAGCGCACTCACCTTTGACGACAACACTGTAAAGACCCCAATTTACTACCGAGAAGAACGCCGCGATCAACAAACTCGTGACTTAGGCTTAGCGTTTCAAGAGCTTAATCAAGTAAATAAAAACGATTCAATCGGCTTAAATGTAGAGTACTACTTTAACTCTGAGTTGAGCTTTATGTTTGATGCACATAACTCAGAAGCCACCAGTAAACCCGATGCGCCATACGGCAGCTGGGTTAATGCAGGCCTTGGCGCAAACGTAGTTAACGCACAAGAAGTAGACTTTAGCCGTGAGCTACCTTCTATGAGCATCGATTTTAACGACTGCCGTAGAGATAACTTAAATTGTAATAACACCTTAGATCCATCAGACGTGGGGACGTCTATTTTAGACTCAAACTTTGCAAGCCAAGAGTCTGAGGTAACCGAATTTAGGCTACATGGTAAATACGAGCTTGAAAACGGTGCAATTGACTTTGGTATAGAGTCTCGCTCTATGCAAAGCCATTCACTACAATCACTAACTCGTAACACTATGGGTAACTGGGGTATTGAAAACCCAGGTGAGCTGCCAGAGGGTTACTTAAACCCTACCAACTTTTTAGCTGAGTTTGATGATTACGATACATCAGGTTCATTTAATCAAGGGTATACGGGCAGCGCTTCACAAATAGGTTATTGGGCAGGCGAGCAATACGGCTTTAACTTTGCAGCCGATGGCGCATTTGCCACAAACCGCTCTATTGAAGAAGACATAACCGCCGCGTTCGTGCAATTTAGTTACACAGGTTACATTGGCGATATGCCCTATAACCTAGTTATTGGCGCACGCCAAGAGTCTACCGACATTACCTCAACAGCTAATATCGATTTACCAAATGCAGTAGCATGGGAAGGTAATAACGATTTCAATGTACGCTTTGGCTCAAACAAAGAGGATTTCACGCTTAAATCTAGCTACGATCACTTTTTACCAAGCTTTGACTTTGACATAGAAGTAATCGAAAACGTTAAAGCGCGCTTTTCTTACAGTACAACAATTGCCCGCCCAACGTATGATAACTTAAGCTCTGCCGCTACTGTGGGCGTACCTGGCGGTCCAACAATTTTGGCAGGTTCGTCGCCCGCCACGGCTTCAACTGGTAACCCTGGTTTAGTGCCGCTTGAGTCAGATAACATTGATGTATCGGCTGAATGGTACTTTGCAGAAACAAGTTATGTGTCGGTTGGTTATTACACTAAAGATATCGAAAACTTTATTGGTTTAACGCCAATGACACAAAATTACTATGGTTTACGTGATGCAACTGCGGGCCCTCGTGCACAAGCTGCTATTGCAGAGCTGGAATCTCGCGGGCTAGCTATTACCGATTCAAACTTATTTCAAATGGTTGCCGCCACCGAAAATGGCGTAGATTTTGACTCTATGACCTACGAAGAGTTTGAAGCCGCATACGATGTTATTGCTAACAGCGATGACCCACTACTCGAATTTACGGCACAAGTACCTACTAACAATAAAAACGCCACTATTGATGGTTTTGAAATTGCATTTCAACACTTTTTTGGTGAAAGCGGCTTTGGCGTTCAAGCAAACTACACTACCGTTAATGGCGATATAGACTTTGATGTAAACGCAGACCCAACTACTACGCAATTTGCACTAGTAGGTTTAAGCGATACAGCTAACTTTATTGCTATGTACGAAAACGATGACTTTCAAGCCCGTGTTGCCTATAACTGGCGTGATAAATTTTTAAATAGCGCTGCACGTTACGTTAACGAGCCAGGTTTTACTGAAGAGTATTATCAAATCGACTTTAACGTTGCGTACAACTACAGCGAACAGCTTTCGTTTTTTGTTGAAGGTATAAATATTACTGAGCAAAACAGCCGCGAACATGGCCGAACTTCAGTGCAATTATGGAACCTGCAACAACTAGGCGCACGCTACAATATTGGTATGCGTTACAACTTCTAAAGGTAATACAAAGCAAAGCCGTTAGTTTTTACTAGCGGCTTTTTTGTATTTAAAACGATATAGTTTATGTGTTATCAAGTTTAGGGTTTTAACTCATGACCAAACCAATAAAAAAAATAGTCATTTTAGGTGGCGGCACAGCCGGCTGGCTAAGCGCGGGTTTATTAGCTGCTGAGCATCCACATTTAAGTGTCACGTTAATTGAGTCAGCAAATGTGCCAATACTAGGTGTAGGCGAAGGCACGTGGCCTTCAATGCGTAACACGTTGCAGCGCATTGGCATTAAAGAAATTGATTTTATAACCCAATGCGACACCTCCTTTAAGCAAGGTTCTAAATTTATAAATTGGCGCAACCTCAACGAGGGAGAAAACTACTACCACCCTTTTATGAACCCTCAAGGCTACGAGCACACTAATTTACACGCAAGTTGGCAACGCATAGCGCCCACCCAAAAGTTTGCTGATGTAGTTAATATGCAAAGCTTTGTATGCCAAGCAGCGCTTGCGCCAAAGCAATTACAAACCCCAGAATATGCAGCCGTTACTAACTATGGCTACCACTTAGATGCAGGTAAATTTGCTGAATTTTTAAAAAATCACAGCGTTAAAAACTTAAACGTTACGCATATTACTGACGATGTAACCGAGGTTATTAATGACGAAAAGGATTATATAGCCTCATTAAAAACCAATAATAATGGCAATATAACAGGAGATTTATTTTTAGATTGCTCAGGCTCTCGTGCGCGTTTAATTGGGGAGCATTTTAAAAGTGAATTTATAGCGCAAGATCATATTTTATTTAATAATAGCGCTGTTGCGGCGCAAATACCTAACTCCCATCCTACTCAAAATATTACCTCAGCAACGCTCTCTACTGCGCAAGGTAACGGCTGGATTTGGGATATAGCCCTGCCAACACGCCGTGGTACAGGTTATGTGTTTAGTAGTAAATACCAAAGTGATGAAAGCGCAACCGATACTTTAAAAAGCTACATAGCTAAAAGTACCAGCGAGCAACAAGCTGAGCAGCTTAATTACCGTGTATTAAAATTCAGCCCTGGATACAGGCAAAAATTTTGGATTAAAAACTGTGTTGCCGTGGGTATGTCAGCTGGTTTTTTAGAACCACTAGAAGCCTCTGCACTTGCCATGGTTGAACTTTCAATTAGTATGCTGAGCGAGCAACTACCACAAAACCGCACCCACATGAGCCAGCTTGAAGCACGTTTTAATGACCGCTTTAGCACGCGTTGGCAACGTGTTGTCGAATTTTTAAAACTTCATTATGTGCTAAGCGAACGCGACGATACCCCCTACTGGCAAAACATTCGCGATTTAACAACTGCACCAGAGCGGCTAAAAAACTTACTAAAACTGTGGCAATTTCAGCCCCCTAGCCGCTTTGACTTTATTGAAAACGAAGAAGTATTTTCATCAAGTAGTTACCAGTATGTTTTATACGGCATGGGCTTTAATACACAAACTGTATCTGCACAAAATGCATTTAACGACCCACGTGCTGGGGATTACTATTATCAGCAAAACCGTGAAAAAATAGCGCAATACTTAAAAGGCTTACCGAGTAACCGCGAGCTTTTAAATTATCTTTTATCTAATAATAGGCAGCCACATAATGACTAAAACAAATGCTATTAAAAACGTAGTAATAGCGGGAGGCGGTACTGCAGGCTGGATGGCCGCGGCTGCACTTGCAAAATTAATTGGCAAAAATATACATGTTACCCTTGTTGAATCTGACGATATTGGCACTGTAGGCGTTGGCGAGGCAACAATTCCGCCTATTCGTACGTTTCATAAATTGCTAGGTATAAATGAGCAAGCTTTTATGAAAGCCACTCAAGCAAGCTTTAAATTAGGCATTAGCTTTGAAAACTGGGGCGATGAAAACACGCGTTATATTCACTCATTTGGCGTAACGGGCAAAGAATGTTGGGCGGGTGAGTTTCATCACTTTTGGCTACAAGGCAAAACTTTAGGAATAAACAACCCTTTTGGCGATTACTGTTACGAGCTGCAGGCGGCTAAAGCCGGTAAATTTGCGTTTAACCAACAAAACCCTATTAACTACGCCTACCATATGGATGCTACCCGCTACGCGCAGTTTTTACGTGAATTTTCAGAGCCATTAGGTGTAAAGCGTGTTGAAGGTAAAATACAAAAAGTAGTAAAAAACGCTAAAACAGGCCATATAGAATCATTACTTTTAAATAGTGGCGAGCAAATAAACGGCGACTTTTTTATAGATTGCACCGGCTTTAGAGGCTTATTAATAGAGCAAGCATTGCATACGGGCTACGAAGATTGGTCGCACTTACTACCATGCAATAGCGCCATTGCAGTACAAACAAAATCAACCAGCGATACCGTATTGCCACTTACCCGCTCTATTGCCCATAAAAGTGGTTGGCAATGGCGTATACCGCTGCAAAATCGTGTAGGCAATGGGTTAGTGTATTGCAGCCAATATATGGATGACGAACAAGCTAAAGCGTTATTGCTAAATAACATTGAAGGTGAAGCGCTTACTGAACCCCGTGTTATTAAATTTAAAACTGGGCGTCGCTTAAAAGGCTGGAACAAAAACTGCCTTGCGCTAGGTCTTGCTAGTGGATTTGTTGAACCACTTGAGTCCACCAGCATTCATTTAATTATGTCGGGTATTATTCGCTTTATGCGTTTATTTCCGTTTAATGGCATAACCAATCACGCCATTGATGAATACAACAAACAACTTAAAAGCGAAATTGAAAATATTCGCGATTTTATTGTGCTGCATTACAAAGTAACTAATCGCGATGACAGCGAATTTTGGCTGCATTGTAGCGCCATGGAAGTGCCAAAAACACTTAAGCATAAAATTGATTTGTTTAAACAAACTGGCCGTGTATTTTTAGACGATGGTGATATTTTTAGAGTCGACTCTTGGGTACAAGTTATGCTTGGACAAGGTATTGGGCCTGAACAGCACCACTTAATAGCTAGCATGATGAACAATGAAGAACTCACCCGTTTTTTACACGGTATTAAACAGCAAATAGAACAGCGCGTTAGCCAATTACCACCGCATCATGAATTTTTAAAACAATATTGCCCTGCATAAATACCCTCTTTAAAAAAAAGCCCTTAAAAAAGCCCTTAAAAAAGGGCTTTGAGACAACACACAATAAACTTAACTTATGAACACGCTATTACTCACACTTAACCGTGGCGATATTATCGCTTTGTGGTTTAAAGCTAATATCTGCAACTGAAACGCTAAGCTCTCCTGCCGTTTTAATAATAAACGGGCTGGTTACTCTGGCAAAATCAACGCCCTTTTTAGCAAAACAGGTTAAATCTATACTCATGGTTTGCCATGTATTTAAGGCTGAATTTTTAAGCTCATTGGTTATATTAAGCTCGCCACCACAGCCTTGCTCGCATTTCATACCTAGCTGTACTTGCTCTGTTGGCATTGTATTTATTTTATAGCTAAAACTAAGCGCTGAATTGGCCTCAATGTAAGCTACTTTGTCTTCAGTAAAGTTACTGTTAATTTCGATATAGCTTGCGCTAGAGCCTATAAAATTAAACGCCATCGCATCTTCTTGAATGGTTTTATCTTCAGTACGATAAGTAATGCCGCCAAGCTTTACACTATTGCTAGCCACTTGATGCTGCTTGTTATTAGAGTTTAAAAACAAACGCCACGGCGTTTTAAAGCTACCATTAAATATAGACAGCGGCGCAAGGTTGCTTACATCAACACCTGAGTCTTCATTTAGGTTATTGGCAAGGGTACTTTTATCTTTATAGGTTAACCCAAATCCATAAGGTAGTAGCGGTGCATAATGTTCATCGCCCTTATTTACAGCCGTTTGCAGTGGCGATTTAGGCCAAGAGAACGATAACTTACCTTTAAAGTCATGTTGTACTTGCCCATTTACATCCGCTAGTAAAACATCTGCAATGCCTTGCCCTTCAGTCCCAGGAAGCCATGCAGCTACAAACGCATCAGATGCATTTAGCTCGCTATTAACCCACATTGGTCTACCCGATATAAACACAGATACAACCGGTATATTTTGCTGTTTTAACGCTTTTAAAATTTTAAGTGAGCGTTTATTACCTCGTTCAAACTCAAGGTTGTCTTTATCACCATGCCCCTCTGCGTATGGCTCTTCGCCAAATACAACAATGGCTACATCGGGTTTGGTATCAAAAGTGCCATTTGGGCTTAAAATAGCGATACCGCCTGCTGTATCTATTTGCGCTTTTAACCCGGCATATATAGAGGTGGCTCCAGGAAAGTCTTCATTTTTATTGTTGGTGCCTTGCCACGTAATGCTCCAACCACCCGATTGTTTACCAATATTATTGGCCGCATCGCCTGCTACAAGTATATTGCTTGATGGGTTAATCGGTAATATGTGGTTATTGTTTTTAAGAAGTACTAAAGACTCTTGCACCGCTTGGCGGGCAATATCACGATGTGCTGGCGCACCAATTAGCGCTAATTTACCTGAGAATTTACGCTTGGCAGGGCTTGGTTTTTCAAATAAACCTGCACGTAATTTAACACGCAAAATACGCGCGACGGCATCATCTATTCTAGCCATAGGAATAGTACCCGCTTTTACTTGCGCTATTGTATTGTTATAAAGTGGTTTCCAAGCACCTGTAGGCACCATAAAAATATCAAGCCCGGCATTGACTGCTTGTGGGCAGCTTTCGTTAGTACAGCCAGCAACTTGCCCGTGGCCGTTCCAATCTCCTACAACAAAGCCATCAAAACCCATTTTGGTTTTGAGTACATCGGTAAGTAGGTATTTATTGCCGTGATTTTTTTTACCATGCCAGCTATTAAACGACGCCATAACAGACTGACTTCCTGCCGTTAAGCCACCTATATAACCTTGCGCATGTATGTTGTATAAATCTTTTTCGGTATCAATATTATTACCTTGATCGTCGCCATCCACTGTACCGCCATCACCTAAAAAGTGCTTAACAGTGCTAATTACGCGCTTATCACTTAAAAAGTCGCCATCGGCTCTACCTTGTAAGCCATTTACAATAGCGGCTGAATACTCGCGAACAATTGCAGGGTCCTCTGAATAGCCTTCGTAGGTTCTGCCCCAGCGATCATCGCGCACTACAGCTACGGTAGGTGCAAATACCCAATCAATTCCTGTAGCCATTACTTCTACCGCTGTTGCCGCTGCAATTTGCTCTATAAGCGCAGGGTTATTAGCAGCACCCAAACCAATATTATGTGGAAATAACGTCGCACCAATGACGTTATTATGTCCATGTACGGCATCAGTGCCCCACATGGTAGGGATTTGACTGCCATCAAGCGTATCATCAACCGATGCTTGATACATATTCTCTGCAAGCGCTATCCAATCAGCAGGTGTAGCATGCTTATTAGCATCAGGAAAAGAGCCTCCACCATTTAAATAAGATCCAAACCCATATTTGCGCATATCTTCAACGGTTATATCGCGAATTTCTGGTTGGATCATTTGCGCTACTTTTTGCTCAAGCGTCATCGACTTTAAATAATCGGCAATTGTATTTTCAATCTCAGCGCTTTTTTGTACTTTGTTTTTAAGTGTTGGCCATAGTGTTATATCGCCCTGCTCATGCTCCGAGGCTTTAATATGATTGTTACTAACTTGCGTTTGCTGTTTATTACAAGCTGTTAAAACGCATATTCCTCCTACTAAAAGGGAAAGAATTTTTAATGCTTTTGTGTTTAAGCTTTTTTTCATTGTTATGGCCCTGTGTTGTCTGGGTGTGTTTTTATAATGTAATTTGCTTATTTAAATATAACTATTGACCTGTTAAACAATAGCCACTAACCTAAATATGGAAGCGCTTCCTGAAAGTTATTAAATACTATACCCGGCGATTAATCAAATTAATTATGGAAGCGCTTCCAACTTTAACTTTATAAAAGCAAATTTACTAAAAATAAAGCAGGGGTTTTCGCTTAATGAAACAATTATCTTTACCTAGTGGCTCACCACTTTTAGCCAAACACTTTACTTACGGTGTGGCCACAGCGTCTTTTCAAATTGAGGGTGGCGCAGCAGATCGCCTCCCCTGCATTTGGGATACCTTTTGTAGTAAAGAAGGTAAAATTGCTGATAATTCAAATGGTGATGTTGCCTGTGAGCATTACACTCGTTGGCAAGATGATATAGATTTAATTGAGTCGCTAGGTGTAGACGCCTACAGGCTTTCTATTTCTTGGCCGCGTGTAATGACCAAAAAAGGCCATTTAAACCCTAAAGGCGTTAAGTTTTACACCGACATTTTAGATGAGCTAAAACGTCGTAATATCAAAGCATTTGTTACTTTGTACCACTGGGATTTACCACAACATATTGAAGACGAAGGCGGCTGGCTTAACCGAAACACGGCTTACGAATTTGCACATTACACAGATTTAATTACCCAAGCCTTTGGTGAGCGAGTACATTCTTACGCAACACTAAACGAGCCATTTTGTAGCTCTTATTTAGGCTACGAAATTGGCGTACATGCACCTGGTATTGTTGGGCGAGAATACGGGCGAAAAGCTGCCCATCATTTACTACTTGGCCACGGATTAGCGATGCAAGTACTTGCTAAAAATAGCCCTAATTCACTCAACGGTATTGTGCTTAACTTTACGCCTTGCTACCCAGTTACCCAATGCGAAGAAGATTTGAACGCCACTGCATTTGCTGATGACTACATAAATCAATGGTATATGCAGCCAGTAATGCAAGGTCAATACCCTGATATTATTAACCAATTACCTAAAGCCCAGCGCCCTGATATTTTACAAGGCGATATGGACATTATTGCACAGCCACTTGATTATTTAGGCGTGAATTTTTATACCCGTATGCATTATCAAGCAAGCGAAACAGACTTTTATCATGAGCTGCCACACAAAGCCCCAATGACCGATATTGGCTGGGAAATTTACCCTAAAGCACTTACAGAGTTACTTGTATCGTTAAACGAAAAATACACCCTACCGCCTATTTATATTACCGAAAATGGCGCAGCTATGGCTGACGAATTTAAAGACGGTGAAGTGAACGATAACGACCGTATTGACTATTACCATGAACATTTAAATGCTCTACATAATGCAACAGTACAAGGCGTTAAAGTAGATGGTTACTTTGCTTGGAGCCTCATGGATAATTTTGAATGGGCAGAAGGGTATTTAAAACGTTTTGGTATAGTACATGTAGATTACGATACCCAAACACGCACCGTTAAAGCCAGCGGTAAAGCGTATAGAAAATTAATAACTAGCCGCTAAATTAGCGGCTCATAACAATAAGAACACACACTGTGAACAAACTCCCTTTATACGAAAAAGTCGGTTATGCCATGGGTGACGCGGGTGCTAATTTAGTATGGCGCGGCGCATTGGCCTATTTAGCGGTATTTTATACCG
>Ga0207907_100048_pt1 | contig 107031 bp, 86 predicted proteins | sample LinPmetageLP52_FD_184062 | JGI IMG/M metagenome (GOLD analysis project Ga0207907, IMG submission 184062) | Marine viral communities from the Subarctic Pacific Ocean - LP-52 (SPAdes) | ecosystem: Environmental > Aquatic > Marine > Oceanic | place: Pacific Ocean | collected 2011-08-26
ACGACGTAAACAGCGACGGACAAGCCGACATTGTAGTAAATGGTGTTGATGCAAATACATTAACGCGCACACTAACGGTATACAGTGGCAGCGACTTAGGATTACTAAGTACAACTGTTCACTAAGCGGATAATTAAGTAATACATAAAACCAAGCCATGGTGTTAATAGCACCGTGGCTTTTTTATTGCGAAGTAGGCGTACATGAATAAACAAGAATTGTTAATTTAACTCATACTATTTACATGCTTTAGTGTTTTTATTAGCCGGTAAGTGTACTATAGAGTTAATTATAAAGGATTTATTTAAAGGATTTATAGTATGAGAGCTTCCTGCTTTTTTTTAGGTTTAGTGTTTTATACGTTTTTACTCATCTTCTCCCTGCCTTCAGTTAATGCATCTGAAACTCCCCCTTATGCTCTCGAAATGGGCAGGTACCACAGTTGTGCAATTAATGACAACGGAGTTACTTGTTGGGGGAGTGATAACGTTTATGGCGAATTAGATGTACCCAAAGGGCTCGTCAATGTTAGTCAAGTTGAAACCACCAAGGGGTTATCTTGCGCGATTGCGTTGGGCGAATTAAGGTGTTGGGGGGATGAAGAAAAACTAAATAATATCCCACTAGATAGCATAAACGTAAGTGATATATCTTTGACAGAGGGCCGTGGTTGTATTGTTGCAAACTCTACTCATCAATGTTGGATAAATTATGACAGTGTTGAAAACTCAGCCTTTTTAAGGACGTTTAATGAGTTAACAGATATAGTTAATATAGATTTATTTGACTTAGATTTTTGTTGGCAAAAAAATGATCAAAGTTACTCTTGTTATATTAAGGATGAGACTTCTTGTGACTCTTCAGGGTGTGCTGATAGTAATGGAGTAAATAATATTATTGGCGTGACAAATTTTGAAGTGGCGGGTGCACTAAGCTGTGTATATGGGAGCAATGTTCTAGCTTGTGACCATATTTACGCGAATTCAGGATACGGTATAGTGAATACACCAAAGGGGCTTTCTGGTATTAAGGATGTAGCTATATCTGGTTATAGAAATGCCTGTGTATTACATGACCAAGGGGTTAGTTGTTGGGGGGGGGGGCATGATGAGCCACCTGAAAATTTGGGGCTTGTTTATGATATTGCAGCAAGTAATCAAAGTGGTTTTTGTGCGGTTACTGATACAGGTGTTAATTGTTGGGGTTATGGCTTAAGTGTAGTAACAAGTATACCCAAAAACTTAACTGAGCCAACACAGGTATATGCTGCGGCATCTTCACCGGATAACTTCAATCGACGCGCCTGTGCAAAGCACGCAGAAGGTATTGATTGTTGGGGGGAACGAAAGCGTTCACGTTTAACATTACAACAACCCTATAAACTATTTTCATCTAGTTCTTCTTTTTGTGCCTTGGATGATACTGGAGTATCTTGCTCGGGCGTTAATGCGGGTACATCTTTTGATATTCCTGACATACCTGAATCGTTTAGTGACGGTGTTACTGATGCGGCTATTGCTTCTAACTTGTGTGTTATTAAAAATGGAGAACCTATTTGTATCGCTACAGATGATACGCCAGTATTACACCCTCCTGCTGGGCTTTCTGACCTTGTAGATATTGAAATTAATGAAACAGCAGCCTGTACTATTGATATAAATGGCAAGTTAGCATGTTGGGAATCGAATAGTTATTTTAATTTAGCAAAATACCCTGACGGCCCCGACATTGCAGTGACTTTAGCTGCAGGAAAGCACCATACATGCGCATTAGATCAAAACGGTGTGAAGTGCTGGGGTCAAAATGATTATGGTCAGCTAGATGTGCCTGTCGGGCTAGATAACGTGACAGGGCTTACTGCTGGGGAAAACTGGACATGCGCAATTCATGAATCTGGTAAAACTTGTTGGGGGTTTGAACGACATAGCCCTCCTACCGACTTAGGTAACGTTAGCAGTGTAGATAGTGCGTCTAATCATAGCTGCGCAATTAATTCTACTGGTGTTCATTGTTGGGGGAGTGATAGTCATGGGCAGGCTAGTGTGCCCGCAGGCATAGACGCTGCAATAAATGTAAAAGTTTCTAATACGTTTAGCTGTGCTCAGTCGAATGATACTCTGTCATGCTGGGGAAATAAGGATGCGCTAACTTCTTTACCGCAAAACTTATCAAATATTCAACAATGGGGATTAAATGATTTAGGTGGATGCGTACTAGACGATCTTGGCGTTCAGTGTTGGGGGATATATACCAGCGATGTACCTGCCGATTTAGCCAATGTGAGTAAGTTAGCCATTGGCGGTGATCGCACATGTGCGCTAGCGCAAGGTGTTGTTTCATGTTGGGGGAGATTTCCTTATCACGCTGTTGTTCCAGATTTAACAGATGTGACAGACATAATGACAGCTGGCCAAAAAATGTGTGCACTTGAAAGCAACAGGATTAGCTGCTGGGGCTTTAGCGGTTCACTTGACGAAAATTTAACTAAAGATATTACTAATATTTCTAGTGTTGATGCTGGCGAAAATCATATATGTGCAATCAAACAAAATAAAGTTGAATGTTGGGCAAAAGCAAATATAGCTAATCAAGTATTTATTGATGTGCCAGTTGCCATGGGAAGTATTAAGCAAGTTACGATGGGTAAAAGTGTTGCCTGTGCTATTGGTGATTTGGCGAATGCTTGCTGGGGAAGAGCAACTTTAGCTTCTTCATATATAAATGATTACCCTGACAACTTTCAACAGGCTGAGCAAATTGCGATTGGATCTGACACTTCGGCTTGTATGTTAGATAATGGTAATGTGACTTGTTGGGGCAGAAGAAGTAACTCACCTATGCCGGTAGGGTTAACTGGAGTGACAGAAATAAAAGCGCAGGATGGCACTTTTTGTGCGTTACATAGCGACAAATTATCTTGCTGGGGTTTTGAATCTTTTAGCTCACCTGATTCATGGGAAGGCATTATAGATTTTTCTATTATTGCCTCCAGTACAAGCCGTGATATTTGTGCGATTACCAGTTCAGGCGTAAAGTGTCGTTACCGAACTTCACCACACTCAATAGATAGTTCTAATTTTGAATTCGCATCTAGTTCAACTCATAGTTGTATTTTGCAAAACGGTAATGTGTCTTGTAGTGCATTTTCGCAGGGGCAATATTTACCACAATTTATGACTATGGGGGTTCCAGAATCTCTTGGCATGGTGAGCAAAGTATTCGCTTTTGATCGATATATTAGTTGTGCTCAAAACGAATTGGGTATTATTTGTTGGGATCAACAAGGTGAGCATGTGCTCAATATCGAAGGGGCAACTCAGTTAGATTACGACGCTAAAGAAAACAACTACTGCTACGTGAAAGGTGACCGTCTTATTTGTGAAGGATCTCAGTGGGGTTGGAATGGTAAGTCATTAAATAGTGCTCAAAACACTAAATTTTTAGCAAGTAAATCAGGGCGAGGCTGCTTTGTCGAAAATGGTTTGTTAGTTTGTAATAGTGACAATACCCCCTTGGTCGATAATTTAACAGCCGACGATCAAATTGCAGTTGGTAAGCGGCATATTTGTATCAATCGCTCTGGACAGGTAACCTGTTATGGTGATAACAGCTTTACTCAAATTGATGTGCCAATGGAGCTTGATGATGTAACTGCAATTGCTGTAGGGACATACCATTCCTGCGCAGCCAATATAAGTAATGTTACTTGTTGGGGTAAAAACGATAGTAAGCAGCTTGATGTTCCTTCGGGGCTTACTTATGTTAGCAAGCTAGTTGCAGGTTTGAACTTTAGCTGTGCGTTAACTACTAATGGTGTAGTGTGTTGGGGTGATAAAGATGACAGCCGTGGCGACTTACCTAAGTATTTTATTACGGAGATTCCTGAGTTAAGTAACGTAAGAGATATTGCAGCAGGCGACACATTTATGTGTGCGGTAGACGATATTGGGGTTAAATGCTGGGGAAAACCTGAGGTTAATAACTCCTTACAGTATGAACAGTATCTAGTTAAATCACCATTGGTAACAAAGCTAACAGTTGGAGATTCACATGCCTGTGTTGTGGCGAAAGATGAGCTAAGCTGCTATTACCTTCGTGATTGGTCTAAGTTGGCTCTTGATAACAGCACCTTAAGTTATACTGAAGAGTTATTTATCGACGGAAAAAAACTTTGTTCAGTGGTTGGAAATGGACTTAACTGTATAAATCTTACCTCTAATGAGCGTACTTTTACTCCTACTTTGAGTAGCATAGAAGGGATTAGCTTCAATAAGCTAGAAACCTGTGTAAAAAGTGGAGATGAAGTTACTTGTTTTAATAACCAAGGAATAACACGTCAACAAATCCAGCCAAACGCTAAAGTAATTTCTAACGATGGTCACAGTGATTTGTGCGTGTTTGACGATGAGATATCCTGCCTTGGTAGCTATAGAAAACCTCAGGGTAACTTTTCAAATACAGGGGCAGTTTCATCATTAGCATTGGGTGATAACTACCTTTGTTATTTAAGCAGTGGAGTTATTGGGTGCGAACATTATGGCGAAAGCCGCCCTAGTGAAGCCCTAATATTTTTTGGCGATAATGATAGCGATGGCATATTAGATTATTTAGATGCAGATGATGACAATGATGGTGTTACAGATGTTCAAGAGTTTTTAGATAACACCGACCCACTTAACAGTACCAGCTTTAAAGACACAGATTCTGATGGTATTGCTGATGTTCTGGATAGCGATATTGACGGTGATGGGCTATCAAACCTTATTGAAATAGCTAATGGTTTAGATCCTTTGAATCCTAATGATGCTAATGCTGACTTTGATAGCGATGGGTTAACTAACGCAGAAGAAATTGCATCAGGCACAAACTTAAATGTTGCTGATTCTGATGGTGACGGTGTTAATGATAATGTTGAAATTGCCAATGGCAGTGACCCGTTAGATGAAAATAGCATTGTCGGTCCATTAGGGGTGTTGTCGTCATTTAATGACATTAATGCTGATGGTGTACATGATTGGATTAGCTATAACGAAGATGAGCAACATACTATTGTTAAATTTTACAGTGGTGATAGCTTTGACTTGCTCAATGAATTTACTGTTACTTATACATTTGACGATGTTGTTTTTTATATTCTACAAGATAGAGATTTTGATGACGTGCAAGAACTTGGTATATTTGGGTTCGATAGCAGTAAAAATCGTTATCAATTATTAGTACATTCTGGGGCAAGCGGCGCTAAGTTAGGCGCTTGGAATTGGCCAGCAGCATTAGGGGAGGTATCGTTTGAGGCTTTAGCTGATTTAACCGGTGATGGTGTACAGGAGTATGCTATAAGCGGTGTTCATTTAATCAATGGGACAAGACAGCTTGTTGTAAAAGATGGCATGACACGTGGAAATTACTACACTTTTAAGTGGCCTAATCAATGGGATTCGCCTAAGTTTGTTGTAATGACAGATATTACATTCGATGGTACTCCAGAAGTAGCCCTGCATGGTAAACATGAACGATTAGATAAAGGCCAATTGTTTATTTATGACGGCGCTAATCCGAATAGCAAACTTGATGTATACAATTGGAACCCACTTTGGGATGATATTAGTTTACATCAAATGGATGACTTAGATGGAGATGAAACAACGGATTGGGGTCAGTTTGGTAAGCGTAAAGATGATGGCCGTTACCAATGGTTAGTTAAGAAAGGAAGCGATAAGCGTGGTGTTATACGCACATTCAGCTGGCCAAATGATCTTATAAATGTAAAACCATTGCTAGTAAGTGATAGAACCGATGATGGCATACGAGAAGTTGCTATTATTGGCTCACACCCCACAACAGACAAGGTATTTGTTCGGGTAAATGATGGCCGTTTAGCTAATCAACGCATAGCGAACTTTAGCTGGCCGGGTACTTGGGAAGATACTTTAGTAGTTGAAGTTGGTGATTTAAATAATGACGGGTTTAATGAATTTGCTTTATTGGGTTATACAAAAACAAACAGAGCTGTTCAGGTTATTGTTAAAGATGGCAGATTAACTACTGAGTATGGCCGCTATACATTACCTGGAAAATGGGAAGGTATTTCTCTTTCGCATTACGATACAAACAACGATGATGTTGAAGATATTGTAATTAGTGGCATAAGCCAAACACAACAAGCGCTAGTTTTAACAAGCTTGGATGGTAAAGATTTAACTTTGCTTGGTAGTCAGATAATAAATTAAAAATGCTATAAAATAGAAAGCCTCAATTTATTGAGGCTTTTTTTATATTTGTTGGTTGGGTTTAGGAGAGTTTTATTAAGACTTTATTAGTTATGGTTATAAGCTTGGCGCTTTATAGTGGTCAATCAACTTGCACTGAATTAAGTGATTTAAAGATATTTGATGAACAATACCCTAAAGCAATCTATTTTCGTAATGTTGAAAATAGCGCAGCAAATACCTCTATTAGTTACGAGAAGTGGGCTAAGCGGTGGTCTAAGTTAGATGGAATGGTGGTTAAAGCATTAGATGAGGAGATCCCTGGTAGATCTAAAGAAGCGCAAAAAAAGTTTATCCAATATAAAAAAGATAATCCTTCTAAGCTTATGTTGCTTCATTTTAATGGAAATGCGCGAGATCCTAATTTTGACTTTGATGCATTTCACGCTGAAGACTGGACTTATTTTGTTGGCACGTATTCAAAGGGTTCAATTGAGCCTTCAGATACTGTTATTACCGTCAACGACACTCAGGTTTTCAAAAACTCAGATGATATTGTAATTGTGCCAGTTAATAATATGGGAGAGTTGGACTGGCATAAATCAGAACAGGTTAAGTTATTAAGTATAAAAAACGAAAGTACTATTACAGTAAAAAGAGGTGCATTTAGTACTAAAGCTAGAGCATATAAAAAAAATAAAGCGTATTTAGCTGCCCATGTATCACAACCAGCAATTGCTCCGGGTAGTAGTCAGGCGTTATGGCGATATAATTTTAGTAACATTATAGCTCAAGGTGGGATGCCTTTAAGGCTTACACATAACCTTATGGGATATCTTGGCAACGATAAAGTATTAAGTAGTTTTGATGGTGTTGAGTTTGATGTACTAGCTGATACTCGAGGTTTAAAACACCCATCTCGTAAAACACCGATAGATTATAATTATGATGGGAAAGCATCTAAATTGGATATTCTTTATCAGCAAAAATATAGACAAGGTGTCCATTTATTTTTAAGTTCTTTACGCAGTGAGTTAGGTAAGAGCAAGCTGATTTTAGCTGATGGTAATGAAGCCAATCAACAACGTGAATTTTCGGTTTTAAATGGTATAGAAAGCGAAACATGGCCGAGTCACTGGGATCCAAGTGTAGAACAATGGTCATCTGGTATTAATCGTCATTTATTTTGGAAGAAGAGAAGTTTTTTACCTTCTTTAAATTATATTAAAATAGGTAAGTTACCTAATAAGAATGGCCCCTCAACAGCGCCCTCAGCAAATTTACGCCGTTTAAGAGTAGCTGGCGCCTTATTTACTGATTCTGTTATTTCTCCTGCGCATAGAGTAAAAGGGAAGGGGGTTGATAAATGGCCAGAGCTGACAGGGGGAACTCGCGATTATAAAAATTGGTTAGGTAAACCCTCGTCTGAAATTAGCTATTATTCGAGTGATGGTTCTGCACCAGTTAATTACACTTTTGTAAAGGGGGAGAAAAATATTAGCTACAAAGGAAGTGATATTCACATTCGAAAGTCAAAAAATAAGGCTTTAAAGTTTAGCTTGATCTTTGAGTTAGATAAAGTTAGTGATTTATCATTGAAGTTTACGGCTATTGCGAAATCCAACTTAATTGATAGAGCTAGCTTTATTTCTATAACCCCAAATAATAGTAAGTCTCAAAAGAATATGACTTGGGCTGACGAGCTCCCTTTTACAGGCCATTTTTATTTTAAAGATATAGCAAAGGGTAAAAATACTCTTACATTTGAAACAGATGCTATTGAACTTATTCTAAATGGCATAAAACTAGTTAAAGGGGCTAAATTAATTTATAGAGAATTTGAAGGAGGTGTGGTAATCGCAAATCCTTCTAGAAAAAAACAAAAAATAGCGCTTGATAAAGAGAGAGCGCTGACTCCTTACTTTGATAAAAAACAATCTCAAATAATTGTGCCAGCAAAAGATGCTTTATTTCTTAGAAAGCGAACTTATTGATATCAATTTATCCTTTTGAGATATTGTTTTAATTTGTTTTTAATAAATTGCCCCTCAGGCCTGAACCTTAAGGCTAATTCTAATAATTTAATGCTTTCGGCTCTATATTTAGCCTTCTCGCGCTCTAGTTTAACAGCTAGATCTCGCAAAAAATCCACTTCATTCTTAGCTAATGCTGATTTAACTTGCTCGGCATTCAGCCCTTTATCTTTAGTGCAACGAGGAAAGTTTTTAAAGCGAATATTATAGTTTTCATCAAAGAGCTGGGTGCCTTGATCCTCGGTGATTTTTTTTAATGCACCTGACTTTATATTTAAGTAATGCGAACCAGGACCAAGTTGCGTATTTTTTTCTGATAACCAAAGTTTTTTAGGATTAACCCTAGGGCTGTTTTTTTCTCCCGCTTCGTAAAAGCGCTGGCCGATATGTTTATAATGTAATAGCGCTAGAGGGAAGTCATCTGAAGATTTATATCTATAGGTTTGCTTCATGTGTTCAAATCCATAGCCTTTTGGATGGCACCCAAATGAATAGGTCATATCAAAATCACATCTAAATAAAATGCGCTTATCAAAAGGTTTAGCCCGGATTGCTTTACTGTATTGTTTAATTATATCTTGTTTAGGGTTTATTTCTTCGTCACCGAGTACATTAAAACCAGTAATACAAGGGACAGTTACGCCCAATTTATCATATTCCTTTATAGCTGAAATAAGATCTGGGTGATATAAAATCTCGTCCATGTCACATGAAATGATCCAATCGGCAACCTCGCTTGTAAACTCACCGCCTTTGCGGCTGTAGTTTTTATATGTCTGAGTTTTTAACGAAACATATAGAGATTCATCGATAAAACCATTATTTTGCCACTTTATAATTGTTACATTCTCGTATTGTGAGGCTATTTCGCAGCTCTTATCGGTCGACATATTATCTAGGACGAAAATCTTGGAGCAAAATTTACTATAATAGTCGAGGGTGCTTTTTATTATTTTTTCTTCGTTGTAACAAAGTAAATAAGCATGAATAATCAATTTAGTATCCAAGTAATGTTGTTTAAAGCCCAGTATATTTAAAGTGAGTTAAGTTACAATTTAAATCAACCTTATTTCATGTTTTGCGCTGATTGAAAGCGAATCTTTTTGGCTAAACTTGCTCATTGTTAGAGGTATAAAGTTTCAACTTTAGCGTCACTGCGCGTTAGGTAGTATTTAAAAGTTAGCTTAACTTAAGTAATATGAACAAAAAACGTGATAAATCATATTATTAAAGACAAGCTTTTGGTAGCTAGTTGTGAGCTTTTATTTAACACGCTTTAATGAATGCTTACTTTTTATGTCAATATTATGAGAAATTCATTGAGTCAGGTAAAGTGCATGATACTAAATGCCCTTGGCTGATACGTAAGCTAGTAATTTAGTTTTATACACATAACATTAATTGAGCTAAAAATTAATAAAGAAAGGAACTTTAAGTGTCTAGCGAATTAGATAAAAATCATAAGACTATGCATATTGATTACGCAGCATACAGCGAGCGAGCTTGGTATATGTCAGGGTGGGTTGTAAGTGACCTTAACCCACCACCTATGTCTGTTTTTTCTAAGAATGAAATGCCTTATGAGGTGTATTGTGAATATTTTGAACGTAAAGATGTCGCTGAAGAGCTTAATTTATCAGCTGCCAATAAGGCTTATGGATTTATTCTAGTAATCGAATCTTATGAAACAAACTTTCAAAATTTAAATTTTACTGTGGAAAATCAAGCTGTCCCTCCACATTTTTTAGATCCCGTATTGATTGATTCACCAGAAGTCATCTTTGCATCTATTCAAGGCGATAAAGAATCTTTTTTTGCTAATTTAACGGCTCAGCTAAAAAATATCGACTGTAGTCTTTTTACTCAACAATCAGAGCAAGCCTCACTCCCTTTAATCACTCATTACATAGATCTTTGTACTATTACTGATACAAATTTATTTTACTTAACTGGCTGGGCGCTTACCGAAAATGTTTTAGAAAATGTAGTACTTGAAGACGCTGAAGGTAATATTTACCAAGTTACTGAGTGTTATAGATATTTGAGAAACGATATCAATAGTAAATTCAATTTGGCAGGCGAATATAATGCAGGGTTTCTTTGTGCTTGTAGATTACCGTTTGATTTTAAAGCTAAAAAGCTAATAATTAAAGTTCCAGGTTATAGTCTGATGGAAGCAGATATAGAGATTACTCCTTCCCATTTTTCTAAAACAGCTCTACTAAAGCAGTATTTATCTTTAATTAATGTACATACAGCGGGTTTTTTTGATGGCGGTCAGCCTGCAGTGTTGAGGCATTTAGCTGATATTTGGCAGGGGGAGTCATTAATGGAAGGGCTTTCTTCGAAGGTAAACCATTTTGGTGAGTTGAACAATGATCCCCTTGTATCAGTAATTATACCTATATACGGCCGCTATGATTTTTTACAGCACCAGCTACTCGCGTTTTCGAGTGATGCAGATATGCAAAATCATGAGATTATTTATGTTTTGGATGATCCGCGTATTGAGCGAGAATTTAATATTACGTGCCACGGTGTGTTTAATACCTTTAAGCACCCATTTAAAACTATACACGCAGGTAAGAATTTAGGGTTTGCAGGGGCAAATAATTTAGGTGCGAGTATTGCCACTGGTAAATATATACTTGCACTGAACTCAGATGTAATGCCAAGTAAGAAAGGATGGCTAAGTCGATTAGCTGAAAAGTTCGCGTCCCTTGACTCTCCTGGCATATTAGGAACTAAATTAGTTTACGAAGATGAAACTATTCAGCATATAGGTATGGTTTTTCAGGATGATGCTTACTACCCAGGTATTTGGATGAACTACCATCCTCATAAAGGCATGCCATCGCATTTAATAAATACAAAAGAAACCGAGTTAACAGAACTAGTTACTGGTGCGTGTATGTTAATGGAAAAAGATTTTTTTATTAGCGTTGGTGGATTTGATACTCGCTATATTTTAGGCGATTTTGAAGACTCCGATCTGTGCTTAAAGGCCTATCGACATAACAAAAAAATATATATAGATACGCAAGAGTCGTTGTATCACTTAGAAAGGCTTTCTCAAAATCTTGTTGATAGCGGTGATTGGAAATACAAATTAACTCTCCTCAATGGTTTATATCAAAAAGAAAAATGGGGCGATGCAATTAAAGAGGTTAAACAACAAAATGTCTAAAAAAGTACTCATAATTGCTCATGGCCACCCTGAGTTTAACAAAGGTGGCGGTGAACAAGCCGCTTATCAGTTTTATAAAGAATGTCTGAATCAAGGTGATGATGCTTACTTTTTAGCGCGAACCTCTGTAACGCCACATGGCGGAGCTGCTTTTTCTACTATAAAAAATGAACGTGAGATTTTATTTCATACCACACATGATGACTTCTTTTTATTTTCTAATATAAAAACTCGCCACTTATGGGGAGACTTCGCTGATCTATTAGAGCAAATAGCACCTGATATCATTTACTGTCACCATTACTTTTTACTTGGTGTAGAAATACTGAAGATCATTAAGCACAAGCTGCCAAATTCAAAGTTAGTACTTACTCTGCATGAGTATTATGCAATGTGTAATAATTCAGGATTGATGATCAAAACAGGCGGGCAAAACAAGCTTTGTTTTGAGTCTGGTACGCGTGAGTGTAATGGTTGTTTTCCAGAGAAGTCACCGGGCGATTTTTTCTTAAGAAAAGAATATATTATGAGTTGTTTTGAGATGGTAGATACTTTTATTGCACCGTCAGCTTTTTTAAGGCAGCGTTATATTGACTGGGGGCTTTCTCCTGAAGCTATACACGTTGTTGAAAACGGACAGTTAGAAAATATCACTCCAAACGTAAAGTTAAATAGCAATGATAAAATAAGTATTGTTTATATAGGTCAGATTAATGTCTTTAAAGGGGTCGATATACTACTTGATGCTTTACTGTTACTACCAAAAGAATTAAGGCAACAGCTTTGTATTGACATACACGGCGCAAATTTTGATTCGCAACCAAGTGACTTCCAAGAAAAAGTATACGTTCAACTAAAAAGGCTAAAAGGCATAGTAAGAATGCATGGTTCGTATGAGCCATCAGAGCTAACTAGTATTCTGGGAGCAGCTAGCTGGGTTATCGTCCCTTCAATTTGGTGGGAAAACTCTCCAATGGTAATACAAGAAGCTTTAAACCATAAAAAGCCTGTGATTGTCAGTGATATTGGTGGGATGGCTGAAAAGATAGCTCACAACAAAACAGGTTTACATTTTAGAGCAGGTAGCCCAGTTTCTTTAGCTGATACCCTACAAAAGGTAATCGATGAGCCTACGTTATCAACTACGTTTGCTAAAAACATCACAGCTCCCATGTCACTTCCACAAAGCTACGTAAAAATAAACGAGATTATTAGCTAGCATATGTACAGTTATTATATTGAAGAATGCGAACCAGAAGTAGGTCTCATCAGAGACGCTAAAGCTGGTGTATTGAATAATGCTGAATTAGGTTTTGGAGGGCGCTTAATTGTAAATAGTGATACGACTGATTTAGTGGTCAAAGATTTGCTTGGACAAGTTCAAAGTGAGGTGAAAATACACCTTACATTAGCACCAAAACTACACACTGATTTAGGTCTTAGCGATGATAAAAAAGTGTATAGATTTAGCATTAATTTAAATAAAAAAACCTTAGCAAAAGATTTTCACTTTAGTGTACATCTAAATCAAAAAAATCATGAGGTTCAACTATTTAATGGCTTTATACAGCCAGTTGAACTTCCTGATAAGGTATTGCTTATAGTTGGGTCTCCGCGTTCAGGTACTTCAGCTTTGGGGAAAGCATGCCGCAAAGCGTTAAAAGCCGAGGCACACGGTGAGTCGCATGTAATTGAAGGGGTGTCTAAAGCTTTAAAAGATACTGAAATTTTTTTTGAAGACTCCATTACAGCTGGCATAAATGGTAATTTAGTTAATTCAGTGCCAAAAACGGTACTTCTTGCTGAGCATTTAAATATGCTCAGGAATATTTATAAACTTTATTATGGGGATATTATACATTTAGATAAAACGCCTGGCATACCCATGCTTCATAGTTTGCCTTTTGCATTTATGGCTTGGCCGAATGCTAAAGTTATTTTTTGTAAAAGAAGAGCAATGGAAAATATTCAGTCTCGCCTTATTAAATTTCCAAAAGTTAATTTTTTCCAGCACGCAAAGCAATGGAAGCAATCGTTTATTACTTGGCGTCAATCTCGTCAAAAAATTACACAATTATTGAAGAGAAATGACTGGTTTGTAGAGGTGGACCAATATGATATGGCTGTTTCTGCCGAAAAAGTATGTATAGAACTTGGAAAATTTTTACGGTTAACTAAAAGCGAAGAAAAGCGACTCCTATTACAGCTTTCCTCTACAGATCGCCCTGAGCAAACGTCTACCCTTACTTTAAAAGCAAAATCGTTACAAGACTTTAATTGGAGCGAAAGCCAATTAGATGAGCTCAGAAAGTGCTGTGATAAAGAGATGATAATGCAAAATTATAGCTACAGCGATACATATTATCTTAATAATGATCAGGAAGAGACAAATGACTAAAGTAGTTTTACACATAGGTACTGAAAAAACAGGTACAACCAGTATTCAGCATTTTATGTCTCAAAATCGAACTGCATTATTGGCTAAAGGGGTGCTATACCCGAACTTAGGACCAAGAAAAGATGCTCATTTTGACTTGGTAAACTCAGTGCACCCGCTTGATAATGGAGGTCGCCATATGGAGTTTTTAGGTCCCGTCACTCAACCTATTGACTTTTTGTGGAATAAATTAGCAGAGTGCATTAATGAGCACTCAGATAAAACAATTGTTTTAAGTGCAGAGCATTTTAGTTCAAGACTTAGAGAGAATGCTTTGAAGTATATAAGTGATTTTTTTCAAAAGTTAGGTATTACGCCAGAGATAATTATTTACCTACGCCCCCAAGCTGACTATATAGAATCATCATATTCAACTGAAATAAAAGCAGGTAGCCCTAAAGTCTTCAAAAAGGTTATGGAGCAATATCAGTCGCAAGCTTTACGATATGACTATGAACAGCTGATAGACCTTTGGGCAAGCTACTTTAACAAAGACTCAATTAAAATTATCCCCTACGAAAAGTCATCCATTGGTGACGATATAAGGTTAAATTTTTTATCGGCTATTGGTGTTAGAGAGCTGTCTGGACTTGATTTAGCGAAGGCTAAACTTAACGAAAAATGGAGCAACCCAATGTTGGAGTTTGCTAGATTAGCGAATGCAAGAATGACACATATAAATGGTCAAGAGCGGCTAGATTTTTTGGCCTTTGCTCAAGAGCAAATTGATCGTGAGTTAAAGCCACAACCATCACATTTAATGACACTTGAGCAACATAACGAAGTTATGGCTTATTATGAAGGTTCTAATGCTAGAATGTGCAGTAAATATATGCCTAATAGGCAAGTATTGTTTATTGATGAAGCAAAAATAAATCCATTCAGAGAAACCGTATCAACTCCTTTTTTAACACAGTTTGATTTTATTAAAATTATTTATACGTTATTTTTAAAAGGGTATAAGTAAACTGTTAGCTAGCTTAAGTTGTGGTTTACTATTTTTATCACACAACATAAACTAGCTCCCTCGACTCAAGGATGAAAAGCGACTGTCATAAAAGTTGCTATTGAATTCCGATGAATATATTTTAGTTTTAACTATCATGGTATTAATCAAAATGGAAAATATTGCAGACCCACAAGTTTTACAAGCTCGTTTTTCGTCATTTGGAGCTTCGTTTATGGGCCCTACATTGAGTTTTTTCTCTCATAATCTAGCAACAAGTACACCTAAAAACACCCCGCTTTTCTTTCTTGCTAGGGAAGGGTACTGGTTAGAACAAGCTTATCAACAGTATTTATCAGGTAGTAATAAACAAGGCAATAGTTTTTATTTGCTAGCATCCCGCGCTTTTTTGTTTAAATTACTTTTGAGTGACAGCAGAAGCTACGAGTATTCTTTAAAAGGTGACTTTAATGGCTCTTTTTTTGACTTGATGCGCACACGTTTTTTACTTTCAAATACAGAAATACAACAGATTTTTAGCCAAGATATCACTCAAGAACTTGTATATTTACCCCACGATAGAAAAAAAATTATAGCTGTTTTAACTCAACATCAGGAGTTGCTAGAAAACGTTATTTCTTCTATTAAGAAACCGTATTTAGCTTATTTAACCTCACTTGGTGTTACATCTCAAAATACGCTTCATTTAGTTGATTTAGGTTACTCAGGTACTATTCAGTCATTGCTCACTATTTTGTTAAATAAAGATACGGTTGGTCATTACTTGATATCCTCTAAACCGGGCGAGCACCGCATAGCTAATAACACAGCAACTATGAAAGGCTATTTAAAAGAGGATGTAAAATTAGGCGAGGGATATTTGCCGTTAGATCGCTCTATGTTTCTAGAGTCTCTTTTAACAGCGCCGTTTGGACAGTTTAGAGGGATAAGATTTAATACTTTTGATGAAAACAAATTTGATTTTTACTATGGTCGTAAGGTTTCGTCCCAGCGTTATTTTTACGAATTAGAACAGGTTATGGCTGGAGCGCTGCAATATTGTCATCATACAGGTAAACATAATATAGAGTTTAAAAGTGATGAGCTTGAGCTACTGCTAAATAGCTATTTAAGTAAGCCGAATATGATCCCTAGAAGCACTAAGCATATTTTTGATATTGACGATGACGTGACAGGTAATGGTACCGTCAATGCACTACAATTTTTTGGTCTAGCATAATGATTAATAAACAACTTATAAAAAAGACAATGCCAAGTGTATTTAACTTTGTTAAAAGCCAGCCACACTTATTTAAATTAGCACAACGAGTAGATGAACGGATACAAACCCGCGAATATGCTAAATTAAATGTTAGTGACAAAGGTTATACAGCTAAAGATATTTCATATTTGCTGGATAGAGCTAAAAAAAGCAGCTTATTTGACTATGCATGGTATAGCCAGCAACAATGCCGTACATTTACTTGTGAGTTAGAGGCATTTGAAGATTATCTGCACAAAGGTAAGTTTTCAAATGTAAATCCAAGCCCAGCTTTTGATACTGAGTTGTATTATAAGTGTAATACCGATATTTATTTGCAGGGCGAACACGCATTAGTTCACTATTTGAACCATGGTCAGCAAGAAGGGCGTACGTCGCTACCTGCGACTACAAAGTGGCAGCCAAAAGCAATAGAAAGTACAGCTGATGGTGAGGCTACCTCATTAAAAATAGCAATGTGTTTTCATGTTTTTTATGGTGAGTTTATTGACTACTACTGCGATGCTTTAGCTAAGTTCCCACAGTCAGTAGATGTTTTTGTAAGCGTAGCTAGTGAGGAGCTTGCTAAAAAAGCAACAAACGACTTTAATGCCTGCACCAAAGTTAATAACGTAACAGTAAAAATAGTCCCTAATCATGGCCGCAATTTTGGTCCTATGCTTGTTGAGTTTGCGAGTGATTTACAACACTATGAGTTGTTTTGTCATATGCACTCAAAAAAATCATTGTACTCTGGCCGAGCTCAAACACAGTGGGCTGATTATTTAGGCGAGTATTTGTTAAAAGATCAGCACGTTATTAAGCAAGTACTTAATCATTTTAATGAAAATCCTGAAAGTGGCATATACTATCCTACTTCTTTTTGGATGATGCCTGATTGGGTAAATCATTGGCTTAAAAACAAACCCCATGCACAAAAAATGGTCAAAGAGTGGGGGGTAGAATTAAATGATGACTTTTTAACTTACCCAGCTGGTGGTATGTTTTGGGCAAGGCCTGATGCATTAGAACAGCTCTTAAGCAAAGACTATAATTACGATGACTTTCCTGCAGAACCCCTTCCAAACGATGGCTCAGAGTTACATGCACTTGAGCGCATGCTCGGCTTGTTGGTAGAAAAAAACGGCTATAAACAGCTACATTACTACCCAAAGACAGGGCAGCTAACGTTTGATAGTAGCTATATTTTAGCTCAATACGTTAATACTCAAGAAAATTTACGCCATCAACTTGGTGCATTTGACCATATTAGCTTTGATGTGTTTGATACGTTAGTAAGGCGTAAGTATCATGCCCCTGATTATGCTAAGTTATTGCTCGGTAAGTCCCTCGTTAAAAGTAAAATAGTAAAAGATGCCCATAGCTTTGTTAAAGCACGTAATAACGCTGAGTTTGAAGTTAGAAAAGAGAAAAACTTTATTGGCGATGTTGATATTTTTGAAACGTATCAATATTTGGCAAATCAATTAGGCTGGACAAAAGAGCAAGCTATAAAGTATGCAGAACAAGAATTTGCCTATGATTTAGAGATGATCGAGCCTAAAGACGAAATGGTTGATCTATTTAATGAGCTTATAATAGGTGGCAAACGTGTCACTGTTGCCTCAGATACTTACTATACGCAAGAGCAGGTGGCGCTTATGCTTGCTAAGGTAGGGGCAAGTGTTGGTTTTGAGTTATTAGTATCGAGTAATTTGGGTAAGCGTAAAGATAACGGCACTCTCTGGCAGCATATAAAAGAAAGCCTACCGGCAAAGCAAAGCTTTATTCATGTTGGAGATAATGCTGTTGCTGATGCACAAATTCCGGGGGATTATGGCTTGCAAAATTTGCATATCCTTAATCCATTAGATAAATGGCATGCAGGCGGGTTTAATAACCCTTTCGTCGGCGATTTAAATTTAAATGAAGCGCAGATCCTCAAGTGGGGACCGCTGGTCAGTGATTTTGGCCGTTTTCCGTTTTTAGGTGAGTAGTTAATGAAGCGTAAGTTGTTTTTACATGTTGGACCACATAAAACGGGTACAACTTTAATCCAAAAAGTGTGCTTAGATAACCAACAGGCGTTGTTAAGTGGTGGTGTGTTTTACCCAAAGAACTACGTTCGTATTTTTGGACATCATCTGATTCGCGATCTTATTAAAGGGAGACAATTATCTGAGTCTGACTCTAATTTTTTCAAAGAGATCGACTCAGATATTCTATTGTCTAGTGAAGATTTTATTTCTTTCTCAATCAAAGATTTTGAGTATATAAAAACATTTTTTAGCGATTTTGATGTCCATGTTATATACAGTTGGCGAAGAGCTAGTTTGAAAATGTATTCAATTTGGCAAGAGCTAATTAAACATGGTCAGTCTGTATCTTTTTTCGAGTTTTATCATAACCATTTAGCTAGGCCTGCTCAGAGCTATATGCTTTCTGCAGATTTGCAGGTAGAACGCTTTGTTAAGGTTTTCGGAATTAAAAAAGTACATTTGATTGATTATGACAAAGCGGCTAAAGATAAAAATTTATTAGAATTGTTTTTTTCTATAATTAACTGTAAATACTCAAAAGAATATCTAGAAAAGTCAGAGAGTAAAGTATCTAATAATCGTTCTTTAAACCCTTTTGATACTGAGACTATCCGGATCTTAAACAAAATAATGTCATCGAAGTATGGAATGCATGGTAATGATGTGAGAGAAGCATACCTAGACCATTATTCTGAGCTGGATATCACTGAACTGCATCAAATAATGCAGACGCAAGTAACTAGCTTACCTGTTGGTAACTATTTCATAGATAAAAAAACTGAAAGGGTAATGTATAGCAAGTTTAAGGAAAGCTTCATAAATTTTGAGCAAGCACAATACACAAGCTCGATAACATTGATACAAGATAGCTGGCTTATGAACTCTGAAGCAATCACATTGATAAATAATCTTGCAGATAGAATTCATGAGAGATCTAAAAGTGTTTAAAAATGATCAAAATTCAGTTTTAAAAGTTAAATTAGTCGCAATAGCTAAAGATGAGGCTGCCTATATTCCTGAATGGGTTCACCATCACTTGTTCGTTGGCTTTGATGAAATTGAAATTTTTATAAATCGGACTTCTGATAATAGCGAACAGGTATTAAATGCAATTAATGCACAATACCCAAATGTTACATGGGATTACGCTGATTGGATTGATAGCTGCCCGTTAGAAGCTCATAAACATATTCAGTTTATTACTTATGCTAATGCTAAGTACCAGTGCCAAAAAGAAGGTAAATATAGTCATATTTTCTTTTTAGACATTGATGAATTTTTAATACTTGATGAATTAACCACATCTATACACGATTTGATTACACGATTTCCTACTGATACTCCTATTGCATTTGAGTGGCTGAATGATTGTACACCAACGGCTGAAGCTTTTAGCAAAATACCACCTACGTTAACAGGTAACCTATCGCCTTTAGTTAAGACCTTATTACCCGTGGATATAGAGATAGAAGAGTTTCGTCATCATTTGCCCTTGTTTAAAGAGCAGGTCAATACGATGTTGGTTGACCATTCTTTGTTTAAATCGCAGGAGAAGGTTAAACAAGCTTTAGATTCAAGTGTTAATTCGTTAAAGACAAGCTTTATTTATCATAGAGCTCATCGCTCTCAATACGAGTATGTCTCGTTGCTTTATCGAGGACGTCCTGGTGATACATTTGCGTATAAAAGTAATCGAAGAGGCTACCCTCAACTTACAAGAAAGTCGTGCTCTGTAAAGTTAAACGAAAAAGCTTATTTTGAGTATCAATCTAGCTTTAAAAGCTTTGTTAACGTTTTAGCTATAAATGAGTTAAGCGTAGGCGCAGAGCAATATGTATGCGAACGCTATGAGGCGTCAATTGATAATTTGCATAAACACTTATTACAAGATTACCCATTAATGGTCAGGCTGTTTTCGGGGGTTTTTGATGAGCAAGTAACGAGTGCTTTTAAAAGCCATAGAGCTGAGCTTATTAAGGCTGACCCAGAAAATATTGAGCTACTTATTAATTTATCAAACGATGCGCAAAAGCAAGATATTGATGAAGCAATTGAAATTATTTTACTTGCTAAAAAAATTAGGCCTAAGGGCCCTTTAATTAATAAAAAATTAAAGCAGTTTTTACAGTTTCAGCAAGAGTCAGTGCGCAAGTAGCAACAAGGATAAAGATGAGTAATTTGATCGTATCATTAACTTCCTATGGGGAGCGAATTAATAGTGTTCATCGAGTTGTTGAATCATTAAAAAGCCAATCATGTCGAGTTGATAAAATTATACTGTGGTTGGACGAAACAGAGTTATCGTACACCCAATTACCAAAAGAATTGATAGAACTTGAAGATGCTTTATTTGAGGTTAAATTTTGCCCGAACTATAAAAGCTATAAAAAGTTAGTGCCAACATTATTAGCCTACCCTAATGCTAATATTATAACATTTGATGATGATATAGTAATTCCACCTGACACAGTGGCTGCGTTAGTTGAAGGCCACACCCGCTACCCAAATGCAGTTATTGCGACTAGGGGGCGTTTAATGTCTACTGATGTTGAAGGGGAGTTTAAAAGCTACGATACATGGAGCCTCATAGATAATTCATCGGAGGTGTTTGCCACTTACTGTATTTTACCTGTGGGCTACGGTGGGGTATTTTACCCTTCTGGAAGTTTAAGTAGTGAGGTTACAAATGTTGCCAAATTTACACAGTGCGCAGATAATGCTGATGATATATGGTTTAAATGTATGGCTTTACTGGGGCATACACCTACTTTAATTTTACCTCGTCATGTCTCTACAAATTATAAAGTACTTGAAGACAGCCAAGATACAGCCCTTTATTTAACGGTTAATACACAAGATAGAAATAGAAGCTGTTTATACGCAGTTGCTAAATGCTACCCTGCGTTAAAAGAGCTTTTTAGTTGCCCTGGATTTAATAAAGTAAGCATTAGTAGCGAATTATTAAAAGAGTTGTTAGCAAAACCAGCTTTATTTGATAGTAAAGAAAGTGGGGCGAGTTTTTTTAGGGACGCAGCTATTAAAGTTGAAAGAACAAACACGCATTTGGCTCTACAGTTGATGAAATTAGCGAGAAAGTATCGACCAAGAGGCCCTCTCATCATAAGAAAAATAAAAGAATACCAAGCTAAAATAAAAAAATAGTTGAGCGCTAATACATTTAGCTTTTAATGTATGTTTAAGGTTTATTAATGACAATTAAGGTAGTTATACATATAGGGCCTCCTAAAACAGGTACCTCTGCAATACAATATTGTTTACAGCATGATAGACCGCGCCTAGCTGAACATGGAATATATTACCCAAAGCATACTACAGATATTAATGGGATTAGTTCGGGTAATTTAAATAGCATTTATGATGTTACTAGCTCAGGTCGCTTACTCAATAAACTCAAGGTTGATAAGCTAATAAATCTGTGTGAAAAGCAGGGTATGGATACTTTACTGTTAAGCTCAGAGTTTTTCTTTGAAAATATGGATGAGATCAGCAATGTATTCCCAAGTGCAGTATTTGTAGCTTATATTCGCAGTCCATTGGAGAGTTTTGAGTCGTTGTATAACCAGTCGGTTAAAAGGCATCATAAAGTTGCTCCTATTAAGAAACTCCCTAAACTGCCTAAATTCTACTTAACAAAACTTGAGTCTATTATAGATAATATTGGGGAAGACCACTTTATTTTACGTGCGTATAGTAAAAATGCGTTTGTAGGTGGGAGTATTATTAACGATTTTTATAGCGTGTTAAATATTAGCCCGCCTGTTATAACAAGTAAAAATGTTAATCCTTCTTATAGTTTTGAAGCTTTAGAGTTTAAGCGGTGGATAAATCAATTTTGTTCCCACAGCTTAGCGTTAAAAGCAGATAAGGTTTTACAAAATTTTGAAAGTCATTTAGGTCCTTTTTCTCTTATCGAGCCTAAAAAATATGAGTTATATAAAGAACAAACTATATGCTTTTTAAAAAAAGTGCAGAGCAAGCATCATATTTTCGGATTTGAAGATTTATTAAGTGATGTTAATAATGCTAAGCAAAAACCATATAAAAGCCAGACTCTAAGTGAAGCTGATTTTAATCGGGTAGCTAACTACATAGATAACAAAGCCCCAGAAGTCTATAAGTCTATTTGCAATGCACTTTATCTTTCTAGCTATCGCTCTTGTTACACTGGCAAGTACGGGCAAGCTTTTATTAAAAAGTATAAGCTGTCTGATATTTCGGATAAATATATGTATAAAACGCGCGTGTTAAATTTTATAAAACGCCTAATAGGTAAGCCAGTGGATACTGAGGAGCTACCTTTTATGGTACCAAATTCAGATGATATTAGTAGGTTAAGAGCTACACTGCGTTTAGGTGATGATGTTAGTGATGTGGATATTTTAAGAGAGCTGGCCTTTGTTGCAGAAAAAAACCATGATATTGGTCTGGCTTATACATTTATTAAAAGAGCTCAGGTTTTACGCCCAAATGGTCCTTTAATTAATAAAAAAATCAGGCTGTATGAGCGCAAGATTGATAATGCAAATAACGAAAAAAAGAGTATTGAGTGAGAGTGTTAAGGAAGGCTCTAATCAAAACGCTAAAAGCTTTTATTGGTATTCTGCCAAACAGGGTGGTTGACAGAGTAAAGCAAAACCCTAAGCTGGTAGCTGCGTATCGTCGTAATTTGCATAAAAGTGGTTTGCTATATCAGCTACAAACGCTTGATGAGCTTAAGCGTTCTTACGCTGATTATATTAACGAGCATAACCGTTACCTTGCTGAGCAAATTACGCACTTTGGCGAGACGTTCAAAACTGATTGCTCGTTAATTGTATGCGTTACTGATTACAACGCTAATAGTTTGCTGGCTACGCTTAAAAGTATTAAAGAGCAACATGCTGCTTTTTCAAATGTAGTTATTTATTGCTCGGCAAACAATACAGTTAAAATAAGTGAATTTTTATCGTTACACAGTGCTTTAAGTTTTAAGGTGATTACTAGCTTAAATGCAGAATGCTTACCCCCTAAGTCAGTTAATAGCCCGTGTTTTTTTGTATTCGCTGGTGATGTATTACACCCGTACTTGGGGTTTGTGTTAGCTACTGAGTTATCAAGCTCATCTAAGCTTGCCTATGTTGATACCGATTTTTTAAACGAAAAAAGCCAACAAAGAGAGTTCGCCGACTTTAAACCCGATTGGAACCCCGATTTACAGCTAACAAATGGCTATATTAGCTCAGGTATTTGGGTTAAAAGCATAAGTGACTTTAGCGCTGCAAAGCTCCCTCTTAACACATTTATGTTAAGTGTATTTATGTGTACGCGTTATATTAGTAACCTTAAGGTAAGAGTTGAGCATATATCTCAAGTATTACTTTCTCGCCCATCTAACTTACCCAAGTTTAGTAATGCTAAAAAGCAATTAAGCGCTTTATATGCGCCGTTTGCTAGTGTTATGGAGTCGGCGTTACCTAGTGTTTACTTACGTTGGCATTTAAATATACAGCCATTAGTTTCAATTATTATTCCTACACGAAATGGTTTGGCGTTGGTAAAAGGCTGTATTGAATCTATTTTAAATAAAACAACTTATAGTAACTATGAAATATTACTCATTGATAATGGCTCTGACGACCCTGAATGCCTTAAATACTTTAACCAATTAAGCAAGCATTCAAAAATAAAGGTGCTTAATTACGCGGGCGAATTTAATTATTCAGCTATAAATAATTTTGCAGCTAAAAATGCCACCGGCGAAGTGCTGGCACTTGTAAATAACGATATTGAGGTTATTGAGGCAGACTGGCTTAAAAATATGGTTAGTCATGTTATGCGAGACGATATAGGTTGCGTAGGAGCTAAGCTTTTATATTCTGATAATCGTATTCAGCATGCAGGTGTGGTTATGGGCTATGGTGGCGGTGCAGGGCATGGCCATAAGTATTTTCCTAGTGATCACTTTGGTTATATGAATCGCCTGATTGCTACACAAAATTACAGTGCGGTTACTGCAGCTTGTTTGCTCATTAAAGCCAAAGATTTTTGGGCAGTTGATGGCCTTAACGCAAAAAAGCTGGCTATTGCGTTTAATGACGTAGATTTATGCTTAAAAGTAAGAGAGCTGGGTAAGCGTAATTTATATTGCGCAGAGGCGGTATTGTATCATCATGAGTCGGTTTCACGCGGGCATGAGGATACCCCCGAAAAAGTTAAGCGCTTTAACGCTGAACTTGCCTATTTGCAAACTACATGGGCGGATGTAATAGCGGCCGACCCAGCGTATAACCCTAACTTAACGCTAAAAAGAGAAAATTTTGCAATTAAGTCTTTTAGGTAGTTAATAAAAGTGTAAACCAACGCTATTATTGAATATACGTTTTTTGAATCAATTATTAAATTACGCTACACTGTATTTACTATGTAGATAACTGTTTTTTGGTTGTTTTATCTTTTTATAGAGAGAGTATGATTCCCATTTTGGCAACTAATAATCAGTTTATATTGCAATCTACTTACCCTATTGCAAGTAGTGTAAGCATAGTATGTGGTATGTCTGTCTATATTAACGACCGACTAGAATGGGTAAAGCAAGCGGTTGAAAGTGTTTTAAATCAGACCTTACCAGCAGATTTATTTATGATTGTACTTGATGGTGAAGTAGCTGACGATATAGCTATTTATTTAACCCAAGTAGAAAAAGAAAACCCCAACTTAGCGCTTGTACATGGCACAACAAACAAGGGTTTGAGTGTATGTATGAACTACATTATTGACTCGACCCTACCATTAAATCCTCGGTACTTTTTTAGAATGGATGCCGACGACATTTGTGTGCCTCACCGTTTTGAAAAACAAGCGACGTTACTTGATAAGCATGATGATGTTGACGTGCTTGGCTCTGCCCTTTGGGAGGTAGATGAGCAAGGTAATAGGGCGGGAATTCGCAGACTGCCCCTTACTCATTCTAAATTGCTGTATGTGTTTTCGCGTCGTTGCCCTATTAATCATCCTACGGTGGCAATTAGGTATAGTGTATTTGCACGTGGCCATAGGTATTTGCCTAACATGCGTAACACACAAGATTACTTTTTATGGATTGCACTAGCTGAAGATGGCTGTAAGTTTGCTAACGTAAAAGAGCCATTACTTCACTTTAGGCGCATTAACGGTTTTTATAAGCGCCGGGGCAGAGGTAAGTCTGTAAATGAATTTAAAGCGAGACTTTTAGCTATGGATTCGCTTAAGCAAAAGTCTTTACAAAATTATTGTTATGCGTTGTTTGTATTAGTTTTACGAATGATGCCTTCATGGATTATAAAAGTTGCATATAAAGCCGACCGTTTTATATTAGGCTTAAATAAACACAATTAATTATGATTGGTGCAGTTTTAGTTGTTTATAAGCCCGATTTAGCGTTAACAGAACGCCTACTCACTCGTTTATACGGGCAAACCGAAGAAGTGGTTATTGTTGACAATAGCCCAACCCCGCATGATTTTACTAAGGTAATTAAGCATTACCATTATATTCACCTTGCTGATAACTCTGGCATAGCGCATGCGCATAATGCCGGCTTACTGTATTTATTAAAAGCAGGGTGCGAGTATGCGATTTTACTTGATCAAGACAGCTTAATCCCCAGCGATATGGTGTTTAATTTAAGTAGTTTGCTTAAAGCATCTAACAAAATTAAACAAAACGTTGTAGCTATTGGCCCACGTATTAGGTGTAGTTTTTCAGATAAAAAAGTTAACCCTAAAGTACAAAAAGAGGTATTTGAGTACGACGACCTAGTGGGAGTTACACAAATTATAGCCTCAGGCATGATGATAGATTTAAGTGCACTTGACCAAATAGGTTTAAAAGACGAGTCGTTGTTTATTGATGGAGTAGACCATGAGTGGTGCTGGCGCGCTCGCAGTATGGGGTTTGATATAGCCAAAGCTAAAAATGTAGAAATGGTGCATAGGCTTGGCGACTCACGTAGTAAATTTATTGGCGTTACTTATAAAGTAGGCGCGCCAATTAGGCTTTATTATCAATTTAGAAATATTTTACTTTTAAGCCGCAGGCCATATGTTCCAACCTATTGGAAAGTTAGGTGTTTGTTTTTTATGCCTATAAGGCTTTTTTTAAATTCTATTATGCAAAAAAATAGGCTTAAGCGCTTAGGGTTTATGCTTCAAGGTATTATTGATGGCGTACTTGGCCGTAAAGGCCCGTATAAGTCACATTGGAAGTGAGTGAAAGATTATAGGTTTAGATAGCAAATAAATCTGTGTTTGTAGATGCGCAGCTTGCTGGCGTTTAAAAGCAGCGCTTTTACATTGGTTATTACATTTTAAAGCCATGAGAAGCTACGCTTCTAACGTGAAATGTATACTCATTGCATATACGGTCAATTAAATTTAAACTACCAGCGCATAACAGTTTTAATCGGCTAATAGTAAAATTGGCTTGAATGGATTTTGATAAATTAGGATATGAACAAACATTATGAATGAAGAAAAGTTAACCCACTTGAAAGCTCTTGAAGCTGAATCTATCCATATAATGCGAGAGGTTGCTGCTGAGTTTGATAATCCGGTAATGCTTTACTCTGTGGGCAAAGATTCATCGGTTTTACTACATTTAGCACGCAAAGCATTCTACCCAGGAAAAATTCCTTTCCCGCTTATGCATGTTGATACTAACTGGAAATTTAAAGAAATGATCCAGTTTAGAGATCAAATGGCCGAAAAGTATGGCTTTGATTTAATTGTTCATAAAAATCCAGAAGGCATTGCTATGGGCATGAGCCCATTTGTGCATGGTAGTGCTAAGCATACTGATGTTATGAAAACTCAGGGTCTTAAGCAGGCACTTGATATGAATAACTTTGATGCTGCTTTCGGTGGTGCTCGTCGTGATGAAGAAAAATCGCGAGCTAAAGAGCGTGTTTATTCTTTCCGTGATAAAAATCATCGTTGGGATCCTAAAAATCAGCGTCCTGAATTGTGGAATGTTTACAACAGCAAGGTAGATAAAGGTGAAAGCATTCGTGTATTCCCACTGAGTAACTGGACTGAGCTAGATATTTGGCAATATATTTACCTTGAAGGTATCGAAATTCCATCGCTGTATTTTGCTAAAGAACGTCCAGTAGTTGAGCGTGATGGCACGCTTATAATGGTTGATGATGAGCGCATGGAACTTGAAGATGGTGAGCAAGTACAAAATAAAATGGTGCGTTTTAGAACGCTAGGTTGCTACCCGTTAACTGGTGCTGTTGAGTCTGTAGCGCAAACTCTTCCTGAAATAATCCAAGAAATGCTGCTTTGTACTACTTCTGAGCGTCAAGGGCGAGTAATTGATAATGACTCTGCGGGTTCTATGGAGAAGAAAAAAATGGAAGGCTACTTCTAAAACAAAGCTATAAGTTTAAAGCCGTAAGTTGTAAGTAAAACAAGTGCTATATAGATTTTAAACCTTAGATCTGATGACTTTATTAAAAGGATTATTATGAACTTTGAAAAGCTAGAAGTATGGAAACGTTCAGCAAGGTTATCCGCACAAATTTATAAAATAACAGCAGACTTACGTGATTATGGCTTTAGAGATCAACTCACTCGTGCAGGACTATCTGTACCGAGCAATATAGCAGAAGGGATGACAAGAGACAGTAATAAAGAAAAGCGCCGCTTTTTAGATATTGCACGTTCATCTCTTTCAGAAGCCCGAACCCAGATTTATATCGGCATAGAAATTGGTTATATAAATAACGATACTGGCCGTGAATGGGTTATAGAATCCAAAGAGTTACACGCTATGATCAATAGCCTAAAAAACTCAATAGCAACAGAATAATGCTTATAGCTTATAGCTTATAGCTTATAGCTTATAAAGGACTTAAAATGACCGAACAAACACAACCAAACTTACTTGCTACAGATATTGAAGCTTATTTAAAAGTACACGAAAACAAAGACATGCTGCGTATTTTAACTTGCGGCAGCGTAGATGATGGTAAATCAACCCTAATTGGCCGTTTACTATACGATAGCAAAATGATTTTTGAAGATCAGATGGCTGCTATCGAAAAAGATTCAAAACGTTTTAATACTACCGATAATGACTTTGACTTAGCACTGCTAGTTGATGGCTTACAGTCGGAGCGTGAGCAAGGTATTACAATTGATGTTGCGTACCGTTATTTTGCAACAGAACAACGTAAATTTATTATTGCTGATACTCCAGGGCATGAGCAATATACACGTAATATGGCAACGGGTGCCTCTACCTGTGATTTAGCGATTATTTTGATTGATGCTCGCCACGGTGTGCAAGTTCAAACTCGTCGTCATAGCTATATTTGTTCTTTATTAGGTATTAAAAACGTTGTTGTTGCGATTAATAAAATGGATGCGGTAGGTTACGAGCAATCTGTTTATCAAAACATTAAAAAAGATTACCGTGAGTTTGCAGAAGATCTTTCGTTTGACGATGTTCGCTTTGTACCAATTTCAGCACTACGTGGTGATAACGTAGTAAATGAAAGTGAAGCAATGAGCTGGTACCCAGGCTCTACGTTAATGAAGCTGTTAAATACTGTACAAGTTAACCACGCTAAAAACGATGAGTTTAGATTGCAAGTTCAGTACGTTAATCGCCCTAACTTAAACTTTAGAGGCTTTAGCGGTACTGTTGCAGCTGGCGACATTAGAGTGGGCGATACTGTTGCATCTTTACCTTCAGGTAAAGAAAGTAAAGTTAAGTCAATTGTTACTTTTGACGGTGATCTTGAAAAAGCGTCAGCTGGCATGGCGATTACATTAACGCTTGAAGATGAAATAGATGTAAGCCGTGGTGATATGTTAGTTCGTCCGCATCAAAAACCACATTCAGCAGATAGTTTTGAAGCTGATGTTGTATGGATGACGGAAGAAGCTTTACATGTAGACCGTGAATACGAAATTAAAGTAGGTAGTAAGTCGGTTTATGGCTACGCTGAAACGATTAACTATAAGGTTGATGTAAACACTTTAGAACAGCAAGATGCGTCGCAATTAAATTTAAACGAAATTGGTAACTGCCAATTCGCATTAACAGCGCCCGTGCAATTTGATGCGTATGATGTAAATAAGCACACTGGTGCATTTATCGTTATTGATCGTTTAACTAATGTGACGGTAGGCGCTGGTATGATACGCAAACCATTGGATGGTAAGGCTACTAAACCTAAAAGCGAATACTCTGCTTTTGAAGTAGAATTTAATGCACTCGTTCGTAAGCATTACCCACATTGGGATGCCAAAGTAATCCGTTAGATTACTCAGGATATAGCGGGCTTATTTTTAAGCCCGCATTTTATTTTATTAACTAAGGATAGCTAATTTAACCATGCCAATGGATGCATATCTAACGCTTTGTATTTTTGCTCTAACAATTTTAGGTTTAATTGTTTTACAAACGCGACCCGTTGCTGTTTTTGGTGCAACACTTATTGCTTTAATCGCTTGTGATTTAGTCAGTAAAGAGCAATTTTTGACGAGCATTGCTAACCCTGGGCTTGTAACGTTAATTTTATTGGTGCTGTGTTCGTTAGCGCTTGAAAAAACACGTTTATTAAGAGTTATCGCTTCAAAAACAATTGTTGATAACTACTACTCCACATGGTTTCGGCTATTTGGTATTACCACTTTTTTTTCTTCTATACTAAATAATACTGCGGTTGTGGCTACGCTTCTTTCGCCTATCCGTAATAACCCTCATCATTTTGCCAGTAAATTACTATTACCTTTATCGTACGCCTCTATTTTAGGAGGAACGCTTACACTAATAGGTACATCTACTAATTTAATCGTTAACTCTATGTATATTGAGGCGTCGGGTAAGTCGTTATCGTTTTTCTCATTTACTGCTGTGGGTGCTATTTTGGTTCTTTGCTGTGGTTTAGCTATGTTTTTATGCACCCGAATGTTACCTAGTATTGAGCAAAATAATGCTACTTCAGAGGGGTATTTTATTGATGCTAAAGTTTCTACAGATTCTGAACTGGTAGGGCGTTCTGTTGAAGTTAATGGGCTTAGGCATTTAGAGTCTTTATTTTTAGTTGAAATAGTCCGGCAAGGGAGGCTAATTAGCCCTGTTTCACCGGCTGAGGTGATACAGCCTTCAGATCGGCTTATTTTTTGTGGAGACATAACTAAGTTATTGCAACTAGGACAGTTTTCAGGTTTAGAAATTTTTGCAGAAAAAAATGGTACTTTAAATAGCAACCTTACTGAGGTAGTGGTAAGGCCTGAAAGTATAATTGTAGGACGTACGCTTAAAATTACGGGGTTTAGGGCGTTGTTTGATGCTGCTGTAGTGGCAATAAGGCGCGATGGCGAGCAGGTTTCGGGTAAGTTAGGTGATGTAGTTATTCGCTCTGGTGACTTTTTAGTATTAGCCGTGGGTGATGACTATAAATCTAGGACAAATATCAATAAAAACTTTTTAACATTATCTGGTGTAGAGCCTGAAAGTAGAATCAATGGCTGGCGAGCATGGCTTTCTATTGGTGGCTTTGTAACCACAATAGCGTTGGCGGCTGTTGGCGTGCTAGATTTATTAGAGGGTTTGGTATTATTGCTCGGGGGCCTTTTATTTACTCGTAGCTTAACCACCAATGAGTTGGTAAGACGGTTCCCCATTGATATATGGCTGGTAGTTTCATCAGCTATTTTACTGTCGAACGCGCTGGTTAATTCAGGTGTGGTTGAGTCCCTTGGCGGATTTATAGGGCAATTTGATGACCCAAGGTATGTGTACACTGCATTTATATTAGTTTACGTAGTAACTTGGCTAATGACTGAATTTGTTACGAATAACGCCGCTGCCGCGTTGATGTTTCCTATAGGTTATACAGTGGCTTTAGGGTTTGGTGTGGATGTGCTGCCTTTTGTAATGGCTGTAGCGTTTGCTGCAAGCGGAAGTTTTATTAGCCCCTATGGGTATCAAACTAACTTGATGGTATTTAATGCAGGTAATTACAGGTTAAACGACTTTGTGAAAATAGGCTTACCTATTAGCATGGTGTATGCACTCGTTGTATTGATGTTTGTGCCTGTGTTTTTTCCGTTTAGTGTTAGTTGAATAGCTTCGAGTTAAGAGCTTCAGTCACGGTTTTTAGATGCACAGCTTGCTGGCGCTTAGAAGCAGCGCTTTTATATTTGCTTATTACATTTTAAAACCATGAGAAGCTACGCTTCTAACGTGAACAAGCTCTACGTCTACACCGAAAATTACGCGGTGTTTAAATTTACTTATAGACGCGCAGCTTGCTGGCATTTAAAAGCAGCGCTTTTACATTGGTTATTACATTCTAAACCATGAGAAGCTTCGCTTCTAACGTGAGCAAACTCTAAACAATATAATATAGAGCGTTATAAGTTTCAGGCTTTAAATAATTTAAAAACAAAGGTGCTTTAATGAGCCAAGATGAAAATATAGTATGGCACACACAAACTGTGTCGAGAGAACAGAAGCAACAGCACAAAGGCCATAAACCAGCACTGCTTTGGTATACTGGATTAAGTGGCTCAGGGAAATCAACAGTTGCAAATGCTGTAGAGGCGAAATTATTTTCGCTAGGGTGTCATACATACTTACTTGACGGCGATAATGTCCGTATGGGTTTAAACAAAGGGCTCACTTTTAGTGATGAAGACCGCGTTGAAAATATTCGTCGTATAAGTGAAGTTGCTAAGCTGTTTGTGGACGCTGGGCTTATTGTGTCTACCGCGTTTATCTCGCCATTTAAAGCTGATCGAGCTCAGGCTCGAAGCATAGTGAATGAAGGTGAATTTATAGAGGTGTTCATCGACACGCCACTAGCTATTTGTGAAAGTCGAGATCCTAAAGGACTATACAAAAAGGCGCGTGCGGGTGATATTCCAAATTTTACAGGGATTAGCTCTTCTTTTGATGTGCCTGAAAGCCCAGATATACATGTCCATACAGCAGAGCAGACCATTGAACAATGCGCAGATCAAATTGTTGATTATTTGATAAAAAATAAAATTGTAGGAACTAGCAGTTAACTACTGTTGATTAGTAAATTTACCAATGGCTTTACTTTGTGGGGCAGTACTTGGTTATTTTTTTGATAAAATAAAGACGCTTTTTGTGATAGTAGCCCCTATGCTTATTATACTTAAGGCTAACGGCTGCCTTTAATTATATTGGTATAATTTTTCTATTTTGGTACTTGAGAGTATTATGAAATATGACATTTTTAACGGTGATGCTGATGGCATTATCGCTCTACTTCAGCTTCAATTAGCTAACCCTACCGAGACAGTAAAGGTCACAGGGGTAAAACGAGATATCCAGCTAATGCAAAAAATCACTCCTCAAAATGGTGATTGCATTCGAGTGTTGGATATTTCGATGGAAAAGAATATGCCAGCGCTTCACGATGCCTTAAGTGCCGGGGCACGTGTTATGTATGTTGATCACCACAAAGCTGGTGATATACCTAACCATGCTAATTTATTTGCGCATATAGATTTAGATGCAAATATGTGTACAAGCTTAATTGTCAGCGATTTACTAGATAAACAATTTCACTTATGGGCTATTACTGCCGCCTATGGTGATAACTTATTTGCTAAGGCTGATAGCGAGGCCGATAAGCTTGGATTAACTGAACTTCAAAAGTCACAGTTAAAAGCATTTGGTACTTACATAAACTATAACGGCTACGGAAGTGAAGTGGCAGATTTACATTTTGCACCTGCCGATTTATTTGAGCTGCTTATGCAGTATAAGTCGCCTTTTGATGCAATAAACGATAAAAGCTCGGTTTATTATACTCTTGAGCAAGCTTATAAAGCTGATATGGAGAAAGCCGCTAATGCGCAAATACTTCATGATTGCGATACAGCTAAAGTAATATTATTAGAGGATGCTGCTTGGTCTCGTCGAGTAAGCGGCGTTTTAGGTAATGACCTTGCTAATCAGTCTCCAAATAAAGCTCACGCGGTATTTACGTTTAATAACAAAGGTAGTTACTTAGTTAGCGTTAGAGCCCCTCTTACCAATAAGCAAGGCGCTGTAGATATATGTAGTAAGTTTGATACGGGCGGTGGTCGTGCTGCCGCTGCTGGCATTAATGAGTTACCTAAAACGCAAGTTGAACGCTTTATTGAAGAACTAGTAGAGTATTACAAATAGTTAGGTCAAGAGCCGAACGATGTTAAGTTTAATTGTAGATGCGAAGCTTTTACTTTGGTTATTATATTTTAAAAACATTTGTAGCTTCGCTTCTAAAGTGAGCAAGTTTTAGCCACGCGAAATAATAGTGTTTGGCTGGAGTCAGCGTTATTATTTGCAGAACAATTAATCCACATATTATAAAGCACGTTATTAAATATATTCAGGTTGTATCTACTTTAAGGTTGCTAAGTTAAGATCAACATATAAATTTTTATTTCAAATTAAAGGACTACCCATGAAAGCTGTTATTCCTGTTGCCGGTCTTGGCACACGCATGTTACCTATGACTAAAGCAATTCCTAAAGAAATGCTACCGATTGTAGATAAACCACTTATTCAATACATAGTGAGTGAGTGTGTAGCTGCTGGTATTAAAGACATTGTGCTTGTAACGCATAGCTCTAAAAACGCCATAGAAAACCACTTTGATACCAGCTACGAGCTAGAAGCTACTTTAGAAAAGCGTGTTAAGCGAGCGTTACTTGAAGAAGTACGCTCTATTTGCCCGGCTGATGTAACGGTAATGAGTGTACGCCAAGGTGAAGCTAAAGGCCTAGGGCACGCTATTTTGTGTGCAAAGCCAATTGTAGGTGATGACGACTTTATAGTATTACTCCCTGATGTAATACTTGATGCTTATACGGCCGATCAAAAAACTGAAAACCTAGCCGCGATGATCAAACGCTTTAACGAGACTAAAGCAAGCCAAATTATGCTAGAGCCAGTGGCACAAGATGACGTAAGCAAATATGGTATTGCTGACATTAATGGCGTGCAATTAACACCTGGTAACAGCGCTGCAATTAAAACGATGGTAGAAAAACCTGATGCAGATGAAGCACCTTCAAACCTTGCGGTAGTTGGCCGTTATGTATTAAGTAAAAATATCTGGCCATTATTAGCTAAAACACCCGTTGGTGCTGGTGGCGAAATACAGTTAACAGACTCTATTGATGCATTAATGACTCAAGAAACCGTTGAAGCGTTTCATATGAGCGGTCGCTCACATGATTGTGGCGATAAGCTTGGCTACTTAAAGGCTATTGTTGAATATTCAATGCGTGACCAAAAGTTAGGTAAAGACTTTACTGCCTTTATGACTCAAATTGCTCAAAGTGATGAGCAAGCAGTTAAAGGTAATGTAGTAAACTTATAATAAAACGCCCACACCGTAATAGGTGTGGGCTTTTATTTATCCGCTTTTATTTTAATTTAATTACATTCTATGAGTGATTGCATAAGTTTAGATTAATAGGTTTATTGCTTATTCGTTTTCTCGCCCACCTCTGATAAAATGACAAAAATAATTTTAAAACTTTAAGGGAATGATATGAAAATTGCCGTGGTAGGTACGGGCTATGTAGGCCTTTCTAATGCTATGCTTTTATCGCAACATAATGAAGTGGTTGCACTTGATATTGATGAGCAAAAAATAGCGCTTTTAAATGATAAAAAATCACCAATCGTAGATACGGAAATTAGTGAATTTTTAACTCGTGATGACTTAAATTTTAAAGCGACTACCGATAAAGTAGCTGCTTATGAAAATGCAGATTATGTGATTATTGCGACCCCTACAGATTATGATGTAGAAAATAATTACTTTAATACTAGCTCTGTAGAAGCGGTAATTAAAGATGCAATGGCTCATAACCCTAAAGCTGTTATGGTAATAAAATCGACTATACCTGTTGGCTTTACTGCTGATATTAAAAAGCAGCTCAATGCTGAAAATTTAATATTTTCACCTGAGTTTTTACGTGAAGGTAAGGCGTTATACGATAACTTACATCCATCACGCATTGTGGTTGGTGAGCAAAGCGAGCGCGCTACTATATTTGCTAATTTACTTAAGCAAGGTGCTATTAAACAAGATGTTGAAGTGCTATTTACTGACTCAACAGAAGCAGAGGCAATTAAGTTATTCTCTAATACTTATCTTGCAATGCGTGTGGCGTACTTTAATGAACTAGATAGTTATGCTGAGGCACATGGTTTAAACTCAAAACAAATTATACAAGGTGTAGGCTTAGATCCACGTATTGGTAATCATTATAACAATCCATCGTTTGGTTATGGTGGTTATTGCTTACCAAAAGATACTAAGCAGCTACGTGCTAACTATCAAAATGTACCGAATAACATTATTGGTGCAATTGTAGATGCAAATACTACCCGTAAAGATTTTATTGCCGATTCAATTATAAATCGCAATCCAGAAGTAGTAGGTGTGTATCGTTTAGTAATGAAAACGGGCTCAGATAACTTTAGAGCCTCTGCTATTCAAGGCATTATGAAGCGTATTAAAGCCAAGGGTATTGAGGTGGTTGTTTATGAGCCTGTATTGGAAGAAAGCGAATTTTACCATTCACGTGTGATTAAAGATTTGAATGAATTTAAGCAGATGTCTGATGTTGTGGTTTCTAACCGTATGGTTGAAGAGTTAAGCGATATTGCTGACAAAGTTTATACTCGTGATTTATTTGGTAGTGACTAACAATAATTCTTCATCTGTTAGATTTCCAAGATAGAAATTTAGGACAGTAAAAGCCTACAAAATTTAATAAAATTTTGTAGGCTTTTTATTAGTTAAAATTAGCAGTGACAGTTAGTTTAGAAAAAGAATCTCCATAAACATCTTTTCCGCCGTATAGCTCAACTCCCCAGCTTTTAGCTCCCCATATGGAGCGAGATAGTTTTCTATTATAGGATACTTGTACTTCGTAACTTGTTGAGTATTGAGCACCAGAATTTTTTAAAGCGCGAAATATAGTTTGGAGATATTCTTTACGGTTTAATTGCCAATTCCAATCTAGGCTCATAGCTTTTGCTGCTACGTAATCTTCGTAATCATGCTCATCTCCAGCCCAATGACCTATTACATTGCCATGATTTCTATTGCCATCTAGATAAATACCATTTGCGTACCAAAGCGCTTGCCAATTACTATGCTCAAATCGAATGCTATGATTTTTTTTAATAAATGGCAAAAACACCCCAAAACTATAGGCATTGTTTCTGCCGCCGCCACCGCCACCTAAAGTATCCTCTAGTGCAACTTCACCGTAAAGTTCATATGGAACGCTATTTAATGTATTTGAATAGCTAGCACCTATTGCTCCTAGTTGGTCGCCTAATTCAAAGTTTGCATCATCAGTATCATCCTCACCTACGTTATCTTTACCGCCTGGGCTAAAAAAACCCTCTGCAAAATCTTTTAGCGTTACACTACGTGGTCCACCACCAAATTGCATAAGACGACTCAAACTTATTGTTAAGTTATCGGTTGCAGCAAAACTAGTATGTAGACCAAATAAGTAAGGTTTACCAGGCTCGTACTCACGCTCCTCTATATTTTCGACCCTTTGGTTTTTTAAAATCCCTCTTTGCTCTGTCATTTGGCTAATGAACATGTCGTAGCGTATCTTAAAGTCTGTAATTGGTTCGACATTACTTAAAGTTATAGATGGAGTTGTTTCGGCTTGGGTGCTTAGTAACATAGCGCTACTGTTAAAAGGAGAGTACCAGTGTTCGCGGTAGCCAATATCTAATTGAGCGTATTTAAAGCCCATATAAATGATACTTTGCGTAGGTATAACGCCATCTTCATTTACAATTCCTGCTACGCTAGCACCAAAGTAATCTCCTAAATTTAAATAGGTACCGCCTTCAACAGCTAGGTTTGTTTTGGTCGTTTGCCCGCGTTGATTAGGCAAAATTTTATCACTAGTACCTACTGATGCTGTTGCTTTCGCAAATGTAATCGTACCCGTTTGTATGTAAGGATTTATTTGATAAGTCAGGGTATGGTATAGGTCAGGGTGTTCGTATCTAATTGTTTGTAACACATTATAAATGTCGCGAGCTTTATAGGGCTTACTCATTATATGCGTATTTTTACTGACAGCTAAAAGCCGCTGGATATTATGTTCGAGATTTGGCACTTGATTTAAAGGTAAATAAGGCGATACGCCACCTTCTGCTATTGCATTAGCACTGATTGCTACCCCTATAAACAGTGATATTTTTTTGAGCATAATTATTCCGTTAACAAATTTTTGTGAGTAAAAACGTTAACGCGAGGTTAGCAATAAATGCCTCAGTAAGATAGTAAAAGCGATATGTAGATACCTATTTATAGTGGTTAACAACGATTTTTCAAAAGGTTGTTATTCGCTATCGGCTTAAAGACGCTTATCGCTAAATTAACGCTACAGTTGGTGGTTAAAACCCTATATGCTAAAGAATCGAAATATATCAATATCAATTAGGATGTACCATGATTGAGCAAGGCCAAAAATTACCAGATATTACACTAACGCAGCTAACAAACGATGGTATGCAAACACTTACCAATAAAGACTTATTTGATGGTAAAAAAGTAGTGCTATTTGCCGTGCCAGGCGCTTTTACACCCACGTGTTCTAATGCGCATTTGCCTGAATTTATTACATTTGCTGATAAAATTAAAGCTAAAGGTGTTGATGCAATTTACTGTGTATCTGTGAACGATGCATTTGTAATGAAGGCCTGGGGAGAGTCGCAAAATGCGCAAGAAATCTCATTACTTGCAGATGGTGATGCAAGCTTTACCAAAGCACTAGGCCTTGATAAAAATACAGCTGGCTTTGGTGGAATTCGCTCTTGTCGTTACGCCATGGTCGTAGATAACTCGTTAGTTAAAGGTTTATATGTAGAGCAAGGTAAAGATTTTTCAGTGAGTCGTGCTGAAAATATTTTAGCTAACCTATAAAGTAACAGGTTACCTAGCGTGTTTGTTTTACTTGCATAAAGTTGGTTTTTTGTTAACCTACCCGCCTTCCATTTTAGTCTTTTTGAGGTGTTTATGGCGTTTCTATCTCGTTCGATATTTGCGTTGTCCATGGCACTTTCAAGCTGCACTGTATTTGCTCAGGCCCAATGTGATGTTGAGCTAAGCCACGGTTTAATTATTACTGACGATGTAATACGTATACTTGATAAGGGCCAAACTCGTGTTCAAATTAACAATAATAATCAGCTGTTTATACGTGGTTATTGGGTTGATTTAAGCGATGACGAAAGTAAAGTACTCGAGCAATTCAGTAATGGCATTCGCCACACAGTTCCCGAACTGGTAAATCTTGCTACAGATGGTGTTAACTTAGGTTTGAGCGCCATTGAGCACGTTGTTGAAGGTATGTCTGATAAAGAGCCAGAGGTTCTTAAAACCCAGCTCCAGTACGTAGAACGCGCGCTAATGGATAAGTTTAAGCGCGGGGATGATTTCTTTTTTATTGCGCCTCAATCACTTTCACAAATAGATGATTTTTTTACTAAAGAAATAAGCCAACAAATTCACTCCGCAGTACATGGATCTTTAGGTGCTATTTTAGTATCACTAGGTGATGCTTTTAAATCACGCGAAGGTAATATAGAAGATCGTATTAACGATATGGGTCAGCGGATGGATATCATCTCAAAAGAGATCGATAAATCATTACAAAAAAAAGCGCATCAGTTAGAGCTTAAAGCCTCAGAATATTGTGAATGCTTAAATGCACTAGATGTAACTGAATCTCGATTGCAAGCCATTGTACCTGGTATGGCTGATTTTGATTTAGTGCAAATTAAGTCTTAAATTTCTAGATAATAGCTTACTAAATCCTCTCTTTTTTACTTTTTATATGTACCTAATTAGCTATTTAATTTCATAGTGTGTTTATAAATCAGCTGGTATTATCGCTTTATTCGCCATTTTAAATTAAGGCAACATAATGAAAAAATTAAATAAACTACCTTTGCTAAGTACACTCGCAGCGGCTTTATTTGTAAGCCAAGGTGCGCTTGCAAACATGAGCCCTGTAGGGCTTTGGAAAACCATTGATGAAGATACAAGCGAAGCTAAATCGTACGTACGTATTACACAAAACAACAATGTACTAAGCGGCAAGGTAGACTCTATTTTAGACCCAGCTAAGCAAGATGGCATTTGTAAAGAGTGCGATGGCGCATTAAAAGATCAGCCTATTTTAGGTATGACTATTATCACTGATGTAAAACCAGAAGATGATGGCGTATGGGGAGATGGCGAAATACTCGACCCTACCAATGGCAAAACCTACACTGTGCAACTAACGCCGCAAAACGACGGTAAAACGTTAGAGGTTCGCGGTTATATTGGCTTTTTTTACCGTAACCAATATTGGGAGCGCGTAGAGTAAATAATCAAAAGCGCAGCAAGGGCTGCGCTTAAATATGTTTATAGCGTTTCGCTGTACTCGGTCATTACTTGCTCAACCCAGCTGGCAATGCGTTCATCGCTTAGCTCGTATTGGCTGTCTTCATCAAGCGCGAGTCCTACAAAGTATTTACCATCAGGGGTAAGTGCTTTTGAAGCTTCAAACTCGTAGTTTTCGTCGTTTGGCCAAAAGCCAAGTTGCGTAAACGACTGGGTATTTATTTCATCGTGAAGCATACCAAGGGCGTCTTGAAACCACTGTCCGTAACCTTGCTGGTCGCCCATGCCAAATAAAGCAATGGTTTTACCATTTAGGTTTACGTCTCTTATGTCGTCCCACTTAGACTCCCAGTCTTCTTGTATTTCGCCAAAATCCCATGTTGAAATACCAAAGATGATAAAGTCGTACTGCTCTGCATTTTTTAGTGGTTCGTCTTTAATGTTGTGTAAGGTCACTACATCGGCGCCAATAATGTCGCGAATTTTTTCTGCTGCCATTTCTGTATAGCACGTAGTAGAGCCAAAAAATAAACCAATCTGCATCGTATTTATCACTGTGTAATTGCCTGTTATGATAGGGCGCAGTTTACCGTAAGGTATTTTTAATTGATACCTTCTACCGTGGTATTACCAACAAGAGATCACAACGTGACAACGCTACCAGACGATTTACCTGAACAAAATACCGAGCTAAGTAGCAATAGCGACTTTTTAGAAACCTTTTTAGATAGCTTGTATTTAGAACAAGGTGTTAGCGAAAACACCCTAAGCGCGTACCGCAGCGATTTAGACAAGTTTTGCCAGTTTTTAAAAGGCGAAAACCTAATGACAGTAACCAGCCTCGATGTTGAAAGTTACCTAGCTCATCGTGTTGATTTAGGTTTAAAGCCGCGAAGCACAGCGCGCAGCATAAGTGCGTTAAAACGTTTTTATCAGTACTTTGTTCGCGAAAAAGTAATAGCTGACTCTCCTATGGTTAATATTGCCCAGCCAAAAGCAGGGCAGTCGTTACCTAAAACACTTTCAGAGGCGGAGGTTGAAGCATTATTAAATGCACCTAATATTGAAGACCCAATGGGACTGCGCGATAAAGCGATGCTTGAGCTACTTTATGCTACGGGCTTACGTGTAACCGAGCTCGTGGGGCTGCGTATGGAGCAAATAAATTTGCGCCAGTCGGTAGTGTTTGTAAAAGGTAAGGGTAACAAAGAGCGCTTAGTGCCACTGGGCGAAGAGGCCATGTATTGGCTTGAACAGTTTTTAAAAGGTGGGCGCGCACAAATGATCAAACACGCGACCGACTTTGTGTTTCCTTCAAAGCGTGGAGTAGGCATGACCCGACAAACTTTTTGGCATAGAATTAAACACTATGCTATTTTGGCATCAGTTGAGTCTCCATTATCTCCCCATACGATGCGCCATGCTTTTGCTACGCATTTACTAAACCATGGGGCTGACTTACGTGTGGTGCAAATGATGCTAGGACACAGCGACTTATCAACTACACAAATTTATACCCATGTTGCTAATGAACGGTTAAAATCGGTACACGCGCAGCATCATCCACGCGCTTAATTTGAAATTTTTTATTACTAAGCCGGTCAGTTTATAAGTGTTTTTAGGATAGAGAGAAGTTATGAAAAAATTAATGTTAGCAGGTGCCATGTTGTGCACAAGTATTAGTGCATTTGCAAATGGCGTTGCTGTAACTCCAAGTGCTGATGATCCTATTGTTACTAAATTTGCCACTTTAGGTGTAACGGTTAAGCAAATCAATCCAAGCCCAGTTGCCGGTTTAAAAGAGCTAGTTACTAATAAAGGTGTACTTTACGCAAGCCCAGACGGCCAGTTTTTAATGCAAGGTACGCTAATCGATTTAAACAACCGTAGTAACTTAACAGAGCAAGCGTTAAATGGCGTACGTGTTGAAGGCGTTAAAGAATACGAAGATTCTATGATTGTTTATAAAGCGCCAAATGAGCAACATCAAATTACCGTATTTACTGATATTAGCTGTGGTTACTGTCGTAAATTACACCGCGAATTAGACGACTTACTAGACGCTGGCATTACAGTGCGTTACTTAGCGTTTCCGCGTGGTGGCTTACAAGGTTCTGGCTATGCTGATTTAATGAATGTTTGGTGTGCACGCGATCAGCAAGAAGCGCTTACAGAAGCTAAGTCGGGCGTAGACACTAAAGTAGTTGCAGGCTGTAGTGCACCGGTTGCAGAGCATTACCAACTAGGCCAAAGCTTTGGTATTAGCGGTACGCCAGCGATTGTATTAGAAGATGGTACAATGATCCCAGGTTACCAGCCAGCAGCCGCTTTAAAAGCAGCGCTTGAGGCAAACAAAGCGTCTTAATAAGGCGTTTACGTTTATTAAAAGGCCGTAATGGCCTTTTTTTGTCTTTTTATTTTGAATTTAAAAGTTAGCAATTGCATGAAAAAACTGATCATTGCGCGAGAAAACGTTGACGACTCACACCTACCGAGCAACTTACACCCCGTTATAAAACAAATATATGCCACGCGAAATGTAATTAATGCTGATGAGCTAAATAACAGTGCAGCTACACTTCACGACTTCAAACTATTTAAAGACATAGACAAAGCAAGCGAGTTGTTAGTAAATGCTTTAAACGCGCAAAGTCGTATTTTAATTGTTGGCGATTTTGATGCCGATGGCGCAACTAGCACAGCTACCTTAATGCAAGGCCTTGAGATGTTTGGCTTTAAGCATTTAGATTACCTAATACCAGACCGGTTTAGTTTAGGCTATGGCTTAAGCCCTGCATTGGCTGAGCAAATAGTACAAATAAACCCTGAGCTGGTTATAACTGTAGATAACGGCATATCGTGTATTGCCGGTATTGATATTTTAAAAGCGGTTGGCATAAAAGTGTTGGTAACAGATCACCACTTACAAGGTGAGCAACTCCCTAATGCCGATGCAATAGTAAACCCTAATAGGCACGAGTGTAACTTCCCGTCTAAATCAATAGCAGGTGTTGGTGTTGCCTTTTACTTACTTATTGCCCTTAGAAGCGTAATGCGCGAGCAAGGCTACTTTGAACAGCAACCACCACCAAATTTAGCTAACCTCCTAGATATAGTTGCACTGGGTACAGTGGCCGATGTGGTTGCGCTTGATGCAAATAACCGCACCTTAGTACATCAAGGTTTAGCGCGTATACGAAGTGGTAATACTCGCCCGGGTATTACTGCACTTATTGAAGTAGCTAATCGAAATGCAGCGCGCTTAAGCGCCAGTGATTTTGGTTTTTCGCTAGCGCCGCGTTTAAATGCCGCAGGTCGATTAGATGATATGAGCTTAGGCATAGCGTGTTTGTTAAGTAACGATATAAACCAAGCAAGGCGCATTGCTGGTGAGCTTGATAGCTTAAACCATGCTAGGCGCGAAATAGAGCAGGGCATGCAAGCCGAGGCGCAAGCCGTACTTGATAGGCTTGCCTTTACCGACGATAACATTCCCGATGCTATTTGTTTGTTTCAAGATGACTGGCACCAAGGTGTTATTGGTATTTTGGCTGGCCGCTTAAAAGAAAAATATCATCGTCCAACCGTTATTTTTGCTGGTGGCGAAAACGGCGAAATAAAAGGTTCGTGCCGCTCTATTGAAGGGCTGCACATGCGCGACCTACTCGAAGGGCTAAATACCGCCGACCCACATTTAATTAATAAATTTGGTGGCCACGCAATGGCTGCTGGCTTGAGTATTAACGAGCAAAACTTTAACGACTTTAAAAAAGCGTTTGATGCAGCAGTAACAGCTCAGCTTAGCGAAGAAAGCAAACGCTGTATTGTATTTACCGACGGCGAGCTGCCAAACGAATGCTTTACGATGGAGTTTGCTCAGCTATTAAAGCAATCAGGCCCATGGGGACAGCAATTTCCAGAGCCGGTATTTGAGCATACCTTTGAAGTTATTCAACAGCGTATTGTGGGCGAAAAGCATTTAAAATTAGTGCTTAAACATCAATCAGGGCGATTAGTTGATGCCATTGCCTTTGGTATTGATGTAAAAGAATGGCCCGACACCGAAGCTCGTTTTGTTAAAGTGGCGTATCAGCTCGACATAAACGAGTTTAGAGGTAAGTTTAGCTTGCAATTAATAGTAAGAGAGCTTGAAAAAGTGCATTAAAAAATATGCAGCAACTATGCATAAAATGCTAATAAAGCGCGCGGTTTTTTGTTAAAATCGGGCGTTTTTATCATTTGACGATAATTTATTGCGTAATTAGCTAATTTTAGCGCGTAATAATCTAGCCATTTTGGAGTAATGTACATGTTTGAAGTGAATCCTGTGATTAATCAAATCAAGGAAATTCGCGAACGTACTGAACTGCTTCGGGGGTACCTTTGACTACGCTCTTAAACAAGAACGCTTAGAAGAAGTAAACGCCGAACTTGAAGATTCAGCCGTATGGAATGAGCCTGAGCGTGCACAAGCACTTGGCCGAGAAAAATCAGCACTAGAAGCGGTTGTTGAAACAATCGATAACTTAGTGGCTGGCGCCGACGACGTTGAAGGGTTGCTTGAGCTTGCTATAGAAGCTGAAGACGAAGAAACCTTTGTTGAAGCGCAAACTGAGCTTGAAGGCTTAAATAAACAGCTTGAAGGTTTAGAGTTCCGTCGTATGTTTTCGGGTTCTCACGATTCAAACGACGCCTACCTAGATTTACAGTCGGGTTCTGGCGGTACTGAAGCACAAGACTGGTGTAACATGCTACTGCGTATGTATTTACGCTGGGGCGAAGCCAAAGGTTTTAAAGTTGAGCTTGTAGAAGCTACCGATGGCGATGTAGCAGGTATTAAAGGCGCAACAGTGCGCTTTGTTGGCGAATACGCATACGGTTGGCTACGTACAGAAACAGGTGTGCACCGTTTAGTACGTAAAAGCCCGTTTGACTCAAGTGGCCGTCGTCATACCTCGTTTGCCTCTGCGTTTGTATACCCAGAAGTAGATGACAACATTGAAATTGATATTAATCCGTCAGATTTACGTATAGACGTTTACCGTGCATCGGGCGCGGGTGGTCAGCACGTAAATACCACCGAATCGGCAGTACGTATTACCCACGTACCTACCAACACGGTTGTACAGTGTCAAAACGAGCGTTCGCAACACAAAAATAAAGCCCAAGCAATGAAGCAGTTAAAAGCTAAATTATTTGAGCTTGAGCTTCAGCAGCAAAATGCTGAAAAGCAAACTCAAGAAGACGCAAAGTCGGATATTGGCTGGGGAAGCCAAATTCGTTCTTACGTACTTGATGATGCACGTATTAAAGATTTACGAACTGGTGTTGAAAACCGTAATACGCAATCGGTACTTGACGGCAACCTAGACAAATTTATTGAAGCCAGCCTAAAATCTGGCCTATAACCACCAAGCTAAAAAAGAGCTAAAAAATGACTGATCAAATCCAAGACGAAAATAAGTTAATCGCTGAGCGTCGCGGCAAATTAGACGCTATTCGCGCAAATTGCCCAGCCAACGGTCATCCTAATCAGTTCCGTCGTGAACATTACACGGCTGATTTACAGGCTGAGTTTGGTGATAAGAGTAAAGAAGAATTAGTAGAGCTTCAGCATGTTGTATCAATTGCTGGACGTATTCTTGCTAAACGTGGTCCTTTTATGGCAATTCAAGACATGAAAGGCCGTGTACAAGCTTACGCATCTAAAGATGTGCAAAAAGACTTAAAAGCAAAATATGGTCAACTAGATATTGGCGATATTATTGGTGTTAAAGGCGCACTTAATAAATCAGGTAAAGGCGATTTATACGTAGAAATGACAGAGTACGAATTACTTACTAAGTCACTACGCCCATTACCAGAGAAATTTCATGGCTTATCAGATCAAGAAACTAAGTACCGCCAACGCTACGTTGATTTAATTACTAACGAAGCAACGCGCGAAACGTTCCGTATTCGCTCACAAGTAGTTGAAGGTATTCGTCGCTTTTTAGCCGAGCGCGACTTTATGGAAGTAGAAACACCTATGCTACAGGTTATTCCTGGCGGTGCATCTGCGCGTCCGTTTGTGACTCACCATAACGCACTTGATATAGATATGTACTTACGTATAGCGCCTGAGCTTTACCTTAAGCGTTTAGTGGTAGGTGGTTTTGACCGCGTATTTGAAATTAACCGTAACTTCCGTAACGAAGGGTTATCAACGCGTCACAACCCAGAATTCACTATGATTGAGTTCTACCAAGCGTATGCTGATTACATTGACCTGATGAATATCACCGAAGACATGCTACGTACTGTTGCAACTAACGTATTGGGCAGCCCAATTGTTATTAATACAACAAAAGACGAAAACGGCGAAGTAACCGATTCAGTAGAGTACGACTTTGGCCAACCGTTTACACGTTTAAGCATGGCTGATGCTATCTTAAAATATAACCCTGAGTTTGATGCTGCGGTATTTAACGATCCAGAAAACCACTTTGACGAATTAAAAGCGTACGCTAAACAAGTACATGTAAAAATTCCTGAAAACTGCGTTTGGGGCCCAGGTAAGTTTTTATGTGAAATATTTGAAGAAACGGCTGAGCACATGCTTATCCAACCTACATTTATTACTGGTTACCCGTGGGAAGTTTCTCCACTGGCGCGTCGTAACGACGAAAACCCATTTGTTACCGACCGTTTTGAGTTTTTTGTTGGCGGACGTGAGCTTGCAAATGGTTTCTCGGAGCTTAACGATGCACAAGATCAAGCTGAGCGCTTTACTCGTCAAGTTGAAGAGAAAGACGCAGGTGATGATGAAGCAATGCATTACGATGAAGACTACATACGCGCACTTGAGTACGGCTTACCGCCTACCGCTGGTGAAGGTATTGGTATTGACCGATTAGTAATGTTATTTACTGATTCATCAACAATTAAAGACGTTATTTTATTCCCGCATATGCGCCCACAAGCTGATTAAGCTTTTGGTAAAACAACGTGAATTAAAAAACACCGCTAACTAGCGGTGTTTTTTTGCTTTTTATTAAGCGAATTTTTGTTTTTTAATTAATTAGTACTACAATAAAATTTAAATGCAGTTATTAATGCTGGTTAATATAAAATTCAGCTTAAAACCTTTATGGTTATAACTAGTTATTAGCATTATAAATAGTAGTGTTATAACTTTTTATTATGGTTGTTTTTTAAACATGTGTTGTATTTATGTAAGCTTTTTAGCTAGAATACGCCCAAAATTTATACGGCTTCGTATTTGCTAGTTAAATATTAAATATCTAAAGGACTTAGAGTAATAATATGAAAAATAAACGCACAGAAGATTTTTCAGAAGTGAGCACCACAGAGCAAGAGCGAGAAGCTTATTACCGTGCTTGCATAGCTGAATTTCAACAATTGGGTTACCAAGAACAGTATTTAGCTAATTTAACAGATGAGTTAGTGCCTGTGCTAGGTGTTAATCCTGCCGACAAAAACACATAAGCTGCTTAATTTTCAAACTAATTACACTTTAAAACCAAACATATGTGCAATCTATAACCATATAGACATATTTGGCAGAAAAGTGTTTGACATATTTTCTGAAATCTTTATTATACGCCCCACAAGACGGAGAGGTGTCCGAGTGGCCGAAGGAGCTCCCCTGCTAAGGGAGTATAGAGTTTGTAGCTCTATCGAGGGTTCGAATCCCTCCCTCTCCACCATTTCTTTTAATGGCGAGTCTTGTAAAAAGTAAAGATGGGCGCATAGCTCAGCTGGATAGAGTACCTGGCTACGAACCAGGCGGTCGGAGGTTCGAATCCTCCTGCGCCCACCACTCTTTACACACTCTGCTTAGAGTATAAACAAGTTAAAGTGTTTGGTTTATAACCAAATCGGTCGGAGGTTCATTCTTACAAGATACGTCCTGCTTCCAGCACTTTTTACACACTCTGCTTAGAGTATAAACAAGCAAAAAATAAAAGTGGGCGCATAGCTCAGCTGGATAGAGTACCTGGCTACGAACCAGGCGGTCGGAGGTTCGAATCCTCCTGCGCCCACCACTTTTATTAACTCTGCTTAGAGTATAAACAAGTAAAAAATGAAAGTGGGCGCATAGCTCAGCTGGATAGAGTACCTGGCTACGAACCAGGCGGTCGGAGGTTCGAATCCTCCTGCGCCCACCACTTTCATACATAAGCCGACATTAAGTCGGTTTTTTTGTGTCTGAAATAAAGTAAAGCGTAGATATAGATAAACTAGCTTACTGCGAACCAAGCGGTCAGAGGTTCACTCTTAGAAGATACGTCCTGCGCCCACCACTTTCATACATAAGCCGACACTAAGTCGGTTTTTTTGTGCCTGAAATTTGAGAAAGTTTTCAGTTAAGCCAAACAAACACTTCTGTTAAAAACTTCAGCGTAGACGCAGAGCTTGTTCGCGTGAGAAGCGCAGCTTCTAATTACTTACGTATCTACCCAAAACCATTTACGAGCGATCCTCGTCGCGCCAGCAAGCTGAGCGCCTACGGCAAACCTTAAACTCTGACTTAAATTACCGTAGACGTAGAGCTTGCTCACGTGAGAAGCGCAGCTTCTAATTACTTATGTGCTCACTCAAAACCATTCACTGCTCTTTAACTTAAGCTGTGGTATTTTAAACACCTTGTTTAAAAGGATCTTGCTGTATGTTTAAAGCCGTATTTATCATCTTTGTATTACTATTTAGCAGCTTATTTAATGTGAGCGCTAAGCAAAGCGAAGCGCAAAATTCGCCCGTTGTTGGCGCTGCGCAGTTCGCACATTATTTACCACAATTAAAAAATAAAAGTATTGGCCTTGTAGTAAACCAAACATCACTTGTCGCTAACACGCATTTAGTAGATGCCTTACTCACTAAAAATATAAACATAACCAAAATATTTGCACCTGAACATGGCTTTAGAGGCGATCACGATGCCGGTGCCCATGTTAAAAATGCAGTTGATAGCAAAACTGGTATCCCACTTATTTCTATTTATGGCAAAAACAAAAAACCAAGCGCTGAGGCTTTGAGCGAAGTAGATGTTATTATTTTTGATATTCAAGATGTGGGCGTGCGCTTTTATACCTATATAAGCTCTATGCATTACATGATGGAGGCCGCAGCCGAGCAGGGCATAGAATTTATTGTGCTTGATAGGCCAAACCCCAATATTGCCTACGTTGATGGGCCAATACTTGAGCGCCAATTTAAATCGTTTGTAGGTATGCACCCAATCCCCGTGCTGCACGGCATGACGGTAGGCGAGCTTGCAAAAATGATCAAAGGCGAAAGCTGGATCAATAAAGCGGCTGATTTAAAGCTTACGGTGATCCCGGTTGATCATTACACGCGCTCAACATCCTACAGTTTACCTGTAAAACCCAGCCCTAATTTACCGAACGATCAATCAATCGCGCTTTATCCGTCGCTTTGCTTTTTTGAGGCAACGCCAATAAGTATTGGCAGAGGCTCCGACTTTGCGTTTCAAGTAATTGGCTACTCGCCCGTTGCGCTTGGAGGTTTTAGTTTTACACCGCGCTCTATTAAAGGCGCGGCAGCAAACCCTAAATTTAAAAATACCCCTGTAAAAGGCCTCGATTTACGCACAGCAAACACGCGCGGGCTTGATTTAAGTTATTTAATTACGGCTTATAATAAATTAACCAAAAATAATATTACTTTTTTTGAACGCGCTGATTTTATGGATAAATTGGCTGGCACTAACAAACTACGTTTAGCTATTGAAGCAGGGCAATCAGAGGCACAAATAAAACAAAGTTGGCAGCAAGGGCTTGAGGCATTTAAAAAGCAACGAGCGCCATATTTACTATACAAGTAAGGGTTATAAATGGCGTTAGTAATAAACACAAAAATAAGCACTTATTTTAAAGCCGCTTTAGTCGCACTTATGGGCCTTACACTTGCAGCGTGTAGTAGCAACAAGGCTAATGACTTTACAGCGAGTGAGCTTAAGCAGAGTAAATTAGTAACGCTTCCAAATGCACAAGTAGTGGTCACTTTTCCTGAAGCTAACCCAAGTAGCCGTGAGTACGTAAATAACCGTGGCACATTTAAAGCGTATAAAGGGCGAGGGCAGTTATTAATTCAAAATAATAACGCGATAAGCGCCGATATTTTTATAAATAACCAAAAGCTTAATATTACCAACCAATTAGCCGCTAATACTGTATATGAGTATTCGCTAGCAAGGCGTACCCACAACGGGGTAAATACGTTTAAGGTTGAAAATATTAAACCTAAAGGCGCAAGCCTTACCTTGCGCTTTGAGTTTCCGACGTTAAATACCGCTGCGCAAAGTAATATAGACTTTAGCCAGGTCGATGCCCTTATTGAAAAAGACGTAAAAGCAGGTTTTCCGGGGGCAGTATTAGCCGTTGTAAAAAGTGGCGAACTCATAAAGCTTAGCGCCTATGGCGATGCCAAGCAGTACCAACAAAGTGATTTAATGCTACTACGCCCAGAGCCAATGCAAACACACACTCTGTTTGATTTAGCCTCTAACACCAAAATATTTGCCACTAACTTTGCCCTAATGAAACTTGTAAGCGAAGGGCTTTTAAATATAAGCAAGCCCGTACAAAGTTACTTACCCGAATACAAAGGCGATGGGCGCGAGCTGCGCACAGTTAAAAATTTACTTACGCATACTGCGGGTTACCCGCCTGTGTTTGATTTTCATCGTAAAGGTGCTAAAACTGGCGATGCGTATTTTTCGCAAAATAGCCAAACCACAAAGCAGCTGTTACTTACGCAAGTACCGTTGAGCAATAAATACCCCGCACAAGCCGTTTACTCCGATATTGATTACATGATTTTAGGCGTACTAGTTGAGCGTATAACCGGGCAACCACTTGATGACTACCTCGAGCAGCACATTTACGCCCCACTTAAACTGACCAATACGGTATTTAACCCACTTAAAAAGGGCTTTAAACGCGCTGAATTTGCAGCAACCGAGCTTAGCGGCAATACCCGTGATGGCCGTATTACCTTTGATAATATTCGCACCAATGTTTTGCAAGGCGAAGTGCACGACGAGCGAGCATTTTATTCGTTTGATGGCGTAGCAGGGCATGCTGGTTTATTTAGTAATGCGCCCGATTTAGCCGTACTTAGCCAAGTGCTATTAAACCAAGGTGGCTTTGGCAATAACCAGTTATTTAGCGCATCAACCTTAGCGCAGTTTTTAACGCCACAATTAAACAACGAAACCTACGGCCTTGGTTTTAGGCTTGCAGGTAACAACCAAGCTAGGCGTTGGCACTTTGGCCCTTACGCAAGTGCGCAAGCGTATGGACACACCGGTTGGACGGGCACAGTTACCGTAATTGACCCAACGTACGATTTAGCCATTATTTTATTGACCAATGCGCGCCACACAAAAATAAAAGGAAGCCAAAAACATTACCAGTTTTTGGGCAAACAATACGAGACGGCGCAATATGGCTCGGTGGTATCGCTTATTTACGAAGCACTACTAAATCAATAAATTATCGTTTAGGTTAAAACGGCCTAAGTGCAGTGCCTTAAGTGATTTATTTACAGGTGACTTAACTAAGGCAATCCATTAAGCTAAGCGGTTTACAAATTCAGGCCACATTTTTAAAACGGCCTGCAAAATAAGCGTTTAAACGTGAATAAGCGAAAGCACTTCGCTATTAATAAAGGTTAACTTATGTCTTGGTATTCTATATTACCGCCGCTCATTGCTATCGCCATCGTGTTTTGGCGCAAAGAAGTAATAATGGCACTTTTGGTGGCCGTGGCTTCATCAGAACTTTTACTCGCAATACAAGGCGAGGGTAATACCTTATTTGCTACATTTTTAAATACCATTGAGCGCATAATATCGGTAGCCAGCTCGCCAGGTAACACCCGCATTTTAATATTTAGTATTATGATTGGTGCCTTGCTGGCTTACATTCGCGAATCTGGCGGCGTAGCAGCCACCGTTAATATGCTAATGAACAAAGGCATTGCAAAAAGTAAGCGCCAAGTAGGCTTTTTAACCATGTTTACCGGCATCGCAGTATTTATAGAGTCAAACCTAAGTGTACTAACCTCAGGTATTGTATCACGCGGCCTGTTCGACAAATTTAAAATGAGCCGAGCGCGTCTTGCTTACATTATTGATAGCACCAGTGCGCCTGTATGTATTTTAATACTGCTTAACGGCTGGGGCGCATTTGTGCTGGGCTTACTTGGCAATTACGAGCTAAGCGAATCGGCAGTTTCTATTTTATGGGGTAGCGTAGGGTATAATTTTTACGCCATTATCACCTTAGTCATTGTGTTTTACACTATCGCGTTTGATAAAGTACACGGCCCAATGAAAGAAGCCGAGCAAAAGCTAGAGCTGCAAAAAACCGACCTAAAAGAAGAAGTAAAAGGCTCTAAAGCGCGTTACATGCTCGTGCCTTTAGTCACGCTTATTGTGAGCATGGTAGGCTTTATGTTTTACACCGGTAACGGCGTATTAGCAGAAGGTAGCGGCTCTAAATCTGTTTTATATGCAACCGTGTTAGCCATTGTGGTTGCTTATGCTTTAATGATTAGCTCACGCCAATTTACCCACCATCAATTAGTAGACACTGGCTTTAAAGGCATGGGCGAGCTATTACCATTGGTAAGCATTGTATTGCTTTCACTAACACTGGGCGCAAGCTTAAAAGAGCTAGGTACCGGCGTATTTGTAGCATCGCTAGTAGGCGACTACTTACCCATTTACCTAATTGTACCTGTGCTGTTTTTAACGGGTGCGGTTATGTCGTTTACTACGGGTACATCGTGGGGCACATTTGCCATACTCATCCCTATTGGCGTACCACTTATTCAAGAGCTTGGCTTACCGCCTTCACTTGTAGTAGGCGCTATTTTAGGTGGCGGCATATTTGGCGATCACTGCTCGCCTATATCCGACACCAGCGCCGTATCAGCACTCGCCTCGGGTTGTGATTTGCTCACCCACGTTAAAACGCAGCTACCGTATGCATTATTCGGCGGCGCATTGACGTTTATAGCGTACTTAGTAACAAGCATAATAGTGTTATAAATACACGTTACTTTAATACTCAAAAGCCTGCATAACTGCAGGTTTTTTTGTTTAAAAACAAATAATTCAAATATCCAACTTAGTAATACCAACTCTAATAACTCACTAACTTAATCTAAAGCATTTAATTATAGACTTAAGTACCCGTATTTATATTTTTTAGGTTATTGTATAGCATGAGCTTTAAGCTTTTTGGTAGCTATAAATTCTTACTTTTTAACTCATACAAGGCAGTAAACTTACACTATGTTTGTAATTGATAATATCATTCTCGTTAGTGCCATTTTAATCCTACTTGGGGTAATTTCGAGCAAGCTCTCTGCTCGCGTTGGCTTACCAGTGCTCGTGCTATTTTTATTGGTAGGTATGCTTGCAGGTGAAGACGGTATTGCCGGTATATCATTCGATAACGCAGAGGCTGCGCATGCTCTGGGCACGTTAGCACTGGCTATTATTCTATTTGATGGTGGGCTACAAACGCCCACCAGTTCAATTAAACAAGTGTGGAAACCCGCGTCTGCTTTAGCAACTGTCGGGGTGTTATTTACCGCTGTAATTACAGGCCTTGTGGCCACTTATATTTTAGACCTGCCCATATTACAAGGTGTTTTACTTGGGGCTATTGTTGGCTCTACTGATGCCGCAGCCGTGTTTGCTCTTTTACGTAGCGCCGGTATTCACCTTAATAAAAAACTTAAATCAACCCTTGAAATAGAAAGTGCCTCGAACGACCCAATGGCTATTTTCCTAACGGTTGGTTTGCTCGAAATGCTAGTGAACGACATGCCAATAGGGCTGGGTTTACTGCAGTTATTTGCCCAGCAAATGGGCGTAGGTGCCGTTTGTGGGTTTTTAATTGGTAAGGTGTCGGTGTGGTTTATTAATCGAATAAAATTAAATGCATCAGGTTTGTATTTAGTCATGGTAACCGCATTTGGGCTGCTTTCTTTTGGCCTTTCTGCAACGCTTGGTGGCAGTGGCTTTTTAGCTGTATTTATAACAGGCGTTATTTTAGGTAACAGTAAATTTGTATATAAACGCGGTATTTTTCTGTTTCATGACGGTTTAGCGTGGCTAGGGCAAATAACCATGTTTGTTGTGTTAGGGCTTTTAATTAACCCCTCGTCGTTGGTTGATGTATGGCTAGAAGGGTTACTGATTGCACTGGCACTTATTTTTATTGCTCGCCCACTAGCGGTAGCGCCTATTTTAAAAATGTTTGGCTTTAATAATCGCGAAACTTTATTTGTATCTTGGGTGGGGCTAAGAGGCTCAGTGCCGATTATTTTAGCTATATTTCCACTGCTATTTGGCCTTTCAGGGGCGGAGCTTATTTTTAATGTGGTTTTTTTCGTGGTGTTAATCTCGGCCACGTTGCAAGGCTCAACTATGCCTTGGATGGCTAAAAAGTTAAGTTTAATAGAGCCGCCACCCGATTTAGCAGCTGCAACGCTCGAAATTACCGCCTTAAACGATATTGATATAGAAATTGTAGAGTACACGTTAAGTGAGGTTTCTCGGGTTTCTGGGCGCAGTTTGTCACATGCTGCACTACCAGAAAGTGTAGTTGTAGCCATGATCACACGAGGGCCTTCAATCATACCGCCACGCGGCTCTACTAAATTAAAACCCAACGATCATTTATTTGTTGTTTTAAAACCTGCTAATAGACCTTTTGTTGATTTAGTTTTCACAGCAACCGATAAAACAAACCATCAAGATAGCCACTTAGCGCATAACGAACTTAAAGTGAAGGGAGTCACCTTAGTAGGAGACATATTTTACTCTTACCACATGCACATAGACGCGCCCGAGGATATAAGTCTAGAAGAGGTAATTAACCAAAAGCTCGCCGAAGAGGTGACTAAAGGCTCAGTAGTTGTTATTGGTAATGTTCAACTACGCGTTATAACAATGGTACATACACGTATAGTGACCATCGGCTTAAAGTACTTACACAATCCAGAACAACGACTTTTAAAGCAGTAGCCATTAACGCTGATTTAAAGGTATTAGCGACGTAGGTTGGGTTGAGTGACACGAAACCCAACGTATCACCGATGTAATGAGCAAACCCAAGGCTAATTATATGTAGTGTTTTAGTAAGCGCTTAGCTTGCTGATACACCGGGTATTAGCCTGAGTTTAATTAAAAAATACATAAAAGCCTGCTTAATAGCAGGTTTTTATAAAGCATTGAATGTGGATTTTACTTATTAAATGAGTAATCAACGCGTGCAAAAGGCCATTCGTTTTTAATCCATATTTTAACGCTCGTTTTTAATTCGGTAAAAAGTGGTGTAGCAATATGCTCTTTAGCGACCCAACTAAACACGGTGGCGTCAAACTTATCACTAGCGGCACCTGAAATGTAAATGCAGCCAATCACTTTCGCTTTATTGTTATTCATTACATGGAAGGTAAAAGATTCTTTATTATCAAATGCGATTAAATCATTTTCTAGTGTTTGTGTGTTTTCATCCAAAGTAAAGTCATCAGCAGGTCATGTTGTGCCTAAGCTATTTTGAATAAACTCGCGAGCAGACATAAGCGCTTTGTAATCAAGAACTGTGTATTTAGGGTTTAATTTAACTAAGGTAAAGTTTTCAAAGCGCTTTTCAACCGGTACTACAAATACGTTATTCACTAAAGCCTCAGCCTGCACAAACGAGCAACAAAATGTATAAATAGCAAAAACGAGTAAAAGTAGCTTTTTCATATTTCTTCCTAAGATTTAAACTAACAATTTTATAAAAATAAATAAAAATTATAGCCTTATGCGGATAAGCCTCAAAGGTTTAATGCTGTTTATCTTTATATGTGCTAATAGGTTTTCGTAAATTTTTAGTACATTCACTCTGGTAAGCTATAATACTGAGTGTTATAGTTCGCGGTGTGATATTTATGGATATATTTAAATCGAAATGGTTTAACAAGTGGGCTTTAAAAGAAGGTTTATCTGACAGAGCACTTATTGATGCTGTTAGAGATTTAGAAAATGGACTTAACGATGGCGACTTAGGTGCTCATGTTTACAAAAAGCGAGCAGCCGCAGTAGGGCAAGGTAAACGAGGTGGATATAGAACCATAGTTGCTTTTAAAGTTGCCGATAAAGCATTTTTTATATTTGGATTTTCAAAAAACCAACGAGACAATATCGATAAAAAAGAATTAAAGGCACTAAAGTTAATGGCAAAAGAGTTATTAGGTTATTCAGAGCATCAACTCAAAATAGTTATTAATGAAGGCGAGCTAATAGAGGTAAAACATCATGAGTAATAGTATTTTAGACGTAATGCATGATACAGCTAGAGGGCTAAATGATGCTGGCGTAATGGATAGGCAAACTATGCGAGAGTTTGATGCGATGTGTCTGCCTGAAGTCGAAGATTATGATGCAGCGCATATAAAAGCTATTCGCGAGCAAGCTCATGTTAGCCAAGCGGTGTTTGCCGCTTATTTAAATACCAGTACTTCAACTGTTAGAGCATGGGAGCAAGGAGGAAAGTCCCCAAAAGGTGCTTCATTAAAGTTGTTAAATTTAGTCGCTAATAAAGGTTTAGACATACTGCTCTATTAATCGAGGTATTCTCGTGGATTGGGTGGAACTGAGCAGCGTAAACCCTTCTCTCTTTTTATTGTATTGAAGTTTTGTTCTATTTCCTTAATTCAATTAGTCGCTTTACTAAACTCTCATACTGAAACCATATTTCAGGGTTTCCTTTATGAGTTCGTCGATAGAAAATATATGCTTCGTACCTATGATAGCTATTTATTAGTTCTTGACCTGACAGTGAGTTCAACGCGTTTATTTCATATGCCTTTAAATCAACGCCTATAGCGAGTTGTTCATATTTATTCAAGATATGATGAAGAGTTTCTTTAATATCAGATAAATTTACTATTTCTCTAACTTCGTTATCATGTAGTTTTCCTGAGTATTTATTATTAAATTTAATAATATAGGGCATGAGATCTTGGTGAAACCTTCCCCAGTACTCAAGGGTTGATTTTATCCTCTCTTTTCTAGAGTTAACCATATAAATATAAACACCTAAAAGAAATGAAAACCCTGCAAACAGTACTGCAAGTATTTTGCTTATTTCGATGATGTAATTTAATTCCACTTTCGCTGCTCCATTTAATTTTTTATATCTTGGCTTATTTTGAATTAGGTTAATAGCACTCTAAGCCCCACACTGCCTAACTCCAGCACCCGCATGTTTAAGCGCTACAATCTGCCCTTTACCGTTATGCGCCATAGCGAGCATATCGCCCGTATTTAGACCTCTTTCTACCGCATGCTTACCCTTTAAATCACTTAAGAGCGACTGCTTAATTTGTACCAGTACCTCGTCATTACAGCTGGCTATGTACCAGTCGTTATCAACCTTTACGAGTGTGCCGTATTCTATATGGCGTTGTTGGTGGCGGCGTAAATCGTTAGCTAATTGACTATCGAGGGCGTGTTTTTGCTCATTTATGGAGCTTGCGTAGCTACCAGCTTGGTTTATTTCGTGTGTTTTTATAATTGAATAGTCGTGAATGTCTATAGTGTTAAATACGCTATTAAGCACAGTTTTAGGTGCGTAGTTAATGCCCTCGTTACTATCAAACACAATAAATGCGAATACGCCCAGTGCGCAGGCAAGGCTGGTTAACTGTAGCGTAAAACTAAGCCTTGAGGGCTTTTTATGGCTGGCATTATTAAGTAACGCTTTTTGCTGGGAAGCGCTGAGTGTAGTGCGCGCTTTTCGCTCTTTGTAGTGTTGAGTGAGCTTTTGGTCAAACTGCTCATCAGGCTTGTTCATTGTTTGCTCCTAATAAACGTTTAAGGTTTTGCTTGGCATAGCGCAGCCTTGTTTTTACGCTCTCATGGTTGCTTTGCGTTATAAGCGCTATGTCGACAAGGCTAAAGCCTTCTTGTTGTAAGGTAATGGCTTCGCGTTGTACAAAGCTGAGTTGTTTTAGCGCGGCATCGAACGCGTCATAGCTTATGTTTGAGCTGCCTATATGCGAGTCTCTGCTAGTTAAGTCACTGCTATTTAAGTCGCTTTCGCTTTTATCATTTTGTGCTGCTAAATGCGTGTTTTCGTCAAGTTCTACAAAGCGCTGCTGTTTGCGGTATTCGTCTATAAGTGTGTTGCGGGCAAGTTTAAATAACCACGCTTTTGGCGTGGTTTGCGCTTGGTAAAGATGGCGTTTTTCGATTACCTTTAGCCATGTTTGTTGGCTTACATCGTATGCTAAATGCGTATTAGATTGCGTAACAAGGTAGTGGTGTAAGTCGTTACTGTAGAGGGCAATAAGCTGCTCTAAGTAACGATTGTCGCCACTTTTTGCGTAACTTGCCATGCAGTCCTTGCTTGGCGTTTCAAATAACCATGACTTAATACTGAGTAGCATAGGCGTTTAGTCCGTTAAATAGAGTTATCTAATTTAAAATCGAGCTGTACGGTTTGACCAGTTTGTAATTGTGCCACACCTTCAATTACTTTGGGGCGATATTTCCAGCGTTTAATGGCTCTTATTGCTTCGCGATCAAAGGTACGTTTTGGCTCGGCGTTAATAACTACTGGGTCGATTACTTCGCCGGTGGGCGAAATATTAAAGCTAAGTTGCACCCAGCCTTCTATGCCATTGCGCGCGGCAGATGTTGGGTATTTTGGATTAATGCGTACTATGGGTGTTGCATCCCCGGTAGGGCGGTTAATGGTGCTATTTATATCATCTCCAAAGCTGTCCATTATTAATGGTGGGGCAGTGTTTATTGCCATAATTGGATCGGCACTGGGTGAAACTCGCGGTGGTGCTTTTGGCGGCACTTTAGGCATTGGCGGTGGTGGTATTCTTTTTATGGTGGTTGTTTGTTTATCCTCTGGTGCCTGAAAAATTTCTACAATAATATCGCCACCTGGTTTAATAGGCGCGCGCTGCTCGCCAGATATTAAATATTGCATAAACGCAAAAGCCGCAAAGGTCATTACTGCACCGCCAATTACGGCGGTTGATGTTTTAATAAATGCTGAGTTATTAGGTACTTCAAGTGTGTGCATAAGCCGCTCCGAGTAAACTTATTTGGGTTATTTAAAAGCTATAACGGGGGGCAAATCAAAAAGGGGTTAAATAATTTTATAAAAATTGCGGGGTTTAGTTACAATAGCGTTCGCTATATTTTTACTTATTAATTTTTTAGGCTGTTATGCAACTCATACAAATAGATAAAGCACGTTACCGCAAGCATTTAAATCGCGTAATTGCAGGTTGTGCAGCGGGTTTGGCTTTGGGTAGTTTGGCTATATCGCAAACGTTAATTGCGTTGTTTCCTGATGAAAACGGGAGTCACTTTCATTGGAATTTAACCGGTGTTGTTATAACAAGTTTGGCCATTGGCTGGCTGTTAAATAAATACCGTACCCATAGTTTTATGACCGAAGTGGTATATGTGTGGGAGCTTAAACAAGCGCTTAATAAAATAACCCGTAAAATGCCAAAACTAAAAGCAGCAGGGCGCGAAGGCAATGCCAATGCACTGTTAGCTATTCATTACAGTTATGCGGGCTCACGACTTTTATGGCAGCTAGACGATAACACTATTACCATGGACGAATTAGCCATAAAGCAAACTGAGCTTGATAGTGTGGCTGCAAAGTATAACGTTACGCTTAATGCTGATGAGTATGATGCGAATATTTTAAAGCAGTTTTAAAACAGTTTTAAAGTTAGTTTTAAGGAGCAAGCCCTGATGAAAAAAGTACTTATAGTGTGTTTAGGTAATATTTGCCGCTCGCCAACCGCAGAGGCTGTGTTAAAAGCGCGTGCTAAAAAATTAGGCGTTGAGGTAAAAGTAGACTCCGCAGGGACTATTGGCTACCACGAAGGTAAAACGCCAGATAGCCGCTCAATGGCTGCTGGAGAAAAACGCGGTTATAGCTTTAAAAATATTTTTTCGCGCAAAGTGCGCACCAGTGATTTTACTGAGTTTGATTTAATTTTAGCGGCCGACACACAAAATTTAGCTGATTTAAAAGCGCAATGCCCTGAGCATTTACATTACAAGCTGGCGCTGTTTTTAGAATACGGCGAGCAAAGCCAAAGCGCTATACCCGACCCATACTACGGCGGCGATGATGGTTTTGAAAATGTACTTGATTTAATAGAAGCGGCAAGCGATAAAATACTCGCTAAGATTTAGAACCAATTTATAAATTTAAAAAAAGCGCCAAATGGCGCTTTTTTATATTTTAGCTTATCGGTTAATTTTAAAGTCGAGTTGTACCTGAGTTACAGCGCTAACTGGTTTGCCATCTTCAAATTTTGGCGCGTAACGCCATTGTTCTATGGCAGCTTGAGCTGACTTTTCAAATGCGCTGCCACCTTCTGAACTAAGTACTTTAGGGTTTTTAACAAAGCCTGCAGTATCTACTTCAAACTCCATAACAACGCTACCATCGCTACGAAATCTAGCTTTATTTTTAGGGTACTCAGGATGAACACGGTAGAGCGGTGTTTGCTGTTGCGATTCTTTCCAAGGCACCATTTGGGCAATAGCTAGGCAATGCTTAGTTGCTTCGTCGCTTTTGCCCTGTTTTTCGTACAGGCTAACAAGACGCGAATGTGCTGTTAGCTCTGCACTGTGATCAAAGCTTAAGTTTTCGTCAAACACGGTAACTATGTTGTTTAAGCGCTCAATGGCTTGGCTGTATCTTTTTCTGCCTTCGGCAAAAGAAGCCATTAGAAAATCGGCCTTAATTTGTTCTACTGAGCCATTAGGTACGTTTTCTCGGTAGTATTCGTCGGCGGCTTCTAGGTAGTTTTTGGCTTCACGGTATTTTTTGTGGCTATGCTTTTTAGCAAGCAGCGTTGCAGCTTCTAGCTTCATGTCGGCTACAAATTTAGGGTTGTTCTGTGTTTCGGCTATTTCAATTATTTGTTCTAAATAGTTATCTGCTTGATAAGCCGATGGAGCGAAGTTTGCCTGACCAAATAAAGCATCAATAACTTCTACAGATTGCTCCCCATGATTACCTGCCAAAATGGTATGTGCTTCTTTATAGAGATTAAAGCGTTGCTCAGTTAGCTCTGTCCCATAGCCATTAATCGCCTTAGCGTAGTTAATTGCTAAATTAGCGGTGTTGTCGTCGTTTTTACCATAAACAGCTTTACCTGAAGTGTAAGCAAGTTCTGCAGCTTGTTGTACATTTTCGTCTGCTTTAACGGCAGCTAAGTAATTTTTGTATGCTTGGCTAAAAACACGTTGAGGGTCGTTTGCTTGGCTAGCTAGTGCTTGGGTGCTTAAAGTAGTTGCGCTTAGCGCTGATAAACTTAAACCAACAAATAAGGCGAGTTGCTGTGGCTTCATAATAATCCCTATTAATATTCATACTTTATAGTAACGTACACCAAATAAGAATGGTTGTCATTAAAATGGGTAAATGAAAGTAAATGCTTAACTCATTTGTTGAGGGCGTTTTAAATTGCGGTTAATCATTGAAAACAACGGCTGTCGTCGCCATATAATTGCGATAAACAATGTTGTACTACGATCTAAATTTAAACGTTTGTGATATTATCACCTTATCGTGTCGTAGTTATTTAAATATTTGGATTTGTCGTGGCGCAAGTAAGAGCAAGAGTCCAGCTTAATGTTGGCAAAAACAGTGATATCCCTGCAGAAATAGTGTCGTTTACTGACTTAAAAGACGGCCAAGAGCATATTGCTATGGTGTTTAACAACGCCGATACCGAGCAAAATGTGCCACTTATTCGTATGCACTCTGAGTGTTTAACGGGGGATGTATTTCATTCTTCACGTTGTGATTGCGGTGAGCAATTAAATGAATGTATTGAAATGATGCACGAAAAAGGCGGTGTTTTACTATATTTGCGCCAAGAAGGGCGCGGTATTGGTTTGTACAATAAAATTGATGCCTATGTACTTCAATCGCAAGGTATGAACACCTACGAGGCTAATAACCACTTAGGTTTTGCCGACGATTTACGTGATTTTTCGGATGCGGTGTTAATGCTTAATGCGCTTAACTTAAGCCACGTTAAATTAATGACTAATAACCCTAAAAAGCTTAATGCACTCAGGGATGCGGGTATTGAGGTTGATTCAGTTATTGGTACTCACGCACACATTAAAGCGGGTGTTGCAGGTAACAAGTCGTACCTAGAAACTAAAATTAAGCACGGCGCGCACATGCTAGACATTAAGAAAATTAAAAAACCTTAAGTATTTAATTGCGTTCTGTCTATTAATCCCCCCTCACGCCAAGTTATACTTGGCGTGTTTCGTTTTAAATTAAGAGCAAGTATGTCTACAGAATTACGAATTTTTAAAGCTGATGCAGGCCTAAAGTGGTTTAAAGCCGGATGGCTTATTTTTAAAACCCAGCCAGCAACCTTTATTTTTATGCATTTATTTATTGGCATTGTAGGGCTACTGTCTTTATTTTTACCTGTACTGCAAGTTGTTGCAGCACTAGCTACGCCGTTTTTAACCGCTGGCTTTTATCAGGCGGTGCTTACAAAGCAGCAAGGCGGTAAAATTATGCTGGCCGATATACTCAAACCGTTTTCGGCAAAGGGGAATCGTTTAGGGTTACTGCGCTTAGCGCTTTATCAAATGGGTGCGGGTATTTTAATGGCGTTACTTGCTAATGGTTTATTTGCCGATGCAGTGGCTGTTATGAGCCAGCCAGGGCTTGATCCAAACGTAGCACTTGAGCAAATGCTTGAGAGTATATCTGGCGCTAACGTTATTTTATTTTTTATGGCGATGCTTATTTACCTAACGGCATTTGCGTACGCTGTACCGCTTGTTTACTTTAGTAAAGAAGCACGTATTTTAACGGCACTTAAAAAGTCGTTAATGGTGTTTTACCATAATATTTTGCCACTTGGCGTTTTTGGCGTTATTTGCGCATTATTTATGGCGCTTTCTATGTTCTTATCGTTCTTACCACTATTGATTTTAATGCCAATTTGCTACATTAGCTTTTTTGTATCTTATCAGGCTATTTTTATGCCTATTGTGCCACCAAGTGACGATAGCAACGTTAAGCCACTTAGTAGTGAAACAAGCGGGCGTTTTGACGCTTAATGGATGATAAGTTAAAGCAAAAGCTAAAAAATTATGTACTTTGGTTACTAGGGCGCCAAGAGTATTCGCGCCGTGAGTTAACGCAAAAACTACAGCAAAAAGAAGCCACAGACGAGTTTATCGAAAACCTGCTTAATTGGTGCGAAGAGCACAATTTTATTAATGAGCAGCGTTACTGTGAAGGCTTTGTAAGAAAACACATATTTAAATGCCACGGGCTTAAGCGTATTCAAAGCGAAGCCATGGGCAAAGGGATTGACCGTTCGCTACTTGAAAGAGTAGTTGAAGAGCTTGAAATAGATTGGTTTGAGCTGGCGCAGGACGCGTACAACAAAAAATATTCGGATACACCGCCAAATCTCGATTACAAAGACAAAGCTAAGCGCGTGCGCTACTTAATGTATCGAGGGTTTAGCTACGATGAAATTAATTTTGCAATGCAAGCACAGTAAATACAGGTGAGACTTTCAAATGCAGCACATGACTACCGCACAAATTAGGCAACAGTTTTTAGACTTTTTTGCCAGCAAACAACACCAAGTTGTACCTTCAAGCTCGCTTATTCCGGGTAACGATGCCACGTTGTTATTTAACAACGCCGGTATGGTGCAGTTTAAAGATGTATTTTTAGGCGCGGAATCACGCCCATATACACGTGCGACAAGCTCGCAGCGTTGTGTACGTGCCGGTGGTAAACATAACGATTTAGAAAACGTTGGTTACACTGCGCGCCACCATACATTTTTTGAAATGTTAGGTAACTTCAGCTTTGGTGATTACTTCAAGCAAGAAGCAATTAAGTTTGCGTGGGAGTTTTTAACTGAGGTTGTTAAATTACCTCAAGAAAAACTACTTGTTACTATTTATCACGACGATGAAGAAGCATTTGAGTACTGGTCAAAAGATATTGGCTTAAATGAAGATCGCATTATTCGTATTGCTACCTCAGACAACTTTTGGTCTATGGGTGATACAGGCCCGTGTGGTCCGTGTTCTGAAATATTTTACGATCACGGTGAGCACATTTGGGGTGGACCTCCAGGCACTCCAGAGGAAGACGGCGACCGCTTTATTGAAATTTGGAACCTCGTATTTATGCAGTACAACCGTCAAAGTGACGGTACTATGCTGCCATTACCTAAGCAATCTGTTGATACAGGCATGGGCCTTGAGCGTATTTCTGCTATTTTGCAGGGCGTGCATTCAAACTACGAAATCGATTTATTCCAAGGCTTAATTGCAGCAGCTGCAAGCGTAACTAACGCACAAGATATGGACGATAAGTCACTTCGCGTAGTAGCGGATCATATTCGTTCGTGTGCGTTTTTAATCTCAGACGGTGTTATGCCATCTAACGAAGGTCGTGGTTACGTACTACGTCGTATTATTCGTCGTGCTGTGCGCCACGGTAATAAGTTAGGTGCACAAGGCGCGTTTTTCTTTAAATTAGTTGCTGCACTTATTGAGCAAATGGGTCAAGCGTACCCAGAGCTTGCTAAGCAGCAAGAAATTATCGAAAAAGTACTTCGCATTGAAGAAGAGCAATTTGGTAAAACACTTGAACGTGGCTTAGCTATTTTAGAAGAAAGCTTAAGTGACCTTAAAGGCGATGTGATCCCAGGTGATTTAGTATTTAAACTTTACGACACGTATGGTTTCCCTGCCGATTTAACCGCCGATGTTGCACGTGAACGCCAAATGACGATCGATCATAAAGGCTTTGAAGAATGCATGGCTGTACAGCGTAAAACTGCACAGCAAGCAGGTAAATTTGGTGCAGATTACAACGAGCAATTAAAATCAGAAAAACTAACTGAGTTTAAGGGCTACGACAGCACGCACCATAGCGCAACAGTGGTAGAAATTTTTGCCGGTGGCGAAGCCGTTCAGTTATTAGAAGATGGCCAAGAAGGCATTGTAATACTAGACCGCACACCGTTTTACGCAGAATCGGGCGGTCAAACTGGCGATACTGGTACTATTAGCGTTGCTGGTGGCGAGTTTAATGTTACTAACACCACTAAACTTGGTAATGCATTTGCGCACCACGGTACAGTACAAGGGCGTATTGGTGTTAACGATAAAGTAGATGCCACTATTGATGACGCACGTCGTGATTGCATCAAGAAAAACCACACAGCTACGCATATTTTACATGAAGCGCTTCGTCAGTTGTTAGGTGAACATGTAGGCCAAAAAGGCTCGCTAGTTCAAGCTGACCGTTTACGTTTTGATTTCTCGCACTTTGAAGCTGTTACAAAAGATGAGTTACGTGAAATTGAGCGTGTAGTTAATGACGAAATTCGTCGTAACTTTGCACTTAACACTGAACTTATGGCAATTGATGATGCTAAAGCGAAAGGTGCTATGGCGTTGTTTGGCGAAAAGTACGACGACGAAGTACGTGTAGTAACTATTGGTGATTACTCAATTGAGCTTTGTGGTGGTACACACGTTGAGCGAGCTGGCGATATTGGTTTATTCAAAATTGTATCTGAAAGCGGTATTGCTGCAGGCGTTCGCCGTATAGAAGCAGTAACTGGCGCAGATGCGGTAGCGTATGTAAGCGAGCAAGAGCAACAGCTTAACGATGTTGCAGCGCTTGTTAAAGGCGATAGCGCATCAGTACTTGAAAAAGTAACAGCGCTTCTTGAAAAGTCTAAAGGCCTTGAAAAGCAAATTGCTCAGCTTAACGACAAGCTAGCAAGTGCTGCAGGTGCGTCTTTACTTGATTCGATAGTAGAAATTAATGGCGTTAAGCTATTAGTTGCAAACGTTGAAGGTACTGAGTCTAAAGCGCTTCGCGGTATGGTTGACGACCTTAAAAACAAGATTGGCTCAGGTGTTATTGCCCTCGGTGTTGCCAGTGGCGACAAAGTAAGCCTAATTGCCGGTGTAACTAAAGACTTAACAGGTAAAGTTAAAGCCGGTGAGCTTGTAAACCACATGGCTTCTCAAGTCGGCGGTAAAGGCGGCGGCCGTCCTGATATGGCTCAAGCGGGTGGTTCTCAGCCTGAAAACTTAAACGCAGCGCTTGATAGCGTAACAGCTTGGGTAACCGAGAAAGTTTAAGATTACGTGGCACTTATTGTCCAAAAATATGGCGGCACTTCAGTTGGCTCAATAGAGCGAATAGAGGCGGTCGCCGACCTTGTTGTTAAAACTAGGCAACAAGGTCATCAAGTGGTTGTGGTGCTCTCGGCCATGTCGGGAGAAACCAACCGCTTAATTAATCTCGCCAAACAAATTGATACTCGCCCGAGTAGCCGTGAACTAGATGTATTAATTAGCACCGGAGAGCAGGTGTCTGTATCGCTTCTAGCTATGGCTATTATAAAGCGTGGCCATTCGGCCGTAAGCCTACTTGCTGATCAAGTTAATATTCAAACCGACAACATGTTTGGCAAAGCCCGAATTGAGGACATTGCTGCTACGCGTTTAAAGCATGAGCTTGAACATAACCGCATTGCTATTATTGCGGGTTTTCAGGGGCGTGATGTAGAAGGCAATATTACAACACTTGGCCGTGGTGGCACAGATACCTCAGCAGTAGAAATTGCCGGCGCAATAAAAGCCGATGAATGCCAGATCTATACAGACGTTGATGGCGTATATACTACAGATCCTCGTGTTGAACCTAATGCACGGCGAATGAGCCAAGTAACCTTTGCTGAAATGCTAGAGATGGCCAGTTTAGGCGCTAAAGTATTGAACATTCGCTCTGTTGAGGCGGCAGGTAAACACAATGTTCCGCTTAGGGTGCTTTCAAGCTTTAACCCTGATGAAGGCACATTAATTAGCTTTGAGGAAAGCGATATGCCAAGTAAGGTTGTTTCGGGTATTGCGTTTAATCGCGACGAATGTTTAATTAAGGTACAAGGTATGCCAAGCGGCACTCAATACCTCGCAAAAATTTTGAAACTTTTTGCCGATAATGGCGTCGAAATAGATATGATTAATCAAGATAATCATAACTTTGAAAAAATAGACTATGCTTTTACTGTGCACTCGAATGACTATCTGCAAGCGCTTGAATTAATTACTGAGCAACAAGCTCAATTAAGCGCTGATAATATTAGCGGATTAACCACAGTGGCTAAAGTGTCTGCTGTTGGAATGGGTATGAAATCGCATTCTGGTGTAGCTAGTTTATTTTTTGATGCATTAGCGCAGGAAAATATTAACGTGGTTTTAGTTTCTACGTCAGAGATTAAAATTTCAGTTTTAATAGATGAAAAGTACCTAGAGTTGGCTGTTCGTGCATTACATAAAACATTTTTAACGGAAAATGAGTAGTTTGGGAGTTTTTACTTACTTTTCAATCGATTTTTCATTAATATGTTTAAGCGGAATCTTATAATTTTTATTGGAACATGGGAGCAAGAGAATGCTAATACTAACTCGTAGAGTAGGTGAAACCCTTATGATCGGTGACGAAGTAACAGTTACCGTTCTAGGTGTTAAAGGAAATCAAGTTCGAATTGGTGTTAATGCACCTAAAGACGTATCTGTGCACCGTGAAGAGATTTACATGCGCATACAAGCTGAGAAGTCGAACCCTAATCCGGGCAATGCTTAATCAACACGTATACGTAGTTGAGTAATTTACTCAGCTAGTTAAAAAGCCACTCACTGAGTGGCTTTTTTGTTTATAAAATCGAGTGTTTCTGGGCTTAGTATTTGTTTTGAGATGTATTGCATACCGCTTTTATTTTTAATTAACAAACCGTTTGGTGTATTTACTACCTCAGTTATATCTTGCCATGCTAGTTGGTAGCTTTTGTAATGATTAGAGGATTTAATCCCTTCATCATCAAAAGTGAGCGTAACCTCGGAGCCTGATGCTCTGCTAAACATTTGCCTAGTAACCCACCAAGGTCGGCGGTAGTAAAATGCTACGCATTCCAGCACGGCTAACATGATCATAAATGTACCTAGGTAATGATCGTCCAATCCATAAATCCCAAATAAACCAAGCGCAATAAGTAGTACTAGTAAAAAATACTTGGGTTTGGCGCGTTTACTATAAGGAAGCGACTCGTCAAAGCACTCGTAAAAATAAGGTTTATCTAGCGTGTAGGTAGTTGTGAATGCCATATTGTATTTACTTAAAGCGTATTTTTTGACATTTTAACAGTAAGCCCCTAAATGAGCAGCTTTAAAGTGAGGATTTTATTGCAGGCACAAAAAAACGGCTCGTAAGCCGCTTTTTTCTAAAGGCGAAGAATTAACAGTTAGTTTCTTCTGCGTTAACGCCTTCTTTTACATTTTCACATGCATCTTCAACAGAGTTTTGCACGTCAGTTACTGCTTCATCAATACGCTCACCAGCTTCTTCTGCGTGGTTGTCTTCACAACCCATCATGAAAAAACCTGCAAATACTGCGATTAGTGCTGCTTTTAAAGTTGTAGAGTTCATAGTGTAATTCCTTGTAAGTATTAATTAATTTAGTGTTTGTTAGTCGTATGCCTTATCTACCTGGGTGATTTACCACGTAGCGCACCTGAAACTAATGAAATCACTAAAAGTACTAAAAAGATAAAAAATATAATTTTTGCTATACCAGCTGCGGCACCTGCGATGCCACCAAAACCTAACACTGCAGCGATTAAAGCAATAACTAAAAATGTGATTGTCCAGCGTAACATTGTCTTCTCCTTGGTTTATCAAATCGTTCGAAATGACTAATGCCAGTTACATGCCAGTTTATTTTATTGTTATTTATCAATTGCTTAATTGTTTTTTGATAATTATAGGTGACTATTGGCTTAGTAATTTTTACGCTTTGTTATGTAACTTATTCACACCTATGTAATTTTAGTAAACAAGATATATAGATAGCTAAGTTTAACATTTTTTGGTAAGACCAATTTACATTTCATCAATTGGCTTTAACATTACTATACCTGTAACGCGCTATTTTTAATGGTATTTATGGATTGTTAAAGTTATGGATATAACCTTTGCCTATAACCATTATTTTTATCATCTATACGTAGCAGTGTTTATGGCTGTTTTAGCTATGTTAACCAAGGGGGTGATATGTTATTTTTATTTTAATTGGTTTTACCAATTTACAAGGTGTAGACAAAGCTATTAGTTTTGTTATCATCCGGTGAATAATTATTTAAATAAATCGATTTTTTATTTCGATGTGGGTTTTAAGGGGGAGAGTAATGGATATAGGTGCTCTACTTACAACTGCAGGTAGCTTAATGCTAACCGGTATGGTTGGGGTGTTTGTATTTTTGTCGATATTAATTGGTGCGGTTGTTCTTATGTCTAACTTGGTTGCGCGTTTTAGCGAACCAGAAGTGACAACACCAGTTAAATCACCGTCTTTTAAATCTCAAGGTGTGCCTAGTGAGCACATCGCTGCTATTAGTGCTGCCATTGCTCAGTACAAATCAAATAACAAATAAGGGGCTCACACATGGCTAAATTAAAATTAACAGAATTGGTTCTACGTGACGCTCATCAGTCATTACTTGCCACTCGTATGCGTTTAGGCGACATGCTACCGATTGCCAGCAAACTAGATGATGCAGGTTATTGGTCAATTGAGTCGTGGGGCGGGGCAACATTTGATTCGTGTATCCGTTATTTAGGTGAAGATCCGTGGGAGCGTATTCGTGCACTTAAAAAGGCAATGCCAAACACTAAACAGCAAATGCTATTACGCGGCCAAAACCTATTAGGTTACCGCCATTATGCTGATGACGTAGTTGAAAAGTTTGTAGAGCGCGCACACAAAAACGGTGTTGATGTATTTCGTATTTTTGATGCAATGAACGACGTACGTAACCTAGAAACTGCAATTAAGGCGGCTGTTAAAGTTGGCGCGCATGCGCAAGGTACTATTTCGTATACAGTAAGCCCAGTCCATACGCTTGATATGTGGCTCACGCTTGCAAAACAGCTTGAAGATATGGGTTGTCACTCAATTTGTATTAAAGATATGGCGGGTTTATTAAAGCCATACGATGCAGAAGAGCTTATCAAAGCACTTAAAGAAACTGTGTCTGTTCCTATTGCTATGCAGTGTCATGCTACTACGGGGCTAAGTACTGCAACGTATCAAAAAGCAATTGATGCAGGTATTGATATGCTTGATACCGCTATTTCTTCTATGAGTATGACTTATGGTCACTCTGCAACAGAAACTATTGTAGCGATTGTTGAAGGAACTGCTCGCGATACCGAGCTTGATTTAAATCAGCTTGAAGAGATAGCGGCTTACTTTAGGGACGTACGTAAAAAATACGCTGCGTTTGAAGGTAGCCTTAAAGGGGTTGATGGACGAATCTTATTAGCTCAAGTACCTGGTGGCATGTTAACTAACATGGAAAACCAACTTAAAGAGCAAGGCGCTGCCGATAAGCTAAATGAAGTGTTACTTGAGATCCCACGTGTACGTGAAGACTTAGGCTTTATTCCACTTGTAACACCAACATCGCAAATTGTAGGTACACAAGCTGTACTTAATGTGCTTACTGGCGAGCGTTACAAAACAATTACCAAAGAAACTGCCGGTGTACTAAAAGGTGAGTATGGCTTAACGCCAGCACCTATGAACAAAGAGCTGCAAGAGCGAGTGCTTGATGGTAGCGAAGTTATTACGTGTCGTCCTGCTGATAAGATACAGCCAGAACTTGCAACGCTTGAAGCTGAGTTACTTAAAGAGGCAAAAGAGCAAGGCTTAACGCTTTGTGATGATCAAATAGACGATGTACTAACTTATGCGTTATTCCCACAAGTTGGCCTTAAATTTATTAAAAACCGTAATAACCCAGATGCGTTTGAAGCAGTACCAAGTGCTGACGATGAAGCGAATAAACCGGCTGCAAAACCAGCAGGTAAAAATAGCGTAAAAGCAGAGCAATACAGCGTTAAGGTAGACGGTAAAGTTTATGATGTAGTTGTAGCGCAAGGCGGAGAGCTTAAAGAAGTAACCCTTAAAGACTCTGAGCATTTACCTCAGTCTGCATCGGTTGCTTCTGGCGAAACTTTGAATGCACCATTAGCCGGTAATATTTTTAAAGTAAAAGTAAAAGCGGGCCAAGTAGTTAACGAAGGTGATGTAGTTGTAATTATGGAAGCCATGAAAATGGAAACCGAAGTACGTGCAATGCATACCGGTACTATAGCTGAAGTGCTTGTTTCTGAGGGTGACTCGGTAACAACAGGCGACGCAATTATAGCGTTAGCTTAAGGGAGAGTTTAAATGGAAGCACTTTTAAACCTTTGGCATGCTACAGGTATTGCTAACTTTACGTTTCCTGGTTTGATAATGATTGCAGTAGGGTGCTTATTATTGTTTTTAGCAATTGCTAAAAACTTTGAGCCACTGTTACTACTGCCTATTGGCTTTGGCGCAATACTTACTAATATTCCTGTGGCGGGTTTGTCAGATCCCGGTGGTTTACTTTACTACGTTTATTACGTTGGTATTGATACGGGAATATTCCCGTTATTAATCTTTATGGGCGTGGGGGCATTAACAGACTTTAGTGCGCTAATTGCTAATCCGCGTATGTTATTACTTGGTGCTGCTGCGCAGTTTGGTATTTTTGCAACGTTGTTTGGTGCAATACTATTAAACTATGTGCCTGGTTTTGAATTTACCTTACAAGATGCCTCAGCTATTGCCATTATTGGTGGTGCTGATGGCCCTACAGCAATATTTTTAGCCTCGAAGCTTGCACCAGATTTACTTGGTGCAATAGCTGTAGCGGCTTACTCTTACATGGCACTTGTACCAATTATTCAACCGCCAATTATGCGTGCGCTAACAACACCTCAAGAGCGTCAAATTAAAATGCCTGAGCTGCGCAAAGTATCTAAAAAAGAGAAAATTGTATTTCCTCTAATGGTGCTTAGCTTAACTGCGATGTTTTTACCTGCGGCTATACCGCTTGTTGGTATGTTTTGCTTAGGTAACTTAATGCGTGAGTCGGGTGTTGTAGATAGATTAAGTAATAGCGCTCAAAACGAAATCATCAATATAACCACTATATTTTTAGGCTTAGCTGTTGGCTCAAAACTAGCAGCAGATAAGTTTTTAACAGTTGAGACTATTGGTATTTTAGTACTTGGTGCATTAGCTTTTGCAATTGGTACAGCTTCGGGCGTATTTATGGCAAAAGGCTTAAATAAAATTTCTAAAACCCCTATTAATCCATTAATTGGCGCAGCGGGAGTGTCGGCTGTACCAATGGCTGCTCGAGTAGTTAATAAAGTAGGGCTTGAAAATAACCCACATAACTTTCTACTTATGCACGCAATGGGGCCAAACGTAGCCGGTGTTTTAGGTAGCGCAGTAGCTGCTGGTATATTGCTAGCACTTGTTGGCTAAGCTCTCGTTTTAAAATTAAACCAACCATTAGGCGCAGTTTACTGCGCTTTTTTTGTGCCTAATTTGTAGATAGATACAGCGTTTTTGTTTACAGTGATGACTCTTCTAAACTTTAAGGACAGTTATCATGCTTCACACACCTTTAGCAAAACACTTACCTCATGTTAGTAAACTTGTATTTGGTTGCATGGGTTTAGGCGGTGGTTGGAACAAAGATGCAATTACTAGTGCACACCTAAAACAAACTCATGAATGTATAGATAATGCCTTTGAAGGCGGAATTAACTTTTTTGACCATGCTGACATTTATACCTTTGGTAAAGCAGAGCTGGTTTTTGGTAACGCATTAAGTGAGCGCCCAGAGCTTAGAGAAAAAATGTATATTCAATCTAAGTGCGGTATTCGCTTTGAAGACGAGCAAGGACCTAAGCGTTATGACTTCTCAGCAAAATGGATTGAGGAGTCAGTTGAAGGCTCGCTAAAGCGTTTAAACACAGATTACCTCGATGTACTTATGCTACACCGTCCAGATCCGCTCATGGAAGTAGACGAAATAGCGCAAATATTTAGCTGCTTACAAGAAAGCGGCAAAGTGCGTAATTTTGCTGTATCGAATATGCAGCAACATCAGATGAACTTTTTACAGCATGCACTCGATATGCCAATAGTGGCTAATCAAATTGAAGCAAGCTTACAAAAACACCAGTTTGTTGATGAAGGTGTTTATGCAGGCAATGCTGATGGTAAAGACCTAAACTTTACCCCTGGCAGTGTTGAATATTGCCGTCATTTTGATATTCAAATACAAAGTTGGGGTAGTTTGTGCCAAGGTTTATATACAGGAAGCGACTTATCAAATGCATCGCAAGCCGAAATAAATACCAGCATACTAGTTAATAAACTTGCCGCACTTTACGAAACTTCGCCAGAAGCTATCGTACTAGCATGGTTGTTACGCCATCCTGCATCTATACAGCCAATTATTGGCACAACTAACGCTAAGCGAATTGCAGCGTCTTGTGATGCTGTAAACGTAGAGCTAAGCCGCGAACATTGGTATGCACTTTACGTAAGTGCTAAAGGTCATGAGTTGCCGTAGGAATTGCTATGAACATATTAGTTATTTTAATTTGCTTGTTTGTAGCCCTAGCAGTGCTTATTCCGTTACTAGAAAAGTACCAAAGTAAAATGGGGCTGGAGGGAGCAACCAAATACAGCAAATATATTTGGCCGCTTGTTATGGTCTCTATAGTAGTGCAGCTTATTTATGTATTAATGAACTAATAAATGAACTAATAAATAAATTAATAAAAAACACAAAAAAGCCTTTGCGGGTTACCCAGCAAAGGCTTTTTTATTATCTATAACTTAACGTTACTTAAGTGCTAGCTGTAGTTCGCGATTGCGCTCTAGCTGTGCAATAAAGTTATCAGCAATAGGTTTAAACTTAGCAAGCTCTGAGCGAGGTAGTGGCTCTGACTTAGGAAGCTTAACGGTTTTCGGGTTACGGTGAACACCGTTAACTAAAAACTCATAGTGTAAGTGAGCGCCTGTTACGCGACCTGTTGAACCAACAGTACCAATTTTATCGCCTTGCTTAACTTTTTGGCCGGTTTTAACCAGTTTTTTGTTAAGGTGTAAGTACTTAGTTACGTACTGTGTACCATGGCTGATAAATACATAATTACCGTTATATTTGCTGTAACCTGCTTTAATTACTTTACCGTTACCTGATGCAACTACAGGCGTGCCTGTACGTGCTGCGTAGTCAATACCGCGATGAGCTCTTACTTGCCCGGTAACTGGATGTAAACGCTTAGGGTTAAAGCTTGAGCTAATATATTTAAAGTTAACCGGCGCGCGTAAAAATGCTTTTTTCATGCTACGACCTTCGGGCGTATAAAAATTGCCGTCGGTGTGGCGAATAGCTGTAAAGCGCTGACCTTGGTTAATAAATTCAGCGGCAATAATTTTACCAGTACCAATAAACTCGCCATCAACATAGTGAGACTCGTAAATTAAACCAAACTGATCATTTTTGCGAATGTCGTTTGCAAAATCGACATCCCAACCAAAAATATCCGCAAAGTTCATTATTTGGCGTTCACTTAAACCAGCTGCAATTGCAGACGTCCAAAAATTGTTAGATATTTCACCGCCAGCGGTTTTGGTAAGTGTTTCAATTTCTTTGCTGTCGATTGCTGTATCGTAGTTACCTTCGTCATTTAATGTAACAAACAGCGTATCGGTTTTTGAAATTACGTAACGCAATTGTGCTAAAGAGCCATCTTCAGATGTAGCAAAACTGAGTACTTCACCGGGGTGAATTTTGGTTAGTTTACGTGTTTCTGCATTAGTGTTAATTAGTTTATGAAGCGTTTTCGCTGAAAAGCCAGCTCGCTTGAAGATAATTGCTAAATTGTCGCCATTTTTAACTTTATGATCGACAAAGTCGTATTCTGGTAACTTTTCTGCTGCTTGCTCTGAATTTAGCTCAGTTAATTTTTCGTTGCCATCAACTTTTACTTGTAACTCGTAGCGTTTACCAATCTCTAGTGCATTTGCACTATTGTCTTTGGATGCAGTGGCTTTTTCAGAAGGAAGAAAGGCTAAGCCAACAATAGCAGAAACCAAACCTAATATAAGCAATTTGTGTTTTTTGGGGAGCGTGCGAACCACGTGAACCATAACGTGCCTTTTTCTGCTGTCAAGATAATAAATACATAATATTGCAGGATATACCTAATAATGTACGAATACTAGTGTTTTGTAGATTTAAACTGACCTTAAATTACGCTAAAATCGGTCTTAGAAAGCCTTTTTTAACGCTCTACCTAGGTAAGACTCAATTGATTTTGTTTAGTTGCATGAATCACTTAAAAAGTTGTTTTAATTAGGTAGAAATTTGTTATGTTAGCTACATCTATATATTCGGTTTAAACCTTTATTAAACCGTGACTACGCAAGTAACTAGTCGCCCCTTCGTCGGCAGAATTTTGGAGTAACACAAAGTGGATTTACAAACCGCTCTAGCAGAGATTAAACGCGGTGCAGAAGAAATATTAATTGAAGACGAACTAGTTGAAAAACTAAAGTCGGGCAAAAAGCTAAAAATAAAAGCAGGCTTCGATCCTACAGCGCCAGATTTACACTTAGGCCACACTGTACTAATTAATAAAATGAAGACCTTTCAGGACTTAGGTCATGAGGTAATTTTCTTAATTGGTGACTTTACGGGCATGATTGGTGACCCAACAGGTAAAAACGTAACGCGTAAGCCACTTACTCGCGAAGATGTACTAGCCAATGCTGAAACATACAAAGAGCAAGTATTTAAAATATTAGATCCGGCTAAAACAACAGTTGCATTCAATTCTACGTGGATGGAAAACCTAGGTGCTGCAGGTATGATTAAGCTTGCTGCTAACCAAACAGTAGCACGCATGCTAGAACGTGATGACTTTAAAAAGCGTTACGGTAGCGGTCAGCCTATTGCGATTCATGAGTTTTTATACCCGCTTGTACAAGGTTGGGATTCGGTTGCACTTGAGTCAGATGTAGAGCTTGGTGGTACTGATCAGCGTTTTAACCTACTTATGGGCCGTGAGCTGCAAAAAGTAGAAGGTCAAAAGCCGCAAACTGTATTAATGATGCCATTGCTTGAAGGCACTGACGGCGTTCAAAAAATGTCTAAGTCGCTAGGTAACTACATTGGTATTACTGATGCACCAAACGATATGTTTGGTAAAGTAATGTCGATTAGCGATGTACTAATGTGGCGCTACTACGACTTACTAAGTGGTCTTTCAATTGAGCAAATTGCAGCGCAAAAAGAACGTGTTGAACAAGGCACTAACCCGCGCGATATTAAAATTGAGTTGGCTAAAGAACTAATAGCTCGTTTTCATAGTGAAGAAGATGCGCAAGCTGCACATGACGATTTTATCAAACGTTTCCAGAAAAAAGCGCTTCCTGATGAAATCCCTGAGCTTACAATTACGATTGCAGAAGACAGTATTTTAATTGCTAACTTGCTTAAAGAAGCAAACTTAGTGGCAAGTACATCTGAAGCAATGCGAATGATTAAGCAAGGTGCGGTAAAACTTAACGGTGAAGATAAAATCACTGATACTAAACTTGAAGTAGCAAAAGGCACGACGGCTATTTACCAAGTAGGTAAACGTAAGTTTGCGAATATTACTGTAGCGTAAGCGCAGCAGTTAAAACGATAAAAACCAGCTTAGGCTGGTTTTTTTGTGCTCGTATTTTGGCAGCTAAAAGCACTAAATCTCTTTTAGTATTCCGATGCTGATAATGACTAAAAACCAAAATACGCGAGCCTGATTTAATCTATTAATTATTACGGGCACATCATCGGGTGAAGGTAGTCTATCAGCACCAATTCGCATTTTATTAAAGCGCTTACCAAAGTAAACTGCAGGTCCGCCAAGTTGCACGCCAAGAGATGCCGAGCACGCACTTAAAATCCACCCTGTATTTGTTTGATAAAAATGCCTGCCATAGTGCTTTATGTAATGCATGCTTTGTTTACTGGCTTTGCTTGCGGTAATTGTTAACGCAAGTAGGCGTATTGGAATAAATTCGATTATGAACAAAATAATTTTAAGCGGTTTTAAAAAGTGGCTATTAGGTGATATATCGGTGCGCCAAGCTTGCTGCATTAAAGTGAGGAGCCGATATGCTAAAGCGCCAATGGGCCCAAATAATAAAAATATGAATATAACCACAAAGTAATTACGAGCAGTTCGTAAAATTAAGCTTTCAATTAAGGCTTTAATTATACCTGGCGCTGAGAGCTTGTTAACCTCTCTGGCAAGCAACGGCTTTAATAGCTCACGCGCGGTAGATTTTTGGCTTTGTTTTACTAACTTTGCAACACGCAGGGCTTTTTTATCTATCGCTTTGCTTTCAAGGCACAAATATAAAATGAGGCCAGCAAGAAGCTCAGGGTAAAAGGCAAATTCGAGCAGTAATACAATAATAATAAGAATAACGCTTAAAACTAGTGTACAGGCCAGGGTGGAGGCTAAATAAAGGTAGCTTTTAGGTTCACTTGGTTTATAAACTCGTTTTCCAATAGCATTAAAAACAGCAGTTAATACAGTATTTGGGTGGTACCAGCTTACCAAAGGAAAAAAGCGCTCAGCGAGGAGCGCTATTATAAAGGCAATAAAGTCCAAATGATTTTGAACAATATTGCTAAGCATTTAAAGGCTTACAGCCGTTAGCTTTTCTAAAAGCGCGACAACCATTTTAGATGAGTTGATTGAAGCAGTTTCTAAGTATTCTTCAAATGATTGCGGCGACTCTTTACCGGCAATGTCAGACATAGAACGAATAACAACAAACGGTGTATTAAGTGTAAAACACGTTTGAGCAATTGATGCGCCTTCCATTTCAACAGCAAGCATTGATGGGAAATCGCTGCGTGCTTTGTCTATACGAACAGGATCACACATAAAAGTATCACCTGTACAAATTAAGCCTACTAACGTTTTAACATCGCTAATTTGTGCAATAGTTTGCTCTGCTGCTTCTACTAATTTTGGGTGTGCTGTAAAGCCTGCTGGCATTTGTGGAACTTGACCAATTTCGTAGCCAAATGCGGTTACGTCTACATCGTGATGACGAACTTCTGACGAAATCACTACATCGCCAACACTTAATGATGGATCAAACCCACCGGCAGAGCCTGTGTTAATAACACAATCAGGTTCAAAGTTATCAATCAGTAACGTGGTAGCAATAGTTGAAGCAACTTTACCAATACCAGATTGAACAAGTGTTACTGTGTTTCCAGCTAACTCGCCAGTATAAAAAGTGAAACCTGCTTTAGTTAAAATTTGTGGGTTTTGCATTGCTTCACGTAAAATTTTAACTTCTGGCTCCATTGCGCCAATAATACCAACATTCATAGTGTTAAATTCCTGAGTTTGAATAACTTGATTATACGTGAAGTTAGCTATAAAAAACAAAAAAGCGAGCTTGTTTATGAGCTCGCTTTAAATACTTTTAGGAGAGTATTTAATTCTATTTTATATTTCGGCTAAGGCGGTTGTTTGCGCTTTAGCTTGAGAAGGCGATAACACAGCAGGTTTGTGTACGCGGTTGCGAACTGGGCGCTGGGTTTGCGCAGCTGCAGGTTTTCCTAGTTTAAACATTATTGCATCGCGAACTTCTGAAGGACGGTAGCCCGATTTAACCTTCATACGAATATGTGGAATGCCAGCCGATTCTAAAGCGCCATTTACAAACCAATCGCGTTGGGCTTTGTGGCCATCTTTATTGGCGTTGTTAACTAAGTCAACAGCGGCAACAATGGTCAACTTTTCTTTGTCGATTAATACAAAGTCGAGTTGTTTATTTTTAGCTTTTGCTAAAGCAGCACGTTTAGATTTAGCCGAAAGGCCTTGCTTACAATCAATCACGTCGATTAATTTAACACGGCTGACTATTTTATATTGATCGCCAACTGCACGTTCTAACAGGTTTAAAAATGCGCCTTCAACCTGCGTAAACACAGTTTGTTTACGGGTAAAAGGATACGGGTTTCCGCCATCATCATTAAATTTTGACGCAACAATTGAGGCCCCAACCACTAATACTAAAATTGATAATAAAGCGAATTCCATACGGTAACTCCATAACAACAAATTGACACTGCTCAACTAAAGCAATTTACGTGCCTAAAAACTTTGTGCTATGAGTTAATTACCGTATGAATTTATAAATTATCACTTCAAGGAAGTTAAGCTTTATAGCCGCCGCTAACACCTTTAACCGCAATAGCCACAGCGTCGTGTGCATGCAGTGATTCGTAATGATTTATTTGCAGCCAATAATCACTAAAGTTATCGTTTTCAAGAACCGCTTTAATTTTACGAGCAGCATCTTCACAAAACATTAAGTTTTGACCATTAAGGCGGGCAAATTCTTGCTCATCTTCGCGTTTTACTGCCGCTTGAACCGGTGTTTTAAGTTCAGCTTCTAAAGTATTAATTAAATTAACAACGTCAAATTCATCGCATGAGCTATCAAGTTTAACTTTTACATTGGCAATTGAGCGCTGTGAGTGGGGCGTAGCTACAATACCTTGCGTGGTGCCTAGCCATTCGTGCACATCTTTTTGACTTAGCGTCTCTTGGTTAAACTTTTCATTAAAGGCATTTTGAATAAGCTGCCTTGCAAGTGCTGCAGAGCACGGGCAGGTAGATGAGTAAGTTACATCTACGGTTAACTCGTAGCTAATAACGTTATTTTCAATGGTGCTGGTAAGCGTTATAGGGTAGCTTTTCCAACCGGCTTTGCCGCTTAATAGTGATTTACGACGTAGCGGTAATTCAAACTTAAACTCTATTTGCGCTTTATCACTTAAGCCTTCATGGCTTGTTATAAATGTATCGAGTGCCTGTGCAATAGTTTGCGGGTTAACTTGTTGCTCGGTAGAAAGTAGGTCGAGCGCTAAAAATAAGCGCGACATATGGATGCCTTTAGCATCTTCTTTATGCAAGTTAACAAATGCACGCGCTTTTGCATTAACGGTAACGGGTGCTAAATCTTTTGATTCAAAAATAAATGGCAGTTCTATTTCGCCCATACCAACCCAGTCTAACTTACCTGTTTGTAAGGCGGGAGCCGTATCAGCTATATCGGGCATGTTGGTTTGCATGTACGCTACTCGTTATTGGTCATAATAAAGCGCTGCATTTTACACTAAATAATTTATTGCTGAAATGATGAGTTTAAGAAGTGGGCGAATTCAAACATGAAAATTTTCTGTTTTTATCGCACAACATGAGTAGAGATAACATAAAAATGCTAAAATCTGGCAAAATAGCATGTTTATACATACACATTGCCTTCTTTATATTTAAGCATACAGCTAAGAGATAAAATTACGTATGACTGATTATTCTTTGAGCCCTTGGGTTAGGGCTCTTTCTAGCTCAATAAAGCGATTTGGTGAGTTTAAAACGGCAGCTTTTTGTTATGCTTTATTGTTATCTGCATCACTTATTTTATCGAGCATGTTTTATTACGTGGCAATTGGTGAGCTGCATATTGTTGATATTTTAGCTGTAGTATTTTTTGCAGCCGTTGTCTCGCCTCTTATTATTACTGTATTACTTAATTCTGTTCGTCAATTAGATGCCTCTTACGCTTATTTAGATAGTGCTACAAAACAAGAGAAACTCTTAAACCAAACTTTAAAAGACAATATCAATCGTTTAAACATTGAGATTGATGAGCGTAAAATGGCATTTCATGCCAAGCACCGTGCAATTGAAGAGCTACGCCGAGAAATCGCAGAGCGTAAAAAAACGCAGCAAGAATTAGCTCAACAAGGCATGTTACTTCGCTCTATTGTTGATTCATCTCCCGATTTATTTTATTACCGCGACAATAATGGTGTGTTTGCCGGGTGTAATAAAATGTTTGAAGAGGTTATGGGGAAATCAAGTAGCGAAATTATTGGTAAAAGTGCTGAACAAATATTCCCTACACACTTTTTATCTCAAGTACTAACTACCGATGAGCAAGTTGAGCAAACTCACAAGCCGTTAACTATAGATGTAGGGTACGAGGTTGAGGGTGAAAAACGTTGGTTTGAATTACGTAAATTGCCATTTATAAATGATGAGGGCGACTACATAGGTTTGCTTGGTTTTGGACGTGATATAACTAGTCGAAAAGAAGCGGCCCAAGCCCTTGAGACAGCTTACAAAGATAAAGGTAAGTTTATAGCCACGCTGAGCCACGAGTTACGCACGCCACTTAATGGTATTGTTGGCTTAACCCGTATGTTGCTTGATACAGAAATGAACAAACAACAGCGTAGCTGGTGTAATACAGTGTTTTCGAGTGCAGAAACCCTCGGTAATATTTTTAACGATATTATAGATTTAGATAAAATAGATAGAGATCAGCTTGATATCGCAACCGATTCAATAAATGTTTCAGACTTTATAAATGATGTGGTTAACTTTGCAGGTCTAATTGCTGAGCAAAAAGAGTTAGAGTTTAATATTGAGCGAAATGGCAAGCTAGACGTGTATGCATTGCTTGATCCTACACGTTTACGCCAAGTTGTTTGGAACCTTATTAATAATGCCGTTAAGTTTACCCAGCAAGGTAGAGTGACCCTAGAGTGTAGCCGTGAAAATCGTGAAGAGGGGCCATGGCTAGTTATTAAAATATCAGATACTGGGCAAGGTATTCCGCAAGAGCAACTTGCTCGAATATTTGATATGTACTACAAAGCACCAGATTTAAAAGGGACTAACGCAATAGGATCTGGCATTGGACTTGCTGTAACTAAAGCGCTTGTTAGTGCTATGAAAGGCACAATTACAGTTAATAGTACCGAAGGCGAAGGCAGCTGTTTTACAGTACAAATTCCACTTAGTTTATGTGTAGCACCTAAAGAGCAGAGCTATGTGGGACGGGGCTTATATATATTACTTGTAGAAGATGTGCCGCTAAATGCTGAAATAGCAACTAACTTGTTAGAGCAGCGAGGCCATGAAGTGCTTTGGGCTGAAACCGGCGAAGATGCACTGTCGTTTGTAGAAACCGAAGACGATTTAGATTTAGTACTGCTAGATATGCAGTTGCCGGATATAAACGGTGATGTGGTTGCAAAGCACATACGATCAGACAGCCACTTTGATAAACTGCCTATAGTTGCGCTTACGGCTAACGTGCGTAGCGCTGAAGAAGAGCTTGAAGGAATTTCTATTCAAGGTGCGTTGGCTAAGCCAATTAATACAGTGAAGCTTGATAAAATGCTCGCAGATTTATTTGATATTAAGCAGGCTAAGTGTACTGAGCCACAATTAAAAGTGAGCGAAGAAGCGCTTAAAGAAATTAATGCACATTTACTCGATGTAGAAACAATAGAAGACTTTGTTAACTCAATGGGCTTAGAAGTGTTTAAGCGCAGTAGTCAATTATTTGAAAAGCTAAATCCTCAATATCAACAAGAAATGCTAACTTCACTTAACTCAAATGACAGAGAAGAGTATAAATCGGTTGCGCATAAGCTTAAGGGGGCAGCAGGCTCTGTAGGTTTAAACGACGTACAGTTACATGCAAAAGTAATGGAATATGGTGCGATTGAAGAGTCTGATGAGGTATTACAAAATTGGTTAGATGTTTTAGCAGATAAAATAAATGAAGGACAACAAGCCCTTCATTTATTTTTACAACAATTAGAGTAAACGAGTTTTACTCTAATTAAGCGTCGATTTTACCAATAAAGCGGTAACCTTCACCATGAATGGTGCTGATAAGCTCTGAAGTAGAGTTATCGCTTTCAAAGTGCTTACGAATACGACGGATTGTAACATCTACAGTACGGTCATTTGCACGAAGCTCACGTCCTGTCATGTGCTTAATTAATTGCTCGCGGCTAAAAATACGACCAGGAGAATCAAGCATTAAACGAAGTGCTCTGTATTCACCTTTAGGTAAACGTTTAGCATCGCCGCTTGGAGAAGTAAGGCAACGGCTATTTTCGTCAAGCTCCCAACCGTTAAAAGTAAGCACACCATTTGTTTCTAGTGCCGACTCTTCACCGCCTAAAGCTGTACGAGTAATAAGGTTACGCGCTCTAATAGTCAATTCACGTGGGTTGAATGGCTTAGTGATATAATCATCAGCGCCAATTTCAAGACCTAAAATACGATCAACATCATTATCACGACCTGTTAAGAAAATAAGGCCTACTTTGCGCTTTTGGCGTAATTCACGGGCTAAAATAAGACCGTTTTTACCAGGAAGATTGATATCCATAACAACAAGATTAACATCATCGTTATTTGTAAGCTTGTCATGCATATCATCGCCATCAATGGCTTCAATAACTTTATAACCTTCAGCTTCAAATAAACTAACGAGGTTGAGTCGAGTTACGTCTTCATCCTCTACGATTAGAATGACTGGCGTTTGCATTATTAATTAACCTTTTGGAATATTTTATTTACAAAAAATCGGTGATGAATTTATAACCGATTACTAGAGATTAGGATTATACCCATTTGTTAACAAGAAAAAACAAATTGGATAAAAATAAAACAGTAGGGTATCCAAAGTCTACAAAAAAGGGCTGTGCAAAAACTACTGTTTAATTGATATATTCATGGATGTAGTCATTTGAATCATAAAGTCGAAGCCATTTTCCTTTGATAATTGATACATCCACCAATCAAACAAGGTACTTAAAATAATCAGACTAATTCAAAGCGAAATTATATCATTTTCTAACCTTTCATCAATGTATGTGATACAGCAAAGCCAATAAAGTTCATAATTTGCTTGGTAATATTTATTTAATGTAATTAAATAATGTTACTTGTTTACCACATGCATTCTAAATGAGGTCATTAAATACTAATTCAAGGATAAATTTTAAATAAATGCACTTTTAAGTGATCTTTGTTTAAGGGATCGTAATTATAAATCGAGTACCGTGTTTCTCTTCAATATCAAACATTATTCTGCCACCTAGCGCTTGAGTAACTAAGTTATAAACTAGGTGCATGCCCAAGCCGCTGGCGCCTTGCCCTCGTTTTGAGGTAACAAATGGGTCAAATATTCTATTTTTTATGTTTTTATCAACGCCTTGGCCGTTATCAGAATAAACAATAGTTAATTTTTTTCCTACTAGCTCTACATCAAAGCGAATTTCATTATTTTCTTTCCCTACAAAGCCATGAATTACAGAGTTCATGAGTAACTGTTGAAATACCTGTTGTAATGGCTCAGATTTACTTTGAATAGCTAAATCAGTAGGGCAGTTGATAACAACGACGGGTTTTTTAGGGAGCAACTCCGATTGTATTGATGTTAAAACATCACTAATTAATTTATGTATATTTATGTGAGTATTAACCCCGTCATCTTGAATAACTGCAACTTTTTTAAAGTTTGAAATGAGGTCGGCTGCACGGTTTAGATTTCGGTAAATTAAATCTAAGTTTTCAATACCTTCGTCAATAAAGCGTTTTAAGTGGCTTGAGGTCAGCTTTTTGTCATTAAAGCTTTGTTGAATATCAGCCAGCTTATCACGTAGAAGAGTTGAGCCCGTTATACCGAGCCCTATAGGGGTATTAACTTCATGAGCAACACCTGCGACCATTTGCCCTAGCGAGGCCATTTTTTCGTTTTCAACTATCTGTGTTTGGTATTGATGCATTCGCTCAAGGGTAGATAGTAGCTCTTGATTGGCCTCTCTAAGAGCGATAGTTCTTTGATTTACCTTTTCTTCGAGGCTTTGGTTTAGCTGCTTTATTTCTTGTTTGTCTTTTTCGTGGCGCTCAAGTTGCTTTTTTGTGCGTGTAAGCATGATATTTAAACTGTTAGGCAGGGCAGTAATTTCTTTTACATCAGTAACAGGAGCGCGTGCATCGTAATTATGATTTTTTGATACATCTTGCAATAACATACTTAATTGCTCTATCGGGCTGGCAATACGGCGCTGAATTTTAGCTGCAATAAAGTACACAACTACAAGTATCAATAGTGTGAGTAATACATCAATTAAGATTTTTTGCTCTATGTATACTTCTAGGCTTTCTAAACTGCCTCGCATATATACATAGCCGATTACCTTTTCATTATTATAAATAGGACGTGTTAGCTCTATATGCTCGCTGGTAACTCGCGGCGTAGTTAGCTCATCTACACTATCAATTCTTAATGGTACTGGCGGGGTTTTTTTTGCATTAAAGCTGATAAAAAAAACGGGTTTTTGAGAAGTTTTTTCTATTGAATAAATATGAATATTTTTTACTAAAGGAATATTTTCGAATGATTTAAGGCGTTTTTCTTCTGTTTTGCGATCATCTTTGGCTACTGAATCCCCGGCATCAAAAGCGACAATTTCCGAAAGGATCACAAGCTTATTAATAATTAACTGCTTTTGCTCTTTAACACTTAAGTATGTCGATATCGAAATAGATAACGACAGACAAATAGCTGTTATAAGCATAATCAAATTTATTAGTGCTTTTCGGATGCTACTTTGGTGAACTTTTTTAGGCATTATTTCAATATCGCCTGAGTCAATATTAATTATTTAGAATTTTAGTTTAGCAAAGACAGCAGAAAAGGAAGGAAAAAAACTAAATTAATTCTTATATTTATTCGAAAGTTAGCTTAAGCACTTTTAGTGCTCAAGCTTTTCGTAAAATCAAACTAGCTGCTATATACCGCAAATTTATTATTCTTAAATACTGTTTGATAGTTTTCAAACTGAGTTTCTAAAATTGGCGGGTATTTTAAAAAGCTATTAGCTACTATATTTAGCTTTCCTGCTTTAGTTAAGTGCTGTTTTGCATTAGCTAAAAATGTTTCTGCTACGGTGTAATCTGTTGCAATCCCTGTGTGAAACGGTGGGTTGCTCACTATTAAATCAAACTTACCAGTAATATTTTTAAGGCCATCACTTAATACCGCTTCGCCTTTAATATTATTTAGTTTTAGTGTTTGCTCTGTAGCGTAAGTAGCTAGAGCACTTACGTCTGAACATACAAATTCAAGTGCTGGGTTTTGTAACCCTAAAAAGGTGGCAATTAAGCCAGCGCCGCAACCAAAATCAAGCACTTTGCCTTGCTTAACTGTTGGTGCATTTTCAAGTAGCATCTTAGTACCAGCATCTAATCCACCGTGGTTAAACACGCCTGGTACGCTAATAGCGGTAAAGGAAGTGTTGGCTACATCAATAGTAAACTGCTTGTGATAAGTGCTTATATCAAAATGTGCATTTAGCTCAATGTCGCTAAAAGAATAAAGTACACAATGTTTTGCAGAGTCTATTTTATTGCTAAAGCCAGCCTTACCCGTTAATTGTTTTTCAATTGATTTAACACCACTTTTGTTCTCGCCAACCACGAGTAAATCAGCGTCTTTAGTTATTACCGCACGAATATTATCTAGCGCCATTAGTAGTTCGGGCTTAGATTTAGGGTAATAAAGAATAACTAAATCGTAACCTTCGCCATTAATAGTGTGATTAATACATACATCAACATCTTTAACGTTTTTAGCAAAATCGCCATTGGCATGGTTGTAGCTAAACGCTGTAATATTACTTTGCGGGTTTAGTGCTTTAAGTTCATTTAAAAAGCCATCTTGAACAAAGTTGACCACCAAGATTGATTTACCCGTTAACTCTTCACTATTTCGAAGCAACAGTAAACTTGGGTTGGTTAATACGCTCATAAATGGCTTTGCCTTACAATGTGTTAAATTAATATAAAAGTGTAATTATTTAGTGCGTTCAAACATTAAGTCCCAAACGCCGTGACCTAATCGGTGGCCGCGTTGCTCAAACTTAGTAAGTGGACGTAAGTCAGGGCGAGGCACGTAATCGTTAGTCTTTGATTGGTTTTTATAACCCGGGGCAGCTTGCATTACTTCTAGCATATGTTCTGCGTAGTTTTCCCAATCAGTAGCCATATGAAAAACACCGCCTATTTTTAATTTAGAACGTAGTTTTTCAGCAAATTCTGTTTGTACAATACGGCGTTTATGATGGCGCTTTTTATGCCATGGATCTGGGAAGAATAATTGCAACGTAGTAAGGCTCTCATCGCTTAAGCAATCAGCAAGCACTTCAACTGCGTCGTGTTCAAACACGCGTAAATTAGTTACACCAGCTTCATCGGCATCCATTAAACATGCGCCAACGCCCGGACGGTGTACTTCTATACCAATAAAGTTAAGGTGCGGTGCACTTTTTGCCATTTCAACAAGTGACTTGCCCATACCAAAACCAATTTCTAGCACCACATCGTTGTTGTTACCAAACACTTGGGTTAAATCAAGTAAGCCATTTTTGTGCTCAAGGCCCATGGTTGGCCAGCATTTTTCAATCGCAGCGGCCTGACCTTTGGTTAATCGGCCTTCGCGTTTTACAAAACTACGAATAGTGCGGATGTACTTACCTTCTTGCTTAGCTTGCTCAAGGTTGTTGTTACTTGATTCACTCATATTATTGGCCTGACAAAAACAATGTGTTTAAAAATGGTTGCGTATTATCCCTGACCAAGACGCCAATCACAAGTATTAGCGTATTATACAGCCAACATAGCTTGATCTTTTTATTAACTACAATAGACTGAGCCGCCATTGAGCATGAGTAAAAGCGTAATATGTTAGATCTAGATAAAAAGCAGTCTGATTGGTTTGCCAGCCAAGTAGTTGATTGGTATCACCTCCATGGGCGTAAAACATTGCCGTGGCAATTAGGTAAAACCCCTTATAAAGTCTGGGTGTCTGAGGTGATGTTACAGCAAACCCAAGTTGTTACTGTAATCCCATATTTTGAAAAATTTATGACAAGCTTTCCTGATATTGTTGCTTTAGCTAATGCTGATGAAGATTTAGTACTGCATCACTGGACTGGCTTAGGTTATTACGCTCGTGCGCGTAATCTACATAAAACTGCAAAAATAGTACGTGATAAGTACCATGGTGAGTTTCCGCAAACACTTGATGAGGTAATGGACTTGCCAGGAATAGGGCGCTCTACAGCTGGAGCTGTGCTGTCGCTTTCGCTTGGGCAGCACCATCCAATTTTAGATGGTAATGTTAAGCGTGTATTAGCACGTTACTTTATGATTGAAGGCTGGTACGGCGTTAAAAAAGTAGAAAACCAGTTATGGCATTTATCTAATCAGCTTACACCTAAAAATAATGTGACCGAATTTAATCAGGCCATGATGGATTTAGGTGCAAGCCTTTGCTCTCGTAGCCGCTTTGATTGCCGGGCATGCCCGTTAAACTTAGGCTGTGGTGCTTTTAATGCAGGCAAGGTAAAAGAATTTCCGCACTCTAAACCTAAAAAAGCAGTCCCTAAAAAAAGCTGCCATCAATTAATTATTAAGTGTGATGAAAAAGTCTTAATGGAAAAGCGCCCAAGTAGTGGGATTTGGGGAGGTTTGTTTGGCTTTTTTGAATTTAACGAGTTCAGCGACCTTGAGCTATTTTTAGCTCAGCAAGGCATTAATAGCGATCTCGATTTACTAGAACCCTTCACTCATGTTTTTTCGCATTTTGAATTAACTATTAATCCGCATGTACTTAATGTTAAGCAAATTCCAGATGTAGTAAACGATAAACAATTAGTGTGGTATCCGCTTGACCAATCTGTAGAGGTTGGCTTAGCTGCACCAACTAAAAAGTTGGTTAAACAAATTAGCCCAATAGGTTAAACTATTAGCATTTAGCGCTTAAGAGAGTCAATTATGGCACGTACAGTATTTTGTCAAAAGTTACAAAAAGAAGCCGAAGGGCTTGGTTTTCAGTTATACCCAGGTGAACTTGGCGAGAAAATTTTTAACAATATTTCTAAAGAAGCTTGGGGGCAGTGGCAGCATAAGCAAACAATGCTTATCAATGAAAAACACTTAAATATGATGGACCCAGAGCACCGTACATTTTTAGAAGAGCAAATGGTTGGCTTTTTGTTTGAAGATAAAGATGTTGAAATTGAAGGCTACCGACCGCCTGAAAAGTAACTCTATTATTTAAAGTTATAAAAAAAAGGGCTATTTAGCCCTTTTTTTATTATCAACTTAGCTTACTCGCGTTATTGTTAATCGGTCAGCTCGTCCTCTTGCTCATCTTCAGCTGTTCTTACTTGCTCTTTTAAAAATTGAGCTGCTTTAGAATATTCAATTTCAAGCTTATCGCGTAAGTCTATTAACTCATCAGTGCTTAGCTCATCTTCTTTACATTTATCTTCAAATGCACTTGCAAGCTCAGATACCATTTGTGCGCCAATTGTTTTAGAAATCGATTTTAATTGATGGCACCCATCAATGATCTCACTTAAATCGTTAACCATCACACCAGAGTTAATACTTTTAATTAGCCCTTGGCTTTGTTCTAAATACATTTTGAAAAAGCGAATCTGCTTAGCTTTATCGCCATTTACATATTTAGTAACGGCTTCCATATCAATAGGCAATGCTGTTGTTTGATGAATAATTACATTTTGACTCTGGTTCTGCTTATCGCTCCAACGTTTTAAAGTATCTTCTAGCGCGTTAAGTTCTATAGGTTTAGTAATAAAGTCATTAATACCTACAGCTAAACAGCGCTCTTTTTCGCCTTTAAGTGCGTTTGCGGTTACAGCAATAATATAAGGTTGTGCATCTACAGATTCTAATAGCTCAGCTTCGTTACGAATTTTTTCGACCATATCGTAGCCCGACATTTTAGGCATATGTAGGTCGGTTAAAATAAGTGAGTAGTCACCTTTTCTCCACATATCTAGACCTTCTTCACCGTTGTTAGCTATTTCAACGCCAAAGCCTAGTATGTGTAATTGGTCAGTTAATACTTGCTGATTTAAGAGATTGTCTTCTACTAACAAAATTAACTTGTTAGATTTACGAGCTTGCTCAACATTTAAGTAGTTATTAAGTGACTTGGTTTTTTTAATTTGCTTAGGAGTGTGCAGACCCGCAGCAACTAAAATAGAGAGCATAAAATTAGATTTACACAAAGGTGAGGCATTTATATAAAAAATATTTTTATGATTTATAGCCGCTTCATCAAGCTTACTTAATACCACGACTTGTTGGTTATAATCTTCTAATGAATAAAACAAACGCCTAAGCAATGCGTTAGTTTTATCCATGTTGTCTATACCGTCAGCTACCCAAATAATATCTTGAGAGTATTGGTGCTCTTCTATTTCAGCTTCACTATGCACATAAGTGATTTTAGCGCCCATAAACGATAAGTAACGATACATCACTTTTTCACGTTCAAGGTGGTTACTGGCAACAATAATTTGTTTACCTGCTAGCGCGCCTTTGTGTGCGTATTTAATTTTACCCGATGTGCTAAATGGCAACTCAACAGTAAACTCACTGCCAATGCCTGCATGGCTCGTAACATGAATTGTACCAAGCATTAGCTCGGTTAAACTTTTACAAATAGAGAGGCCTAAACCTGTACCACCATATTCTCGGGTAATTGAGTTTTCGGCTTGTATAAATGGGTTAAATATTTCGCGTAGTTGCGCTTGGGTCATCCCTTTACCATTGTCAGTTACGCAAAAGCGTAAGGTAAAGTGATCAGCAGTATTATGAGCAACTTCTACTGATATTTTTACATGGCCCTGAGTTTTCTCATCGGTGCTTGTAAATTTAATTGCATTACTACATAGGTTATAAAGAACCTGACGAACGCGTACGCTGTCGCCTGTAAGGTTTGTCGGAATATCAGGCGCTATTGATAGCTCTAAATCAAGCTCTCGTTTTTTTGCAACAGAAGAGAGTACTCTAGCAACTTCTTCAATAGTATCGGTTACAGAAAATGGGGTGGGATCTATATTAAGTTTTCCAGCCTCAATTTTAGAAAAATCTAATATGTCATCCAAAATGCTTAATAGCGAAAATGCCGATTCACGAATAATCGTACTTAAGCGATGCTGTGCACCATCAAGCTCTGTTTGACGTAATAAATCAATAGTCCCTATAACACCATTCATAGGTGTTCTTATTTCGTGACTCATTGTGGCTAAAAAGGTTGTTTTAGTTTCGCTAGCTCGCTCAGCTTTTAAGGTTGCTTGTTCAAGGGCTAAAGTACGGTTTTGAACTTCGGCTTCAAGTCCATTTTGTAGTTTATAAAGCTCTTTTTGTGCGACGTCGTTTTCACTCAACGCACTTTGTACTTTTTGCAGTAATAAATTAACGTGTTTTGCAACCACGCCTAAGCCAATGTCTAGTTGCTCATTAATGCTGCTATCGTAATTAGCGTCCTCTGTAATTGCTTTTAACTCTTGAGTAAGCGAGTTGGTGCTTTTACGTAAACGTGTATTAATGTACATATTAAAAGCTAAAGTAAGTATAAATAGCGCAGCTACGCTTGCTATAGCAATAATGTAGGCAATAACTTGCGAGTCTTGGGCGCTTAGTGGTGGCGCCATTAGCTTTTGCTTAATTATAAGCTCGCCAATTGGTTCATCGTTCAGAGTTAATACATGATGTAAAATACCTTGCTCAACCAGATGCTGGTCGGTTTTAATTGAGTCTATAGCTGGTTGACTACTGCTGTATACTAGTTGAGTTTCTGAGGTGGCATTAAAACGATATAAAGTGTATTCGAAATCGTTATCTAGTAGGGACGTTAAATCAAGTAACTGCTTTACTTTACCTTGGCCGTACATAGTAAGTGCATCAACCATGGGTAAATTAAGTCTATTAGCAAGAGTTGTAATATTTATTGATGGCTCTGTCTGAGCAGATTCAGTTGTTGTCTGTGTATAAAATGAATGTGCAATAATAGCGAGCGCTGTTACTGTAATATTAATGATTAAAAAAAGAGGTAGTAAGCCTTTTACCGGTGAAGAGAATTTACTCTGCATTGAATGTTCCCAGTTGGTATATTTAACTACGGTAAGCCTTTACCGTATTATTATAGTAATCGTAACATTTACAAAAAATAATTCACTACGTTTTTAGTCTGGTTTAATTGATTATATAAGAGATTTTGAACTTTATTTGGTGGATAAATAAACATAAGTTTATAAAAAAGCCTTCGGTTGCTTGAAAACCGTTCAAACAGTTATAAAGAGTAAAAAAAAAGTTGACTTGTAAGGGCAAAACTCGTTTAATACGCCGCACGCCCAGATAGCTCAGTCGTTAGAACTGGGTGGGAGTTGCATTAAAAATCCTTTAAGATTTTTAATTAGCACTGTTTAAGTGCCTCGATAGCTCAGTTGGTAGAGCAGAGGATTGAAAATCCTCGTGTCCCTGGTTCGATTCCGGGTCGAGGCACCATTTATTAAAGTAGTGGTGTTTAACCAATAGAGTTTAAACATTGTTACGCGTGCCTTTGCACACAGTTTTGTGTGCCGACTTAGCTCAGCTGGTAGAGCAACTGACTTGTAATCAGTAGGTCAACCGTTCGACTCGGTTAGTCGGCACCATTTATTTAAAGTAGCTTGAAAAGAAAAACTGTAATCAGTAGTCTGTTTAAGTTACCCGTCGACTCGGTTAGTCGGCACAATTTATTAAGTTAAAGGTTAATTTTATTAATCGATAACTAGCACAGTTTATGTGCCTCGATAGCTCAGTCGGTAGAGCAGAGGATTGAAAATCCTCGTGTCCGTGGTTCGATTCCGCGTCGAGGCACCATTTACTCAAAGTTCTCAATCTTTAAAATTGAACGTGCCTTAGCACACAGTTTTGTGTGCCGACTTAGCTCAGCTGGTAGAGCAACTGACTTGTAATCAGTAGGTCAACCGTTCGACTCGGTTAGTCGGCACCATTTATTCAAGTTAACGGTTATTTTTAACCGTAACTAGCACAGTTTATGTGCCTCGATAGCTCAGTCGGTAGAGCAGAGGATTGAAAATCCTCGTGTCCGTGGTTCGATTCCGCGTCGAGGCACCATTTATTGAAAACCTTGCTTATTAGCAAGGTTTTTTGTTTTTAAATAGTGCTATAAAAGTTCTCAATCTTTAAAATTGATCGTGCCTTAGCACACAGTTTTGTGTGCCGACTTAGCTCAGCTGGTAGAGCAACTGACTTGTAATCAGTAGGTCAACCGTTCGACTCGGTTAGTCGGCACCATTTATTTAAAAGCCTCGCTTATTGCGAGGCTTTTTTGTTTGCATTAAAGCATATGCAGTTGATAAGAAAGCAACTGACTCGTAATCAGTAGTCTATATAAGTTATCCGTTCGACTCGGTTAGTCGGCACCATTTATTTAAAAGCCTCGCTTATTGCGAGGCTTTTTTGTTTGCATTAAAGCATATGCAGTTGATAAGAAAGCAACTGACTCGTAATCAGTAGTCTGTATAAGTTATCCGTTCGACTCGGTTAGTCGGCACCATTTATTTATAAGCCTCGCTTATTGCGAGGCTTTTTTGTTTGCATTAAAGCATATGCAGTTGATAAGAAAGCAACTGACTCGCAATCAATAGTCTGTATAAGTTATCCGTTCGACTTAGTTAGTCGGCACCACTTATTTAAAAGCCTCGCTTATTGCGAGGCTTTTTTGTTTGCATTAAAGCATATGCAGTTGATAAGAAAGCAACTGACTCGTAATCAGTAGTCTGTATAAGTTATCCGTTCGACTTAGTTAGTCGGCACCATTTATTTAAAGCCTCGCTAATTGCAGGGCTTTTTTGTATTTGTAGTTTATTGAACATTATTATGGGCAATATCTTCCATATTAATTGGGTTGTTCCTCTCTTTTTAAAAAGTCTCATATTTTGCACAATTAGCCTATCTACTCTCGCTGATTATTTTCATAAATGGCGATATAGCAACAAAATAAGTATGGGCTAATTATGATCACACAAATTGTTAAGTTTAATATTAAAGAACAAAATATTGAGCAGTTTAAAGCATTACTAGAAGACGATAAGCAAGGCGCTAAAGCCGAAACTGGTCTATTAGAAATGCGTTTATATCAAGATAAAAACGAATCAGGTGTATTTTTTGCCTATGAGCGTTTTGAAGATCAAAATGCAGTTGATTACCACGGCGCTCAAGGGTATACACATGCTTTATTACAAGTATTACCAGAAATTAGCCAATCAGCACCAGAGGTAATGCTTCTTGAAAACACAGCTCCCGCACCACTTCACGAAAGTAATCCAAAAGCTATAAACCCAGAAGACGATGCGTTTATTTTATTTTTTATATTTAAAATTAAGCCAAGTTTTAAAGAGCAGTTAATAGAGCGTTTTGAAACGCATGTAGAGCAAACTCGTAGCCAAGAGCCTGGTAATCTAGTGTTTGACTTATATAGCATTGAAAACAACAACGACACATTAGTTGTATATGAACATTGGCGGAATGAGTCGGCTCTTTGGGATATTCACTTTAATCAGCCGTACGCGCTAGAAACAGCAAAACTGTTAGAGCAAGCTGTTATTGGTGATATGAAGCAGTACATGAGTTTTGTTACTGAAATTTAAGCTTCTTTCAATTCGCTATAATACAGCCTTGTTAGTGACCTATTTTATTAATGCGATAATAGGTCACTAATTTTAATATAGCGTGTATAACTTCCCACCTAGCAAATGTTGTGCGTTATGACGTTTATTTTTTTAACATTTAAACCTGATCAAACCCTCACTTTTACCGTATAACTGCCTATTATGTTAATTCATCGCAACGTATGTAATGTTATGTAAAGTAAGTTGAGCAAAATTTGCCAAAGTGCTTGAATTACATTCATAAATGGCAGTAATTCAGGTTTAATTATGATTTGGCAATGCAAGCCAACCCTATTGGCAATTAGTGTAATGCTGCTTAGCGGCTGTACGAGTAATTTAAACTCGTCGCAGCGCATGGAGCAACCTAATGATGTGCCTCAGCAATGGCAACAAAAAGCCTCAAACTCAGTACTTGCAGTACAAGAGCAATGGCTCACTCAATTACAAAACCCTACGCTTAACAAGTTTGTACAACAAGCACTTAAAAATAACCAACAGCTTTTACAAACCAGCTACGATGTTGAAATTCAAAAGCAGCAGCTAATAGTATCTGGAGCAGCACTTTGGCCTAGTCTCGACTTATCTACCCGTACAAGCCGCAGTAAAGACAATCGTCCTGTTAGTTATAACAACGCAAGTTCAGTAAGCTTAGATTTAACTTATGAAGTGGATATGTGGGGCAAGCTCTCTGCTGCAAAGCGCGAGGCTAATCTTAACTATTTAGCTCAACAAGCACGCTTTGAGCAAGCCAAACAGCAACTAGTCGCAGATGTTGTTATCAGTTGGTTTGATGTCGTTTCAGCGCAGCAGTTGTTAGATCTATTTAAACGCAGAGAAGAAAACGCCCAACAAAGCCTAGAAATAATTGAATCAAGCTATCGTCAGGGTATTAATGAAGCACTTGATGTGTACCTTGCTCGAAACGAGCTTAACACTGAGCGCACTCGCATTGCGACACAGCAAGCTAATTTATCGGCTTCATCGCGTATTCTTGAACGCCTGCTAGGCGAATACCCAAAAGGTGCTATCAGCGCTAATAGTGACTTACCCGTTATTAATACCGATATACCTTTAGGTTTACCATCAGAACTTATAACGCGCAAACCCACGTTACGTGCTAGCTGGTATGAACTTTTAGCTACCGACGCAGCTTTAGCTTATGCGCACAAACTGCGTTTTCCTAGTTTAAATTTAACTGCGTCTTTGAGTGATAGCACAGACAGAGTAAGCGATTTATTTTCGCCTTCAAGCCTTGCATGGTCGTTATTAGGCAGTATTTCAGCGCCACTTTTTGAAGGTGGACGTTTAAAAGCGAACGAAGAAATAGCGCGCCTTAATACTCAAAAGCAAGAGCAGCTTTATTTACAAACGCTTTATGACGCTTTTGGCGATGTTGAAAATGCAATCTCGCAGCAACAATCTCTCAAAGCGCAGTACACAAGTACTCTAGAAGCACAAGAAAACGCACTTGCAGCAGAACAACTTTCGTTTGAGCAGTATCAAAGCGGCTTAGTGACTTATACAACTGTGCTAGATGCACAAGATAGATCTTTTGATGCGCAAAGTTCTTTAATTGAAATTAAAAATCAATTAATAGCTAACAGAATTAACTTACACGTTGCCCTTGGTGGTGATTTTGCAATGCCCTCAAGTGAACTAAAGAGCAATAATGATGAAAACTAAAACAGCAAAAATTATAATTCCAATAGTGGTCGTTGTTGCCACTTTATTAATTGTTATGTTTATTAAAGGTAATCCACCAGAAGCTAAGCGTTTTGGCTCTCCACCAAAGGCGTCAATTAGTGTGGCAGCACTTGAGCTTAAACCACAAAGCTATCAAATAATGATTGATAGTTACGGCACTGTAAAACCACGTACGCAAAGCTTATTGGTAGCCCAAGCTTCGGGGCAAATAATTGACGTAAGCGATGATTTTAGAGAAGGCGGTTTTTTTGAAAAAGGCGATGTACTTTTACAGCTAGATGATAGAGATCACCAAGCTGAAGTTAAATCGGCGCAAGCTAATTTACTAACCGCAGAGCAAGGTTTGTTAGAAGAAAAAGCACGTGGTCAACAAGCTATTACTGATTGGAAACGTCTTGGTGGCTCAAAACAAGCAAGTAGCTTAGTACTGCGTGAACCACAATTAGCTGCGGCAGAAGCTGAGGTTTTATCGGCGCAGGCTGCGCTTGAAAAAGCAAAGCTTGATTTAGAGCGTACAAAAGTAACGGCACCTTACGCTGGGCGTATACTTAGCCGCAGTGTTGATTTAGGGCAAGTGGTGAGTAACAATACACAGCTTGCCACTATTTATGCAATCGACAGTGTCGAGATCCGCCTACCTATTAAAAATAAAGATCTTCCGTTTGTAAATTTACCAGAGCAATACCGCGATGGCGCTAAAAATCAAGCAGGATCTGTAGTTGAGTTTTCGTCTGATTTAGTTGGCGAACAAATTTGGCACGGGCAGCTAGCCCGTACTGAAGGTGCAATTGATGAAAATGCGCAGCAGCTTTACGTGGTTGCAAAAATTAACGACCCGTATAAAGCCACAGCCAACAACCAATATCCGATAAAAATAGGTCAATATATTAAAGCGCAAATCACAGGTAAAACAGTACCTGATGCGTTAATTATTCCTAATAGTACTATTTACCAAGGCACGTACGTTTATATTGTTGAAGGCGGTGTACTAAAACGTAAAGACATTACACTTGCTTGGCAAAATGCGACACAAGCGATGATAAAAACGGGTTTAAATGCAAACGATAAACTGGTTATTACGCCACTTGGACAAGTCAGTTCTGGCACACAAGTCAGTATTTTAGGTGAGCAAAATGCTGAGCAACCAAAAGGTGCGAACAAACAAGGCAAAGGAGGGCGCCCGTCACGTGAGCAGCTTGAGCAAAAAGCAAAAGAGTTGGGTATTAGCGTTGAAGAATTAATAAAGAAACGTCGCGCAGCAAAACAAGGAGATAAACCATGATAGCTTGGTTTACCAAAAACCATGTTGCTGCCAATTTATTGTTAGTGACGTTATTGCTGTCGGGGCTGTTTAGTTTATCGAGCAAAATACCGCTTGAGGTATTCCCATCATTCGAAACCGACATGATAAGCGTAAATGTAACTCTGCGTGGTTCAACGCCTGAGGATGTGGAACAAGGCGTAACAATTCGAATAGAAGAAGCCGTTCAAGATTTAGAGGGTATAAAACAAATATTCAGTCGTTCGTCAGAGGGCTCTGGCTCTGTAACGATAGAAGTAGAAAGCGGCTACGATCCACGTGAGCTACTTGCTGATATAAAAAGCCGAGTAGATGCAATTAATACCTTTCCTGCGGATGCCGAAAAGCCAATTGTAGCGTTAGCTGAGAGAATTCGTGAAGTAATAGCCGTTACAGTATCGAGTGATTACGGCGAAAAAGAAACACGTGAATACGCAGAAACAGTTCGCGACCAAATACTACGTTTACCTAATGTGACACAAGTAGAGCTAAGCGGCGTACGCGATTACGAAATTGCCGTAGAAGTAAGCCAAGACACATTACGCCAGTACGATTTAAGCCTTGCAGAAATATCGAGCGCGATTGCTAATTCAAGCTCTGATATTTCTGCTGGTAACTTAAAAACAGAAGGTGGGGACGTACTTATAAGCTCTAAAGGGCAAGCATATCGTAAAGATGAATTTGCCAGTATTGTTGTTAAAAACCAAACCGATGGCACAATTATCCGGTTAGGCGATATAGCATCAATTAAAGATGACTTTGAAGAAACACCAGTACGTACGCGCTTTAACGGCAAACAAGCTGCATTTATCGACGTGTACCGTATTGGTCCGCAAAGTGCTATTACAGTAGCTGACGACGTCAAAAACTATATAAAAGAGCAGCAAAGCTCGCTTCCTCAAGGGTTCGAACTTAGTTACTGGGATGATGACTCGGAGCTTGTAAAAAGCCGTATTTCAACCTTAACCACCAATGCCCTACAAGGTGGTATTTTAGTACTGGCTTTGCTGACTTTATTTTTACGCCCTGCAATTGCATTTTGGGTGTTTATTGGTATTCCGGTTTCATTTATGGGCGCGTTTATAGCCATGCCTATATTTGGCGTAACACTTAATATTATGAGCTTATTCGGTTTTATATTGGTACTGGGTATCGTGGTGGACGACGCCATTGTAACAGGCGAAAACGTCTATACGCATTTAAAAACGGCTAAATCGGGTGAGCAAGCCGCTATTTTAGGTACTCAAGAAGTCGCAACGCCAGTTACTTTTGGTGTATTAACTACCGTAGCCGCATTTTTACCCTTGGCTTTTATTGAAGGCGCCCGAGGAGCACTGTTTGCACAAATTCCGGTTGTGGTTATTCCGGTATTATTGTTTTCATTAATCGAATCTAAATTTGTATTACCAGCGCATTTAAAATATATAAAACTGCGCCATGAAAAAGGTAATCCTTCAAAGTTAGATGCACTTCAACAGCGTTTTGCAGATGGATTTGAAAGCGCGATTTTGAAGTACTACCAACCCACACTAAATTTAGCGCTGCGCCACAAAGTGACATCGGTTAGCTTATTTGTAGGTGTGTTTTTTATCATTTTAACTATGATCACCAGTGGGTGGACTAAGTTTGTATTTTTCCCACGTATCCCCAGCGAAACCGTGCGCGTTAACTTAACACTACCAACAGGCACACCCTTTGAAGTAACTAATAAATATGTAATTGATATGTCGCAAAAAGCGCAGCAATTACAAGATAAATACCGCGATCCAGACACAGGTGAAAGCGTTATTTTAAATATATTAGCAACAACAGGTGGCCGTGGCGGAGTATCTAACTCAGGCTCTGTACGCTTTGAAATAACACCAGCTGAACAGCGTGAGTCAGATATAGGTTCGCGAGAGCTTGCCAGTGAATGGCGCGATTTAATAGGCGTGATACCAGGTGCAGAAAGCCTAACATTTAGAGCTGAAATAGGCAGAAGCTCTGACCCAATAGACGTACAACTAAGCGGTACCTCGTTAACGATTCTACAAGACGTAGCTGATCATATTAAAACGCGTTTAGCCACTTACCCAACGGTATTTGATATTGCCGATAGTATGTCAGATGGTAAAGAAGAGTTACGCATAGAGCTTACCCAGCAAGGCTTAGCACTGGGTTTAAATAGAGTTAATGTAGCAGGGCAAGTACGTAACTCATTTTTTGGCTCGCAAGTTCAGCGCATTCAACGTGGACGCGATGATGTACGTGTAATGGTGCGCTTGCCTATTGACGAGCGTCGCTCTGTAGCCGATTTACAAAACATTCTTATAAACACACCTGCGGGCGGTTCTGTACCGCTATCGCATGTAGCTACACTGACTGCGGGGCAAAGCCCTTCAACAATTAATCGAATCGATCGTTACCGTACTTTAAATGTGACCGCCGATATCGAAAAAAGTAATACAAACATGACTATTTTGCAGGCTGATCTATCTGAGTATCTTGACGGCTTAATGCAGCAATACCCTGGAGTAGATTACAAACTAGAAGGTGAAGCTAAAGAGCAAAGAGAGTCATTTGGTTCATTGGCTTGGGCACTAATCTTTGTATTTTTTATTATTTATGCGCTGTTAGCTATCCCGCTTAAATCGTACATGCAGCCACTTATAGTAATGAGCGTAATTCCGTTTGGCATGATAGGCGCCGTAGTGGGGCACTGGATTATGGGAATGGATTTAACCATTATGAGCTTGCTAGGTATGCTGGCACTTATAGGGGTAGTGGTAAACGATTCACTAGTTCTGGTTGATTTTATAAATAAAAAACGCAGTGAAGGCGGCCGTATAATTGATGCTGTTAAGCTTGCTGGGGCTGCGCGTTTTCGCCCTGTAATGTTAACTAGTTTAACCACCTTTATAGGCTTAATGCCGTTACTATTTGAAAAAGCCACTCAGGCGCAATTTTTAATTCCAATGGCGGTAAGCCTTGGTTTTGGGATTATCTTTGCAACCTTTATTACTCTATTGCTAGTACCAATAAACTATATGTTGATGGAGCGGTTTCAGGGTTGGTTTAAGTAACCAGAGTTAAAACTAAATAGATAAATTGAAAAGAGTTCTAGGACTAAGCTGTAAGTGAGAAATTGCTTACAGCTTTTTTTTGCTAAAGTTTATAGCAATTTTATTAAAAGCATGGTCAATTTATTGTATTAAATAGCGCACTCATTGCGTTAAAAATTATTTATATACGACGCTATGGATGCAAAAGCTAGATCAATGCGCGGAGTAATTAGCGATAACAACTCTATGTCATAGTTTTCCGTTTTATAGTTGCATTATTTTCTAGGCGCTTTAATAAATAGCTAATTTAATGCCATTGAAATTATAAGAATAATTTAGACAGTTGTAACAAGGAAGATGAATAAATAATAAGAGGGATTATAAAACTAAGAAGATGTTCCCCAAGATACGGTACCCGGTTTCAGTCCTGAAACCAGAAGGTTTCAGGGCGGAAATCTGCGGTCTACCGTAGGCTTCTCGGTACATGCCGAGCTTGCACAATAGTAGACGAACAGAAATCCTGGTATAAAATTTATCGGCTCAGGGACTTAACCAAGCTCCGGTACCCCAGGGAACAATTTAAGTATATAAGACATAATCCAATCCTTAAACCCTAAACGTAAAAAATTAAACTGTTCGCTTAGTTTTCCCCCAGCTTTAACTCGTCATTTACTTTATCGCATGCTTTTTGAGCTTGATCATACAATTAATTGGAGTTGCTTTTTATCGAGTGGTAGCATTGCTTTAACTAGCAAAGTGAAGATATAAACATGAGCGATTTACCTGATTACGAAAAAGCCCAGCTGCTTTTAGAAAAAAACGAAATTTTTGTATCACCTGCAGAAGCACATGGCGTTATTAGTGGCTTATTAGCATGTGGGTTGAGTATTGACGATAAAGAATACTTAGGCTTATTAAGCGACGTATTTAACGATGGTGAATCGTTTAGTAACGATTTAAAGCAATTTTTTGGCACTATTTATAAGCAAGTAGTTGCAAGCTTTAACGATGAAGCCTTTGCGTTTGACTTATTTTTACCAAGTGACGACGAAACACTCATCGATCAGGCAAATGGCCTCGTATCATGGGTTGCAGGCTTTATGCTTGGCTTTGGCTTAAAGCAAAAAGATTACGGTAAGTTATCGGCAGATGTTAAAGAGGTTATTAGTGATTTTAGCGAGATCACTCGTCTAGATACCACCTTCGAAGAAACCGAAGAAGATAGCAATGCGCTTCATGAAGTGATTGAGTATGTTCGTGTGTCGGCACTGCTTTGCTTTGCAGAGTTAGGTAAAGAGCAAAAAACACAAACAACTAAAAAAACTCTGCACTAAACATTCACTTTTAAAACAGCAAAACGGGTTGGTAAATAATGGTTGAAATAGATAAGTCAGAATTTAAAGCACGTCGCGAGCGCTTACTTGCACAAATGGATGCAAACAGTGTGGCAATTATTCCTGCCGCCAGTGAAGTTACCCGCAGCCGCGACACTGAATATGCCTTTAGACAAGATAGCGACTTTCTTTATTTAACCGGTTTTAACGAATCCGATGCTGTTTTGGTGCTTAGTAATAACAGCGACATACCTAGTACACTCTTTTGTCTTGATAAAGATAAACTAGCCGAAATTTGGCATGGCCGCAGAATTGGCTTTGATAAAGCTAAAAGTGACTACTTGTTTGATGAAGCTTACCCGCTAAGTGAGTTAAACGATAAGCTCGTAACTATGCTCAATGAAAAAGATGCAATTTATTTTGCACAAGGCGCTTATCCTTCATTTGATACCAAAGTTTTTTCGTTATTAGGTACGCTTAGAAGTGGCTCACGAAAAGGCCTTAAAGCACCAAGTGCCATAAAAGAAATACGCGGCCTGATTCACGAAATGCGTTTGTTTAAATCGCCAAGCGAAGTAAACATTATGCGTGAAGGCTGTGAGATAAGTGCTCGCGGACACATGCGGGCAATGCGCTATTCGCACCCCGGTGCTACTGAGTTTCAGCTAGAAGCAGAGCTGCATCATCATTATGCAATGAACGGTGCGCCGCACCCAGCTTACGGCACCATTGTTGGCAGTGGCGATAACGCTAATATTTTGCACTACACGCAAAATAGCGATGTGTTAAAAGATGGCGACCTAGTATTGATTGACTCTGGTTCTGAGCTACAAGGCTACGCGGCTGATATTACGCGTACTTTTCCCGTAAATGGACAATTTAGCGAGCCGCAAGCCGCGCTTTATAACATTGTACTTAAAGCACAAGAAGTAGCTTTTGAAGAGGTTAAACCCGGCGGGTTTATGTCGCACGCTAATAAACGTGCAATGGAAGTGATGACCCAAGGTTTACTCGATCTCGGTATTTTAACCGGCGACTTTGATGAATTAATGGCAAAAGGAGCGTGCAAAGAATACTACATGCATGGTCTTGGTCATTGGTTAGGGCTAGATGTTCACGATGTTGGCGATTACAAACAAAATAATGTTGAACGCGCATTTGAGCCAGGCATGGTTTTAACCATAGAGCCCGGGCTTTATATAAGTGAAGATTCAAACGCACCACAGCAATATAAAGGCATTGGTATTCGTATTGAAGATAACCTTTTAATCACTGAATCAGGGCACGAAAACCTAACCCTAAGTGTGCCTAAAACCATAAACGATATTGAATTACTAATGCAAAGCGCTAAAAACGCATAAGCTTGGAGAGTAAAGTGGCTAAGCAGTTTGATGTTGTAGTTATTGGTGGCGGGCTTGCAGGTGCAAGCTGCGCGCTAAGTATTGCTAAAACAAATCCTTCACTCACTATTGCGGTAGTAGAAGCAAACCAAGTAACGGGCGATTACCACCCAAGCTTTGATGACAGAAGCATAGCCCTTGCTCAGCAATCTGTTGAGTATTTACAGCGCTTAAATTTGTTTGATAAAAATGCACCGTTTACAGCAGCAATAAAAAAAGTAAGCGTGTCGGATCGTGGTCACTTTGGTAAAGCACATATTAATTGCGACGAATTTGCTAAGCCCTCATTAGGTTACGTAGTTGAGGTAAACCCGTTTGGCCGAGCACTCTATCAGCGATTAACACAGGCGAGCATTTCACTTTATTGCCCCGACAGCGTAAACACCATTAAGCAAAGCCTAAACAGTAACGAGCTTACTTTACAAAGCGGCGAGCAATTAAATACTAAGCTACTTGTTATTGCCGATGGTGCACAATCTCCAACCCGAAAATTACTCGGTTTACGCTTTAACACTCAGCCCTATGAGCAAGGCGCTATAATTGCAAATGTTGAAGTAGCAGGCGGGCATAACAATCATGCTTATGAGCGTTTTACTGAGCACGGGCCTATGGCGCTTTTACCAATGAGCAATAACCGTTACTCATTAGTGTGGTGTATGAAGCAACAGCAAGTTGAGCAGCATACCGTTTTAAATGAAAGCGACTTTTTAAATACGCTACAAAGTGCATTTGGTTACCGAGCAGGGCAATTTACAAAAGTGGGCACACGCACAAGCTACCCGCTGGTTTATGGGCAAGCAGAATCATTAACGGCGCATCGTACAGTAGTAATTGGTAACGCCGCACATGCTATTCACCCTATTGCAGGGCAGGGCTTTAATTTAGGGCTGCGTGATGTACAAGTACTTAGTGATTTAATAGCAACAAGTAAAAACGAGTTAGGCTGTTATGCGTTTACCCGTGAGTATTCACAAAAGCGCAGTAGCGATATAAATACTGTAATGACATTAACCGATGCACTGGTTAGGCTTTTTTCAAACTCATCACGGGTATTGGCGCTTGGGCGCAGCACTGGGCTTTTCTCAATGGATTTATTTCCTGCATTAAAAGCACCCTTGGCAAAGCAGCTAATGGGGCAAGTTAAACAAGGTAGGCGTTTATGAAGCAAGCACAGGTTTGTATAGTGGGTGGTGGCTGCGTAGGCTTAACTCTCGCTTTAGGGCTGGCAAAAGCCAATGTAAGTGTTGTGGTGTTAGATGCCGGGCCAAAACAAGCGCCCCCAACTGATGAATACGCCTTGCGCGTCAGTGCGCTGAGCATAGCAAGCCAAACCTTGTTTGAGCAACTTAATGTGTGGACACACATAATAGCAGAGCGAGCGTGTGCCTATACGCATATGGACGTACGCGACGCCGACAGCTTTGGTAAAATAGCCTTTAATAACGAGCAACTTGAGCTTGAACATTTAGGCCATATAGTAGAGAACGATATTATTCGTTTTGCGCTTATAAAAGAGCTAGAGCAACAACCAAGTGCCACACTCATGTTTGATACTGAGTATCAGCAAATACACCAAAGTGAGTCCGACGTATTTATAACTCTTAAAAGCGGCAAGCCAATTATTGCTAAGCTGCTGGTGGCGGCCGATGGCGCAAATTCGGCTATTCGTAAACAATTTAATATGGCGCTCAGCTTTAAAGATTACGACCACCACGCGCTAGTTGCTACGGTTAAAACCCATGAGCCACATGCATACACCGCGCGCCAAGTGTTTTTACCAACAGGGCCACTGGCATTTTTACCCTTAAGCGATGACAACACCCACTCTATTGTATGGTCTACCAGCCCCAACCATTGTGATGAATTGTTAGCAATGGACGACAGCAGCTTTAATAAAGCCGTAATGGCTGCCATAGATGGCCAATGCGGGCTGTGTGAAGTGCTAAGTAAACGCGCAGCATTTCCACTTAAAATGCGCTACGCCCAACAATGGGTTAACGGCAAAGTGGTATTAATGGGTGATGCAGCGCACACCATTCACCCACTTGCAGGGCTTGGTATGAACTTAGGCCTAAAAGACGCCGCGTATTTAATTGAGCTTTTAACAAGGGATAGTAAAGAATTTGCCAGCACGCGCACACTTCGTGATTACGAGCGCACCCGCAAGCTCGACGCGCAAAAACACATAGCTCTGATGCAAGGGCTCAAAGAGTTATTTGAAGGTGCAAACCCAGTTAAAAAGCTAATACGTGGAGTCGGGCTGTCACTCGTTGATAACCTAGGTCCAATAAAACACCTGTTCGCCAAAGAAGCGATAGGCAAATAACGTAGGTTGGGAAGAGCGAAGCGAAACTCAATGAGAAAGTAAAGTAGTCAGTTTTTAGCTGTCAGCTTTCAGTCAGAGAAAAACCGATGTTTAGTTTAAACATCGGTTTTTTGTTTTTAAGCGGCTTTAAATAGATTAAAAGCTGCGCTTTTCACGCGAGCAAGCTTGGCGTCTACGTGTAAAGTTTACCACTGAGCTTAATTTTACCTGTAGGCGTGCAACTTGCTGACACGACGAGCGTAGCGCGTAATTATTATCGTTAGTTAAAAAGCGCTTTGTGTTAAATCAGCTACAAATTATTTTGTGCTTTATTGACCATATCTTTGAGCGCATCAACTAACATTGGATCTCGCGAGTTTTGTTTAGCAAGTTCTAGTGCGTGTTTCATACTAGTAACAGCCTCCTTAAATTGTTTGTCAGCCGTGTAGCCTTGCGACAATCGCATGTGGGAGTAAGCAGCATCAGGATAATCGCGAGTGAAGTGTTTAAGCGTAGTTATCGCTTTTTTAGTATTGCTAAATTTTTGCTGGCTATGGGCAAATTCTACGTACACATCTTGTGGAATTTTAAGCTCAAATCCGTACTTATCACTCAGTGCTTGGTAGTAACCGGTAATAAGCGATACATCAGCAAATCTTCCGTGCTCGTCAGTCACTTTAAATATTAGGTCGCCAAATAGATTAATTAGGCTATCGCTAAGTGCTGGTAGTATGGTGCCCATATGAGAAAAAGTAGGGTAATGTTTATACTCCCATTTTAGCTGCGTAGGCATTTGTTGTTCTAAATTTACTAACGTATTTAATACACCCGTATAAAAGCGTGACCCTTCACTTGCTACACTAATAAATAACGATTGAGCGCCTTTAGGGTTTTTAGTGTATTTAATAATATTATTTTTTAACTCTTCGTCACTCCACCAACTATTTGGGCTAATAGCTATGTAGTTGTTAAATAATTCCGGTTGATTAACTAAAGTATAAAGCGCCAATGTACCAGCATTAGAGTGACCAATTAAGGTGCTGTAGCCGTTAGTTGAGTAATTACTATTTATATAAGGCATGAGTTCGTCAGACACAAATTTTAAAAAATTATCGGTTTGCCCAGCGTCAGGCCATTTATTTTTAACAAAGGTTTGAAATTCAGTTTTTGGCTCACCTTGTACTTTAGGTAAGTAATCACGAACGCGGTAGGTTGTATCAACACCAACAAGCATTGCATTAGGTATTTGCTCGTAATCAACAAGGGATTTAACTACACCAGAGGCTGTATGAAAGTGCTCAACACCATCAAGTAAATAAATAACATAAAGCGGCTGATCGTCTTTTACAGTGTCAGGTATAAAAATTCTGATAGGCCTGTCTTCGTTAAGTATTTTTGATTGTAGAATAACTTTTTTACCAACGGGTATGTCGGTTGTAGAGGTGTTTGCATAGCTCGAAAAAGATGTACTAACTGTAAGTACTAATACTAGCGATAGTAAGAGCTTCATAAATATCCTTATTTAATAATGTTTTGCTTAATAATTGCACGACTTTATGTTTGAGTAAATGTTTATATTTTAGGGGCAAATGTAGAGCTTAAGTAATTTAAAGCTGCGCTTTTTACGCAAGCAAGCTTTGCGTCTACACACAAACCCAAAGCACTTATTGTAATTCTGCTTGTTGATATAAAGCGAACGCATATTAATATCACTCTGATAGCTGATAGCTGATAGCTGATAGCTGATAGCTGATAGCTGATAGCTGATAGCTGATAGCTGATAGCTGATAGCTGATAGCTGATAGCTGATAGCTGATAGCTGATAGCTGATAGCTGATAG